>Ga0105240_10001231_pt1 | contig 44471 bp, 47 predicted proteins | sample KBSC54metaG_FD_80426 | JGI IMG/M metagenome (GOLD analysis project Ga0105240, IMG submission 80426) | Corn rhizosphere microbial communities from Kellogg Biological Station, Michigan, USA - KBS C5-4 metaG | ecosystem: Host-associated > Plants > Roots > Rhizosphere > Soil | place: Michigan, USA... | reverse complement strand
GCCCAAACAGCCATACGTTTTTCAAACTTATATTAAATTCAATGCAACGGAAGTCCGCGTGAACGGAACCATCCCTAAACCGTTTGATCTGGATATCTTCGATGCGAAATTGGATTTAAAAGGTAATGATCTCGCGGATTTATATTACTTGACAGGTTTGGCGCTGCCCAACACGCCACACTATCATGTGCAAGGTGATTTGCATCATGAAGGCCAGGAATTTCATTTCAGCAATTTTGATGGCACGTTGGGCGGCAGCGATTTAACCGGCGATTTGAAAATTGAAACGGGCGGTAGGCGGCCCAAAATTATTGCGGACCTGAAATCCAAATTGCTGGACTTTAAAGATTTGGGCGCCCTGTTTGGTGGCACGGCTGCAGGATCCAATCAGATTAATGCAAAAGGGGAGGCGGTAACCATTGCGCCACGTTTTCTGTTGCCAGATGCACCGCTGCAGGTGAACCGTGTGCGCAGCATGGACGCGGAAGTGCATTATAAATCTGAAGCGGTGAATGCGCCGGGCCTGCCATTGAAACAGGTTCTGCTCGATTTTTATTTAGATGATGCGATTTTAAAATTCCAGCCCTTTGCCTTGACTTTGCCGCAAGGGCGCGCGGAAGGCACCGCGCAAATCAATGCCCAACAAGATGTACCAGTGGTTGATGTGGATGTGCGCCTGACCAATGCACATCTAGAAGATTTTGCAGGTAATATAAAACCGCCACCCTTGGAGGGAGCATTTTCCGCGCGTGCGAAATTGCATGGCGTGGGAGATTCCGTTCACCGTGCTGCTTCGACTGCCAATGGTGAAATCACTTTTGTCGTGCCGCAAGGCAAAATGCGCCGCGCCCTGGCTGAGTTGATGGGCATCAATATTGATGTCGGCGGCAGTGAATTATTGACAGGTGATGAAAGCAAAACCGCGCTCCGTTGCGGCATTGCGGATTTCAAGACTCAAGGCGGCATCATGACGGCGTAAACCATTGTACTGGATACCGGCGTGGTGCTGACGACCGGCAGCGGCACCGTGAATTTGAAAAACGAAACCCTGGACGTACGGTTAAAGGGTGAGCCGAAAGAAGCGCGCCTGGTTCGTTTGCGAACGCCGATTTTGGTGACGGGAACCTTGCTCAAACCATCGGTTGGCATTGATCCAGCGGCAGCGGCAGCGCAAACAGGTATTGCGGCGGCGCTGGGCGTATTTCTAACTCCCATTGCTTCTATTTTACCGTTTATTAGCCCAGATTTGGCGAATGATGCCAACTGCAATGCCTTGATGAAGTCAGCGAAAAGTCAGGGCGTGCCAAACGTGCCGACCAATATCGCCCGGCCATCAAAGAAAGATTAATTATTCCCCAATGGCGGACAGGCGGTCGGCCTGATCTTCGGTAATCAGGGCATTAATAATTTCTTCCAAACCATAGCCCGCGAAAATTTGCTCCATCTGGTGCGAGGTAAAATTAATGCGGTGATCCGTCACGCGCGACTGCGGAAAATTATAAGTACGGATGCGTTCGGAACGGTCACCGGAACCGACCTGGAGTTTGCGCGATGTCGCCTGCGCCTTGGCTGCCGCTTCACGCTGGGTTTCATAAATTCTTGCGCGCAACATTTTCATCGCCTTAGCGCGGTTTTTGTGCTGCGACCGTTCTTCCTGACAGGCGATCACGGTGCCCGTGGGAATATGCGTGATGCGCACGGCAGAATCGGTTTTATTCACGTGCTGGCCGCCGGCACCGCTGGCGCGGTAGGTATCTACACGTAAATCGCTTTCGTTAATCACCACATCGGTTTCTTCGGCTTCGGGCAGAATGGCGACAGTGGCGGCGGAAGTGTGAATGCGGCCCTGCGATTCCGTTTTCGGCACGCGCTGGACGCGGTGCGCGCCGGATTCAAATTTTAAATTCGCAAACACGTTGGTGCCGGAAATAGTCGCGATGGCTTCCTTGTATCCGCCCTGTTCGGCCTCCGTCATTTCTTCGACGGTGAATTGCCAGCCTTTGTGGTCGGCATAGCGGCGGTACATTTCAAATAATTCGCCCGCGAACAATGCGGCTTCTTCGCCGCCGGTGCCGGCGCGCACTTCGAGGATCGCATTTTTCGCATCAGCTTCATCGCTCGGCAGCAGCGCGAGTTTAATTTCATGTTCTAATGCGGGCAGGCGCGCGCGAATGAGATCCAATTCGCCCTGCGCAAGTTCTTTCATTTCTGGATCGGATAACATGGCCTCGTTATCCGCGCGGTCGCGTTCGAGTTTTTGCAGTTCGCGGATTTTTTCGACCACGGGTTCCAGCTCCGCCCGTTCCTTGCCCAGCCGCATGAGGTCGGCGGGTTTCAAGTCGGGCTGCTGCAATTGCGCGTCGATTTGCGTGAACTGCTTTTCAAGACCGGATAGTTTCTCGTATAGGGACATGGGGCTCAGAATCTCAAACTAAGGCGCTGTTTTAAACGGATAAATGGCGAAATGCCATGGAAAATTGATTTTTTCTTGCAAAAATTGCAACTTTTAATGTACACTTACAGGTATGCCATCGGAAGATTTTGACCATTCAGATTTTGATCGACTGCAAGAAATTGGTGAAGAGCATGGCCTTAAACTTCTTAAAAGGCCCTATAACCCGCTTTGTGAATCATACCCTCATCCTTGTGATACTGCTTTAACGCGGTTTTTGAAAAGTTTATCGGAAGATGATATGTCGCGTCATGCAATCATGACGGCAAGATATGTTTTTAATGAAGGTGAGCCCATGATTTATAGGGGCGTAGAAGGGCAAAGAGCATTTTTGTTGGAAACAATAAATTCTGGTAAATTAATAAGGATAGATTGCAACACACATCCAAATATAGAATGGATGCGCCCTGAAGTATCCTAAATGCTGCAGCCCTTTAAGACCATTGGCTTTAAAGGAGAAGCAAAAGTTTTTATTGAATCAATTCCAAGATACTTGGAAATGAATATTGCCATTAAGCTTGGCTACGCTACACAATCGGAGTTAGACGAATGGGTCGAATATAATCAGCCCATCATCGGACAAAGAGATAACTTAAAATTTGATGATATTTATCGGGCATGTCAATCTGACATTGATATCGGAATTGCTGAGGCAAACGCTGAGCAGTTTGGTCTTATTTTTTTACCCTGTGGAATACGTCAAATAGTAACCGGAGATGCAGGTTGTATGCAAATACTTGATGGAAATAGACCTTATGGCCAAAAGCCTTATAATAAATGGGAAGAAGGCTATCAGTTATGGAGAGAGCAACGTGCCTATCGTGCGTATATAGATCAATATAGCACTATGCCGCCATTATCCTGTTTGCAAAAAGTTCAAGTTGCTTCAATTAGACCAGCAAAATTAGAGTACCATTAAATTAAACCGCCACCGTTTCCGCCGCCTCAATCTCGCGCGCTTTTTCCTCAATCAGCGCCACCATGTGTTCAACGATGTCAGCGTTTTGCAGGCGATGCGCGGGGATGCCTTTCAGGTAGACTTGGTGCGTACCCGCGCCGCCGCCGGTGAAGCCGACGTCGGTCAGCTTGGCCTCTCCCGGGCCGTTGACGACACAGCCGATGATGGAAACGCTCATCGGCGTCGTGATGTGCGCGGTGCGTTCCTCGAGCGCGGCGACGGTTTTGATCACGTCGAATTGCTGACGCGCGCAGGATGGGCAGGCGATGATATTCACGCCGCGTGCGCGTAGGCCGAGCGATTTCAGCATATCAAAACCTGCATGAATTTCTTCCATCGGATCGGCCGAGAGCGAGACGCGGATGGTATCGCCGATGCCGTCCCACAGCAGCGCGCCCAGGCCGATGGCGGATTTAATCGCGCCGGTGCGCAGCCCGCCTGCCTCGGTAATACCCAGGTGCAGCGGGTAATCGCATGAGGCCGCGAGCAAGCGGTAGGACGCCACCGCTAGGAAAACATCCGACGCTTTCACGCTGATTTTGAAATTGTGGAAATCTTCGTCTTCCAGATGTTTGGCGTGGTTGAGTGCGGATTCCACCAGGCCTTCGGGACATGGTTCACCGTATTTTTCCTGAATGTATTTTTCCAAACTGCCGCCATTTACGCCGATGCGGATAGAGCAATTGTAATCCTTGGCCGCCTTGACGACTTCGCGCACGCGGTCTTGGCCGCCGATATTGCCGGGATTGATGCGCAGGCAGGCCGCGCCGGACTCCGCGGCCTCAATACCGCGTTTGTAATGGAAATGGATGTCGGCGACGATAGGCACGGGGCTTTCGGCCACGATTTCTTTGAGCGCGCGGGAGGAGTTTTCATCCGGGCATGACACGCGCACGATATCTGCGCCCGCCACCGCCAGTTTTTGGATTTGTTCAATCGTCGCTTTAACATCGGTGGTTAAAGTATTGGTCATGCTTTGCACCGTAATCGGCGCGCCGCCGCCCACGGGCACTTTGCCTACCATAATTTGTCGCGATGGCCGGCGGTTGATCGTGCGGTAGGGGCGTAATTCGCTATTGAGAGACATTGGGTTTGGTCATCATGCCCAGGGTTTGCGATAGATTTTCTGGGGTCAGCGGGACATTGCGCAATACAGTGCCGGGCGCGCCAGACGGTGTGATGTTCTGGGTGTCGATATCAAAATTCAGGCCGGATAAATTGCCGGTGGTCAGCGTCAGGCCTGCATCCGGTGGTACGCGGTAATAATCACCGGGACGCATGACACGAGAGAAAACCACTTGGCCGTCGGCTGCGCGCACTTGCAGCCAACTGTCCTGTACGGCGGTAATCGTCACGCGCGTTGCAGTTGGTGCGCCATAAGCGATACCAGTTTGCGGGGGATGTGGCGTAGTTGATTGGGCTGGCTGAACGGCGGCTGGTGCGGGCACGGCTGATGTTGTAGTTGTCGCAACTGGCGCTGGGGTTGATGCGACGGGTGCAGTCGGAGTTGCGACCGTGGGTTGCGCTTCTGGCGCTGGAGTCTCCAACGGCGCGGGCGGCACGGCTTCCGGTTTTTGGCGCGGATGGCCGGCGGCCCACAAAATATAAATTAAAAACAGGCCGACCAAAACACCGCCAATGATTTTAAAATTCGGTGTTTGATTATCGTCAATCGGCTGCGGCATATCCAGTTCCGGCCTACGCGGGCCGCCGCGGAATTCACGCTTGAATTGCAGCGCCGTCGCTGCGCCGTCCAAACCCAAATAAGCCGCGTAACTGCGAACGAAACCCTGCGCGTAAACGAGTTCAGGCAAATTTGACCAATCAGAATCTTCTGCTGCTTGTAAATAGAGACGGCGAATTTTTAAAATGTTTGCGATTTCTTCGATACTTTGTCCGCTCGCTTCGCGTGCCGCACGTAAAGTTTGCGCAACAGAATTCAGGTTGGCTGGAGCGGGTTGCCCATCAGGTACGCGGCGGCGCGGCGGACGCGGTAAGGGCGGAGGGGCAGTTTGCGGTTCAGACATTAAAAACTCCTATTTTGGGGGCGTATACCCTATCCCACCAGGGGCGGCGGCGTTTGGGGCAATGGCGGCAAGTCCACGATGTGGTCTTTCGCAAAGGCCCTTAGCGCCGCACGGTAATCCTGAACGGGAGCGATGTCTAGAATTTGATGCATAAAATCACGTATTTCCTGGACGGAAAGGCTGCACACCATGGACTTAATCGCGGGCAGGGCGGGTGCCGACATAGAAAAAGACGTAATGCCGACACCCAACAGCGCCAGAACTTCCAGCGGTCGTCCACCCATTTCACCACACAATGACAGTGGAATGTTCGCGGCGATACAGGCGCGCGCAATCTCGCGCAGCATTTTTAAAAATCCATGGCATAGGGGATCAAAGACGCCCTGCAAATGCGATGCGCCCCGATCTACACCATAAGTATATTGAAACAGGTCGTTGGAACCAATGGAAACAAAATCAACTTCGCCTAACAATTCATCCATTTGCCACATGAGTGAGGGCAATTCCAGCATCACGCCAAATAGGATTTCTTTTGGCATGGGAATGCCTTGGCGCGCGCAATTTTCACATTCCAAATCGAGCACACGCCGCGCAGATTGTACTTCGCCCACCGCTGCCACCATCGGCAGCATGATGCGGAGCGTCCGTCCATTGGATGCCATCATCAATGCGCGGAACTGATGCCGCAGTAACGTAGGACGGTCCAGACCGACCCGGATGCCGCGCCAGCCCATTGCCGGGTTATCTTCGGGCAAATGGGGCAGATAGGGAAGTTTTTTATCTGAACCAATATCAAGCGTGCGGAAAACGACAGGTTTGTTTCCAGCCTCCATCATCACGCGTGCGTAAATTTGCGATTGTTCATGTACTGACGGATAGCGGCCGAGCGCGATAAACGGAACTTCGGTGCGATACAAGCCGATACCGTCCGCATCCAACGCGTTTAAATCGGGGAGATGGCTCAGCAAGCCAGCGTTAATGTTTAGGGCTACATGTACGCCATCCTGTGAAATCGCCGGGCCATGTGGTGCTGTTGGCATGCTGGCTAGCGCAGCCTGCGCGGCGAATTGACGCTGTTCGGTGGTTTCAATTAATTCCTGGGGCGGGTCGATATAAAACTGTGCATCGTCGGCATCGACGATAACCACATCACCATCTTCAACTTGCGCCAACAGATTTTTGCATTGCCCCATTACCGGCACGCCCATAGCACGCGCCATGATGGTGACATGCGAGGACGGCGATCCAGCCTCGAGCGCAATACCGCGCACAAAAGACATATCATAGGTGAGCAAATCTGCCGCGCTAATATCCTGCGCGATTAAAATGGTGCCGCCGGATAATTCCGCCACGGCGCCGTCATCGCCGAGCAGCAAATGAATAAGACGTTGTGAAACATCTACAAAATCCTGTGCGCGTTCTTTCAGGTATAAGTCCGTTGCATGCGACAGGCGTGCCGTGGTTTCATCCTGCACGGCTTGAATGGAGGCTTCGGCGGTGAGGCCTTGAACGATACGGTCGTGAATTTTTTTTAGCCAGCCGCGATCAGCGGCGAAGAGGCGGTAGGTTTCCAGGATTTCGTATGAGGCGGAATTTTCTGTGGTACCGGAAAGCAGGGTATCAAAATTTCCTTGCAGACGATCCAGAGCCGTATCAAAGCGCGCACGCTCTGCTGCAACGTCATCTGAAACAAAATTTTGAATGATGGCTTTGCGCACCAGTCGCACTGCACGGCCGATGGCGATGCCGTGATTAAAACAAATCCCGGGCACCCGCACGGGCTCCAGACTGGCGGAACCGCTGGTAATGATCTCATCCCGGCTGACCAATGCAGAACTGGCGACCAATTCCGTCACTAGCATCGCGACGGTCGTTAAAATTTCGATCATGTCCAGTGCAAATTCCTGGTTGCGGCGGGATTGCACGACCAGGACGCCGCGCGTTTTATGATCGCGCAGCAAAGGCACGCCGCAAAAACCATGATAAATTTCTTCACCCGTTTCAGGGCGGAAAGCAAAACGCGGATCATCTGGGGCGTTCTTGAGATTCAGCGGTCTTTGAGTTGCAGCAATCTCCCCCACCAACCCCTCCCCCACCTGAAGGCGAGTGACATGAATGGCCTCTGCGCGTAAACCGTGGCTGGCGAAAAGCTCCAACACATCACCCGCGCGTATAATGTAAATGGAGCATACATCCGCTTTTAGTTCCAAGGCGATCAAATCGGTGATGCGCTGTAGTTTCTGATGCGTATCCAGCGGCCCCGCCATAACATCGCGCAGATGCGGCAAAAGGCGTGCCACTACCCGTACCAGGGATCCACCGCCCGGCCATGGTATGATTTTTTGAATCGCATTTCCCAGCACGCCCGTGGGAATAGCATGCGTCACTGCTAACCGAAAGGATTTTGATGCCAAATTTCTTGGTAATTAGGCTTTGGCCTGCAGTGCCAGCGTGGCAAGGGTTTGTGTGAGCAGTTCCGCGATAATATCCGCGCAAGGTTCAATTTTCTTCACCATGCCGACCGACTGCCCCGCCATGACGGAGCCGGTTTCAACGTCGCCATCAACCACGGCGCGGCGCAGCGCGCCCGCCCAGAAATGTTCGATTTCCAATTGTGCAGCCTTCATATCCAGTTCGCCGCTGTCGTATTTTTTAATCACGGTCCGTTGTGCATCCGCGAATTTTTTTGTGCCGTTATTTTGCACGCCGCGCACGGGAATGACGGGAAAACGCGGATCGATTTGTATGGAGGGCGTTGCATCGCGCGCCTCAGCTTTAATAAAAGCGTTTTTAAATTTCGGATGGGCGATACATTCGGTCGCGCAAACAAAACGCGTACCGAGCTGTACACCCGATGCGCCCATTTCCAGATATTGCGCGATGGCTTCACCACGGCCGATACCGCCCGCGACAAACACCGGAACTTCTTTTACGTAGGGCAGAATTTCTTGTGCCAGTACTGATGTGGAAACGGGGCCGATATGTCCGCCAGCCTCATGTCCTTCAATCACCAAAGCATCAACGCCTGACTTAATTAATTTTTTCGCGAGAACCAGGGCGGGGGCAAAAGCGATAACTTTACAGCCGTAGTCTTTGAGTTTTTTAATGGAGGCCATTGCCGGCAGGCCGCCTGCTAGGACAACGTGTGAAATTTTTTCCTCACCACACACAGCAATTAATTCGCTCAGCTTTGGATGCATTGTAATTAAATTCACCCCAAACGGCTGCGCGGTTTTTTCACGCGTCTTTTGAATCTCAGCACGTAGAATTTCTGGCGGCATTGAACCGCTTGCCAAAACGCCAAATCCACCCGCGCCCGAAATGGCGGCGACCAGATTGGCTTCAGACACCCATGTCATGGCGCCGCCCAGGATGGCATATTTGCTGCCCAAAAATGCGGTGCCGCGCGACCATAATTCATCCAATCGGCGCTGGGCATATTCTTCCGGCATAAAGCGCCGCAGCACATGGAGCAAGGTAGGCATGAATTCTTGCAGTTGCGGCCAATGGGCGTCCGGCAATTCCGGCCAGCGGATGTCAAACGGTAATTTGGGCAAATTGATTTGTCGCGGCAGCGACTTTGCACGCGTGCGGATATCTTCTAGGTCAAGTTTCGGCAGATTCAACATCGCCGCATTCTAACCCGATACGGGTGAAAGTAAAAGTAATTTATTCGGCCGAATCAAGCCCATAGGCTGTATGCAGTGCGCGTAGCGCTAATTCTGTATAGGCGTCTTTAATTAGCACGGAAACTTTGATTTCCGACGTCGAAATAACCTCAATATTTACGCCTTTTTCAGCCAAGACTTCAAACATTTTCAGCGCCACACCTGCATGCGATTTCATGCCCACACCGATGGCGGAAATTTTGACGATGTCGCTGTCGGTATGAATGGCTTTGAATCGCAAACGTCCGGCGGTGCGTTCCTCTTCAAAAATCCGCACGGCGGCAGATAGGTCACGTTTGCCGACGGTAAAGGTCATGTTTGTAATCGCATCCGCGCCGATGGCCACGTCTTGGACGATCATGTCGACAATGATGCCAGCTTTGGAAAGCGGTGAAAAAACCGCCGCCGCTAAGCCTGGTGCGTTATGCACACCTTCCAGGGTAATTTTTGCGTCGTCGCGCGAAAACGCCAAACCGCTGACCAATTCTTTTTCCATGATTTCATCCTCGTCTGAAATAAGTGTGCCGGGCAGATCCGAACCAATCTCAGGTGCAAAAGTGGACAGCACCTGTACGCGGACGCGATGGCGCATCGCCATGGCGACCGATCGCACCTGTAAAATTTTGGCGCCCACCGATGCCAGTTCCAGCATTTCTTCGAACGAGACACGCGGGACTTTGCGCGCGCGCGTCACGATACGCGGATCGGTCGTATAAACACCGTCCACGTCGGTATAGATATCGCAGCGCTCCGCCTTTAATGCCGCCGCCAGTGCAACCGCCGAGGTATCACTGCCGCCGCGGCCCAGGGTAGAAATGCGGCCACCGTCGGACAAGCCTTGGAATCCGGCGACAATCGGAATTTCGCCGTCTGCCATGCATCGCATCAGATCCGCAGTTTGAATGTCAACAATGCGCGCGCGGCCATGCTGGGTGTCCGTGACAATCGGCACTTGCCAGCCCAGCCAAGACCGCGCCTTTAACCCATATTTTTGCAGCGCGAGGGCGAATAGACCTGCAGTAACCTGTTCACCCGACGCTACGATGCTGTCATATTCGCGCGTATCATGGTCGGCGGTGATGGCATCGCAATAAGCGACCAATTGATTGGTAACACCTGACATTGCGGAAACGACGACGGCGAGCTGATGGCCGCGATCAAATTCCGCCTTGGTTTTTTCGGCCGCCTTTAGGATGCGATCAATATCGCCTACCGATGTGCCGCCGAATTTTTGAACGATTAATGCCATGGTTTTTCCAGTGGTTCTTTGGTAAATCAGATAGTATGGGAAATCAAGCCAGAAGCCCCAAGGGCTCAAGGGTCGCCGCCGAAGTCGCACAGTTTGATGCTGTAGGTGGCGATTGGTGGAATGAACAGGGGCCGTTTAAACCGCTGCATCTGCTGAATCCTGTGCGGATGGAATATTTGGTTGGGCAAATGGGGCGAATAGAAGGCAAGCGGATTTTAGATATCGCCTGTGGCGGCGGGTTGGTGTGTGAACCATTGGCGCGGTTGGGCGCGCAGATGACGGGCATTGATACCAGCGGGAATGCGATTGCTGCCGCGCGCGCCCATGCGGCGGCGCAAGGTTTCGAAATTAATTATCAATGTTGTGCGTTGGAAGAATTTTCGCCGCGGCAAAAATTTGATGTGATTACCGCACTGGAAATTTTAGAACATGTGTCAGATCCAACTGCCTTTGTGAAATCTGCTACAAAATTATTAAAATCAGGGGGAATGATGATTTTTTCTACCATTAACCGTACGGCGAAATCCCTGCTGCTGGCAAAAATCGCGGCAGAGGATATTTTGAAAATCGTGCCGCACGGTACACATAATTGGAGCAAATTCGTTCACCCGTCTGAACTGGCCGCAGCTTGTGAGGCCGCTGGCCTACAAGTAAGAAATATCACGGGCTTGGCTGTGAATCCCTTGCGTGCGGGTGCGGCGGTGTTTGCGCTCTCGCGGGATGTTAGCGTTAATTATTTTTTAACCGCTTCAGCCTAAATTTCCAGCTGCGTCATCCATGCCCAACGCACGCAATTTACGCTTGCGCTCACGGGCCTTGCGCGCAGTCATGGCTTCTTGCGTCGCGGTGCCGCCCAAAATTTGACCTTTTGAATCGCGCATGGCTTCTTCCAATTCCTTAATCAGGGTTTCTTCGCGCTCAATTTCGCGGCGGTCTAATGGCTCTTCTGAACGGATTTCACGCACCAATCGATCTGTCAAAACCGCGCGTGACAGCGGCAACCCACGCGCCGCAAAAACTTCGCGCAAGGGAATAAGTAAAGCGTTATCAATGGATTTGGTGAATTGCTTGTTACCATAAATCACCTCAGTCAGCCGCAGCAGGAATTCATAAAAGTTAAACTGTTTGCCGAGCAGGTCCGTTAAAACTTCGGGGAAGCATAAAAAATCTGCCAACCATTCATCGAGCCAGGTGCGTAACTGGTCATTTCCCGCCTGCGCAAACCAGTTGATAATTGCGCTGACCTTCTGTTCGCGCGCATTATATTCTCCGGTTTGAAAGTGAAATGCCAATAGATAATTGAAATCCATGGGGGCATTGTCTTTATTATTGCGCAACAATGCCGCATGCGTGGTGTTGATTTCATCCGGTAAAAATCCGGGTAGGCTTTTGCGCATTTCTATAAACTTTTTAGCGCGCGTTTGAATTTGACTATAGAATTCCATTAATTCATCAATACGCTGCTGCTTTGGAATATTTTTGCGCCGTGCCTGGGCCGCGCCAACCTGGTGAAAGGCGGCCGAATATAAACTGTTAATCTCATCAAATTTTTTCTGGTAACTTTGACTGTGCAAAAATTCTAGCGGCGTAATTTGAAATTTATCCAAAAATATTTTCAACAGCCGTGCCATAGCCATGCGTGCGGGGAGATCAAAACAATCTCCTGCGGTCTTGCATAGCGGTGCGGTATCGGGATTGCCGGTTAAGGTTATAGGCGTTTCCCGCGTATCGCGCATTTGGATGAAAATTTCACCTTCGCGCTTATTCCCGATCACTGAAACTGTTTGCTTCATAATTTTCGCGCCAGTTAAATCCAAATCAGTGCGCATCAGGCGCTGCAATACTTCGTGGGCCTGTTCCTCCTCTTCGGCGGCGGCCTCAATCACCCAGCGCCCCTCGCGCTCAACTTGAATTTCAAAGCTAACTTTACTGAACATCCCAGGCTTTCTATAGTGGCGGGGAAAAATAGCAAACCTACAGATTCGTGCCAACCATGACCTTTGTCGTTCTCGATGCCTGCATCAAATGCAAATACACCGATTGTGTGGAGGTGTGCCCGGTCGATTGCTTTTATGAGGGCGAAAATATGCTGGTAATCAACCCTGATGAATGTATCGACTGCGGGGTGTGTGAGCCGGAATGCCCGATCAATGCCATTGTGCCGGATACCGACGGCCCGGCGGCGAAGTTTTTGGAATTAAACCGGGAATATTCCATGGGGGCCTGGCCGAATTTGACGCGCAAAAAACCTGCTTTGCCGGAGGCGGAAGAATTTAAAAATGTGTCGGATAAGTACCCTGATCATTTTAGTGCGGAGCCGGGCGAGGGGGATTAAAATGGCAACTCTAGTCGTTCGGGAAATGCAGCACATTTGGAATTTTGTTGATCAGGGATTTTTTTACATGCCATCTGAATTCTCTCTGCTAAAGTGCTAGAGTAACTGAATGATGCAATGGTTTGTTCTAAAAACCTGGTTTCAAAAGCCAAACCAAAAGACCCCCCCATATTATAGTCATTTTCCGGCAATATAGCGCGTGAATTAAGTCCATCTGCAATGATCAGAAATTGATCATTCATTCCACACATCTGTTCCACTGTTATCGTATTTGCGCTCCCGCTGCCAATAGACCATACGATTTTTGCGTTGCTGCATTTTAATCTATCATTCCAACTTGTTAAGTTTTGCGCGGATGTACTAAACCATAACCCACCCAATTCCGATTCAGGAATAAGTTCAAAGTCCGGATCCTCTATATCAATAGGGCAGGCACCGACTTCCGCCCTTTTTTTATCAAATATAAACTTATTATTGTGTGGCAAAAATATATCAGCGGGGCTTGGCTGATATACAAAACAGCTTATTACCATGTCTGTCTGATTGGTTTCTTTTAAAAAATCACGGCCATAACCCAGGTTAACAACATCAATGACAAAATCATCACAAAAAACTATACCTAACTCCTCCAAGCCAGTTAGCAATCGGGATATCTCCACTATATCTGGTGATGATAAGATGCCATTTTTTCCCGCATTTTTATCACGCCGGTCGAAATATGCTCCTACGGCAGTGATATGGCGAATTTGTGTTGGGCTAGGTGCACAAACAGTTCCGGCAGAAGTGCATCCACGACGAACGGCTTCTGCTAAAATATTTTCTCTAATATATGTATCTTTATCATAAAATTGCATATTTTTTTATAATTAAAGAACTGAACCAAACGCAAGCTTTTTAAATACTTGCAAAGTATAGGTTATTTCTTTTCTCGCTTTTCTAACAACAGCCAAACTGGCGTGGCGACGAAAATGGATGAATAGGTTCCCACCAGAATGCCGAAGATTAAGGCGATAGTGAAATTGCGGATCACTTCGCCGCCAAAGACAAACAGCGAAAGCAGAACCAATAATGTGGTGCCCGAAGTCATCATTGTCCGGAACAGGGTTTCATTCAGCGCGATATGGGCGATTTCCACAAACGATTTGGATTTATATTTGCGCATGTCCTCGCGGATGCGGTCAAAGACGACAACGGTATCGTTCAAAGAATAACCGGAAATTAGCAACACTGCTGCGACAGTGGAGAGGTCGAAATCCAAATGGAAGATGGCGAAAAACCCAAGCGTCAGTACCACGTCATGGATCAACGCGGTAATGGCGGCGATGGAAAAGCCGCGGTCAAACCGGAACCATAAATAGGCGAGCGTGCCGCCAATCGAAAGCAGTACGGCATATAGGGATGTTTTAATCAGCTCACCACCAACTTGCGGGCCAACGGCTTCAATGCGGCGATATTCAGAAACGCGGTCGGTGAAATGCGTGCGGATCGCGGCAATTGCGGTTTGGTTACCTGCGTCGCCGCCGGGTTGCTGCGGGATGTGGAACATCACGTCGGATGCATCGGCGCCGACCTGTTGCAGCGTAATTTGGCCGAGGTTTAAGGCATTTAATTCCGTCCGCAGCTCGGCGACATCGGGCGCGGTTTCGAATTTGGCTTCGATCACTAAGCCGCCTTTGAAATCGATGCCAAAATTTAGACCGGGCGTGAAACATAGTATAATTGAAATCAACACCAGAATGGATGATATCATGATTGCCACCCATCGTAACTTCAAAAAATTGATATTGGGATTATCGGGGATCAGACGAATGGGTTCAAACATGATTAACTCGTTTTCGTAAAAGGCAATTGTTTGGGACGGGTTGCGCTGAACCAGGCCATCAGCATTAGGCGCGTCAGCCAAACGGCGGAGAAGAGCGATGTGATAACGCCAATTACGAGCGTTACGGCAAATCCGCGCACGGGCCCGACGCCGAAAGACATGAGCGCGAGGGCAGAAATAAAGGCAGTCAGGTTTGTATCTACTACGGCCGACATGGCGCGTGCATAACCGGCATCAATCGCGGCCAATGGTGTGCGGCCGTTCAAATATTCCTCACGGATGCGTTCGAAAATCAGCACGTTGGCATCGACGGCCATCCCGATCGTTAAAACCATCCCCGCGATACCAGGTAGGGTCAGCGTCGCCTGGAATAATGACATCACCGCGAAAATGAAAATCATATTGGCAAAGAGTGCGGCAACGGCGAACAGACCCCATAGCGCATAAGATACAATTACCAAAACACTGACCAAACCCATCCCGATGAGCGATGCATTCCGCCCGGCCAGAATGGAATCGGCGCCGAGCGTCGGACCGACGGTGCGTTCTTCAATAATTGTTAGCGGTGCGGGCAGGGCGCCGGCGCGCAATAATAATGAGAGATCATTCGCGCCTTGGGTATCAAAGTGGCCGGAAATTTGCCCCGCACCACCCGTAATCGGTTCGCGAATGACGGGCGCAGAAATGATTTTATCATCCAGCACGATGGCGAAAGGCTTGCCGACATTCTGTGTGGTGACGTCGGCAAAACGCCGCGCGCCCACGGCATCAAATTCAAAACTTACTACTGGCTGGCCGTTTTGATCAAACGAGGTCCGCGCATCGCGCAGCATGTCACCGGTAATCAGCGAACTTTGTTTCACCGCCAAAAACTTTGTCGGATCTTCCTGCATCGGCAAGCGCTGATCACCCGGCGGGGCGACCAGTGAATCCGGAGCGGCCTCCAGATCCACCATGTGGAATGACAGCTTCGCGGTTTTACCGAGGATTTGTTTGATGCGCTCCGGATTATCGACGCCGGGTAATTGCAGGATAATACGGTTGGTGCCTTGGCGCGCAATCACGGGTTCTTTGGTGCCAGTTTCATCAATACGTCGGCGCACGATTTCAATGGATTGATCCATGGCCTGGTCGCGCCGTGCCTTCAAACCGACATCGGAAAGCTTCAATGTGATTTTGCCATCGGATTCCGTGATATCCAAATTGGAATCGAGTTTATGGAGTTTGGCTTTTGCATCGTTTATGCGCGCGGTATCGCGCACCGTTAATGATAAACCATCAGCGCGGGAAGATAGGTCGCGGTAACCAATATTTGCCTGGCGGAATTCGCGGCGCACGGAATCCGTCATACCTTCATAATAATCGCCCAGTGCCTTTTCGACTTCGACCTTCATCAATAATTGCGCGCCACCCTGCAGATCCAGGCCTAAATTCACGGTTTGATGCGGCCACCAGGACGGCAGTTGTTGGAGAAAATTATTCGGCAGCAAATTCGGTGCGGCGTAAATCGCACCCAGCAATGTAATTGCCAGGATTAACCAAATCTTCCAACGCGGCATGAATTGCATGTGATTTATGCAGACTTTTCAGATTTTTTCGCTGCGCCATCGTCATTCGCGGCTTCGGCTTTTATCACGTGGGAAATGGTGGAACGTAAAACAGACACATTCGTACCGCTGGCTAAGTCAACCGTGACTTCGCTGGCGCCTTCGGGTGCATTTACGACGGTCCCGATAATGCCGCCGCCGGTTACGATGCGGTCGCCCTTTTTCAAGGCATTCATGGCATTTTTATGTTCTTTTATGCGCTGATTCTGCGGACGAATGATGAGAAAATAAAACACCGCAACAATGGCGATTAAGGGTACGAATTGCATTATATCCATATTGCCGGGCATGGTGCCTGATGTTGCTGGAGCCGTAGTAGGTACTTCAGTGCCGCTAGTCGTGACAGGAGGTGAAGGGGGCGTTGCGGTTGGTTCAGTCATGATGGTTTTCCAAGGTTGCTAAAGTTTACAGGTGGCGGGCACTATAGCCAAAGCCCGTCCAGGTGCAACTGGGAATGTCACTTTTGCCCATAAGGCGAACTTGTCATGATGATTGAGTGTGTTTAAAATTGACCCTTCAATCCAATGTTAGGTAGAAGATTATGCATAAACTGTTTTTCGCACGCACAGCTGCCTTATTGACGGTTGCAGGTGCTGCTGTTTCTTTTTCGCCTGCTAATGCCCAACGGTCAGGAGGGCAGCATAAGCAAACTAATACTGCTGCAGCGTCTCAAAGAGAAGCGCCATTTATTAAAATTTTGTCTGACGGCGAGAAACCATTAGATGGTAATCATAGGGACAAATGGTTGGCATCCTATAAAGCTATTCAAGTAAGGGCCATTTTATACAGCGAGGTAAAAACTGGCGGCCGTACCGATTTTAAAAGCTATTGTTTTGTGACTGCGAGTAAAGGTGGGGGAGGCACCATAACATATCAAACTTTTCAAATTACTTTATCTGGCAGTGAAGCAAAATATGCTGTAGCCGATAAAGTGTTAAAAGATATTCCTGTTTCTCAAGCTGCAGCAGACATATTTTACAAATTTTCAAAACGTTATGAGTTTAAAGATGATGATAAGAATGATACCAAAGAATCTCTTTGGGTCCGTTATATGGCGGATAAAGACTTAACTAGTTTTAGTGATCCTAATACAGGGAATCCCAATGTCGCCGTTATGAAAACTTTTGGCTTTAATAACGGGGAAGATTTGAAGGCTATTAGTGCTGAGATTGGAAAGATGTTGCCCGCAGACATTATAAAAAAGCTTTCGCAAAAAGGGCCGCTAAAGCGGCAGGTGCCGGATATTAAGAGTAATGCAAATCCTTGATAATTTCATTGACGCCCGGCCTGCGCGGGCTTATAACCACCATATCAGCCGCCGTGAGACCTCTCCCGGCGGCTGAAGACTGTCAGGGACTTTGTTCCAAAATGGTCGCCGGCAAGTAGGGGTGTGGCTCAATGGTAGAGCATCGGTCTCCAAAACCGAGGGTTGCAGGTTCGAGTCCTGTCGCCCCTGCCACGTTTAGGAAGTTAGGAATGGGAACATGAGCGAGAAACAAAGTTTTGACATCGGCAAATTCGCCGCCGAAGTGCGCCTGGAAGCAGCCAAGGTCACTTGGCCCAACCGCAAAGAGGTGGGCGTGACGACCGGCATGGTGATTTGGATGGTCATCATCGCATCGTTGTTTCTATTCGCCGTGGACTTCACCGCGCAGCATTTGGTGCGCGGATTACTCAGTTTATTTTCATCAGGAGCATAAAGATGTCAGAAGAAGCCGTTCAAGCGCCAGCGCCAATCACCGAAACCGCGGACGGGGTCAAACTCCGGTGGTATGTATTGCATGTCTTTTCAGGTTTCGAAAACCGGGTTCAGCAGATCATCCGCGAAAAGGCCGCCAAACTGGGCATCGCGGAACATTTCGGCGAAATTTTAATTCCGACCGAAGAAGTGATCGAGATCAAACGCGGCCAGCGCAAACAAGTCGAAAAGAAATTCATGCCTGGATACGTTTTGGTGCAAATGGCTATGACGGATGACACATGGCATTTGGTAACCTCGATTGACCGCGTGACGGGCTTTTTGGGCGCCGGCAAAAAACCGACGCCGATTTCGGATAAAGAGGCGCAGCGCCTGGTCAGCCAAGGCAAAGGCAACAATGCGGACGGCAGCGAGAAAAAACCGCGCAGCCTGATCGTCTACGACATCGGCGACAGCGTGCGCGTGATCGACGGGCCGTTCAACAGCTTTACCGGCACAGTCGAAGAAGTGGACGACGACCGCCAGCGTGTGAAGGTTTCTGTATCCATTTTCGGCCGCGCGACTCCGGTGGAGCTGGAATATGCGCAGGTGGAAAAGGGGAAATAACTTTCTCCGCTCACCCATTGATTTTATTCAATGGTGCTATGGGATATCATGGGATTTACCCGCACTGATAGGTTTTGGCTGGGGAAGTAAGTGGTTTTTACGGGTTGTCTCCATCATATTTCCTGGATTGAAGGTGTTGGAAATGGTGAAAAGGAAGAAAAAAGTATCCTCGGGGTTACTTTAAGGCGTAGGTTTGGTTGGTCTTGCGGACGATCTTTCCGTGTTTCTTGACACACGGCGCCGCCGCACCCTGCACAGCCTCTGTTGTGCGAGTTAAGTCCGAGCACTATTTGCTAATAGCGCCCCTACCAGACCATGATTGCATGCCAGCTGGACAAACCATCATGATATGAATATAATCCTTATAGACATACATGCCAAGAAGTTTTTTCTAATAAAAACCCTTGCTTTCTAACCCATTATTTGAGCAATACTATAGCAGACTTAATAGAAGGCGGGCGTAGAAATGTCAGGCAAATCAATATTAAGCGCAGATTATAAAAGACTGGCTGCCACAGAAGGCCCTTATCCCAAAATTCACCGCATGGTCCGGTCAAGCAATCCAAGAGGTATTGGCGAAGCCTTGAATAAATTGCCTGGATATGAGCGTTGCGAGGCTTTAGTAATCCGGGCTGAAGACGGCACGGGCGATACCGTAGTACATGCGATTGTTAACAGTGGGCGTTGCCATGTAATGCGGGAAGCTCTGGCAACTTTATCGCCGGATGAAGCTGCAAGAGTTTTGCTGGCAACAAATTGTATTCAACAGGACTCGTTGAGTTTATTAGCTGTAAACTATTTAACTGCGAAAAGAATTGAAGATGCAGCTGCAGAAGTTGCGAGACTCGCCCGGGAAGCGCAAGATAAAAAAGATCCTTATGGCTCTTATGGCCTGCCAAGAATGGCGGCACATCAACCGCGCCTATTAAATCTTGCCTTAATACCAACAGCGGAAGGCTATCTTCATATGATGGCAGCCATTCGGGAAAAGTTGGAGGGCGAAGGATCCTTGCTAGAAAATACGTTAGAGAAAATTCGTGCAAGTAATTCCCTGCAATTTAGTACGATCACCCATTTAATAGATGAATCACGTAAGGTGACTGCCAGGCCAATCGCAGGCGCCCGCCCAGTTCTTATTCCTTGAAATTGGGCAAGTCTCGACCGGCCGCGCAAATTTTTTGCTTTTTGTCAATAATATTATTTGACATGGGCTGTGAAATCGCTATAAAACGCCTTTCCGATTTGCACGATTGACCGAATCTAACCGTTTTTCAGGAGTTTTGCCCAGTGGCCCGTATTGCCGGTGTTAACCTTCCCACGCAAAAGCGCGTGGAAATTGCTTTGCGTTACATTCAGGGCATTGGACCCACGAATGCGCGCTGGATCTGCGAAAAGCTTGGGATTACACCCGAACGCCGCATTAATCAATTGTCGGAACAGGAGCTGGTAAAAATTCGCGAAGTAATTGACGCTGAATATCTGGTGGAGGGCGATCTGCGCCGCGAAGTGGCGATGAATATCAAGCGTATGAATGATATGGCATGTTATCGCGGCCTGCGTCACCGTAAGGGTTTGCCAGTACGTGGCCAGCGGACGCATACCAATGCCCGCACGCGTAAAGGCCCGGCGAAACCCATCGCCGGCAAAAAAATTGCAACCAAAAAATAATTAGGTAACGAAACACATGGCAAAACCAACCACAGCAGCGCGCACGAAGAAAAAAGAGCGTAAAAATATTCCTTATGGGAAAGCGAAAGTAAACGCGACATTTAATAATACCATTGTAACGATAACAGATCCGGCGGGAAATGTGATTTCATGGTCAACTTCTGGGCATAAAGGATTCAAGGGGTCACGTAAATCAACGCCTTATGCGGCTCAATTGGCAGCTGAAAGCGCAGCGCGGGCTGCGCAAGAACACGGTGTACAGACCGTTGATGTGGAAGTGAAGGGGCCTGGGTCAGGCCGCGAATCTGCCTTGCGCGCATTGCAGGCAGTCGGGCTGAAAATCAATGTGATTAAGGACACCACGCCTGTGCCGCATAATGGTGCGCGCCCGCCAAAACGGCGTCGCGTATAACGTAAGGTTGAGTTTTTAATGCGCGGCGCGGTGGGCGCGCCGTGAAGAGTTAACGGATTGAAAAGGGGGCAAAAGTGTTGCAACGGAACTGGCAAGAGCTGATTAAACCAAACAAACTGGATGTTCATAGTGCGGAAGATAAAACGCGACGTGGCATGGTCGTTGTGGAGCCCTTAGAGCGTGGTTTTGGCCTAACGCTGGGTAATGCGATCCGCCGCGTCTTGTTGTCCTCCTTACAGGGTGCAGCTGTGACAGCTGTAAAATTTGAGGGCGTACTGCATGAGTTTTCGTCGATCCCAGGTGTTCGTGAAGATGTGACAGATATTATCTTGAATATCAAAACGCTAGCGATTCGCATGTCGACAGAAGCAACCAAAAAATTAAAATTGCAGGCCAAAGGCCCCGGTGAAATCACCGCAGGCATGATTGAAGCCATTGCCGGTGTTGAAATTTTGAATCCGGATTTGGTGATTTGCACGCTTGATAAAGGTGCAAACTTGCATATGGAATTGACGGTGCAGCATGGTAAAGGTTACCGGCAAGCCGCACAAAACCGCGAAGAAGATGATCCAATCGGCTTAATCCCGGTGGACAGCATTTTCTCGCCCGTACGGAAAGTATCATACAAAGTTGATAATACCCGTGTCGGCCAAATCACGGATTACGATAAACTATCAATTGATATTGAAACCAATGGCACGGTAACGCCCGAAGATGCGGTGGCGCTGGCTGCACGTATTATTCAGGATCAATTGGCGATCTTCATTAATTTTGAAGAGCCGAAAGAGCACGTGCCGGGCGGCCCACGCGGCGACTTGCCGTTTAACCGCGCGTTATTGCGTCGTGTTGAGGAATTGGAATTGTCAGTACGTTCGATGAATTGTTTGAAAAACGACAATATTATTTATCTGGGCGATTTGGTTCAGAAAACAGAATCGGAAATGCTGCGCACGCCAAACTTCGGCCGCAAATCATTGAACGAGATCAAAGAAGTGCTGGTGAATTTGGGCTTGAATCTGGGGATGGATATCCCCGGCTGGCCGCCTGAAAACATTGAGGACATGATCCGCCGCATGGATGAACAGTCGTTTTAACGGCGCTCCCTTTAATCTGTCATCCTTGGGGGCGTGCGTAAGCATGCAACCCAAGGATCTACAGCTCCGTTTTCCCTACTTCACCAGTTGGAAGCCAAATCCAACCAATGCGGATTTTCCTTTTCAATTAGATTTATATTCCATTGCCGCGGCCAGTGCTTTCATTAGTTAGGCTGCCAGAAAATCCAATGTATAAAGTGCCGCGTGGCATATTTGTCATGATATAGACGTTATATTCCTTGAACATCGGGATGGTTCCGCCGTGGATCCTTGAGGCTCTGCGCCTTGCGCACTCCCAAGGGTGATATGTTGGAGAATGAAGGCGAATATATTTTCCTTGAAATCCTCATCCAAATCCTCCATAAACACGCCTTCGGCCTGATAATCAGGCCAGCGGGCGTTCAAGCATTTGGCGGCCGCGCACCGCAATCCGTTTCACCCAAAACCAAACATGGGTGAGGCAGCAACATTAGGAGAAACATCATGCGTCACGGAATATCCGGCCGTAAGCTCAACCGCAAATCACAGCACCGCACAGCGATGTTCGCTAATATGGCTGCTGCGCTAATTAAGCACGAACAGATTAAAACCACCTTACCCAAAGCCAAAGATTTGCGCCGCGTGGTGGAAGGAATGATTACCCTGGGTAAAAAGGGCGGACTGTCAAACCGCCGCCTGGCGATGGCACGTTTGCGTGATGAAGATATGCTGCGTAAATTATTTGATGTCCTGGCGCCGCGTTATAAAGCACGTACGGGTGGTTACACGCGCGTCCTGAAGGCGGGTTTCCGTTACGGCGACGCCGCGCCGATGGCGATCATCGAACTGGTCGACCGTGATCCTGAAGCTAAAGGTAAAGATAGCGGTCCACTTCAAAACGTGGGCGAATCCGAAGCCGCCTAAGCATCTTCAGTTATTGTTGATGGCTGCAAATCTTTTGGCGGTGCCTTGCTGATGGCTGCGTCAATTATTGTATTTGTGGTTACGACAGGCTGTGGCGGTGCCGTTAGGGTGGGCTGAGGCAGCTGATGCGCGCTAATGCTTATTGAAACAATCGTGCCGAATTGTGCGGTTGTTGCTGGAACAGGCGTTGGCAAAGCACTCGCAGGAATTTTTCCGCCCAGCGCATTAGCGGCGGCGATGCTGGCCGGCGTTGATTTACCCTCGCTGAGTTTACGGTATTCATCGACCACGCGTTCGGACGGATATTGATTAGTCACCTTGCCTGTTTCCGGATCGCGTTGTTCAAAAATCGCAATATGGCTGATCGGATCCACGGTGACAGTCGAGGGGGAATAAAAAGTGGTGATTTGTGCTTGAGGATGCTCGACATTCACTAATGCCACGCCAGAGATCACAGGCGTAATCTGTGTAGACTGCGGCACATAAGGTCCGACACTGCCGATGGAATCCAACATTCAATACCCCAAAATTCTTTTATGTGTGTAAATTTTCTTTTACACCTTTATCTTATCATAATTCTGGTTTAAGGGCAAAGTTTTCCGATTTTCGCGCCTGTGAATTTTTTGTTGAGATTGGAAAGGATTTTAGAGAATCAAGCGATACTAAAAAAGCAATCAGAGTAATACTATTGGCTTCCCGCGCGGCGCGGCTTATAAAGACTAAATGCAGGACTTAATTTCTTCCATTCTTTCCGGCGGGGCTTATGCCTGGCTGGCGGCGGCCCTGGTGATGGTGATGCTGGAAATCGCCGTGCCGTCCAATTGGTTACTGTGGCCGGGCATCGCGGCTTTTATTACCAGTGTGATTTTATACTTCGTACCGGAATTACCAGGGACGGGCGCAGTCGTTATTTTTGTAATCCTCAGCATTTTGCTTCTCTATTTAGGGCGGCGCTATGTGAAACTGGCGCGCGGCAAGGCATCCGATGCACCACACCTAAACGCCCGCGCAGCGCGCATGGTCGGCCGCCGCGGTTCTGCGTTGCAGGATAGTCAGGATGGCACGTCACGTGTGCAGATTGACGGCATCGAGTGGCCGGTCCGAAATGTGGATGGTGCAGTCCTTAAATTAGGGGATGTACTGGAAATTACCGCGGTTGAGGGCAATACCCTTATCGCCAAAACCATCCAGATTCACTAATTTACGATCTTGGCCGGTGCATAAATGCCACAGGGCCAATATAATGCATATCGGCTTGCTTGACGGACTTGGGATGAATCTATTAACCTTTCTTTACCTTTTGAAGGAGGGTTATCTATGACACTATCGCGCAAAGCGCTTCTGCTCTTGCTTGCTCCCGCAATGTTGGCTGCTTGTTCCGTTCGTCAACTGAATGACGGCAGCTACACAACTTGCCATCTTGGCAATCCTTGCCAAGTGGGCCCGCAGGGCGCCGTAAAAACATCTGGTCCGATGTTGCACACGCCACACCACCATCACCATCATGTTGTGGTAAAAAAAGCTGGTCAGCCAGCGCACGTTGTTACAAAAACAACGCACACAGTGCCTGCGAAACCACCAAGAACTGACGACAGCATTAACGCTAAGTAAGCTGTTTTTTTCTGGTTTATGAAAACGCCCCGCAATGCGGGGCGTTTTTGTTGTATAATTGACTTGCTGCGCGGCGAAAAACCTTTATCCACATGCCATGACCGAATTATCGCATATCCGCAACTTCGCCATTATCGCGCATATCGACCATGGTAAATCGACGTTGGCCGACCGCTTGATTGAACGTTGCGGTGGCTTGGAAATGCGTGAGATGAAGGCGCAGATTCTGGATTCAATGGACATTGAGCGTGAGCGCGGCATTACCATTAAGGCGCAAACCGTCCGCCTGAGTTATTCCTCCAAAGACGGCCAAGAATATCAGTTTAATTTAATGGATACGCCGGGACATGTGGATTTCGCTTATGAAGTTTCGCGAAGTCTGGCTGCGTGCGAAGGTTCCCTGCTGGTGGTGGATTCCACCCAAGGGGTAGAAGCGCAAACGCTGGCCAACGTTTATCAGGCGATTGATAATAATCATGAAATTTTGCCGGTGATTAATAAGATCGATTTGCCAGCGGCGGAACCAGAGCGGATCAAGGCGCAAATTGAAGAAGTCATCGGCATTGACTGTTCCTATGCCGCGGAAATTTCTGCTAAATCCGGCATTGGCATTGATGAATTGCTGGAAAAAATCGTCGAGCATTTGCCATCACCTAAGGGGAATAAAAACGCGCCATTGAAAGCACTGTTAGTGGACAGTTGGTATGATGCCTATTTGGGCGTTGTGATTTTGGTACGCGTTGTCGATGGCGAATTAAAAACTGGGCAAAAGGTACGCTTTATGGCGGCTGGCGCGACCTATGATGTGGACCGTGTTGGAATTTTTACCCCTAAAATTGTCGTTACGGGCAACTTAGGCCCAGGCGAAATGGGATTCATTACGGCAGGCATGAAGGATATTTCGCAAACCAAAGTGGGGGATACAATCACCTTGGACCGCAGCCCAGCTGCTGAGCCATTGGCTGGGTTTAAACCATCGGTGCCCGTAGTCTTTTGTTCATTATTCCCCACCGATAGCAGTGAGTTTGAAAAACTGCGGGAGAGCCTGGGCAAACTAAAACTTAACGATTCCAGTTTTCATTTTGAACAAGAATCTTCGGCCGCGTTGGGGATGGGGTTCCGCTGTGGCTTCCTGGGCCTGCTGCATATGGAAATTATCCAGGAACGGCTGGAGCGCGAATTTAACCTGGATTTGATCGCCACGGCGCCATCGGTGGTATATCGCCTGCATATGCAGGGCGGTGTGAATAAAGATAAGATGATCGAACTTTATAATCCTGCCGATTTTCCCGATGTCAGCTTGATTAAGTTCATTGAAGAACCCTGGATCAAGGCGACGATTTTGTGCCCGCAGGAATATTTGGGCGGCCTGTTACAGCTGTGTGAAGAGCGACGCGGTGAACAGGTGGAAATGAATTATGTTGGTAACCGCATGATGCTGGTCTACCACCTGCCGCTCAATGAAGTTGTGTTTGATTTTTATGATCGCCTGAAATCCATCTCGCGCGGCTATGCGAGTTTTGATTACGCCCTTGCGGGCTACCGCGAAGGTGATTTGGTGAAGATGGCCATTCTGGTCAACGCCGATCCAGTGGATGCCTTGTCGATGGTCGTCCATGCCAGCCAGGCCGAGCGCCGCGGGCGCATGCTATGTGAAAGATTAAAAGATTTAATTCCAAAGCAATTGTTTAAGATCGCCATTCAAGCCGCTATTGGTGGGCGGGTGATCGCGCGCGAAACGGTTTCGGCGATGCGCAAGGATGTGACGGCCAAATGTTACGGCGGCGACGTTTCGCGCAAGAAAAAACTGCTGGAAAAGCAAAAAGAGGGTAAAAAACGCATGCGCCAGATTGGCAACGTGGAAATCCCACAATCGGCCTTTATCGCCGCCCTGCGAATGGGAGATGAATAATTCAGTAAATAAGCCATTTTGCTTACTTTTTCATGTAAGTAAAAATAATTTTTTTGATAAATGGCAGGAATTATGGTAGGGTAATCTCCATTTAATTGGAGAATTAAATCATGGCTGGTGGTCTTAACTTGTATCCTGATACTATATTAGCAGGCCTTTCCGCGCAAGGCGCTTCCTCTGACCTTGCCGCTATTGTAGATGCTATTAATAATAGTTTATGCTCCGGGCGTACTCTTTATCAACTTGCGCCAGCATTAAAAGCGATTGATGCGATCGCAGCCAGAAATCCCCAAGATTCGGATGTAAATTCTGCTTTAGTCTCCTTAGCAGGATCGATAAATCTTATTGGAGCGAAAACGCCAGTTGCAACGGTAAGTACATTAGCTGGTTTTTTAGAACGGTATGACCCCTCAGGCGCAGCGGCGATCGAAAAGGAAGCCGCACGATTAGAAGGGCGCCCTTATATAAATCCTTATAATCCTAGAGCATGTGAAGCTGATCTTCGTGGAATGGTCGGATTAAAACAGCAGAGAGTTCAAATGCTTCTTAACCAGGGCCATTAAATTAATTATTTGCTCATAAGTCCTATTTTATGGAGCAAGCTAATCTTTTACCAATCATTCGGTAAACGTTTATTCATATTTAGCGCCTAGGCTGAATACATTAGCGTGTGCTAGTCAGGTATTAAATGCATTTATTAGATCCCAAAATGATGAAACGGGCCGACTTGGAAGCTGAGTTAACGGCTGCGCGGATTCAAGTGGAAAAACTCAGCGCCCAATTTGCATCTGCAAGTCGAATTGCTTTTTATGATTCCCTCACCGATCTTCCCAACCGGCATGGCTATGACCGATATGTGGCGTCGCTACAGTCGCTCTCACGGACATTAGAATTTCAGGTCAGCCTGGACCATGGGCGCGGTGGCGGGCTGTTGGTGGCCCAGGTCGACATCGATCACTTCAAATCTGTAAATACAATGTTGACGCACTTTGGCGGGGATATGGTACTAGGGCAATTTGCCGCCCGTCTGGCGCGTAGTGCGCGTCTGAAGGTGGTAGAGGGGGAGGGGGCGGCGAAACGTTGTCTGGCCAGCCTGATGGTGCAGGAATATTTGATTCGTTGCGGCATGACGGGCAGTGATTTGGTTTCACGTTGGGGAGGCGAGGAGTTTTTCTGCATTTTCCCCTTATGTTACCGTGACCCATCGGCGGCGGCCTCTGTCTATGATGATGCTGACCGCATTATCAAGCGGATCATGGATAATATCCGCCGCGAACCCATGATGGTGCCAGTCAATAATACGACCTATGAAATGATCAAACGCCAGGTGATCGGCAATCCAGATTATTATTACCACGACGCCAAGTTGATTATTAATGGCCAGCCGCAAGTGGCACTGCCGATTTCAGCATCCATTGGTTATGCGGTGATTAGTTGGGAGGAATTCACGTCGCGTGCAGAGGACGACCCCGCACATCTTTTCAGAAACGTAGTGGATTTGATGCGCCGGGCCAAGGAAACGGGACGAAACCGCGCCGTGACCGTCCGTTCGACCGGATACGGCAGCCGTGCTGCCATTCATGTCCTTGAAGGTCGTAGTTTGGCCAAAACCGACCTGGCAGGTATGGTCCGATAGTCAATTTGAAAATTAAGAGAGATGCAAGCATTTGGTGTTATTTTTTATTTTATGAAAGATAATAAATTATTTAACAATTTACGTCCTAGGGCAGCAAAACTGTGGAATGGGTGGCGAGCACTCATTTCGCCTCTTTTAATGGCTGAGTTGAGGCATAGCGAAAAGGAGGCAGCCCAAGCAGTCGAATTAGCCCATACAGATACGAAGATGGGCATTCCAAATTTCCGTGCTTATCTGAGGTATTGTGCTGCCGTCGTTGGTTTTCAGGAAAATTCATCAGAGAAAAACCCACTTAAAGATCGCGCTTATTTGCTCGTATCCCTATTTGATATCGATAAATTCAAACAAATTAATGAAATGCTTGAACATGATGTAGCGGATATGGTGTTAGAGGAAGTTGGTCGGCGTCTTCGTAATACCTTGCGATGGGATACAGATTGGGGACTAAATAATCGCGGCAACACTGCGACTGCTTTGAAGTCTCATCTCATCCAGCAAGATATAAATTATTATGATACAGCCTTCCGGCATGGTGGAGAGGAAATTGTTATTATCAGCCCAATTTTTTACGACCAGCCAACCAGCCACAGGGTTGCAAATGATGACGCACAAAAGATATCACAACGTATACAGAATATTTTTTCAGAGCCGGTTACTATTCCAATTAACGAAGAGCGCGCAGCCCATATTCGGGAATATCTAACTCAAAGCGATGCATATTATAAAAACGCTAGAATTGTTGAACAGGAAGGCCAGCTTTTCTTGGTTTTACCGGTTACCGCATCAATTGGCTACGTTACCGCATCATTGGACGAATTTAGGCAGTCGAATGTCTTAGGAGATGCTGATGCTCTCACTAGCTATTGTAAAACCAATGGCAGGAATCTAATGGCGACGAGAGTTCCCGATGAAGGCGGTAGCTTAAATATTGTTACATTTAGAAGACAAGAGTTGATTCCAGTATAATCCGTTACCAAATATTAACCTTTTGCGTGCATAATCATAGATTAGCCACACAGCATATTAAAACCACAAAACCGCATGACACTTTACAGCTCTATTCACGCACCCAATAGTGACGTGGCACGCCACGCCGAGACGATTCCGCAACTGCGCCAGACCGCTAAATTTTTTCGAGAATTAGCCGAACATTATAAGCATATGGCGCTGTGTGATGAATTGACGGGCTTGCCCAACCGTCATGCCACTGCAGCCTATATTGATGATATTTTAACGGCAGTGCGAAATCATGATCAACACCTTGGAATCACGGACGGGTTTTTAATCATCGCATGTGATGTGGATAAGTTTAAATCCATCAATGATACGATGGGCCATGATGCGGGTGACGCCGCCTTGAAAGAGTTTTCAAAGCGCCTTGAAAGCGTGGTCCGCCGCCGCGCATCCGCTGAACCGCAACCACACAAACGTCATTATGACGCCTATGGCATTGAAACGGATCTGGTGGCACGTCATGGTGGTGAAGAATTTTTACTGATTTTGCCAATGCAGCGTCATATGCAAACGACTGCTGAGAAAATTGCTAGGCGAATTTTTTCAATCGTCTGCGGCACTTATGACCTAGGCGAGGGACGTCATTGGCCGATGAGCCTGTCGATGGGGATGAATTTCATCACTTGGCTGGAAATTGATGCGTTTATAAAAAGTTTTTCAGATGGTACGTTAGATAGCAAAAATACCAGTTTGCATAAATTTTTGTTTGATCATGCGGATGCCGCATCCTATGAGGCAAAAAATTCCGGCCGTGCGCGCGCTTATGTTTGTAATAAAACTGTCGACAAAATGGATTCTCTGTATGTCTATGATGGCCCTGTGTCGGATGCGGTACTGACCGCTCGTGAAGCCGCACATATTGTTGCAAGCGTGAAATAGCGCTAACTTACTTCATGGAAATTAAAAAAGAACGCGACTGCGTGGCGTTTTGGCTATTTGCGATTGCCGCAATGGTGATGGTGATGGCGGTGGTTGGCGCGATAACGCGCCTGACGGAATCGGGCCTGTCGATTGTGGAATGGCGACCGATTATGGGCGCACTGCCGCCTATGACGGCTGGGGATTGGGCGCATGCCTTTGAGGTCTATAAAACTTCGCCGCAATATTTGCTGGTGAACCACGGCATGACGCTGGCCGAATTCAAAAATATCTTCTGGTGGGAATGGATCCACCGTGAATGGGGCCGGCTGATCGGCCTGGTTTTTGCGATGGGCGCCATCTGGTTTTGGGCGCGTGGTAGTGTGAAACGCATTGACGACGGCCTGGGCAAAAATTTAATTGCGATTTTGATTTTGGGATTGATGCAAGGCGTTATGGGCTGGCTGATGGTCGCGAGTGGATTGGTGCATGAACCATCTGTGTCGCATTACCGCTTGGCCGCGCATTTGGTGTTAGCGGTTGCGTTGTATATTTATACGTTGGCCTTAGGCTGCTCTCTGATAGTAGATCAGCAGACTATCAGAACAAAAGACCAGAAATTATTACCTTTATTGAAACATAGTTACGCGGCATTAGGGATGGTTATTGTGACGCTGATATGGGGTGCATTTACGGCAGGCCTGCGCGCCGGATTAGTTTATAATACCTGGCCATTGATGGACGGCCATTGGACGCCGGATGGATTTTGGGCATTGCCTTCGTGGTGGAAAAATTATTTTGAAAATCACGGTGTGGTACAATATGTGCATCGCATGCTGGCCTATATTACGAGTTTGATGTGTATGAGTATCGGATTGATGACTTATATTCGGAAGATTCCACAACCGGCTGCGCAGTGGGGTTATGCCGTTGGCGCGATGGGATTGGTGCAACCGGCCCTAGGTATCGTAACAGTTTTAACCCATGTCGACCCGCATCCCGCCGTTATGCACCAGGCCGGAGCGTTTGTATTGATTGGGCTGCTGGTGGTGTGGATCACACAATTAAAACAGTTAAACCGACGCCCATAGAATATCATTGATATCTTCCGCGCCCGTGGTCAGCATCACCAGGCGATCAATACCCAGCGCAATGCCGCTGCATTCGGGCAGGCCATGATCAAGCGCAGCAATAAAATCCATATCAATCGGATAGCGAAAACCATAGGTTTGTTCTTTAAACGCCATATCGGCTTCAAAGCGCAATAACTGCTGCCGCGCATCAGTTAGTTCGCTGAAGCCGTTCGCCACTTCCAGGCCCGCCACGTATAATTCCACACGCTCCGCCACACGCGGATCATCCCTTTTGACGCGTGACAGGGCCGCCATGTGCGTAGGATAATCGTATAATAACGTCGGCGCAGGACTGCCCAAAAATGGTTCAATTTTTTCGCCCATGATGCGGAAGAAAATATCATCCCAGGCATCGCCTTTGTCTGTTCGCACATCATTGCGTGCCGCATGTTCATGCATTGCCGTTGTATCTCCGACAATATCCAACACCGGAATTTTGCAATATTGCCAGAATGCTTCGGTAACAGAAATCACCTGCCAGATCGCGAAGGGATTGGAACGGCGGTCTTTATAACGGTATTCCGGAATATCAGCGGCAGTTGCCACTGCGCGCAACAATTGCACGCAATCGTCCATGATATGCCAGTAGTTCGCGCCGGTGCGGTACCATTCAATCATCGCAAATTCGGGACTGTGCGTGGATGAGGCCTCGCGGTTGCGGTAGGTATGACAAATTTGATAAATATCCCCTGCACCCGCCACGAGTAATTTTTTCATCGCAAATTCAGGCGAAGTATGTAGGTACATTTGCTGGCGCGGCGAACCGTCATGGTTTTCCAGCAAGGTAGAAAATGCCATGATATGCGGCTCGAGCCCCGGTGAAATTTGCAGGGCGGGCGTTTCGACTTCATGAAAACCGCAGCCGTCAAAATATGCCCGCACCGCACGGATGACGGTTTGGCGCTCACGCAGTAAAGGCAGGCGTTTTTCAAAGGATTTCGGTTGCCACCAATTCATGAAACCTGCTATGAACGCGCAAGACCAAAAACACAAGAGAGACAGATGAAAGTAGCAGCCATAACGCTTCGAGGCGGTAATGTCGTGGACCACGAAGGTAAATTAATGGTCGTTGTGAAAAACGAAATCAATCAGCCGGGGAAGGGTGCTTCGGTATCCCAAGTCACCATGCGCGATGTGCGGTCAGGCAATAAAATGGAATTCCGATTTCGGACGCAGGAAATGGTGGAACGTGTGCGGCTGGATCAAGTCGATTCTACGTTTTTATACGGTGACGCCGATGCCGGCTATACCTTTATGAGCAAAGCGGATTACGAACAAATGACGGTGAGCGCGGATGTCGTCGGCGAACAAGCTGCGTTTTTACAAGACGGCATGGCAGTGGAAGTTGAAAGTTATGAGGGCCGGCCGCTGTCGGTCACGTTGCCGGATACTGTGACGCTGGAAATTGTAGAAGCAGACCCGGTGGTGAAGGGGCAAACGGCGTCTTCATCCTATAAACCTGCGATATTGTCGAATGGCGTAAAAGTGTTGGTGCCGCCCTTTATTGGCGCAGGCGAGCGTATTATTGTAAGGACGGAAGATGCGTCGTACGTTGAGCGCGCGAAGTAATGGCTGTTCCCCAACGATCCGCCCATATGACGATGATGGTGCGTGCCGCTGAAAAGGCGGGCAAGATGTTGGTACGTGATTTCGGCGAAGTGGAAAAACTGCAGGTCACGCGTAAAGGTATTGGTGATTTCGTTACACAGGCGGATTATAAATGTGAAAAAATGCTACATGAAGAATTGTTAAAAGCGCGTCCAGATTATGGTTTCTTGATGGAAGAAGGTGGTAAGCGCGCAGGCAAGAATCCCGATTACGAATGGGTGATTGATCCTATCGACGGCACGACAAACTTTATGCACGGAATTCCGTTTTGGGCAATTTCCATTGGCTTGGTTTACAAGGGGAAACCGATTGCGGGCGTCGTGTTCAATCCAATTTTGGATGAATTGTATTGGGCGGAGCGTGGACAGGGCGCCTATATGAACGCCGAGCGTTTGCGCGTTTCAGGGCGCAGAGAACTAATTGATTCAGTTGTAGATGCGCCGCACGATGCAGGGAAAAATGGCTGGGGGATGAAAGCAAAAGAATTCAAAGCTGTTAATAGTGCCGTTGCCACTACGCGCAATCTAGGTAGTGCAGCGATGGATTTATGTTATGTCGCGGCAGGAAAACTGGATGCTTATGTCGACCGTGGATTAAAAGCTTGGGATATGGCTGCTGGCGTTTTGATTGTACAAGAAGCGGGCGGTTACGCGACGGAACTGAATGGCGCGAAGGATAAACTGCCTTATGCAGATAATATCCTGGCTGCTAATCCGAAAATCCACGCCCAATTATTAAAATTGTTAAATGAGGGTTAGCGTTTAAATTGAAAATTTTATAATTTATTTATTATAATAGCCTGAGAATAACTATTATATCTTTAGAAGATAACAAAGGGGATATCCTATGGATAGATTGGAAAATTGGTGTTTAGTTGCATGTTTTGATAGTAGGGAAAAAACCTCTTCCGCCACTTTATTAAAACCAATACGATCTATTAGAAGGATAGCTGAATCTCTTGTTGATACTAAATTGAGAATTATAGGTCAAATGTTGCTCACAACCTTTTGTTTGGAAGGGCAGCGTAATGTGGAAGATGGGCATAAGGGTTCCGCCATTATAAAAACTCCGCCTATTATTAGCCGTAATGTGGATTGCACCGCTGTGCTGACTCGGGGCGGTGCATGGTATCAATTAGGTGAGCCAGATCCTAAATCTACCCAGCGAGTGTTAAATTTGGCGTCAAAGTTTTTGGCTAGCTTACCTATAACTCAAAATCCAGTCCCCCTTGCTAAGCATCCTGAGCAATCTAAGGTTGTTCCTAATAATATTGATTATAATGTGCCTGTAGGTTAGATATCATTTTTATTAGAGAGAAGATATTTCGCAAGCTGGACAAATTGATCGATGGTTAATTCTTCCGCTCGTGCGGTGATATGAACGCCGATTTTTTGCATCAGTATTTCGCCGTTGTGACCGGCCGCGTTCAAAATGCCCTTCAGCATCTTGCGGCGTTGGGAAAATGCTAGGGCAACCGTTTTTTCCATTTCCTCAAATTCAATTTCTGGTTTTTGTGATTTGGGAATTAATTGGACGATGGACGAAACGACCTTGGGCGGCGGCACAAAGGCGGATGGCGGAACATCAAATAATAATTTCACATTGCACAGCCACTGGCACATTACGGAGAGACGGCCATAGGCGGGCGTGCGTGGGCGGCCGACCAGACGTTGCGCCATTTCCTTTTGCAGCATGATGGTGATGGATTTAAAATTGTTTGCCTGGCGCAGCCAGCCGATCAGTAGTTGCGAAGCGACATGATAAGGCAGGTTGGCAATGATTGCGCGCGGCGCACCGACCATATCGTAATTAAATTCCAATGCGTCGCCTTCGATAATCGTGAGGCGCGAGCTATTAGGCGTGAGGCATGATGATAGTTCCTGCATGACTGCAATTGCCCTGGGATCTAATTCAATTACCGTTACGCTAGTGGCGTTGCTTTCTAAGATGGCGCGGGTCAGACCGCCGGGACCAGGGCCGATTTCAATAACATTTACACCAGTCAAGTCGCCAGAGGCGCGCGCGATTTTGCGTGTTAGATTTAAATCCAGAATAAAATTTTGCCCGAGGCCTTTGCGTGCCGAGAGGCCATGTTTGGCAATAACATCCCGCAGCGGCGGCAGATGCGAGAGCATCTGTTACTTCACTTCAACAAAGGCTTTGTTCCGCAAGTCTCGCAGTTCACGACGTTGCAGCAAATCGACCTGCTGATTAAACGCGGCCTCCTGTAATTTGGCCCGGTCCGGCATGGCTTTCGCATCCAGCGTGCGGGTATCACGCAGATATAAAATATCATAACCGCGTAGCGTCCGCATGGGTTTGCTAACCTGGCCCGCGCGCATAACCTTGATAATCCGTGCAATTTCGGGCGGCATTTGGGTAATGGTTTGCCAGCCCAAATCACCGTTACGGCTGGCGGAAGCACTGGCGGAAAAACTGTGCGCCAGGACGGAAAATTTAGCACCACTGCCAATTTGTCGGAGCAAGCTGTCGCCGAATTCTTTCGTTTTGGATTCATCCGCGGGTGCATCAACCGGCAGGAAAATTTCCGCCACCAAATATTCCGTTTGGTTGGTATTATTTTTTAGCTGGTTTTCCATGCGGTCGATCTCGCTGGCCTGTACATTCACCTGGGGCACCAGGCGCTGTTCAGTGTATTTTTGCCAAGCGATTTCCGCGCGCAGCTGATCTTCCAGGGTGGATTTATCAACACCCTGGGATGCCAGCATATCCGTAAATTGATCCACGGAAATATTATTTTGCCCGGCAATCGTGGCAATGCCGCGGCGGATGTCTTCATCAGTGACTTTAATGTTGCTAGATTCGGCGGCCTGCAGGCGCAACTTATCATCAATCAAACTGTGCAAAATTTGCGGCGCGATGTCTTTGCGGACTTCATCGGTATGCTGCAGGCCGTTCGCGCTAATGAGCATTTCCATGCGCTGTGACAACTCATGTGTCGTGATAATGTCATTGTTTACGGTTGCGATAATACCGACTTCATCGGCCTGCGCAGATAGAGCAAACAGTAGGGGAAGGAGAAAAAGAAAACGTTTAGCCATCTTCAAAGTACAATAGGATTGATGCGCCGATCATAACCGCCAAAAGCGCCGGTGTCCACGCCGCAAGTGGGATGGGTACAATATCGGCATTGGCCAACGCGCGCATGAAATCGCGGAGGAAAAACAGTGCAAAACCCACCCCTAACCCGATAATAATTAGACGCATAATGCCACCTGCGCGTTGATGGCGCAGGGCGAATGCCACAGCCAATAGAGCCACGCCCATAAACAACAATGGTTCAGCCAATAGGGAATTATAATACAGTTCTAATGCGGTCACGGCCAGGCCGGTATGTTTGATGGTGGCAATCAATTTTGGCATTGCCCAGAATGAAACCGCATCGGGCCGCGCATATTGTTCTTCGATTTTCCCCGGCGTCAAATGGGTGGCAAGGGAAAAGTTATCCAAATGCTGCGGTATGTTATTTTCTTCTGCCAGCGTCGCATTTTGAATATCCCATTTTTGCCCCGGAATTAATTTCCCCATGGGTGCATCAATGCGGCGGAGAAATGTGCCATCGTGATTAAACATCAAGATCATCACATTATCCATAGTCCAATCAGCATTGCTAATGGCGCTCGCATGCAAAACGGATTGGCTACTGTCATCATTGATTTGGCGTAGCCACAGACCAGAATCGGTAAAGGCAATGGTATTATTTTTGTTACTTAAAACCCGCTGGTCCCAGGACTGATAGCGGCTGAAGATAAAGGCGCCGGCAGGGTTTAACATGGTGATTTTCAAAATCGCAATTAAAAATGCCGCGAACATGGCGGGTAAAGCGAATTCCCAGGCGGATACGCCGCTGGCGCGCAGGACAATCAATTCATGGCTGCGCGCAAGGCGCCAAAAACAAATCAAACCGGCGAAGAGAATTGCGAAGGGGAAAATCCGCATGCCGACTTCGGGCAATTTGAAAAAACTCATTACGAGTACATCCATTAAGGTGGCGGTTTTGCTGGAGGAACGGCGCAGCAATTCTACAACTTCAAAAATATAAATTAGGCTGAGCAGTGCCAACAAAACGCCGGTGAAAATTGATGTATATTGTGCGGCGATATAACGCCAAATGGTGAATGGGATGCCGCGCCGCATAGTACCTAGGTTAATCATGCTGCATCCTCTTTCCGCCCATCAAATGCAGCAACCACATCAGGCCGGCAATCATCATGAACAATGGGGGCGCATATTGTAGCGGAATAAGCGCATTGTCCCGCGCCGACATATTGGCGATAGCCAGCGAAATGGATTGCATCAAAACGACCAGTAATATTCCCAGCAAATAACGGTACGGCCGGCCACGGCGTGAAAACTCACCACCCATGACAACTATTAATGCCACCAAAGCAAAAGCCATATTATACACAGGAAATGCAATGCGTTGATGCGCCTCTGCCATGAATTCGCGTGCGGCATTGGGATCAGTGGAAACATTATCGGGCGGATTAAATAGTTCATCCATGGGCCGTTCATAGGCTTTGATAAAGGCATTATCCTGCACATCATTCAGCATCGCCAGATCCACTACATACTGATCAAACATCAGCCAGCTGATTTCGCCAGTTGTATTATTGCGTTCCTGGCGGCTGCCGCGTTGGATGACCAGACGCGGCGGACCTTTATCACTTACCAAAAAACCTTCTTCAGCAGTTAGTGTGACGGCCTTGTCGGGATTGCGTGTATCGTGGATTAAAATGCCTTTAAACAAATTACTGCTTTTGCGTTCGTGTACATAAATCGTCATGTTGCGACCGATGGCATTGAATGTGCCTTCGCGCAACAACGCGCCCGCGTAATCGGTTTGAATCAGGTGGCGTTGCAGGCGTAGTTCACGTTGCGCCGCGGGTGCGATGTCCATGACAATCAGCCAATGAATCAGCATAACCACCATAGCAAGCAATAGGGCCGGGCGCGCCAATTGCCAGGGCGACATGCCGGTGCTTTGCATCACGATCCATTCTTGATCCTGCACCAGTTTTTGCATCGTGAATAATAGGCCGAGAAATAGGGCAATGGGCAAAATGGGTGCCAGAAAACTTGGTAAAACAAGAAGCATCAATTGCAGAAACACTAACATCGGCGCACCGCCATCCACCACCATTTCTAATAGCTTCAGCGATTGCGAAAACCAGATTGCCCCAGTGACAACGATGGCGGTCAACATAATCGCCATGAATTCCTGGCGCAATAGATAGCGGGTAAGTAGCATGCTGCGTGTAATTTAGCGGTGCAGTGGGCGGAAAGCTAGCACCCTATAAAGAATCTATGTGCGTTTGCGTTTGCTAATAGGCCGTGTGTGACCTAACTTTGATTCATGATGGATAAAAATCTATTCCGGCAACAGGCTTTTATCGCGGGCAAATGGTGCGATGCGGATGACGGTGAAACCGTGGCGGTTGTAGATCCCGCGACGCTGAAGGAAATTGGCCGCGTACCCATGATGGGTGCGGCGGAAAGCGATCGCGCTATTGCGGCGGCGGCGAAAGTTTTTCCCGAATGGGCAGGTACGCTAGCCAAGGAACGGAGTGCGTTTTTGCGGCGCTGGGCGCATTTAATGCTAGTGCATCAGGATGAACTGGCAGAAATTATGGTGGCAGAATGCGGCAAGTCGTTCAAAGAAGCGCAAGCGGAAATTGATTACGCCGCCAGTTTTTTCACCTGGTTCAGTGAAGAGGCGCGGCGCACGGATGGGAACATTATTCCGACGCCCGATAAAACCAAACGCATCACTGTTATCAAACAACCAATTGGCGTAGTGGCGTCGATTACGCCATGGAATTTTCCTGCCGCAATGATCACGCGCAAAGTTGCACCCGCTATTGCTGCCGGTTGCCCGGTCGTTTTAAAGCCCGCGTTGGAGACGCCGTTTTCCGCGCTGGCTTTGGCCGCATTGGCGGAGCAAGCGGATTGTCCGCCGGGTGTATTTTCTGTCGTCACAGGCGATGCAAAAATTATCGGCGCCGCCATGACTAGCAGCAAAACTGTACGCAAAATCAGCTTTACCGGTTCAACGCCTGTGGGCAAATTATTGATGGAACAAAGCGCGCCGACGCTGAAAAAATTGTCCTTGGAACTCGGGGGGCACGCGCCTTTTATTGTTTTTGATGATGCGGATCTGGATGCGGCGGTGGATGGATTGATCGCATCAAAATTCCGTAACAGCGGGCAGACCTGCGTTTGCGCGAACCGGATTTTTGTGCAGGAGAAAATCTATAACGCTTTCCGCGATAAAATTGTTGCTGCTGTACAGAAATTGAAAGTCGCACCAGGTATGGATGAGGGCGCACAGGTTGGACCATTGATTAATGAAAAGGGATTTCAAAAAGTTGTGAACCAGATTGGAGATGCCGTTGCGCGCGGTGCACAGATTTTAACCGGCGGCGCGGCGCATGAATTGCATGAAACACTCGGCGGCTGGTTTTATCAGCCGACGGTATTGGAAAATATCACCGATGATATGCTGATCTGCCATGAAGAAACCTTTGGTCCTGTCATCCCGTTGATCAAATTCGTAACGGAAGCCGAGGCTGTTGCGGGCGCGAATAACGTGCCGTTCGGCTTAGCGGCCTATTTTTATTCGCGCGATATCGCGCGCTGCTGGCGAGTGTATGAAGCTTTAGAATATGGTATTGTTGGCGTGAATACTGGCGCAGCGTCTTATGCCGAGGCACCCTTTGGCGGTATCAAAGAATCAGGCCATGGCCGCGAAGGCAGCAAATATGGCATCGAAGACTACCTGGAAATCAAATACGGCTGTTGGGGGATTTAAAAGAAATAATTTTTCTTGACAAATACATTGTCATTAACATAGCATTAAATTGTTAGGTTTTTATAACTTAACCGTGAGATTTGACGGGGCAGCTTGCATCACGTAAAGCATGCTAAAGCGCTGCGGCCAAAGGCCTTTTGTACCCCACGCCGTAGTCCCTAATTGGTGGCTGTGGCGATATGGATTGGTATTTTCGTTATCGTCTTTTGAAACACTGAAGTAAGGATATAGAAGTTCTATATTTTTAATTTAGTAATTGGAGTGATAATGACAGAAAATATTTTAACTGAAATTAGCGAATCTGCTTCTAGATGCCCTTATCATCATGACCAACACAAAGGGAGCGAAACTTCATCAACGCGTGCTGTTTTAGCAGCGATAACAAGGCAAAATATTAAAGATCACCCCGAATGGGTTGCTGGATATTGTAAATTTATCGCCATTGCCCTTGGTGATGATATTTCTTTCTCTGGGCATAGAAATGGAATGCGGTTTTTACTTGATAGGTTGCGAAGTAAAGACGAGGAAGTCCTTCAGAGACTAGAAGAGCATATCACTCTAAATCTTCCCTACCAAGAACGTACGTATCAAGCCGATCGGTTAGGTTGGTATTCGCCTTGCGATTCGGTTGAGTATCAATCCCAAGTACATATGTTTAGATATATTTTGTTATCCTATTTTATTGAGCAAGCGCATAAAAAAATGGAAGACGAAAGGAAGCCTTTATCAAAAAATATCTTTCAAGAATCCTATAATTTTTTATTAGAAAAGATCCGTGGTCGGGATGCCTATGATTTCGATTATCGTCTTTTGGACTTATCAACAATACCTGCTGATGCAGTTTCTGGGGGTTTATCCAAAGGTTTGGATTTAAAAATAGTTGGCGGGCTTAACGCAGCTTTTTTCCACTCTGAAAGTTATGCAAAAAGTTCGAAAAATTCTATTGCATGCATTCAACTTTTGAGCGGATTATCAGCGATGCCGAATGAATCATTCCTATGGTTTGTTCGGCTAATGGCATCGCCGCCTAATAAATTTGCATGGTACACTGACAAACACTATAATGGTCGATATTTCTTGCCACCCTCTCCTCAAAATTTATTTCGCAGAGGTGCAAGCTTAGAAGTTGGCACTGAAATTTTGCAAGAAACAGCACGATCAAGAAAAGATAGTAAGGCAGCTATTGGATGCCCGGCATTATATGCAAGGACTAGTAGCGGCAAGAGTGTTGTGGCTGCAGTTGCTGAAGCTCATTTAGGATTAAGTTAGTGTACAAAGCGTACGATAACTTATAAATTTCTTTGCGTAAGAATCATTTGGAGAGGAATTCCTATGAAAGTAACTTTTATTGCACCTGAGAAAATCACCAAACGTGTTGCGGGAGCCGAAGCATCCGTGCTCGCCATCATGGTAGGCGAAGGCAAATTATCCGGCCCTGCAGGCGAGTTGGATAAATTTGCAAAAGGCGAAATCGTGCGCGCAATCGCAAACAGTAAATTTACCGGTAAGGCAAAACAGACGTTATTGGTTTTGTTGCCAAAGGGGATGGCCTATTCGCACCTGTTATTATTGGGCGGCGCAAAGGCGGATGTAACGCCGCAAAAGGTTGAAGCGGCCTTTGCGGAGACGGTGGATAAATTAAATGCCGCGGGCGTGAAATCCATCACGGTATTGGCGGAGGATGCAGAGCAGGGGGCCTATGCCGCGTCCGGGCTGGTGTTGCGCTCATACAAGTTCGACAAATATTTCACTAAGCAAAAACCCGAGAAAAAACCGACACTGAAAGAAATCCGAGTGATGACGCCGGATGCCGTAGCGGCGAAAAAAGTTTTCGGCCATCTGGGCGCCGTGGCGGAGGGAGTATATTTCGCGCGTGATTTTGGCAACGAACCGCCCAATGTTTTATATCCCGAAGAATTCGCCAACCGCGTGCGTGATACTTTGGTGCCGTTGGGCGTGAAGGTTGAAATTTTGGACGTGAAGGCAATGGAAAAACTCGGCATGGGGTCACTGCTCGGCGTCGGCCTGGGCTCCACTCGGCCATCGCGTTTGGTCGTGCTGCAATGGCATGGGGCGCCGAACAGCAAGGACATTCCCATCGCGATTTGCGGCAAGGGCGTGACATTTGACACTGGCGGTATTTCCATCAAGCCTGCGGGCGGTATGGAGGAAATGAAATATGACATGTCAGGCGCGGGTGTGGTGGCGGGGCTGTTTTATGCCCTCGCGCGGCGTAAGGCGAATGTGAACGCCATCGGCGTGATGGGCATGGTCGAAAATATGCCGGATGGTAATGCGATTCGCCCGGGCGATATCCTTACCTCCATGTCCGGCCAGACGATTGAAGTTTTAAATACGGATGCCGAGGGGCGTTTGGTTTTGGCGGACGTATTATGGTACGCGCAGGAGCGGTTTAAGCCCACGAATATGGTGAACCTGGCGACCTTGACAGGTGCATGCGTCGTGGCGCTCGGCTATGAATACGCGGGCATTATGGGCAATGATAAAGGTTTAATCGCTGATGTACGCGACGCGGGTGAGACCGTTGGCGAATTATGCTGGGAACTGCCGCTGAACGAAGTTTTCGACGAGCGCATCAACAGCCGTTTTGCCGATATGCAGAATATTTCATCTGTGGACCGCGCGGCAGGTAGCTCTATCGGCGGGCAGTTCCTGAACCGCTTTGTGAAAAAAGAAACCAAATGGGTGCATATGGACATCGCGGGTGTTGCCCATCCGAAAAAGGCGATCGGGCCGCTGACGGACGGGGCATCAGGTTTTGGCATACGGCTGCTCGACCGCATGATCGCGGAGAAGTTTGAAAAATAAATGAGCGGGTCAAGCACGATTACTTGGGATGATTTTATCAAGGTCGATTTGCGCGTTGGAACGGTGATGCGGTGTGAGCCGTTTCCCGAAGCTCGACAGGCCGCCTATAAGCTCTGGGTGGATTTCGGGCCGGAGATTGGGGTGCGCCAGTCCAGTGCGCAAATCACCGTACATTATAAACCGGAACAATTGGTCGGGCGGCAGGTCCTGGGCGTGGTTAATTTCCCGGTAAAGCAGATCGGACCATTCCGGTCTGAGACACTGATCACCGGTTTTACCGATGAAACCGGCGCGATTGTCCTGGCCGGACCGGATTTAGCTGTGCCGAATGGGGCGAGGTTAATTTAATCACTTTTTTGGGTGCTCGAAATTGTCGATTGCCTCTCCATTAAAAGAACAAGGTACTTGCATGGCCCTTGGTAGGTAGGGTCCAATATTAAGCTTGCCAAGCCTGCCAAAGATTACTAAAAAGTTATCATGTTTGGTAGAAACGTCTTGGCAACCTTGGCCCTCCTGGTCGTCAGCCTGTCCGCTTGTTCGGCACAGGCGCAGCCGGGCTGGCAATGCGCGACCTATGCGCGTGAAATCGCGCCCGTCGAATTGCGCGGTAATGCCTGGACCTGGTGGCAACAGGCAGCTGACAAGTATGAGCGCGGTCAGACGCCCAAAATCGGCGCGGTACTGGTTTTGCGCCGCACGGCTTCGATGCCTCTGGGCCATGTGGCCGTGGTACGCCGCGTCATCAGCCCGCGTGAAGTACTGGTGGAACAGGCCAATTGGGGCAACCGCAGCGACGGCATGCGCGGCAAGGTTTCGGCGGGCGACCGCGTGATTGACGTCTCCGCCAAAAATGACTGGACGGATGTGCAGGTCTGGTATGCGCCGGTTAATGATTTCGGCCGCGATAACCCCGCCTATGGCTTTATCTATGCACCGGATTACGATCCGAAAACGGGCATCCAATGGAATGCGTCTGAGGATATGCCCGGCAAACCGGGTTAATTTTTAGGCAAAAATATCCACAAACTGACCACGCACGGGGCCGCCATTTGTATTTGCTGCACGGGCATTGGTTTGAGAGGTATTATTGGTTTGAGGCACGCCAGCCTTAGTATCCACGCCAAAATTGCTTTGTTCAAAAGCAGGAGCACGCTTTTCACTTGTCGCGGCAACTTCGCGGAAGGAAAATTGGTTGCTCTTTTGTTGAGCTTGATAGGCAATGAGAGACGACTGGTCATAGCCGTTGATATCAATTGATTGCATATGAGGATTCCCTTGGCAGGTTCAATAGGAACTATTACAGTCTACCCCTAAAAACTTAACAGTTCGTCAATAAGGAAACAAGAAATAAATTATTATTTTCCATAAAATGATGACACTTTTTTTAAAAAATTAATTAATTTTTAATTAATTTCGTGCTATGATTAGTAAGATAGCGGTTGCGGAATTGAAGAATCCCGTACTTAATGCCGTCTGACAATTGACCAGAGCCAGTCAATTGAAATGGAGAAAAGGTATGTCGTTAGGCACAGTTACGGCATCTGAACCCATCCAGAAGAGTAGTTCTTCGGGGCCACAGAATATTAAAAACATTTTTTCCGCAAGTTGGTTGGTAGAATTAGCGAACGATCCCTCGCCGCGCGGGCGCATGTTGCTTGGTAATACCATTACGGACATGCTGGATAATGGCAATGCGGTTGAGCAAGATATCATTGCGGACATTCTTATGCACATTGTTCAGCGGGTGGAAATGGACGTCCGCCGCGGTTTGGCCGAACGTTTGGCGCGCCAATCCAATGCGCCACATGAATTGATCGTTTGGCTCGCCAATGATGAAATCTCAGTCGCGCGACCGGTTTTAGTTTTGAGTGAAGTTCTGGACGATAATGATTTGATGACCATTATTCATGCCCGCGATATGAACTATCGTCAGGCGATTGCAAACCGCGGCAAGATAGGGTCGCAAGTCGTAAAAGCTTTAATTGCTTCACATGATGAGACCGTGTTGCAATCCTTATTAAAGAATGATGCGATCTTACTTGAAGAAGGTGCAATGCGGCAATTATTACAAGCAGCGAAGCATAATGAAAATCTGAAAGAACCGATCGTCGTGCGCCGCGAAATGCGCAGTGATTTAGCATTGGAGCTTTATTGGTGGGTATCGCAGGAACTGCGGAGCGAAATTCAGTCCCGGTTTAATCTTAACCGTGCCAAGATTGATGAAGCATTAGAAGTAACCTTACAAGAAATTTTGGGCACCCGGACTTCTGGTTTGGAGAATATCACGCCAGAGATTCTTTATGTCGCGCAACAACTGCATACGGCACGGCGCATTACATCTGGATTGCTCATTACCACGCTGCGCCGCGGACAGGTGAATATGTTCATTGCACTGTTTGCGGAAGTTCTGAAATTGCCCATAGATAAGGTTGGCGAGATGCTCAGCCATTCATCCGGGGAGTTTCTGGCCGTCTGTTGCCGCGCACAAAATATTTTGAAACCAGATTTTGCGTCCATCTTTTTACTTGGCCGCGCAGG
>Ga0105240_10001230_pt1 | contig 44482 bp, 44 predicted proteins | sample KBSC54metaG_FD_80426 | JGI IMG/M metagenome (GOLD analysis project Ga0105240, IMG submission 80426) | Corn rhizosphere microbial communities from Kellogg Biological Station, Michigan, USA - KBS C5-4 metaG | ecosystem: Host-associated > Plants > Roots > Rhizosphere > Soil | place: Michigan, USA... | reverse complement strand
GCCGTTGCAGTGGACTTCGTAGGCAATTTGGTCTTCTTCGGAGAAGGCGTGGAACTGCCCGGTTAGTCCGTGGCGGACTGCGTTGATGGCGCTGGTTGCTTTGCCGGATTCGGTTTTTGGTCCAGTGGACTTTTGTGCATTTTCGCGATTGGCTGTTTGCTGCGCGTCTGAGATTGACATGGGATCTTCCTCAGCCGATTAGTAGCATGTGGATTTGTGGCTGGCGGCGGGGATTGCCCGTAGGTTATTGATTTGATTCGGGCGATTTTTTTGATTTGGCTGTCATCGTTAACGAGGATGTCCGGATTTCCGTTGAAAAGTGAGGCGACTCTGGATCCATTATCAAGCCGCGTTGGCCGGCAGCATGGCGCAAAAAGGCACGTCTGCCAGCGACCGCGTCATCAGCTGCTTCAGCTTCAGGCGGCTTGCTTCGATGAAATGTTCCGAAGTTGTGCTCTTCTCCAGACCGTAGCATCGGCGAACTGCTGAACCACTTCTTTGTAGCTGCGCATGGTCAGTCCGTGCATGATCTTGTCCCAGACGGTCTCGTCCATTAGCGACGGGCGCTGAAACATCTCGTAACTGCCAGGCAGAACTTCCCGACCGTTGTTGCGGCTGCGAACACCGGGCCGGGTGATCGGCACCCGCTGACCGTCAATCCACACAGAAGCCGGCTTCCTTGCCCCATCGGTAAACATTACGGTCGCCGTCACGCTCCGAACGCGCACCGGCCAGTTCTCGCACTTCTGACTCCATCACGTTCTCGATGAAAATTTTCCCGACTTCACGGAGCAGGTCACCCAGGCTGTGCTGAGCCAGCTCCGCGATTCCGGCGGTCGGAAAGGTTAGTTGTATTGGGATCGAGTTGCTCTTTGCCCACTGCTCGAAGCGCTCCGCAGCGCGGCGCTTGCTGATCTGATACTGTTTTTTCACTGGCGACTCCTTTTTCCTGATAGAAAAGTTCCCCGAGCCTATCACGGCTCGGGGTGAGTCGCCTACTTTTCAACGGTCTTCCGGACATCCTCACCGTTAAGCCGGCCAAAGCCCGACAGGATTAGAAAGTTTCTCGCCAAGGCGCAACGCTGGCAGGTTACGTTGTGAGGTTCGTCAGAAGAAATCGTGGGTGGATTCCGGTTCGGGGACTTGCCAAGCGAGTGATAGAGAGCCAGTTCGAGGACCCGGTAGGTGCGAAAACCGCAGGATTTTCTCATGCTGACTTTGGCCTTGTTGTTCAAGCCTTCCACGACGCCGCCGGAGAGCAATTTTTGACCGCGGAAATAGCTGAGAATGAGTTCGCGGTGCATGCGTAGGGATCGGGCGATTTTTCTTCATGGGTTCGATGCGGGATGGCATGGTTTCGCGGCATGAATCGCCAGGAATTTGCGGGCCCAAGCCGTGCAGCTTCTTCAAACCGTCCATTCTTCTGTAACTGCTGAGCCTTGATGACAGGATTGGGCGCCGGTTCTTGTGAACGGAGCCACTAGCAATACCGGTTGACCCCAGCGAAAGCAATGAGCAGCATATCCAAACGACTACAGCAGACGAAGACACGGTTTGCCTTTTTTTTGAGCCATGAGCAGCTCCCTATGGACATTGCGGTTATGAGTCCAGTCAGGTTTCCGCTTGCCCCTCCACATGATCGCGGATCATCAGCTCCACCTGGACATTCCTGGTCCGCAACCAGAGAGGAAGACCGACCAATAGAGTACGGGTTGCATGACGTCTTCACTCGTACCGCAGAGCGGTGAGTGGATCGACCCGCGCCGCCCGGAGGGCCGGAATGAGCGCCGCAGCCAGGGCAGTCGCCGCCAAGAGAGCTGCCGCGAGCGCTGTGATGGCAGGGTCAGTTCCACGCAGACCAAATAGCATCGCGCCGATCCAACGGGTGGCGATCCAAGCGACAGGGACTCCCATCGCAACTCCGAAGGCCAACAGTCTGAGCGCACCTTTTAGTACCAGCGCCAGCAGTTCTCCGCGCTGTGCGCCGAGAGCCATGCGGATCCCGATTTCGTTCGTGGACCGCGCTACCAGGTATGCCAATAGGCCGTAAAGACCGACTGCCGCGAGAATCAGCGCAAGAACCCCGAAAGCGCCGCCGAGAGTCGCCAGGGTCCGCTCCTGGACCAGCGTGCGAGCTACTTGCTCTGTAAGCGTCTGTTCGCGGGTCTGCGCCGACGTCCCGGCGAAACGCGCGCGCAACTGATCATGCACCACGGCGGCGGTGGTTGCGAGGCGCCCTTGGGCGCGGATTTCGAAGGTCGAACTGGTGATCTGTTCTTCAAACTGGAAGTAGGAGAGGTACAGGAACGGCGGGGCTTCTTCGCGCAAACTCTGCGCGACCGTGCTCTTCACCACTCCTACAACTTCCAGGGTAGCGCGAGCCGGAAAGGCGATCGCGATCTGCTGGCCCAAGGGGTGACCATCCGGAAGATACTTGCGCACGAACGCTTCGTTGACGATGGCGGTGTAAGGAGCGCCCGCGCGATCGGCCTCGCCGAAATCGCGGCCGAGCACGAGCGGAGTGCCGAGAGTCTCGAAGTAATGCGGTCCGGTGAGGTTGAGATGCACCGATTCTGACGTCATTTGGCCGTTGATGGCGACCGAGTCCGACCAGTCGCCACCGTTTAGGGGTGTATAGACCGAAACGCTGGCTGAAATCACACCCGGAATCTGGCGGAAGCTGTTGAGGATCTGTTCGTAAAATTTGGTGAGACGGCTGCCCTTAAAGCCGGCGGGGCGCGCATCCACTTCGACGAGCAGGACGCCTTCGCTGCGAAATCCGGGATCACGCTCCAGCAGATTTTGGAAAGTCCGCACGAATAGGCCCGCTCCGATCAAGAGCGTCAGTGAGAGCGCAACTTGTGAGACTACGAGCGCCGGGAGCAGCCGGGTGCGCGTGCGCGGTGCGATTCCGGAGCCGCCCTTGAGCGCCGCGGCCGGACCTGTTGCCGTGGCGCGCAAAGCGGGAACGAGACCGAACAGAATGCCGGTAGAGAGCGCGATCATGGTAGTGAACAACAGGACGCGGGCATCGGGGCGCAGATCGAGCGCGATCGGGTTGAAGCCGCCGGTGGAAAGGACTGCGAGCAAGGATCGGCCGGCAATGCCGGCGAAGAGGAGCCCGAGCGCGGCACCGGCCGCAGAGAGCAGAACGCTTTCAGTAAGCAACTGGCGAATCACGCGAGCGCGACTGGCTCCGATAGCGAAACGCAGAGCGATTTCTCTTACTCGCGTCGTACCGCGCGCCAGCAGCAGGTTGGCGAAATTGGCGCAGGCAATCAGCAGCACAAGCGCAGTAATGGCCAGGAGAACGCCGAGCGGGCGGCGGAACTGGCTTCGCAGGTCGGAAAACCCACTGCCGCCGGGCATGAGATCGATCGAGGAGTTCAGCAGCGCGTCGCGTCGGCTGCGATTCATGCGCGGAGTAGTAGCGAGCGGGGCGATGCGGGGCCAGACTACCCCAAGGCGCGCTTTGGCTTGAGCCGTGGAGACCCCCGTCCGCGGACGGGCGAGCACCCGCATCCACTGGGCGGTGGCGTCCAGCATGCGCGAGCGCTCGGGGAACAGTTGCGGGAGTACACCTAGTGGGAGCGTCAGGTTCGCTGTGCTGCCGACGATCGCGCCATCGAACCCACGGGGGCTGATACCGATGACCAGCACTGGCTGGTTTTCAATCTGGATGGTGCGGCCGATAACGCCGAAATCGCCAGCGAAACGACTGCGCCAGTACGCATATGAAAGCACGGCGACAGGAGTTGCGCCTGGCCGGTCATCCCGCGGGGCAATCAACCGGCCGGCGAAAGGCTCAACGCCCAGCATTCGATAAAACTCGCCTGTCACCCAGGCACCAGGGAGACGCATGGTTTCGGCGCCGGAGGTGAAGTCGAAAGAGTAGGTGGTGCAGCCGGCGACGCCGGAGAAAATGTCCTTTTGCGCGGCCAGGGCCGCAATGGGCGGGTAGCTGAAACTATTAACCCGCCGGCCCTGTTCGACCAGCGTTAGCTCGACTAATTCGCTCGGATTATGCACTGGCAGGAAGCGCATGAGCAGCGCATCCATGAGGCTAAAGATCGCGGTGTTGGCACCGATACCGAGCGCGAGTGACCCAATTGCGGCCGCGGTGAATAGCGGGCTTCTACCCAAGATGCGCGCACCGTACCGCGTATCCGCAAAGAGATCGCGTAACCACCCGATCGTCCATTGGTCCCGCAGGGAATCGGCTGCCTGGGCGGGTTGACCCGTCCGCAGTCGTGCCTCACGGTCAGAAGCACCACGGCGCAACGCGTCTTGCTCCGCCATTTCGAGGTGGAAGCGCAGTTCCTCTTCGACCTCAGCATCGCGGTTCTTGAATGTGCCCCACAAGCGAAGGCACCATTCCCGCACTTTGGGTTTCATCAGGCCCCCTCCGCGAACATTGCCTGGATGATACCCGCCATGCGGGTCCATTCGGCCTTCTGCGCGTCGAGGCGCCGGCGGCCGGCGGCGGTAATGCTATAGAACCGCGCGCGGCGGTTGTTCTCGGTCCTGTCCCAGCGTGCGCGAACGAATCCTTGCTGTTCGAGCCGCTGCAGACCTGGATAAAGGGTCCCCATGTTCAGTTGAATCGCCCCGCTCGACACTTGCCCGATGCGTGCGGCGATGGCGTAGCCGTGCAGGGGCCCCAGCGTGGCGAGCGTCCGGAGGACCATCAGGTCAAGCGTGCCCTGAAACACGTTGGCTTTTGCTTCATTAGGCATGCCAATGGATTGTAATGCAGGTTCATTAGAATGTCAAATGGACCGTCGAACCAATGGACCATCGAACCCAGCGCCACTTCCGCCACGGGTGCCAGGCTCTGAAACGGGGGTTATTGGGGCGGCAGGGTGAATGGTACGTCGACGGTAGTTACTACGGAAACAGGAACCCCATTGAGGACTGTGGGTTCGTATTTCCAGGTGCGAACCGCATCCAGGGCGACCTGGCCTAACATCGGGTGCCCACTTATTAACTGGACGCTTCGGACCAGTCCGTCTTGCCCGATTACTACCTGCATTCGCACTGTGCCCTGCACTCCAGCCCGCATTGCCGCGGGTGGATAAATGGGGGGCGGAGCCAGTCTCACTTTTGCGGACTGGACATTGCCCGCTACCGTGATTTGATTGGGGGTGAACGGCACTCCGACCACCTGGAGCCCGGTCTGTTCGGATCCACGCTTCGATTCATCCGCGAACAATTGCACTTCCTGGGGAAATAATTTCGGCCGGCCCGCTGCTTCCCCGGCCTTGGCGGCGCGGGCTCTCAATTGGTCCGCGTACTTGACCATTGCTTCAAACTCGGGACCGCCCCCGGTGCGGCGCATGGCCATGTTGGGCAGGGCTGTCGCGGCTGCCATTAAGACTCGCGCGTCGGTTGAATCGTCGAGTTGGGCGCGGCAATGGACGGCCCATGCGTTTCGCAGAGAATCCGGCAGAAAGGCCACGACCCGACCGTCCAGAGTATCGGCGCGAAGAAGACCGGACGCGTAGAAGAAGCCGAGATAAGAAGCCATGCGCTCGTCAGAGGGGCGGGCAGCGACCACCCTCTGTAGCAACTCTTCAGCCTGCTCTTTATCCTCGATCGCCAGAAACCGCACGGCGTTGAGCACAACGGAACTGTCGTTGAAGTGCTGACTGGCCTCGCTTAGCCAAAGGGCCCGAACCGCCCCGTGATCGGCCGCATTGGCGTAAGGAGTTGCGGTGCTTCCCACCCAGGCAAGCGTTGAAGAGGCGATGTCGCTCGACGGATTCGCCTGAATCAGGAATTCGATATGGCGAAGGCGGGCGGCGCGATAATCGTCTCTCCTGAGCGGAGCGGCCGCGGCATATGCCCGCAGGGCTGCGACGCGTGTTTCGACGTTGTCGGGGGACTTGGCCACGCTTTGTTCCAGGAGCGCGATCTGTTCGGGGGATGGAATTGGCTGACCGGCAATGATGGCGTGCGGCTGCTGCCAGGCGGCCAGAGCCAGTGGGACGGAAATCGCGGCGCAGAGTCGCGCAAGAGAAAACATGCAGGTATCTGCTCGAATTGTGGCATGGGAAGCGCGGGTGTAACGTTCTTCATGCCTGATTCGGGTGCGGTTGAGTCCGTATTCGCGGGGTGTTGCGGCCGGACCGCGGGTCGGCTTGGGCGATAAAGCGGGGCAGGATTGCCGGACAGGATTGGCCCCACTGGTTGGCGTGGAAGCTCATTGCGGCGGGCAATGTCCGCTGTTCGGTAGAATAAATCGAACATTATGAACGCGCTTCTCCTTACCGAATACATGAAGCTCGAGCTGGTCGATTTCCCTGAGCCGGAAATTGGCCCTGACGACGTGCTTGTGCGTGTCCGCGCCTGCGGCATTTGCGGCAGTGACGTCCACGGCTTCGATGGCTCCAGCGGCCGGCGAAACCCGCCTCTCATCATGGGGCATGAGGCTTCGGGCGAAGTCGCAAAATCGGGATCCAATGTGACCGATTTGAAACCGGGCGATCGGGTGACTTTCGATTCCACGGTTTACTGCGGCAAGTGCGCGTTCTGCGCCGCGGGAGATGTGAATCTCTGCGATAACCGGCAGGTAGTCGGCGTTGCTCCGAAGGAATTCAAGCGTCACGGCGCTTTTGCGGAATTCGTGTCGGTGCCGCGCAGGATTGTGTACCGTCTGCCGGATAGCTTTCCGTTCGAACAGGCGGCGCTGATTGAAGCCGTTTCTATAGGGGTGCATGCAGTTTCGATTACGCCCGTGAAGCTGGGGGACACGGCGCTTGTGATCGGGGTGGGGATGATCGGTCTGGTCACGCTGCAGGCGGCGAAGGCGGCGGGCTGCACGAAGATCATTGTTGTCGATATGGAAGATAACAAGCTCGAAGCAGCGATGTCGATGGGCGCAACGCACACGATCAATCCGAAGAACGTCAATGTGCCGGACACGGTGCGCGAGATTACGGGCGGGCGCGGGGCGGATGTCGCGTTTGAATGCGTCGGATATACAGTGCCTGTGGCGAGTGCGATTCACAGCGTCCGCAAGGGCGGCACGGTGACGCTGATTGGGAATCTTCAGCAGAACGTGGAGATTCCGCTGCAATATGTGGTGACGCGGCAGATTCGTCTGCAGGGTTCGTGCGCTTCAAACGGCGAGTATCCGCAGTGCATCGATCTGATGGCGCGCGGCATTATCAAAGTGGCTCCGCTGATCTCCGCTGTTGCTCCGCTGTCTGACGGGCCTTCCTGGTTCAATCGCCTTTACAACCATGAACCCAATCTTATGAAGGTGGTGCTGGTACCTTGAGCAGCGTGCCGAGTCATAATTTTTTCGATTTGACGGGCAAAGTTGCCCTTGTCACAGGAACCAGCCGGGGCCTTGGTCAATATATGGGCCGCGCGCTTGCCCGCGCCGGCGCGGATCTGGTTATCACAAGCCGCAAAATCGCGGATCTGGGGCCGTTCAAAGCCGAGGTGGAGTCACTGGGGCGGAAGGCATTTCCGGTCGAGCTGGATGTGCGGAATTACGACAGCATTCAGAACGCGGTTAAGGCCGCGGTTGCGCATTATGGCAAGATCGACATCCTGGTGAACAATGCCGGGCTGAATGTTCGTAAACCGGCGGTGGATCTCACCTGGGATGAGTGGAACCTGGTGCTGGATACCAATTTGCGGGGCGAGTTTTTTGTCGCTCAGGCGGTGGCGCGCGAGTCGATGATTCCGAACGGATACGGTCGCATCATCAATATCGGGTCAGTTACCAGCGTGTTTGGGTATGCGGGTTTGACGCCTTACTCCGCGAGCCGCGGCGGCGTAAAGCAGATGACGATGAGTTTGGCGGATGACTGGGGCAAGAACGGGATTACGGTGAACTGTCTTGCTCCGGGATGGTTCAAGACATCGCAGAACGCTGTTCTGTATGAGAACAAGGAGTGGCTCGAATACATCGTCGATCGCATTCCGATGCGGCGTCCGGGTTCACCTAAAGATCTGGATGGAGCGGTGGTGTTTCTCGCGTCCGACGCGAGCGAATACTATACGGGCCAGACGATGATTGTGGATGGCGGGATTACAACTGGCGCTACCCGGGCGACAGTTGCGCCGAAAGCGTAGGAGCCGATGAAGCGGCTTGGGATATTTCTGCCGACCTGCGCGGCTCTTTGCGCGCAGATCGGCAGGCCGTTGCTGGATGCGCACAACTGTTATCCGTACGAAGGACTGTACAAGAATCGCATCGACAGGGCGCTCTCCACGGGTTTTCCGGTGGCGATTGAGCAGGATATCGGGTATTTCGAGGGCCGGGCCGTTGTTACCCATACCGACAAGACGACCGGGTCCGAACCGACACTGAAAGAACACTTTTTCGAGCGGGTTCGGCCCATTGTGGAGAAGGCGCTGAGGGATAATAAGCGGGATGAGTGGCCGATTATTGTGCTTCATTTCGATTTCAAGGATCTGAAGGAACCGACGCTTCGCGCGGCCTGGAATGTGCTGAAGGAATACGAACCGTGGCTTGTGACGGCGACTAAGCCGGCGGATGCAAGTAAGATCGAACCATTTGAAAAGAAGCCGATTCTGGTGCTGACGGAAGATCCGGATGCACAGCAGGCGATTTTTTTCGACGAGGTGCCGGTCGGTGGGAAATTGCGGGTTTTCGGTTCCGCGCATACGAAGGATCTGACGGCGCGGGCGGATGTGTATCATCGGTGGCTGAATTATTCGTGGCATGAGATTGAGCCGGAGGGTCAACCGAAAGCCGGGCTGTGGACCGAGGAAAAGAATGCCCGTTTAAAGGAGGTTGTGGACAGGGCGCATAAGCTGGGGTACTGGATTCGGTTTTACACGCTGGATGGGTACGATTTGGCGGATAACCAGGGGTGGTTTCAGACTTATAATTTCGGGTCACGGGCGGCTGTGGAGGCTCGTTGGAAGGCTGCTGTGGATGCGGGGGTGGATATGATTGCGAGCGATCAGTATGAGACGCTCGGCGCGTTTATGCGGGGGGCCGCGACGAACAAGTAGGCTGCCGCGCGCCGGCAGTTCAGTCGGGCTATTCGGCTCCTACTATTTCGCGGAATTTGCCGTAGCCGGCGCGGCTTACGGGGACCCTTGTTCCGTCGTTCAGTACTGCCACCCAGGTGTCTTTTGTGTTCGCATCGATTCTGGCGATTCTCTCCACGTTCACGAGGAAGGAGCGGTGGACGCGGATGAAGCGACGAGGATCCAGGGCGTCTTCCAGGCTTGAGATGGTTTGCTGCTTGAGCCAGTTCCCGCCTTCACTGCGCAGGGCGACGTAATCGTCCTGAGCCTCCGCGTAATCGAGTCTTCCCGCGGGGATTACATGCACGCGCGGGCCGTCCTTCACTACAATTCGCTCCAGATAATCGCCGGGGGCGCGGGCTGCCTGTTTCAATTCGTGCGGATTCCCGATTGGGCGTGCTTCGCGGATGCGGGCGCGCACGCGATCGAGCGCGGAGCGCAGCCGTTCCACCGCAAAGGGCTTAAGCAGGTAATCGACCGCCGCGGCATCGAACGCGCGCATGGCGTATTGGTCGAAGGCGGTTACAAATACCACTGCCGACGGACTGTCAACCAGTTCCAGCACCTCGAACCCATCGAGTTTGGGCATCTGGACGTCAAGGAAGATGACGTTCGGTTTCGTTTCGTTGATTGCCTTCACGGCTTCGAAACCGTTGGCGCATTCGGCGACGATTTCGATGTCGGGTTCCTGCGAGAGGTATTCGCGCATCACTCGCCGCGCAAGATCTTCGTCGTCCGCCATTACAGCGCGCAGCTTCATTTGGAAACTCTCATGGGGAGGGTTAGGGTGACCTGGTAGGAACGATCCTCGGCCTGGATGTCGAGGCGGGCGGCCGTTCCGTAGCGCGATTCGAGGCGTTCCCGGATGTTGCGGAGTCCCAGGCCATTGCGGCCCGTGGAGGGAGCTTCGGGATCGAAGGGGTTGCGTATTGTGAACTGCAGAAAGGCTCCGGAATGGGTGCGGTGGAAGATGCCGGCAATGGCGATTTCGCCGCCTTCCGCCATCATCGCAATTCCATGCTTGACCGCATTCTCGACTAAGGGCTGAATCACGAGAGCGGGCACCTCGCAGTGGGTGCAGGCGGCATCCACATTTTGTACGATGCGCAGTTTGTTGCCGAAGCGAACCTGCTCCACATCGAGATACATGCGGGTGAGGGCGAGTTCTTCGGCGAGCGGGATAGTGATTCGTTCGCCCAGGCGGAGGGAGGTTCGCAGGAAATCCGCAAGCCGGATGCACATGTCGCGGGCGAGCGCCGGGTCTATGGTGGTCAGGGCACTGATGGAGTTGAGGCTGTTGAACAGGAAATGCGGATTGACCTGAGCCTTGAGAGCCTTCAGTTGAGCGTCGCGAGCAAGGATTTCCGACCGCTTGCTCGATTCCATTTCGAGGGCGGCATAGTGTAGCGCGATGGCCATTTCGTAGATCAGGAGAACGATGACGGCGAGCACCGGCACGGCGGATGAGTAGCGTTGCTCCACGCCGGGAAAAGCGCCCGCGAGCATGGTTGCGGTAAAGCGCCCGATGAGCATGACGCCGGAGGAGAGCACCACGGCGGCGGCCAGGTGATTCGCGAACAGTCTGCCGGGCGGGGCGGAGCGTAGCGGCAGGGAACGGCAGACGTAGAACGGGGAGAGACAGACGAAGGCGAAGACAAGCACGGCGGGCGCCATGACGGCGGAGGCTTCGAGGTACGAGAGCCGTCCCGAAAGATGGACCACCAGAACGAGGATGGCTCCGACCGGGATCCATGCGGTCATCCACGTGGCGAAGCGACGCCAGTCCTGGAGTATCGGATGCATTAGTTGCGGATGACGACTGACCCGAAGGCAGCGCCGCCGCGAACGACGAGCGTGGGGATATCGACGCCTGGTTCCGGACGGGGAGGAATCGTTTTATCTTCGTAAGAACCGAAGACAGCGGTGCCCTGAAGGCTCAATTTCCAGGTTTCGGGGATGCGAATTTCAATGCCGCCGAAGATGGCATTGGCTTCGACCACTACGACACGTCCCGTGGCCACAAAGCCGTCGCGCCGCAAATCGAGTTCGATGCTTCCGAAGATGCAGTTGAGCTCTCCGCCTTCAAAATTGGCGGCTTCCACGCGGCGCTTAATGGCGCTGAAAATGGCGGTCTCCTGTAGTTTGTTATCGGTGACATTGCCTTTCGAGTTCGAACCGACGTGGAGACCGAGGTTCACTTTGTTGGCGAACTCCCGAAAGCGAAGGCGGTAGATGAGCATGACGATTCCGGTTGCGATTAGGATGAGGGGCCACAGGATATCGGCATTCGCGTGGATCAGGTGATAGTTGCCGAGCATGAGCAGCGCCCCGGCGACCATGCCGGTGATGGCCCATACCTTTACGGCGATGCTCTGGGTTCGGATCAGCACGGCTGCCCCGAATACGATCAATACGAGCGGCCAGAAGGCGTCAGTGACGTCGAACGGCAGAATCGCAAGATTATCCAGAAAGAGAAGCGAGCCGCCAACGATCAGCATCAGGCCGACAATTGCGCCGGAACCAAGCGGGCCACCGCCTAATCGCGCGCGAACTTTGAAGCCTATCGGCTGGTTTTGGTAGTTGCCCATAAATATAATTCCTCCAGTCCGGTTGCGATCAGCGTTACCGGCCAGAAACTCCATACCCGTGCGACCTGAATGATACCCAGGCTGCTCATTAGAGAAACTGTGCTTAAGAGCAGCAGCAGGATTGGAATCATTAAAAGTCCAGGGTAATAAACTCTCATCAATGTCCCTCGATTGCGATGGTAAGCGGCGGGGCGGGGGGAACGCATGGGGAAATCGGTGAACGCCGGGTGGGGGTCGGTGAATGCCGCACGCGTGGGAGGCGTTGTACACTAAGGGGCGAATACAAGGCGAATGTCTGAACCGACTGAATCTCTTTCCCTGATGTTTCCGGAGCTTTCATTGCCTGCCGTGAAGGGCGATATGGCGCCGGTGCTGCACAAGTTTGAACGGCTGGCGGAGAAGGAAGACAGCCCTGTTCGGGCGATTCGGCGCACGCCTGCGCGGGCCGCGAACTACGGGGAATTCCCCGAGAATATCAATCCGAAATTGCGGTCGGTACTTCAGGCGCGCGGTATTTCGAGACCGTATTCGCATCAGGCGGAAGCTTACGAGCGTATCGCGGCGGGGGCGAATGTCGTTATCGTGACTCCTACTGCCAGCGGAAAGACGCTCTGTTACAACCTGGCTGTGCTGGATCGGCTGACGGCGGAGGCGGGTGCGAGGGCGATGTACCTGTTCCCGACGAAGGCGCTTTCGGAAGATCAGCTGGAAGAGATGAACGGGCTGATTAACGAAATGGGTTCGGATTTATGCGCGTTCACTTATGACGGGGACACGCCGCAGGACGCGCGCCGGGCGATTCGGCAGCGGGCCAACATTGTGCTTACGAATCCGGACATGCTGCACACGGGGATTCTGCCGCACCACACCAAGTGGGCCAGGCTTTTCGAAAACCTTCGCTACATTGTGGTGGACGAGCTTCATTATTATCGGGGGGTTTACGGGAGCCATTTGGGGAACATCATGCGGCGTCTGCGGCGCTTGTGCGAGTTCTATGGGTCGAAACCGCAGTTTGTGGCTTGTTCGGCTACGATAGCCAATCCTCGCGAATTGGCTGAAACGCTTATGGAAGCGCCATTCGAGTTGATCGATAACAATGGCGCGCCGGCGGGGGAGAAGATTTTCGTTTGTTACAACCCTCCGATTGTGAACCGGCAGCTGGGTATTCGGCGAAGTTATATCAACGAATCCCGCCGGCTGGCACTGGAGCTTCTGGATAACGGTCAGCAGACGCTGGTGTTCACGAATAACCGGCTTGCGACCGAACTGCTGCTGACGTATTTGAAAGATGCCTGCGACAAGGGGCGCGTGCCGACGAATTCGGTGCGCGGATATCGGGGCGGGTATCTGCCGAAGGAAAGGCGCGAGATTGAGAAGCGGCTGCGGCTGGGGCAGATCAGAGCGGTGGTTGCGACGAATGCGCTGGAGCTTGGAATCGATGTTGGTTCGCTGGACGCTGTGGTGATGGCCGGGTATCCGGGGACGATCGCGTCGACATGGCAGAGGGCTGGGCGGGCGGGGCGGCGGAATACGGCTTCGATCGCGATCCTGGTGGCTTCGAGCGCGCCTGTGGATCAATACGTGGTGGAGCATCCGGAGTATATGTTCGAGCGTTCGCCGGAGCACGCGTACGTGAATCCGGACAATCTGGAGGTGCTGCTTAGTCATCTGAAGTGTGCCGTGTTCGAACTGCCGGTGAAGGTGGGGGAAACCTTTGGCTCTCACGTGACCACGGAGCTATGCGGGTTCCTTGCGGAAGCCGGGCTGATGCATCGTTCGGGCGAAGCGTGGCACTGGACTTCCGATACGTACCCGGCGGATGCGGTGAGTCTGCGGTCGGTATCGAGCGACAACTTTGTGGTGGTGGATATAACCGGCGAATCGAAGATTATCGGTGAAGTGTCGTTTTCGACGGCCCTCACCACGCTTCACGAGAAGGCGATTTATCTCCATGAAGCGAAGCAGTTTCATGTGGAGCGGTTCGACTACAAGGAGCGCAAAGCCTATGTGAAGAGCGTGGACAGCGATTACTATACGGACGCGATCGATTATACGCAGGTGAAGACGCTTCGTGAGTTTGAAAAGAGCGCGGTGGTGGAGGGCGTGGAGCAGGTCCACGGCGATGTTCGGGTGAACCGGCAGATTGTTGGGTTCAAGAAGATCAAGTTTTATACGGGCGAGAATGTGGGGGCGGGGCAGTTGTCGATGCCGGAACAGGAGATGCATACCACGGCATTCTGGCTGCATTTCGGGAACAGATTTTTGGCAGGGTTTGAGAGGTATACGCCGACGGACCGGCAGAACGGTTTGACTGGATTGGGCAATGCGTTCCGCACCATTGCGTCTCTGTTGCTGATGTGCGATCCGCGCGACCTTGGCGTTGCTCTCACGGAGGACATTGCGGGGAGCCTGGTGATGTGGGAACCGAATTTATATCTGTACGACAACTATTCCGGGGGGATTGGACTCAGCGCTCCGCTTTACCGAATGAGCGATCAACTGTTCCGGCAGACTGCGGAATTGATTGCGGGCTGCGGGTGCGATGCGGGGTGTCCGGCTTGTGTGGGTCCGGTGGGGGAGATTGGCGATCGGGGGAAGAAGGTGGCTGCCGGGATTCTGGCGGGACTGGCGGGAAATCAGCTGGATGCGAGTGCTTTTTCTACGGCGGCGCGGATGGATCCGGCATCCTGAAGCCCTTCGAAGCGCTGGATGGTTTTACCGTTTCGGTCGATCAGGACGGTTACGGGCAGCGGAGCTATGGTGCCTGTGCCCAGGGCAACCGGGTACTTCATTGGAATCTGTTTGAGGAACGGTCTCACCGCTTCCGCGCCATCTTCATCCATTGAGATGCCGACTACTTCCAGGCCCTTCGAGCCGAGTTCTGATTGCATGCGGTTGAACTCCGGGATTTCTTTGCGGCATGGGATGCACCAGGTGGCCCAGTAATTCACGACTACGAATTTGCCTTTCCAGGCGGCGGTTGAAAACGCGGCGCCGTCGAGAGATTTGAAGGGAGCGCCTTCCATGGCGGACGGTAAATCGGAAAGTGCTGGGGCGGCGGCTTTTGCGGGAGTGTTTAGGAACGCCAGATATTTCGCGGAGTCATCGGTGCGGTCGGGAAAGGTGGCGAGGACATTCCGCGCGGAATCGTAGAGGACGTAGAACGGAATGGCTACGGTTTTGAACTGTTCGGCTTCGAGTTTCTGGAAGGATTCCGAGAGCGGGTCGGAACGGTCGGTATAGAGTTCCACGAGGACCAGGTTCTTCATGACGGAAGCGACTTCCGGCCGGACGAACATATTGGCCTTCATCCATTTGCAGTTTGTGCAGGCGTCGCCGGTGAAATCGACGAGCAGCTTTTTGTTCCCGGCTTTGGCCTGTGCGAAGGCTCCTTCGAGATCGTTTTCCATCCAGACCAGTTGATCCGGATTTGCGGTTGGATTGCCGAAGACGGCGGACGTTGCCGGAGGGATATAGGCCTCAATTTCGCCCAGTCTCACGCCAAACATTCCGGGGATCAGACTGATGCCTGCCGCAATTGCGACGAGGCCGAGGAGCAGTCGGGTGACGCCCAGTTCGGAATCCGGGGAGATGCCTTCGAGGCGCATGAAGCCGAGGAGATATAGTCCGGTGGCTACGGCGAGCACGACCCAGAGGGCGAGGAATCGTTCACGCGTGAGCAGGCCGGTTCCCAGCACGTCATCCACGTTATGGAGGTACTTCAGCATGGCGGCCATGACCAGGAAGCCCATCACGACTTTGACGCGGGCCAGCCATTCTCCGGAGCGCGGCAGCTTCTTCAGCCAGGCGGGGAACAGGGCAAGCAGGAAAAACGGGAATGAGAGTCCGCTGGAAAATGAAACCATGCCGAGGACTGGCCGGAGTTTCCCGCCGGTCACGGAGGCGGCGAGCAGGGTGCCCATGAAGGGGCCTACGCACGCGAATGAAGCCAGGGCGAAGGTGAGGCCCATCAGCAGAGTGCCGATGTATCCGCCTTGTCCGGAGGCGCTGTTGAGTTTGGTCAGAATTCCGGATGGGATGGTGATTTCAAACGCGCCCAACAGGCTTAGTCCGAAGATGAAAAACACGAGGGTGATAAATGCGTTTACCCAGACGTTTGCGCCGATGTGGTTTACTCCGGCGGGCCCCAGGGCGATTGTTGCAAGCAGCCCAAGGCCGGTGAACAGGACTACAATCCCAATGCAGAAGGTGACGGCCTGAGAGAGTCCGCCCTTTTGACCGACGAAATAGGACATCGTAATCGGGATCATCGGGAACACGCAGGGCGTAAATACGGATGCCAGGCCGAAGCCGAACGCGAGGGCGAGAAAACCCGCGAGGTTCGCATCCTGAACGGAGGTTGAGGATGTGGCCGGAGCCGGAACGCCGGGCTTCGCTTCGATGTAGCCGGCGGGTATTAGGGTCGCGTCCGATTCAGCGCCGGGAACCACATTCAGAGTCACGCTGACTTTCTGTTTGCGGGGCGGGATGCAGGAAGTTCCGCTGCAGGTTTGATAGCGCGGTTCCAGCGTGACATTCACAGGCCCGGGCTGCGCATCCTTCGCTAGTTGAACACGAGCGTAAAAGATCTGCGTGCCTTCGTAGGTTTCCGTATCGGCGTTGAAATAGCGATCGAACTTGCGAACCGGAGGGGGTTCGAAGACCGCAATTTGTGCGACGGCGGGGCTATCGACGACGGGGATGGTGGTGGCGATGGGTCCCGGCGGGGTAGTCAGGGAATACATGTGCCAATCCGGGTCGATATTCGCTTGAAGCTTCAGGACGACGGCGCCGCCGGGCGATACGCTGGAACGATCCGCCGTGACGGTCCAATTGGCATGATTGAACTTCTCGGTTTGAGCGTGCAGGCACAGGCCGGTAAGGGCCAGGACAACGAGGAAACGCATATTAGCCGGCTTGGGCGAACTCACGCAGTTCTTCTTCGATGCGCTGGTTCATGTTACTGGATGCAAACTCGGCGGCGACACGGATCGCATTTTTGATTGCGTTAGAGTCGGAACGGCCGTGGCAGATGATGCAAACGCCCTTAACTCCGAGCAGGGGCGCGCCGCCAATCTCAGCGTAATCAATGCGTTTCTTGAACTTCCTGAATGAAGAACGTGAGAGAAGATATCCAATTTTGCCGGACAGGCTCTCGGTAAGGCTTTCCTTCAGCATGCGGCTCATCATCTCCGCGAGGCCTTCGGCGACTTTCAAAGCGACGTTGCCGACAAAGCCATCACAGACGATCACGTCGGCCAGGCCGGAGACCAGGTCGCGGCCCTCCACGTTTCCGATGAAATCGAAGGCCATGTCCTTCAGGAGAGGGGTTGCCTCACGGGTGAGGGCGTTGCCTTTATGCTCCTCCTCGCCAATGGAGAGGAGGCCGACGCGGGGGTTTTCCACCTTTAAAACAAGCCGGGAGTAAATCTGACCCATCAGGCCAAATTGCGCGAGCATGGCGGGTTCGCAATCAACATTGGCGCCAACATCCAGCACGACTACCGGAGTGCCTTTGTGGGAAGGAAAAACTCCGGAAAGAGCTGGCCGATCCACGCCAGGCAGCTTCCCGAGGAGCATTTTCGCAATGGCCATGCAGGCACCGGTATTGCCGGCGGAAAGAAAGCCGTCCGCCTTGCCCTCGGCAACCAAGCGGGCGCAGACGTGCATCGAACTGCCTTTTTTGCTGCGGGCAGCCTTGGCGGCGTGATCGTCCATGGTGATCCGCTCGGTCGCGTGCATCACTTCGATGGGCAGATCGCCGACGGGGCCATGATGTTTGAGGCCTCGCTGGATTTCGTCACGATCCCCCACCAGAATGATCCGGTGGCCGAATTGGCGGGCCGCATGAATGGCGCCTTCCACCTCTGGCGCCGGGGCTTTGTCGCCCCCCATCGCATCTACGGCAATGGTAATCATGCGCTCAGGGTATCGCGTTCTGTTGTGATTTGGAATCCCTTATTCGGCTGCTGTCTCAATGACTTCGCGCCCTTTGTATTGGCCGCACTTGGGACAAACGCGGTGGGGGACTTTGGGCTCGTGGCAATTGGGGCACTCGGCGTGCGCGGGCTTGCGGAGGGCGTCATGGGCGCGGCGGCTTTGTGTGCGCGCGTTGGAGTGTCTTCGTTTCGGATTCGGCATTGCAGTAACTTCCCTTGCTTTTTTCTTAAGAACTTAATCAGTTTCTGCTGTGCTGGAGGTGCAGGCTTTTCAGCGCGCCCCAGCGATCGTCATCGGGTACGGCTTCCCCGGCATTTGGCTTACACTGGCAATTCGTTTCGTTCCGGTTGCCGCCACATACGAGGCAAATTCCCTTGCAGTCTTCACTGCATACGCGCTGCATGGGGAGCTGCAGCAGAACCTGCTCCCGCAGAATGTCTTCCAGCTCCAGGCCGGGTAACTCATAGAATCCCATTTCAGCTTCCCCTTCGTCGATAGCAACTTCGTCTTCCGGCGGAGCTGAGGGGTCTAAGATTCGATAAAACAGGTCAAATGGCGCCTCGATATGAAAGGTCGCCTTGCCGAGGCAGCGGTCGCACTCCATTTCGAGAGTGGCGTCCACCTGTCCCTTGACGCGAACCTCGCCGCCGGAGTGCGGAAGAAGTTCTGCTTCTCCGTTGGCGGTGAGGGGGCCGGATTGTGTAGTTCCGGAGTCGGAAAAATCGATCTCGCCGGGGGCCCAGACGCCCGCAAACGGTAATTTGCGGACCTCCATCTCCTTGATGCTCAGTAACATGGCTGTATTGTGATGAAATTAAAATTGTAGCACGCGTGTGCGGGACGGATTTATTTCGATGTATGTTGTTCAATTGTGGCGCATGACGTTCACGGGAAACGCGCCGTCTGACGCGGGGCTGACTAATTATTCCGATATCGTCATGGTTGGCCCCGATTGGGCGGCGGCCTCACGGGCGTTCATGAGGACAAGCGTTGCGAGTTCGTAGAAATCCTTCGCATTGGCGTCGTCGGGACCGAGGGTTGCGATGGGGTGGCCGGTGTCGCCGCCGATACGCACTTTGGGATCGAGCGGAAGCGCACCCAGGAATTTGACGCCCATCTCCGTGGCTGTGCGGCGCCCACCACCTGTACTGAACACGTCTATGCGTTCGCTGCAATGGGGGCATTGGAGGTAACTCATGTTCTCGACGATTCCGAGCAGGGGCACGCGCACCTGTTCAAACATGTGGACGGCTTTGCGGGCGTCTTCGAGCGAGACGTCGGATGGCGTGGTAACGACCACTGCGCCGGTTATGGGCGCGGTCTGAACGAGAGAAAGCTGGACGTCACCGGTGCCGGGGGGGAGATCGATAACGAGGTAGTCGAGTTCGCCCCAATCCACGCCGCGAAGGAATTGCTGGATCACGCTGTGTAACATGGGGCCGCGCCAGACCAGGGGCTTGTCTCCGGGGTTCAGGAAGCCCATTGACATCAGTTTGACCCCATATTGTTCGAGGGGCTGGATTCGTTCGCCGATGGCACTCGGGGTGGAATTGGCGCCCATCATTAAAGGAACATTCGGCCCGTAAACGTCGGCATCGAGCAGGCCGGTCTTGTAACCCATTCTTGCGAGAGCGATTGCGAGGTTCACCGCAACAGTGGTCTTGCCGACGCCACCTTTTCCGCTTCCTACCGCGATCAGGTTCGACACTCCGGCTATGGGCAGCTTCGGCTGCATCTGTTGTCCTGGGCTCATTTGTGTAATCCCATCTTAACGGGTTCACCGGCGGGGAGTTTGAATGGAGCGCGGGGCCTTGATTGACCGACCTGATTTTGGACGACGCGCAGCAAACGGGCAATCGCGAAAACGTGCAAAAAGCGAGCGGAGAAGAACCGACTCGGGCAAGATAATCCAGTTCCCGAGACCTCATCGCGGCGCCGATGCCGGCATCCCGAAAGCCGCCGAAAGCCGTTTCGTTCGATGCCGTCGCTCAAAAAGGGCTCCCGTCGACTGATCTTTTGCGACCGGATATCCCGACCTGGCCTTCGCAAACCCAAAGTGCGTTCCTGCCAATCCCTGCCTCAGACGACAAGGCCGCCGGCGGCGACTTTGTCGTTCAACCCGCGCCAGTGGGGACTATAATCATACTTGTCTAACCAACACCCAAGGTAACAACTATGCGCCTACTCTACGGTTCCACCCTCCTGACTGCAATGCTCGCGCTTGCGCCTCACATCGCCAGTGCGCAGGCACCCGGCGAACTCTCGCGTACCGTGCAGGGCGGCGGCATCTTTGCGCCGGGCTGGACCGGGAAAATCGACGCGAACGAAGAAAAGCAGGGGCGCAAGCTGGAAAACGCGAAGCTCGCGCAAACCGGCACCACGATGAACGTGACGACTGGCCCCGCGGTGACTTATTGGAACCCGGCCAACAAGGCGACCGGCAACTACACGGTCAAGGCCACTTTCAGCGAGCCGAAATACATGAACCTCAACGATCATCCGCACCCGTACGGTCTCATGATCGGCGGTAACGATCTGGGTACGGACCATCAAAGCTACCTTTATTGCGCGGCTTACGGCAACGGCAATTTCATTGTGCGCGGCTTCGGCCCTGACGCGTTCCAGTTGAATGGGCGGCGTGGCGAGGCAAACGCCTCCGTCCACAAAGCCGCTGGCCCTGGCGAGCCCGTTACGCAGGACATCGCAATCTCCGTGAAAGGCGACAAGGTCGAATGCGCCATTAACGGCGCCGTGGTTGCCTCCTACGACAAGGCGGCGGTCGTTGCGCCCGGGAAGCTTAAATCCACCGATGGGATCTACGGCCTTCGTTTCGCGCACAACACAGAAGTGGTTGTCACCGGCCTGACCTTGACTAAAAATTAAGCGACCGCGGGGACGGCATCACGCCGGGCATCACAGAGTACAACCATCTTTCATAAAAATGCCCAAGCCAGCCTGCCAACGGTCAACAAAGGTTCTGCCGAGCTTGCGGGTGTCCCGCGCGCCCTGCTTGATCTCGACAAGCCCACCCGCGCGAAGCTCGGCGGGCTTTTAGCATGAAAGAGTTGTCATCACGCGGCCTTATCTTGAGTCGTCTTCTGATCGGCCATCCTGTTCATAAACTCGCGCATCGTGGCGATATGGCCCGGAGAGCGCCTCTCTGACCACGCTTCGAAACGCATGGCGGCGTTTTCCATGTGGGCAAGAAAGTATTGGTTCTTCCACGTATTGCGCGCCTGCTGGAGTCCTGGCCGGATCCGCTCGAAGATGCCGAAGAACTCGCCACTGGTCTCGAAAAACAGGTCCTCATGCAAAAGGCCGTAATCGAGAAGCGCGCAGGCCTGCTCCCAGTAACTGACCACCATCATGAAATTGACGCCGGCTTCAGTTCCGGGCGCGGCCATCCGCATCCCCTCTTCAAAGTTCTTAGGCCAGTAGTTCTGAAAGAACCAGTCGCGTGCTTTGCGCAGACGCTCATCCCGCCGCTCTTCGTAGACCCGGAGGTGTAACTGTGCTTGTTCGAAAGTAGGTTTCGTTTCCATTTGAGTCTCCTTTTCTTTCCCAGTTCAAAATCTCTGCTTCCACAAGATAGTCGAACCGATGTGGCCGGAATCGACTCCGGCGGCGAAATTATTTTCGGCCCCGGTACTACATACCCAATAGACATCTTTGTTGGTGAAGTTGGGCTCAGTTACGCTCGATTAAGGAGAGAGATTTGGTGTTGGCAGCACCCGGCAAGGATTCGGCCCGATGAAAAAAGAAACAGAGTGTCTCACATGTGGCATGGCTGTCGTGGGAAACAGATCGCACGTATGCCAGATCTACAAGCATAACGAGAATTTTTATCGCCACTGTGGAAATCAGTGGTCAAACGTCCGGCCTGTGTCTAACGACGAGTGCCCCGGCTGTCACCAAAACGTTGCGCCGATTCGGCCCGGAGACACGGCTTTATCGGTCGTGGCAATCGAACCGCCGCCTGCTAAACCCCTCGTGACGCGGAAGCGTCCCGCCGTCCGCACTGTCGTCGGCATGATTCTTGTCCTCTTCGTTTGTGTCGTGGCCGTCCGTGTGATGAAATCACAAATACCGCCGCGCGCCGCCGCCGGACTGTTTGTCTCATTGGGGGGAATCGTCGCGTGGGGACTGAAACGGCAAAGCCAGGCACGCGTCAAGGAACAACTGCACACGCGCAGTTAAGGATCCGCGTAGCCCTGTCTGTAAAATGCGTGTCGGAGCGCTTTTGCAATGAGAACACCACATCTGAGAGTCGTCGCTGTCGCGGTTGCCGCCGCCTTTCCAATCGCTGCGCAGCAAGGCATCGATGGGCTGAGCAACAGCATGAGCACCATATACCGTTTGGCGAACGCCAAAACTTTTTCGATCAGTCCGGAAAACCTGACAGGCGGTAAGGGCCGGGGCGCCATGGCCGCACAGGGAACCGCGTCGGATGCCGCGCGCGAACTGGGAACGGGCTGGAAAGTAAATCCGTTCGTCGTGATTCGCCCGAACGAGACCATCACGCTGGCGGAAATCACTGGTCAGGGGGCAATTCAACATATCTGGATGACGCCCACTGGAAACTGGCGGTTTTCAATTTTAAGAATGTACTGGGATGACGAAGAAAACCCCTCGGTGGAAGTTCCGGTGGGCGACTTCTTCGCCATGGGCTGGGGGAAGTACGCGCCGATCAGATCGCTGGCTGTTTGCGTAAACCCGGGCAGTGCGTTTAACTCGTACTGGCCGATGCCATTCCACAAAAAGGCAAGAATCACAATGGAAAACCTGGACGGAACCGCTATGCGGCTCTATTACCAGATTGACTACACGCAAGCGGCCGTTCCAGGCGATGCGGCGTATTTCCACGCGCAGTTTCGCCGCGTAAACCCGCTTCCGTACAAGCAGGTCTACACGATTGTGGATAACATTCGCGGCAAGGGACAGTATGTGGGCACTTATCTGGCATGGGGCGTGAAAAACAACGGCTGGTGGGGTGAAGGCGAGATCAAGTTCTACATGGATGGCGACAAAGAATTCCCCACTATCGCGGGGACCGGAACGGAAGATTATTTCGGTGGATCCTATAATTTCGAAAACAAGGACACGAAGCAGTACGAGGAATTCACCTCGCCCTACTCAGGCCTTGCGCAAGTTATCAAACCGGATGGTTTGTATCAGTCGCAGCAAAGATTCGGGCTTTACAGGTGGCATATTGCCGATCCCGTGCGGTTCGATGAGAATCTTCGCGTAACCATTCAGGCGCTGGGATGGAAGCTGAACAGAACGTACCTCCCATTGATGGACGACATTTCGTCCGTGGCGTTCTGGTACCAATCCGAGCCTCATTTGCCGTTTCCAAAACTGCCGGCGAAGGATGCTTTGGAGATTGATTAGCTCTTACCGGCAACCCAAATCGTCTTGGCATTGACGAACTCGCGAATTCCGTGGGCTCCCAGTTCCCGCCCGTATCCCGAATTCTTGACTCCGCCAAACGGGATACGCGGATCGGAAGCGACCATCGCATTCACGAACACCTGGCCGGCTTCTATTTCATTTTCAAAGCGGATTTGCTCGCCCGTATCCCGCGTCCAAACGCTCGCGCCCAGTCCATATGCGGTGTCGTTCGCAAGGCGGATCGCTTCATCGATGCCGTCCACACGGAATACAGCGGCAACCGGCCCGAACAACTCCTCGCGCGCCGCCGGTGAAGCGAGAGGAACGTCAACCAGCACCGTCGGCGGATAGAAATTTCCTGGACCGGCCAGACGCTTGCCACCGGTGAGCACCTTTGCTCCGGCGCCGACCGAAACATTGACCTGCGCCTCAAGCCCAACCAGCAGATCCGGCCTGGCCATCGGACCGAGATCGGTCGCGGCATCGGTCGGGTCTCCCACTTTGAGCGCTTCCATCGCGCGCACAAAAAGAGTCAGGAACTCGTCGCCGATGTTGTTCGCTAAGATGATTCGCTTAGCGGCGATGCACGACTGGCCCGTGTTTCCGGTGCGTGATTTGACAGCCGCGCAGACCGCGGCGCCGAGATCCGCGGACGGCATCACGATAAAGGGATCGCTGCCGCCCAATTCAAGCACACTTTTCTTAAGGGCATGGCCGGCTCGGGCGGCCACGTCGCGGCCCGCTCGCTCGCTGCCCGTGAGGGTAACGGCACGAACACGCCTGTCCTCTATGACACCGGCCACCTGGTCGGTCTCAAGAAACAAATTCTGAAACACGTCATCGGGAAAACCGGCGCGTCTGAAGATCCCCTCAATGGCAAGCGCGCATTGCGGCACGTTTGGAGCGTGCTTCAGCAGCGCGACGTTGCCGCCCATCAGGGCGGGCGCGGCGAACCGGAATACCTGCCAAAACGGAAAGTTCCATGGCATGATGGCGAGCACAGGGCCAAGAGGCTCATATCGGATGCAAGTTCGCGATGCCTCGGTAGCAACATCCTCATCGCGAAGAAATCCCTCGGCGTGCTCCGCGTAGTAACGGCAGCCGCGCGCCGATTTCAGGGCTTCGCCGCGGGCGTCGCGCAATGGCTTGCCCACCTCTGCTGTCATGATCGCCGCGAACGTGTCGGCCTCGGCTTCCAGCAGGTCCGCTGCGCGCGTCATCAGGCGGGCTCGCCCGGCGAACGATGTTTTTTTCCAGGCTGCGAAGCTGGCGACGGCGCGGTTCAGACATTCGTCAAGAGCGGTTTCGCCCAGAGGCTGAAAGGTCGCCAAAATCGCGCCTGTCGCGGGGTTAATACTTTGAATCGGCATTGACAAATTCACCTCGGCAAATTCGTTGCCACGGATCCCCGCAGGTGATCGCGCCACCGAATATAACCGTAAAGCGCTGCGACAATCACCGCCGCCCCCGCCACAAAATGCCATGCATGGGCTTCCAAAAAACCTTTGGAATCCTTACCCAGCCGAATGCCCAGCCAGACTTCCCCGAAATATCGAACAAATCGCGCCAGAAGAACCACCGGAATAAAATGACTTAACGATGTCCCCGTTACGCCGGCACTAATTACAAAAAGCTTGAGCGGCATAGGAATTGGCACCATGGCGGGGACCAGAATTGTCACCATTCCATAGCGCCGGAACCATATGCGAAATTTTGCGGCGCGCCCCTCCGGCGCGGCCTTTGCCATAAAGCGCCTGCCGCCTCTGTGTGCCGCCCAGAAAAGCACGATGTTTCCCACGGTGGAGCCCAGCACCGCAAGCCCCGCGCACAGCCACGCCACAGACGGTGTCTTCACGGCGATCAGAATCAGGCAGAGGTCGAAAACACCGGCCACAGGCACACCCGCGGAATCGAGAATTGAAAATAAAAGAATGCCGAGGGGGCCCCATGCAATCAGGATGTCGGTCAGATGGCGGAACAATTCTCAATCTTAACGCGTCAGAATAGAAGCTATGCGACTCCACGGCATTCTCTTGCTTGCCCCCGCTCTGTTGGCCGGACAGACTTTGTTCGGGCAGAAGCTGACAATGTTTGAGGCGCATCTCGCTTCGGGCAAGGCGGCACTGCAACAGAGCCGGTATGCGGAAGCTGACCGGCTGCTGCGGCTCGCCATTCAGGACACAGAGACGCTGGATGAAAGCGACCCCGCTACTCCGGGCCACCTCGCCGAGGCGCTCGAGACGGTTTGCGATCTCGATCTGCTCATCGGCAGGTATGATGAGGCGATCGCGTTTCAGGAACGCGCAGTCGCCGCTCTCGAAAAGCCGCTGGGCCTTGAAAGTCACGATCTTGTTCCTCATCTCATCCGCCTCGCAGGCGCCTATCGCGCGGGCAGCCGCACACCCAGTGCGATTCCGGTGCTGTCGCGAGCGCTTGCGCTCGACATCAGAGCTCTGGGCCCCGATGACGCCAAAGTCTCCGCCGATTACGACAGCGTTGCCAGCGCCAACATGGAAATGCGGAATCTGCCTGAAGCCCGCAAGGCGTACGAACAGGCCCTCGCAACGCGCATCAACCGCGTTGGTCCCGATCATTTAGACATCGCCACAAACTACCTTAATCTCGCTCTTTTGGAAGAGCGCGACATGAAGCCCAAGGCGGCGCGCGCCGACTACGAGAAGGCGCTGGCGATTTCCGAGAAGAAGCTCGGCGATGAAAGTTATTCGCTTACCGGCATACTCGATCGTCTGGGGCTGATGCTGCGCCGCGAGAAGAACTACGGCGATGCCGAGCCTGTGCTGCAGCGCTCGCTCTCTATCCGAGAAAAGACGCTCGGTTCGCGGCACAGCGATGTGGCTCCCGCGCTCGATAACCTCGCCCTGACGTACTTCTATGACAACAAGTTTATGGAAGCCGAACCGCTCTTTACTCGTTCGCTGCAAATCTGGCTGGCAACGCAGGGGAACAACAGTCCGCTCGTGGCGCAGGCTCTCGATAACCTTGGAGCACTCTACTCGGCCCAGCAAAAGTTCGATCTCGCCGAGCCGCTTTTCAAGCGCGCACTCTCCATCCGCGAGCGTCAGGATGTAGAGAGCCTCGCAAATCTTGCGCTCATCTATCAGGCCAAGAACGATGCGAAGAACGCGGATATTTATTTCCAGCGAGCGCTGCTCATTGGCGAGAAGTCCCTTGGAGCCGACCGTCTTGAGATCGCGGAAACTCTGGAAGAGTACGCGACCTTTCTAAGAGCGACAGGCCGGATGGCCGAGGCAAAGAAGATATCGCTTCATATTCAGGAACTGAAGGCACAGGACCAGAAGCCGCAGGAGAACAAGCCCGTCAAATGAAGCGTCGTGGTGGCGCTGAAACTTCTCCTGAAGCGACATCGGTTTACGAGGAGTTTTAACACCGTTACGAAATCCAAATGTTCTAAAATATCCCTAAGTACTCAAATGTCGGCAACAACCTCTCTCCTGCCCATTCTTTGTGGATGCGCCGCCTTCGGAATTGCCTTATTCCCCCACCTGCTGCCAAAAGCGCAGGGCGCCATCGAGGACTTCCGGAATTCACTCTATTGGCTCTTACCTTACCGCCGCCCCGGCACCCGGCTGCAGGTGGGTGCAACCGCCCGCCTCGGCTTCATGGCCGCCGGAATCGCGTTCGTGCTGTTGGGGCTGTTCGCGGCGGCTTCTTAGATACCTGAACGCAGGCGAAACATGGAGTGTCGTCACGCACCGCTCGCGGTCGTGCGCCCTATTTATCCGTCTCAAACTTAATACTGGTGTCCGCGCCGAATTTCTTATAATTCCGGAAATCAATCACGTTCCGGGTACATTCCGAAGTCCCGCGAATGCAGCTCAGCGCCTCTGAATGCGCGGGCAGCAAGAACTTCTGGTCCCCAATCAGCACATAATCGTAGTCCAGCGCCGATTCGACCGCATCCAGCGGAAACGCGCGGGGCATGTTCTTTGCCGACATCTCAATCCGCAGCACACGGAAGTTCTCTTTATCGATCCAAATCGTCCCCGTGTACCCCGGCTTGTACGATTCCGCCGAAGCGTGAATGTCCCAGTTCGAGTTCGGTTGCTCCACCGTGAAGTCGTACTTATACGCCGGGCGATTCACAATGGTTGTGGTGCGTTTGTTATGAAAATCGGCGTCCGTCTGCGGCGCGAGCAGGTTCAGCTGAATCGTCACGAACTCACCGGTCGACCACGATCCGGTCTTCTCTATCGAGTCCTTAGGCGGTTTGCCGTTCACAAGAATGTTCTTATAAGTCTCTTTGCCCCCTTCAGCGATTACGTCAGCCGTAACCACATCCAGCGCCTGCCACGATGTCCGGTTCCCCTTCGCCGCTTCCGTCTGATACCGCGTGGTGAACTGCTTCACGATGTAATTCGGCAGCGTTTCCGAGAAATGCCAGGCGGCTTCCCGCGCGCTCTGAATCACCGAATCGCCCGCGGGAGCGCCGGCGATTGCGGCCCGTACGGCCGACGAATGCTCTGTTGAATCGTTCGGTTCAGCGGGCGCCACAACAATGGGTGAAGGAAGCCGTGTCACACCGTTCGAATCTTCGGCTTTGATACTCGGTCGCGCGGATGCAACTTCCGTCTCCGAACCGGCGGGCGGCGTGCGATCCACACGAGCCGGAGCGCCTCTTCGCAAAACCGGAGGACCCGGGTCGTCCGACTCTCTTGGCACTGGTTTTGAAGCCGGCTCAGATGACGCGGAACTCGGCTGCCTCCGCTGTGTCACCGCCGGTTGATCGTCATCCGGCACGGTGATCTGAGCACGCGGCGTTTCTTTCTGTTTTTCGGCACCACTCGAAGAACTCGAAGCTCCCGCTGAAGAGCCCGCCCGCTTAAGCACGGGCCGATCGGGATCGTTATCCGCCCCCGATGAACTCGATGGCGAGGCCGTCGAACCGGTTGAATTGCCGCCGCCGGATCGTGCATCAGACACGTCCGCCGGCGAACCCTTCTTCAGCAAACTGACCCGTATGGCGTGATAAAAATTCTGGTTATCGCGCGCGGCATCAATGGAAACCTCGTCGCCCGCGTCGAAGTCGCCGATGCGCCCGGTGCCGCCTGAATTCGAAATGTATTTCGTGCTCCGGTCGACCATCACCGCGATATTTCGGCCATCGCCTGGATCCAGGCTCAGTTGAGTGGTGGAGACCCGCTGCAATTTGCCGCTAAGCTGTTCGGTCGGCTGATTCGCGGTATTCCGCCTCCGGCCGGGCAGCTGAATCCCGCCGCCAGGCATCCCCATCCCGCCTGGATACCCGGTACCCTGACCCGGAAACGGGCTTCCAAACTGGGCCCAGCCGGGCACCTCAGCGAGCGTGAGCAAAAGCAAGGATAAGGCAAGTCTGGGCGCCATACCCGACATGGACGGCCATGCGCACGTCTTCGTTTCAGACCCGTACACCATAGTCACGACTGTAGAGGACCGTCCGCCCAAGGTCAACCCACCCGGCGGTTCCGTGTCGGAAAGCGCGGCAAACCGGTGCAGCGTCGTGTCAGCTTCCGCCGACCCCAATACACACCACGCCGGCCAGAATGAGCGCAACAGCGGCAATCTTTCCCGCACTGATGTGCTCTTTGAAAAACACCTTCGACCAAACCATCGCGAACACGTAGCTCAGCGAAACCATCGGATAGAGCACGGAAAGCTCGCCGTGCCTGATCCCCATCACGAAAGGCACGCTCGATCCCAAAAACAGCGCAATGCCCGCTACGAGCTTCAGGTTGAGAATATGCCGGAACCCGTGCTTCATCCGCTCCGCGCCGAGCTTCAGAAACACAGCGCCGAAACTGCCAATCAGCGACGCCGACATAACCAACACCATGGAACTGATCGGGGTGGAATTCAAGGCCGTCGTTGGATTCAAGGCTTGGAACTCACCTTCCCGAGCAAAGTGACCCCGCCCATTATCAGTAAAACTCCAGCCGACTTCCATATGTTCAGGTGGTCATTAAAGAAGTACATGGAGAGCAGGATCACCCAAACGTACGAAACCGAATAAATCGGATACAGCACCGAGAGTTCACCGTCGCGCAGGGCCAGAATCAGCAGCAGGGCGTTACACGCGGAAAGCGCATAGCCCGCGATCAGCGGAAAATTTCCCAACAGCGCAAGTGTGAACACCCAAAGGCTCGCCGGCTCCAGCAGCACAATCGGCGGCAACGGATGTTCCGCGCCGTACTTCATCATGATCTGCGCCAGGCCGGCAAACACGGTGCAGCCAAGAACCATGTAGACCGGCTTTCGTGAGTCCGCGGGGGCGGCTTTGGTGGTCAACTCGTCAGGATACCAATCCACCTCGCTACAATGGAAGTTAGTGACGACACCCGATTCCGTTTCCACAGCCGCGGCGAAGCCTTCCCCGGCGCCCGAGCCACCGCGCGGTTTTATAGCAGAGTGGACTGTAACCATAATCCTCCTGCTCTTCGGCACCACGACGCTGGTTCAGGCGTTCGTGATCCCCACCGGTTCGATGGAAGACACTTTGCTGGTAGGCGATCACCTTCTGGTGGACAAGCTGGCCTTCGCGCCCGGCGGTTCCATCACGAAACACATTCTGCCTTACAGCGACGTACACCGGGGCGACATCATCGTATTCCGCTATCCGATCGATATTAAGCAGACATTCGTCAAGCGCGTAATGGGAGTTCCCGGCGACCATATCCGCCTGGTCAACAAACAGGTTTATCTGAACGGCCATCTTCTCAACGAGCCCTATGTAGTCCACAAGCTCGACTATATGGATTCGTACCGCGACAATTTCCCCTCGGAGCCGAACACGCCTCTGTTCGCGCCCGCTCAGGCGATGCTCGAACGTGACGTAAAGAACGGAGAAGTTGTGGTTCCCAACGACCATTACTTCGCCATGGGAGATAATCGCGATCAGTCGCTCGACAGCCGGTATTGGGGCTTTGTGCCGCGCGAAAATATCATCGGCAAACCCCTGGTCATTTATTGGTCGTACGAAGCCAGCACGGAAGATCTCTCGAACCCGGCGGTAACCATCCCGCACCTGATTGACGTGATACTTCATTTCCCAACCAAGACCCGCTGGAGCCGCACGCTTCGTTTCATCCGCAGCTACCCCGTTAAATAGGAGAGCCTGCCATGGCAAAAGAAAACCACTACGGCCTGATCCTGGCCGGAGGCAGAGGCACGCGCTTCTGGCCCCGCAGCAGACGCCGGCACGCCAAGCAGGTTCTCAACGTCGCTGGTGAAGACACTCTTATTCAGGCCACGGTCTCGCGGCTGCGCGATCTCATCCCGCCGCAGCGCATATGGATCCTCACGAACGATTTCGTTCGCGATGAAATTGTGCGCCAGCTGCCGGACGTTCCGCCGAACCAAATCATCGCCGAACCAGCCCAGCGCAACACCGGCCCCGCCATCGGATTGGCCGCCCGCATTCTGCAATCGATAGATCCCAAAGCGGTGTTCGGGGTCTTCCCGTCCGATCACGTAATAGGCAAACCCAGGCGCTACCTGAGCATGGTGCGCGCGGCGTTCAAAGCCGCTGAGCAGGGTCAAATCGCTGTGCTGGGCGTGGAGCCGCGCTGGCCCGAAATCGGCTACGGGTACATCGAATTTCCAAAAGGAACACCTTCCGGCGAACTCACTACGCACCCCGTTTTGAAGTTCCGCGAAAAGCCCGAACTCGCCGTTGCCAGGCGCTATGTGAAATCCGGCAACTTCTACTGGAACGCGGGTATGTTTTTCTGGAAAGCCAGCACCGTGCTAAGCGCGCTGGACCAATTTCAACCCGAAACCGCGCAACTTCTCGCCGGGCTCCCGCCTTTTCAGCACCCGGATTTTGCGGCCCGCATGGCCGAATTGTTCCCGCAATGCAAAGACATCTCCATCGATTTCGGGATCATGCAGGACGCGAAGAACGTAGTAGGCGTGGCCTGTGACGACTTCGGCTGGAACGATGTGGGCAGTTGGGACGCCGTGTACGATCTGCTTCCTAAAGACCAGGACCAAAACGCCGCGCGCTCGGAATTTCTGAATATCGAATCGACCGGAAACTATATCGATGCCGGAAAAAAGCTGATCGCCCTGGTTGGTGTGAAGGATCTGATCGTTGTGGACACACCCGATGCGCTGCTGATAGCGGACCGCTCTCAAGCGCAGAAGGTAGGCGAACTGGTTAAGCTGCTGGAAAAATCCGGCCGCGAAGCTCTTATCTAACGGCGGCCAAAACCCGGTCGAGGATTTCCACCGCTTCATCCACGTGCGTTTCAGTGATGATGTAAGGGGGCAAAAACCGCAACACCGTATCGTGTGTGCAATTCAGCAATAACCCGGCGTCCATGGCCCGGCTAACAATGTCCTTACCCGGCACCGATAGTTCCACCCCAATCATCAGCCCATACCCGCGCACTTCTTTGATGAATGAATACTTCGCGGCCAACTCGCGAAGCCGCGCGACGAAATAATCACCGGCGCGCGTTATCGAAGGCAGCAAGCCGTCCAGAATGTCGAAAAATTCCAGGGCTACCCGCGCTGCCAGCGCATTGCCGCCAAAGGTTGACCCGTGCATCCCCGGTCGAATCGTTTTCGCCGCCCGCTCATTCGCCACAATGATTCCCAGCGGCAAGCCGCACGCCAGCGGTTTCGCGGCGATCATAATATCCGGCATCACGGCCGGCTCAGTCAGCTGATATCCGAAGTATTTGCCCGTCCGACCCACGCCGCACTGAATCTCATCGAAGCAAAGCAGCGCATCGAACTTATCCGCCAGCTCACCGGCGCGTCTGCTGAACGCGGCATCGATGGGGAGCACGCCGCCTTCCCCCTGAATCCACTCGATGCAGATTCCCGCGGTTCTTTCGCTGACCGCCGCTTCGAGTGCGGCAATATCGTTCGGCGGCACAAACCTCGCGCCCGGCATCAGCGGCTCAAAGTCCTTCCGATATTTCGGTTGTCCGGTAATCGAAAGCGCTCCGATACTCCGCCCGTGGAACGAATTCTCAAGCGCTATAATCTCGTATTTATCCGGGTGGATCGCGCGACCGTGCGCCTTCATCATCTTGAGCGAACCTTCGGTCGACTCCGTCCCGCTGTTCGTGAAAAAGGTTCTGTTGAGGCCGCTTACCTCCGCGATGCGTTTCGCAAGCGGCCCCTGGTACTCGTTGTAAAAAAGATTGGATGTGTGGATCAGGCGCGCGGCCTGCTCCTGAATAACCGCGACGATTCGCGGATGGTTCTGTCCCAGCGCATTCACGCCGATACCGGCTATGAAATCGAGATAGCGCTTCCCCCCGGCGTCCCACATGTACGGCCCGTCCCCGCGGTGAAGCACCAGCGGATGACGGGCATAATTCTGCAGCAGATACTGCTTTTCGAGATCGACGATGTATTGGGCGCTTGTCTCTGTTTCAGCCCCGGTTGCCACGGACATTAATTCGATGATACAGGTTTAGACGTTTTGAACACGCCTGCCGCGTTCAGCCCCGCAACCGCCAGGTTCACCATGGCCTGCACACTGTTTAGGGTAGAGTTCTTCGAAAGCTGTTGTTCAGCCTGCGCGATCTCCCACGCGGTGGCCGCCGCGCCCATAATCAAGTCCAGTTTGTGCTTGCCGGAGTTCGGAACCGGGATGGCGGCTTCGACAGCCTGCACGGCGGCAAGAATCGAAGGTAATGAGTTGAAAACCGCAAGAAAATTCTTCATGCCCGATCGTAAACACGAGGGTGCGGGGAAAGCGGCGGGCAAAGCCGCCAACCTCATGATAAAGCGGGCGAAATTAAATGCGCGACTCGTGTCACCGCACCGCGGCAGGACGCACGAATGCGAACCTGGCCGCGGTTGGACACGGATCCCGATCAGGTCAAACCCCGTCACTTTTGCCCGGCGGTAACTCCTGTGCTTGCCAATGCCTCTGCCTGCTTCTGCCGCTCCTGCTCCGCCGAAAGATTCCTCGATGCGAAATCTTTCACGCCCTGCACTTTCCCGCTTTTGGCTTCACGCTCGAATTGCTTTACGGTTTGCTTCTGTTCATCCGCCGCCATTTTGGCGTACGCGCGATCGAACTCTGTGCCGGAAAGCTTCGCCAGCTTCTCTTCCGCCTTCCTGGCCTTGCGCGGCTCATCGGAAACCTGGACCTTAAGCGCGGCGGCAGCCTGCTTCAACTCCTGGTTGTTCCGCGTGTGTGCCTGCACCATTTGCTTTCCGAGTTCCTTAACGGCGTCACTCGAAGACTTTTCCCCGGCAAGCTTGCCGATTTGCACTTCCGTCGCACTCGATTCCGACACGTTTCTTACGAACTCTTTATCGGTGATGTAAGGATCCATCTGCTGCTCCGGTTGCTGGAGGCCGCCGGGATTAGATGGCGGCGGCGTGCCTTGCGGAGCGCCCGCCGAAGAACCTGCCGGAGGCGCCCCCTGCCCCGCAACCGGGGGCTGACCCTGCGCGATCGCCGAGGCCGTTAGTACGATTGCCGCACCCAAAAGAATTAGGCGCGATTGGCTAAACATACTTGTTCTCCTTTGACGGAAGCGAGTTGCAATCCGCGGACCAGAGCCGGTGCTCCGCCGAGATCACGCGTAAGGGTAGACTTTCAATTGGTTCAATCCACACGCTCAGCGCCAGCCGTTTTCCCGGTGGTTCTCGCAGGTTTTTGCGCGTTTCTGAATCTCTTTGTCACGCAGCCAATCCTGCCGCTTCTCGCGGGGATATTTCACGCGAGCAAAGCCGCCGTCAGCCTCACCGTAACGGCGGCAACTTTCGGCGTCGCCCTCGCCGCGCCGTTCGCCGGCCTTGTGGCTGACCGATTCGGTCGCAAGAGCGTCATCGTATGGTCGACCGCCCTTCTGGGCGCCACCACCGTGCTCTGCGCGACGGCCCACACGCTGAATTGGCTCATCTTCTGGCGCCTTCTGCAGGGGCTTGCCACGCCCGGCGTCTTCGCTGTAACTGTCGCGTATGTCAATGACGAATGGCCTGCCGCGCGAACCGCCTCCGCGGCGGGCAGCTACGTGAGCGGCACTGTTCTCGGTGGCTTCAGCGGCCGCGTGCTGGCCGGGCTCCTGAGCGAATACCTTAATTGGCAATGGGCGTTCATCATCCCAGGCATGCTCAGTATCGCGATCGCCGCGATTCTCGCTTATGGACTTCGCCCGGAGGCGCAGTTCACCCGTTCCGCGCACGATTCGCGCTTCATTCCGCACATACTCGCGCACCTGCGAAACCGACGCCTTCTCGCGACCTACGCGGGCGGCTTCTGTGTTCTGTTCACCATGGTCGCCCTCTTCACTTATGTCACGTTTCACCTGGCCGCCGCGCCGTTCTCGCTGAGCCCGGGCTGGCTCGGTTCCATCTTCGGCGTGTACCTGGCGGGCGCCGCCATTACCCCTCTGGCGGGGCGGGGAATCGACCGCTTCGGACACCGGAATGCCGTTCTGGGCGCAACCGGATTGGGAGCCGCGGGAGCCCTGATTTCACTCGCGCCTAATCTCGCCTGGATTCTCATGGGCTTGACCCTGTGCTCCTGCGGAGTTTTCATCGCGCAATCGGCCGCCGTCAGTTACATCGGCACTGTCGCGGAACACAATCGCGCTCTCGCGGTGGGCGTGTATGTCAGCTTTTACTACGCCGGCGGCACCTTCGGATCCTCCGCGCCTGGCTGGTTATGGGAAGCCTATGGATGGCCCGGCTGCGTCGCTCTGATTGTGTCCGTGCAGGCTGTGCTGGCGATGATCGCCGTGTTCGGTTGGGCTGGGCGCTCCACGCCGCGTACCCCGATTGCGCACTGATGCCGATTTCCGGCTTGCGGCGACCCCGGAGCAGGGAAGGGCGGTCACGATCGAAAGGTCATTGACGGCTTTGAGCTATGGTCCCCCCGCGCTGCCTGGCGGTCCGGATGGCTTCTGAGGCGTGTGCGCCTCCGCAAGTCCCGCAAGCACCACAGGGGCGCGGTCCGGGAATTCGGCCACGAGCGAGAGCTTGCCGCCCATTGCCTCGACCGCTTTGCGCAATGTCGGGAGCAAAAGATCGCTGCGTTTCTCCAGCCGCGAAACGCTGTCCTGGGTAATGCCAGCGACTTCGCCTCACGCAGGGTCATTTCCCCGGCTATCAGCGGCCGCGCGCGCTTCAACTTTCTTCCGCCCGCGGGGCTCAGCCTGAATTCGACGCGCTGCACGAAGCCGTGCAGACGGAAATCCGGTCATTGCCCGGCAATTCCGACCAGCCGACTCCGGCGTGCCATTCAGTCGGAAAAGGGCACGCATTCCCGGTGAATATTTGCCGGGGAAGAAGGCTGGTTCATTTAGCTCGCCAGCATCGCCATCGTCCCGGCCAGCACCAGCGAGCCTTGTGCGATGGCGTCAGCGGAAGCATATTCATCCGGCCGGTGACTCACGCCTGCGCGACAGGGAATGAACAGCATGGCCGTCGGGCAGATGCGCGACATGAAAAGCGAATCGTGATAAGCGCGGCTCACCATACGAGCGTAAGCGAAGCCGCTGGCATCGCAAACGGCCGCAATCGTCTCGACGATTCGTTCGTCGCACTTTGCGGGCATATCGCGATTGATGAACTCGATCGCAATCGAAACTCCCCGGCTCAGGGCGATGTCGGTACAGGCGTCTTCCAGCCTGCGAATCATGGCATCGCGGCGATCGGCATCTATATCCCGAATGTCGGCCTCCATGTGGACACGGCTCGGAATGCTGTTGATCGCGCGCGGGAAAATATCGCAGACCCCGATTGTCGCGACGCTGTCGATCGCCCCCGTGCGCCTGGCAATGGATTCCAGCGCCAGCGCAATCTCGGCAGCCGCGAGAAACGCATCGTGGCGGGAAGGCATCAGAACGGCGCCCGCGTGTCCGCCCTGGCCTTCGATATCGATCCGAAGGCTTGCCGGCGCCGCGATAGCGGTCACCACGCCCAAAGGAATTTCGCGCTGCTCCAGAATCGGACCCTGTTCGATATGGAGTTCGACGAAGGCATCGTAGTAGCCGGCGGGGAGCGCAACCGAGTCGAGCGTCCCGGTAAACCCGGCGTTGCTTCGCACCTCGCGAAGCGAGCGTCTGTCTTCATCCGTGAGAGACGCGTCGACCGACGGACTGAGCGCGCCCGAAAGCAGCCGCGAACCGAGGCAGCCAATGCCGAAACGGGTCGGCTCTTCGGATGTAAAGAGAAGCAGTTCGAGAGATCGCCGGAGGTGAAAGCCGCTTTCTTTTAGCGCACGGATTGCTTCGAGCCCACCGAGGACGCCCACGGTTCCGTCATAGCGGCCCGAATGCGGAATCGCATCAATGTGGGAGCCCGTGCCCACCGCGGCGGCCCTTGGGTCAGAGCCGTGCCAACGTGCGAAGGTATTGCCCACCGCGTCTTCGCGGACCTCAAGCCCGGCGTTCGAACAGAGTTCTTTGAGCCACGCGCGCGCCCGCAAGTCCTGCTCTGAGAAGACCACTCGCGTGACCGCGGGCGCGGCGGCGCCAGAGAACCTGGAGAGGGCCTCCAGTTCTTCAGACAACCTGCGCTGGTTCACAATCGGTTTCATTTCGTATGGAGCGGGTGCCGGTTCCAGTCTTTATAGAGCAGGTATTTCGCGGGGACTTTACCAAGCGCTCCGAACCACTGCGGGCAATACGGGCCCATCCAGATGAAGTCGCCGGCAGTGACCGGATACCAGTCGTCGCTGAGCCGGTAGATGCCAGCGCCTTCGAGCATCAGCAGTCCGTGTTCCATCACGTGGATTTCCACGATGGGCAGCGACGCCCCAGGCCGAAACGTCATCGTGTTGACCGCGAAGTCGAACGCGAAATCGGGAGGCAGAAGGGCTCTCACTTCCAGCGCTTCATCGCCGCCAGAAGCTGTTGGCGAGAGGGTGCGTTCGTCCCCGAAAAACGGTTCGGGCGGTGCGCCGTCGAGCGCAAGATACGGCTCCTCGATCACTACGGCGCGTCCACCCGCTTCGGACCTGATTGAAGCGCTTCGGTGAGCCGGCATGTAAGCGTAACGGGAAGAGGTAAGCGTTTCATTACCGACTGAAACGGAGCCATCTATCACGTATAAAAACATCTGCGCCCCGCCTGCCCGCATGCTGCCGCCGGGTTCGAACTCGACGGTGTATTGCGCAAACGCCGCCCCCGCCGCCGGGCCCGTGTGAATGATCGCCGTCGCCTTGTTCATGCCGGGAAGCGGGGCGCGGACGAACGTATCCGGTGTTTGAAGAAAGTGATCGTTTTGGCGGCTGCCGCGAGTGTGGCCCAGGTTATGCATGAGGTGTTACCAGTTTCCCTCGGCGGGTGGCTGCGATCTTGCGCTCGGAATAGATTAACTCGCCGCGGCGAATCGTGTGATGAACGGTCCCGCGCAGCGAATATCCCGCGTAAGGGCTGGTGCGGTGGCGGTGCATCAGGCTCTGCCCGGTGATTTCGGTCGTGTCGTCGAGATTAACAAGAACCAGATCGGCGCGTCTGCCACCGCCGATTCCGAACCGGCGAGTCGCGTTTGCGGAGGTGAGCGCGGCGATTCGGTCCAGAGTAAGGCCGCGCTTGAAATGGCCTTCGGCAAGCAGTACGGGCAGCGTGGATTGCACCCCGGCGATGCCGCCCCAAATGCCGAAGAAGCTGCTGTGCTCTTTCATGGAGGGCGGGCAAGGGGAGTGATCGGAGCCGATCATATCGACCTCTCCCCGGAGTACCGCGAGCCACAAGCGCTCACGCTCCGAAACCGTGCGCAAAGGAGGCGCGCACTTCGCAATCGCGCCGATCCGATGCAGGTCATCGACCGTGAAAAAGAGGTAATGAGGACAAGTTTCAATCGAGATATCCGCCCCTTCGCCGCGCGCCTCGAGAGCCGCGGCGACCCCAGCCCCGGAACTGATGTGAACGATGTGGAGTTTGCAGCCGGTCTCTCGCGCCAGCACACCCGCCCGGCGTATCGCCTCGACCTCCGCGATAACGGGACGCGATTCGAGGAACGCCGACACATCCTCACGGCCCTGTTGCAGCAGACGCCTGGTCAGCCCTTTGGTGATCTCTTCGCTCTCCGCGTGGACAGCCACGGGGAGGCGCAGCCGGGCGGCTTCGCGCATACCTTCGAGCAGCGTGAGGTCGTCGGCGCGTGGAAACTCCGGAAGGCCGGAGTCGCACAGGAAGGCCTTGAAGCCAACCGCGCCCCGCTCAGCCATCTCGGCCATGCCGCTGATACTGTCGGGCGTAAGTCCGCCCCAGAGGGCGAAGTCGCAGATGGAGGTCGCCTCGAGAGCCCGGCGCTTGTTGTCGAACTCCGCAGCCGATACCGTGCAGGGCGTGGAGTTCAGCGGCATATCCGCGAAGATGACGCCGCCGCCGGCCGCGAGAGCCCGGCTGCCCGTCTCCCCGCCCTCCCAATCGGCGCGGCCAGGTTCGTTGAAATGTACGTGGACGTCGATGAGCCCGGGCAGGATGGTTAGGTCGGTGGCATCGATTTCGGTCCTGCCCGCCGGCAGTTCAGGGCCAACCGAAACGATGAGTTCGTCCTCGATGGCAATGTCCTCGGTGCGCCCCCGGATCACGAGGTCATGCATAACGGCCTCCCAGGGATTCGATGAATCGCGCTCCGGTTTCGAGAGCGGCTTCGACATCTTCGGGCAACACGGATTCATCCGGATGGTGGCTGATGCCGGCGGGGCTGCGAAGAAAGAGCATGGTGGAAGGGATGAAGGGAGCGACGACCATGGCGTCATGCCCGGCGCCGCTGGTCATCTTCGGAAGACCGCCGCCGGAATCGGAAAGGAGTTGGGTTAGATTGCGATCCATCGGAACGGTACACTGTTCCATTCGGGTTTCGCTTGCCACACGCACTCCCCGCTGAGCGGCGATCACTTCAGCCTGGGTGAGCAGATCGCTCGCGGCGATGAGGCGTTTGGAATCGTCGGCGTGCCGGACGTCCAAACTCGCGCGGACCTCGCCCGGTATGACGTTGCCGGCGTTTGGAAAAACATTGAGAGAACCGACCGTGGCGACCAGACCATCATGTGACCGGGCGTAGTTCTCGACTTCGATAATCCACGCGGCCGCCGCTCCGAGGGCGTCCCGCCGAAGGTTCATGGGCGTGGTGCCCGCGTGGTTGGCTGCGCCCTGGAAGGTCAGCACCCCCCGGCTTTGGCCGGCGATGGCCTCAACCGCGGCTAGTGGGGTATCGAGGCTTTCGAGCACAGGACCCTGCTCAATGTGGAATTCGAGATACGCGACGGATTCCCTGGCGAAGCGGGCAGCGGGTAGGTTCGCCGGGTCCAGGCCAAATGCCGTTATGGCTTCGAAGACGGAGGAGTTCTGGCGCAGTGTCCCGGTGAAGGCCATGCTCCCGATGAACGGAAATCCGAAGCGCACGCCTTCTTCTTCAGAAAAGCCGATGACCTCGATAGCCATGCCGGGATTCATTTCGGCCAAAGCGATCCCCATCACGACACCCAGAATGCCATCGAACGCGCCGGCATCCGGCACCGTATCCAGGTGGGATCCGACGATCAGTCTGGGCTTTTCCGGCTCGCCGAAAAGGCCGCGCAGATTACCAGCGGCATCGATCCAGACCCGCATCCCGATTCTCTCCATCCACGCGCCCAAAACGCGGTGGACATCGCGCATGGGCGGCGACAGGAATGTGCGGGTCGTGCGATCTGGTTCCTCGCTGAATTCGGCGAGTTCGCGGCAGCAAGCGATGACCCCGCGGGCAAGGGTCTTCATGATCCGCGGTAGGTGCTGTACCCGTACGGTGAGAGCAGCAGGGGCACATGATAGTTCGCCTTGCCGTCGTCCACCAGGAAGCTGATTGTGATTTGCTCGTAGAAGGTTTCAGCGCCCTGAGCGCGGAAATACTCGCCGACGTGAAACGTCAGGTCATAACCGCCGGTCTGTAACGTTGCCGCACTAGCCAGCGGCGCGTCGGTCCGCCCGTCGCTATTGGTTTGGGTCGCGGCCACAGGGAAGAGCCCGCGATGCAATTCGAGCATAATTCCCCCGGCCGGCTTACCGGTCGAGACGTCAAGGACGTGCGTGGATATTTTGGCCATGGCGGTTACCGGGAGAGCGTGAGGCCGAGGCAGCCATAAGGCGGTCTGGCATCTGTGTAGACTCCGATGGAGTCGCCCTGTTCGGCTATCGTGTCCCAAGTGCGATTATTCCCTTCGAGATGAATCTCGCGGATGACGTGGATTTCGGCCAGCATCTTCTCTCCCATAAGGTATAGGATTTGCTGGATGCTGCCGGATGCGAAACCGGCGAAAACGTCATGCACGATCTGTCGTACGCGCGCGGTAACTGAACCTCCGGTGAACGCCGCGTCCGGACTGGTGTAAGTCCAGTCGAGATCCAGCGACATGTGCAGAGGGCGATTGGTAATGTCGGGCAGTGTGGTGTATTCGTCGCGCACGAAGCCTTTGAACGCGCTGCCATTGAGTCGCAACAGGCGAAAACCGATGATGCCGGACCGTACTTCGGCTGTAACGATATCGGCTCCCTGCCGGATCAACTCGACGCGGGCTTCAGCGCGGTCCTGTCCGCCCGGGACGTACGCGGCGCCGCTTTGGAGAGCACTGTAAGGAATTTCGGAAGCCGATAACTGCGCCCCGGAAGCCTGCGGATAAGTCGCGAGAAATTTCGCGGCCAGAAACTGACAGTAAGACTCGGGATCGGAGCCCGTGAAATTCATCGTTTCACGCTGGATGAAGTTCTTCATTGAATCTGTCGCGACCAGGCCGGTGTTGTCGCCCGTGGTGTAAGTGGGCCAGAACGCGTCGCCGTAGACGAGGATTTTGACGTTGGCTCCGAAAACCGGATTCTCATTGGCGGCCTGAGTGCCGTCCCGGCGCAGGCGATAGGCGATCACATCGCCCTTCCCGTAGTAGCTTTTCTTCGGTCCGCTTGCGAATGAATTCATTTGACGATGTCTTCCAGCCGGAATCGCGCGATCCGATAGACCTGTTCCAGTGCCGTTAGCAGTTCAGCCCCGGGATCGCCGGCCAATCGGATTTGGAGAGCAGTTAAGATGCCCTGCTTAGAACTCCCTTTTACCGCATAAAGGAACGGAAATCCAAATTTGGCCTTGTATTCAGTGTTTAGGTGGGTAAGGCATTCGTACGCCCGAGTGGTGAGCTTATCGAGGCCGGCTCCGGCTTGTTCCGATTCCGACCTTAAACTGACTTTCGCCCTGGTTCCGAGGTCCGGGTGGGCACGCAGGAGCGCAACCTGTTCGGCCGGAGACGCGGCCTGAACGACAGAAATCATTTTCTCGCAAAGGTCTTCCAAAGACGAAAAGGGCCGGCTATTCCATGCGCGTTCGGCCACCCAGGGCGAGCATTCGTATACCCATCCAACGTTGGAAACGAAGGCATCGCGGTCGAGATTGTTGAGAGCCTCAAGCCTCATAAACAGGTTCTCCGAAGACCGCCGTTTCGCGGATGGATTCCTGACCGGCGAGCGTGAGGATGGCTGCGAGTCTGCGCGAAGGCTCTTCACAATTTTTTATGACGCCTTCGAGTACGCTTTGCCCGGGAGGTCGCACGTAAACGTAATCCGCCGCTTTCCCGGCGCTGAAGTCGCCGATGTCGTCCTCCATCGCAAGCGCCTCGGCGCCGGCCCGCGTCGCGAGGCAGAGCATTTGACCGGGGCTCAGCGTGACGGGTTGTGGAGCCACTCTTTGCAGCAGATACGACTGAAGAGATTCCTTCATCATGCCGAATCCAGTGCCGCCCCCGATGTCGGTTCCAAGAGCGAAACGAACCCGCGCCTCCAGATGGCGGCGCATCGGAAAAATGCCGCTGCCCAGCGCGGCGTTGCTCGCCGGGCAATGCGCGATGGAGGAATTGTGGGCCTTCAATCGATAAAGCTCAGAATCCGTAACCTGCACGTTATGCGCGAATACGGAGCGGCGACCCGCAAGCTCGAAACGCTCATACACGGAGAGGTAATCCAAAGCCCAGGGAAAGAGCTGCGCGACCTGTTGCACTTCGCGGACATTCTCGTTGATGTGCGTCGTAAAGTGCAGTTTCGGGTACTTCTTCAACAATGCCCGGCAGACCTCAAGCATTGGTTCGCTTGTGGAGAGCGCAAAGCGCGGCGTGACCGCGTAGCTCTGAAAACGGTTGATAAGGGCCTCGCTGTCTTCAAATGCAGCGTCCGGACTTTGGTGCAATTCCGGGCGCAGCAAACGGTCGGCGAGCACGAGACCGCTGATGATCCGCAGACCCGCGCGCCGGGCGGCCTCGAAAAGGGCAGCCACAGCTCCGGTGAAATGAGCCCCGAAAACGAGCGCTGTCGTTGTGCCGTGCGCCGCCAGGTTGGCGACAAACTCGTGTGCGATGGTGGACGCGTACGCAACATCGGCGAGGCGCGCTTCTTCTGGCAGGGTAAGCATTTCGAGCCAGTCAAGCAGAGAGTGCCCGAGCCCCCCGACGATTCGAACCTGGGGAAAGTGAATGTGGGTATCGATGAAGCCGGGCAGCAGAAATCCGCCGCGCAGATCCCGGACGGCCGCATCGGGATGCGCTTTCCGCACGTCGGAGTAGTCACCGCACGCGGCGATGCGACCGTTCTCAATCGCCAGGCCGCCATCGGGCAGCGCGACCAGATTTGTTTCAGAGTCGAAAGGATTGCGTGGAGTGTGAAATATTTCGGCGCGAAGAATCTTCAAGAGAGGCTCCGGGCCTTCCGAATCGCCCAGTAAATGCGCTCGGGAGTTGCGGGGCTGTTCAGGGTCACAATGCCGCCGTCGCCGAAGGCGGCAATGGCGGCACGAATGGCTTCCCGAACCGAGAAGGCAAGCATGAGAGGCGGCTCGCCGACAGCCTTGCTGCCATGAATCACTCCAGGCTCCGCGGCGTTTTCGAGAAGCGTAACGTTGAAGACCGGCGGTATTTCAGACCATGCGGGGAGCTTGTAAGCAGATGCCCCGGCGGTAGCAAGTTTGCCCCTGGTATCCCAGATCAGTTCTTCGAGCGTGAGCCATCCCGCGCCCTGTATAAAGCCGCCTTCGATCTGCCCGCGATCTACCAGAAGGGAAACGGAATCGCCCGCGTCCTGCAGAATATCCACACGGAGGGTTCTGTGTTCGCCGGTAAAGCCATCCACTTCGACCTCAGACACAGCGGCCCCGTACGCGAAGTAGTGAAACGGTTTGCCGGTTGCGGTTTTAGGGTCAAAATAAATTTCCGGGGTGCGATAGAAACCGTGCGCGAAGAGCTGGATTCGCTGCCGGTACGCGGCTTCCACGACTTTATCGAAGGGCAGGGAATTCGCGCCGCCCGAGGCAATTCCCTGTCGAAAGCTAACTTCAGGATCGGCGCAGCCAAGCAGTGAGGCGGCAACAGGAACAAGGCGTTCGCGGATCTGTTTGCAGGCATCGAGAACGGCCGCTCCATTCAGGTCGGTGCTGGCGGATGCGGCGGTCGCCGACGTATTCGGCACCTTGCTGGTATTGGTCGGCATTACCCGAATGGCTTCGAGCGTAAGGCCAAGGCTTTCCGCCGCGATGCGCCGGATTTTCGTGTGCAGGCCCTGGCCCATTTCCACGCCTCCGTGGTTCACCTGCGCGCTGCCATCGCGATAGATCAGAACTAACGCGCCCGCCTGGTTGAAAAAAGTGGCCGTGAAGGAAATGCCGAACTTGACCGGCGTAATCGCAATTCCGCGCCTCGAATGCGCGTGGGTTGAATTGAATTGTGCGATCGCGTCCTGTCGGGCGTGGAAGTCGCTCGATTCCTTGAGTTGATCCCAAATCCTTCCGATCCGCGAAGCATCCCTGACGGGCTGTCCGTAATGTGTGACATTGCCTTCGCGATAGAAATTTCTCTCGCGCACCACATCCGGAGGAAGCCCCAGGCGCCGGGCGATGCGATCGAGAATATCCTCAATCACAATCATTCCCTGCGGTCCGCCGAAGCCGCGGAAGGCGGTCTGTGAAGTCTTGTTGGTCTTGCAAACCCATCCGCGCGCATCGAGCGCCGGAATCATATAAGCGTTATCGCAATGGAAGAGAGCGCGCCACATTACGGGCTCTGATAAATCGAGGCTCCATCCACCGTCGGAGTAGAGCGAAAGATCGAGCCCTTTGAGATGCCCTTCGTTATCGAAGCCAACCGTGAAACTTGCGCAGAACGGATGGCGCTTGCCGGTGAGCGCCATGTCGAGAACTCTGGGAAGACGCACTCTTACAGGCCGTTCCGTTTTCCAGGCGCCGAGCGCCGCAATTGCCGCCCATGAATTCGCCTGGACTTCTTTGCCGCCGAAAGCTCCGCCCATGCGAAGGCATTCGACAGTAACCAAATGACGAGGAATGCCGAGGACGCGCGCGATCACTTCCTGGGTTTCTGACGGATGCTGCGTGGACGAGTCGACGTGGATGCCGCCGGAAGAATCGAGCCTTGCGATGGCGCACATGGTTTCGAGGTAGAAATGCTCCTGGCCCCCGATCTCGAGATTGCCCGTGAGTGTGTGCGCGCTGCCCGCGATGGCTGCCGCGGCATCCTCGCGACGAATACAGAAGGGTCCCGAATGGAAATTCTCCGCCTGGATTGCTTGCTGAATGGTGAGGAT
>Ga0105240_10001228_pt1 | contig 44551 bp, 37 predicted proteins | sample KBSC54metaG_FD_80426 | JGI IMG/M metagenome (GOLD analysis project Ga0105240, IMG submission 80426) | Corn rhizosphere microbial communities from Kellogg Biological Station, Michigan, USA - KBS C5-4 metaG | ecosystem: Host-associated > Plants > Roots > Rhizosphere > Soil | place: Michigan, USA... | reverse complement strand
TGGACATGGGAGAATATTCCCCGACGTGAATAAAGAGACGCCTTATAAGGTGATAAAACTTATACGTTAATTTTGAAGTTTACCTTTGTATTATGGGCAACAATCCGTCAGCTTCTATCATCAGCCGGAGTTTTGGTCGTGAGGCTTTTGGCGCCGACCCTTCCAATTATCACGCCGCAAGGCCGGCTTATCCCGAGTGGGTATTTGATGTGTTATGTGATCGCTGTGGTCTTGGGCGAGGTACAGCCACATTCGAGGTAGGCTCAGGGACCGGCATTGCTACCCGGCGGCTGCTTGACCTGGGCGCTGATCCATTGACGGCTGTCGAGCCGGATGAGCGGCTGGCTAACTTTCTTAAGAAGACCATTCCGGATAAAGCGCTTACCGTGGTTACTTCTACGTTCGAGGATGCCGTATTGGACGAGGGCAATTTTGATCTCGGTGTCAGCGCCACTGCCTTTCACTGGTTGAATGAGGATCAGGGACTGGCAAAAGCGGCCAGGTTGCTACGGCCGGGCGGCTGGTGGGCAATGGTCTGGAATATATTCGGCGATACCGGCAGGATAGACCCGTTCCATGAAGCGACCAAGGGGTTGTTGGCTGGTCCATCCGGCCCTTCTGAAGGTGTTGGGGGACGTCCGCACTTTGCACTGGACGTAGAAGCCCGCATGGCTGCGCTGCAACGAACCAAGGTTTTTGATATGATCCAGCACCGGCAGGAAGCATGGACCCTGACCCTCGATGCTGAACAAACCGTCGCTCTTTATGCCACTTATTCAAATATCAATATCCGCCCGGATAAGGATGCCGTCCTTGCCGAGCTGGGGCGTATTGCCCGCACGGAGTTTGGCGGCCGTGTCAGCCGTAATATAGTTACCAGTATTTATATTGCAAGATCCATGGGATGATTGCCGGATAGAGGTAGCTGTACGATCAGTGTACAGCCTGCGCCAGGTCGTGAGAAGATCTCTGCTTTTCCATCGAAAGACTCTGCCCGGTTGTAAATATTGGAAATACCGATACCTTTTCTGTCCGACCCGGGGTCAAAGCCGATGCCATTATCCCGAATGGTTAAACAGACAGACCTGGTATCCGCAGACAGGAGTATGTGGACCGCGGTTGCCTTTGCATGTTTGTAAATATTGCTTAGCTGTTCCTGGGTAATGCGATAAAGCGCTTCCTTAACAGGCGGTAGTATATGCTTCTCGTTCAGTTTCCGGGCTTCCAGTTTAATGGACATTGTTGGAAGATAATTTTCTATAAGCAAGCTCAGCTCGCCACGGAGACTTTTTTCGGAGAAGCGTGGCATAACCATCAAATGGGAAAGGTTTCGTATCTCCTGTATGGCTGCCGCCAGGCCTCGCCGGCATTCTTCCAGGATAGCCAAATTTTCCGCTGGTTCTTCCAGGAAATAGCCAAGGCGAAGATTTATAGAGGCCAGGATCTGGTTGATATTGTCATGGAGTTCCCTTCCCAGCGCATTACGCTCCAGTTCACGGGCTTCCAGAATAGCGAGGGTCAACTTTTTCTGTTGCCTGATCTTGCGTTTTGTCTGCTCGTCCTCCATTTTCCGTTTTTCCGTGATATCCACGAAGACGCCGATGAGACGGATAGGCGTCCCCCCCTCATTCTTTAGCACGTATGCTCTGTCCAGCACTGTCCTGATCCGGCCGTCGGGAAGATGAAGCCGCAGCTCGTCTTCCCATGAAACGATGGTCCCTTTCTTTATCTCTTCCAGCCTTCGGACCATTTTTTCCCTGTCGCCGGGATGTATGCGGTTTATCCATTCCTGTTGTGCAGGAATGGCGGGTCCTGTAAAACCCATCAGGCGGAAGAAGCTTTCATTCCACCATAGCTTATTGTTCACCAGGTCCAGGTCCCACACGGCATCCCTGGTCAGCCTGGATAAGGTCTGGAACCTGTCGTTAGACCGTCTGAGCTCTTCCAGGGCTTCCAGGGTATTTCTTTTTGTCCGCTGCTGGTTGATCGCTGCTTCAATGGCGGCCGGCAGTCTTATCAACCTGTCCTTTAAAATATAATCGTCGGCTCCCGCTTTGATCATTTCTACTGCGTATTCCTCCGGTACGGTACCTGTCACCATTATAAAAGAGATACCGGGTGATTGCCGGCGGGCAAGCCGTAAGGCGTCGCTGGCATCGAACTGGGGGAGGGAGTTATCGGCCAGGATGAGGTCAGGACGAAAATGTTCCAGGGCGGCCTCGAAGTCGTTGCGGTTTGTCGTCACGGTGAATTCGGTGGTCCAGGGCTCCTTGCGCAGCAGCCGCTGTATCAATTCCGCATCGGAGGCGTCGTCTTCCAGCATTAGTATCTTTAGAAGATCTATCATGGAATAATTCTTCAGGTGGGAGATTGATTTAGCAGAAGCCAGTACAGGCCCAGGCTCCTGATCGCTTCGGTAAACCGTTCGAAGTTGACAGGTTTTACGATATAGCTGTTGACGCCCAGGTCGTAACATCGACGGATATCCGGGTCCTCATTCGAAGAGGTAAGTATGACCACGGGAGTGGTCCTGGTAAGCTCATGCGATTTTAATTGGTGTAATACTTCGAATCCATTCACTTTAGGCATGTTTATGTCCAGCAGGATCAGCCTGGGAAGTCCATGGGATATGTCGGCGGCTTTCCCGGAGGCGAAGAGGAATTCCAGGGCTTCCTCTCCGTTTTTTAGATGAACGACGTTATTTGCCAACCGGTGCTTTTTTAATTCCCGCATGGTAAGTTCCGCATCATGGATATTGTCTTCCACCAATAAAATGTCTATAGGATTCTGGTTCATATATAAAATGCTTGATTTATACACTTATCTATTTACGGCACGGGGAGGGAAAAGCAGAAACGGGCGCCTTTCCCCAGTTCTCCTTCGCCCCATACCTGGCCGCCGTGTTTCGATACGATCTTTTCCACGAGAGCCAGACCTACGCCCGTGCCTTCGAACTCTTCTGTGCTATGCAGCCGCTGGAAGACCCGGAATAGTTTGTGTTTGTACTTATTATCAAAGCCTACACCGTTGTCCTTTACAAAAAAGGCAAGTTGTCCTTCGTGCAGGAAATGGCCGATCTCTATCCGGGCCGGGTTCCGGATTGCAGCATACTTGATGGCGTTGCTAATAAGGTTTACCCATACTTGCCGGATGGTATGTACATCCCCATAGGCTATAGGCAGTGGATGTACTGTCCATTCGATGTCCTTGGTACTATTGACAGGCGCCTGCTCTTCGATGATCTCTCTGACGATTTTTCCCGTGTCGATGTCCGTCTTGACGATCTCTTGTTTCCCCATGCGTGAAAAAGCGAGCAGGTCGTCGATCAGGCGACCCATTTTCAAAGTGTTGTTCTTGATCACGGAAGTGATCCGATGGCCTTCCTCATCCAATTTGCCGGCGTATTCCTCTTCCAGGATGCTGGTAAATCCTACAATGGCGCGGAGAGGGGCGCGCAGGTCATGGGAGACGGAATAGGCAAAGGACTCCATTTCTTTCCTGGCCGACTCCAGCTCGATGGTACGCAGACGGATACGGTCTTCCAGCTGCTCGTTCAGCTGGTGGAATTCCGTCTCCACTTTTTTACGGTGGGTGATATCGGCCCGGATAGCCACATATTGGTAAGGCTTGCCCGATTCGTTCAGGAAAGGCACGATGGTGGTGTCGACCCAATAATAGGTGCCATCCCTGGCTTTATTCTTCAATTCCCCTTTCCATATTTTCCCATTCGCGATAGTGACCCAAAGATCGCGGATCACCGTCTTGGGATGATATCCCGAATTGATGATCCGGTGGTCCTGTCCGATGAGTTCTTCACGGCTGTATTTCGAGATCCTGCAGAAGTTTTCGTTGACATGCGTGATGATCCCTTTCTGATCAGTGATAGCCACTATAGCCGATTCGTCCAGGGCAAATTTATAGTCGGATACTTCCCTGAGGCTCTTGCGCAGGGTGCTCTCGACAACTTTTAATTCCGTAATATCCGTGGAGATACCGAAAGTCGCATAGGGCCTGCCGGCGGCATCCTTCAGGACGCTTTTGGATGAAATATACGTGTGAATGCCATCGTCCAGCGGCACGGCTTCCTCTTCTTTCAGGGTTCCGGCTGCCAGGACGGCACGCTGGTCCATATCCCGAAGGGCATCGGCCACTTCGGGGGAGAAAATGTCATAGTCTGTCTTATCCTGTATATCTTCCTTGGTGTGATGGAACAGGTCGCAGAAAAGCCGGTTCACCAGCAGATATTTCCCTTGCAGATCCTTGACATAGATCACCGCCGCCGAATTGTCGACGACGGTCTGCAGTAACTGCTGGCTTTCATTTAGTTCGCGGGTGCGCTGCAAAACACGCTGCTCGAGCTCTGCATTCAGCTTCCTGATCTCTTCCTGCGATTTTTTCAGCCAGGTGATATCACGAAGGAAGCCGACGAACAAACGTTTGCCGTTCGTGAAGGTAGGGGATATGCTAAGCGAGACATCTATTTCCATCCCCTCCCTGGTACAGGCCTGTAATTCGATAGTCTTTCCCATTATCTCACTTGTCCCTGTACTGATATAACGGGCCATGCCCTGTTGATGGGCTGCCTGGTAGCGGCCGGGCACAATTAGTCCGCTTAAAGAATGACCTATAGCATCTTCCGCCGTCCAGCCAAAAAGGGCGGTGGCCCTGGGATTCCATTTAACCACCTGTCCTTCTTCATTTATTACAATAACCGCGTCGGGCGCTGCGTCGAACAGGGCCTGTACCTGGCGTTCGCTTTCCCTGCTCAGCGTCTCTGCTTTTTTACGCTGTTCTATTTCCATCTCCAGCTCTTTGGAAGATCTCAACGTAAATGCTACCGGCAGGTTTTTCACAAGATAAAATACGGTTGTCCAGCTGAGAGCGCCCGTGATGAACCTTACCAGGGCATTGAAGCGATAGACAGGGATCCAGAAAGCAATAGCGTCGAGCAGGTGGGTGGATCCGCAGGCCAGTATAAAAGCGGCAAAAAGGAAATACAGGGGGATGAACCGGATGTCCTTCCTTTTGGAAATGTAGCGGATAATGATCAGTGGAATGCTGAAATAGGCCGACCAGATCAGTAAGTCGCTGATGATATACAGCCAGCCATGAAATTCCGTCCACTTGCCGCAATGCCATCGCGGCGGCCAATCGGAGCTGTCGATGAGCTTCTGAAAGAAATCGATGATATCCCGGCCCATAATAGAACGCTTTGGGTGCACGCGACAGGCGGGATCGAGAGTAAAAGTTAAGTGTTTTAATCGAGTCAAACAAATGAAACCGTTGAAATGCGTAGTAATACGGGCCAATTTAAAGAGGTGTATATTTGCAACTTCCTGAAAAATGATTCGCAAGATTACCATACAGGAGCTAATGGATATGCAGGGGCAGGCGCCCATTGCCGATGTGCGTACGCCGGCGGAGTTTGCGCAGGGACATATGCCGGGCGCTTTCAATTTACCACTGTTCAGTAATGAGGAGCGGGTGAAGGTAGGCATCACCTATAAGCAGGAAAGCCGTGAGGCGGCGATCCTGTTGGGTTTCGACCTGGCGGGACCGAAGTGGTCCGGCTTTATCCGGAGGGCATTGGAACAGGCGCCGGAAAAGAAGATAGCGGTACATTGCTGGCGAGGTGGCATGCGGAGTGGGGCCATGGCCTGGGCGTTGGATCTCTATGGGTTCCAGGTGTATCTTGTGGAGGGAGGGTATAAACGATACCGGCGATGGGTACTGGATCAGTTTGAAAAAGCCTGGCCGTTGTCGGTGATAGGGGGTATGACGGGCTCGGGTAAAACGAAGATCCTGCATGAGCTGCGGCGCCGGGGAGAGCAGGTGATCGACCTGGAACAGCTGGCGCAGCACCAGGGATCGACATACGGCACGCTTGGCCGGCTTATACAGCCTTCCCAGGAGCAGTTTGAGAATGACCTGGCAGCGCAGTTGCATGGGCTCGATCACGGTCGAACGATATGGATAGAGGACGAAAGTCTGACCATCGGAAAAAGGATGGTTCCCCGCACATTCTGGAAGGGTATGCAGGAGGCTCAGCTGTTCGATGTGCAAGCGCCGGTGGAAGTACGGGTAGGTGCCTTAGTGGAGGAATATGGTTCACTGGACCGGGATTTTTTGGTGGAGTGTACGGAGCGTATACGCAAGCGGTTAGGACCGGAGCAGACAAAAAGGGCTGTAGGAGCCATTCGCGAGGGAAGGATGGAGGATTTTATTCGCGAGATGCTGGTATATTATGATAAAACTTACCGGACAGGATTGAAGGGGAAGGCTGCCGGACGGATTGTGCAGGTGTCGGTGAAGGATCGGGATGCAGTTGAAAATGCCGGGTTGGTGCTGGCGGCGTTCGCGACGAATCCTGTTCTGGCAGGAATATGATTATGGATATGATGGATATAAAGTTGACACAGTTCTCACATGGGGCAGGGTGCGGCTGTAAGATCAGTCCTGCCTTACTGGATAAGATATTACACAGTTCTGTGCCGGGGACGGTTGATCCGCGGCTGCTGGTAGGAAATGATAAACGGGATGATGCCGCGGTGCTGGACCTGGGAAATGGAACGGCGTTGATCTCGACGACGGATTTTTTTATGCCTATTGTCGACGATGCTTTTGACTTCGGGAGGATCGCTTCGGCGAATGCCATCAGCGATGTGTATGCGATGGGTGGCCGGCCGGTGCTTGCGATTGCGATACTCGGGTGGCCCGTGGATAAGCTGGCGCCGGAAGTAGCGCAGCGGGTGCTGGAAGGATCGCGGGCCATATGCGCGGAAGCCGGTATCACGCTGGCAGGGGGACATAGCATCGATTGTCCGGAACCTGTATTTGGGTTGGCGGTCAATGGGCTGGTGGGTTTGGGACAGCTGAAGCAAAATTCTACGGCCGTGGCGGGATGCCGTCTTTACCTGACAAAAGCGTTGGGTGTGGGCGTTCTGTCGACTGCGCAAAAAAGAGGGCTCTTACGGCCGGAGGATGCTGTTATTGCTTTGGAAAGCATGGTGCGGTTGAACAAGTTGGGAGAAATCTTCGGTGGACTGGAAAGCGTAAAGGCTATGACAGATGTGACGGGTTTTGGATTGTTGGGACACCTGTCGGAAATGTGCGAGGGCAGCGGTGTGTCGGCCGTGCTGGAATACGACAGCGTCCCCGTGATCGGGTCGTTGTCGCGTTACCTGGAACAGGGCTGTATCCCTGGCGGGACGAACAGGAATTGGAGTAGTTATGGTAACAAAATAGGGGTATTGACCGATATGCAAAGGTATGTGTTGGCAGATCCGCAGACCAGCGGCGGACTGTTGGTGGCTGTGACGGAAGAGGGTGTTCCCGCGTTTGAAGCATTGTTACAGCAGCAGGGATTGCCCGCAGTGTGCTCCCAGTCTATTGGTTGGTTAGAGGCCCGGGGAGAAGGACCGTTGATCACTGTAATATGAAGTGGAAGATAACAGGCTATGTGGCCTTTACATTTTTGGGATATTTTACGATAGGATTGGCATTGGCGATCCTGCCTGTTTTTGTCGCGCGTGATCTGGGCTACAGTACGATGGTTGCCGGCATCGTTATCAGCATGCAATATGTTACGACTTTCTTATGCCGGGGATATGCCGGCGGGATTGTAGATAAGAAAGGACCCAAGCCTGCCGTAGTGCAGGGTATGACAGGGTTTACGATCAGCGGCGTTTTATTACTGGCCGTGCATCTGCTCAGCGGCCATCCCGTTCTTTGTCTTGCCGTTCTCGCCTGCACCCGGCTTGTCACGGGTTTTGGCGAGGGACTTGTCGGGGCCAGCCCTATCAACTGGGCTATTCTGGCCACCGGCGAGGAGCATACAGCAAGGGCCATATCCTTCAACGGTATTGCCAGCTATGGCGCCCTGGCCATTGGAGCGCCTTGCGGTGTCATTATCCAGCGTCATTTTGGGTTGGGCGCCGTCGGTCTGCTGATCGCTGCCATAGGATTGCTTGGTCTGATCTACGCGAAGAGCAAGCCGGCGTTGAAAGGCCGTTCCGGCGGAGAAAGACATCCATTTATAAAAGTACTCAGACAGGTAGCTCCCTACGGTATTTGTATGGGGCTGGGGGGACTGGGGTTTGGTGGTATATCGACGTTTATTACCCTATATTATGCTTATCTGCATTGGGAAGGCGCCGTGCTGGGCTTATCCGTTTTCAGTGTGCTTTTTATCGTCGGCAGACTTGTGTTCGGGGGATCTATCAACCGCTATGGAGGGTTAAGGACGGCCATTGCCTGTCTGTCCGTCGAGACACTGGGGCTGCTGGTTTTATGGCAGGCGAATACCCCGCATATGGCGCTGGCAGGGGCTGGTCTGGCCGGTCTGGGTTTTTCGCTGGTATTTCCGGCATTCGGAGTCGAGGCGGTAAGATTGTTGCCTGCTTCGAATAAGGGTTCAGCGCTGGGGGCCTATAGTTTGTTTATCGACCTTTCATTGGGTGTTACGGGTCCGCTTATCGGTGCGGTCGCGGGTCATTTTGGAATGAGACATATTTATGCTTTTGCCATGCTGATGGTTCTATCCGGTCTTGCCCTGGCCATCGGACGTTACAGGCGGCCGGAATGGTCATTATAAATTTTGTATATTCCGTGATGAAATCAATTTCCCTTGCCACAAAGCCGCACTATCCCGTATTAGACGGATTGCGTGGTGTGGCAGCCCTGCTTGTCGTCGTTTTTCACATTTTTGAAGCGCATTCCACCAGCCACCTGGATCAAATCATCAATCACGGATATCTTGCCGTGGATTTTTTCTTTTTGCTTTCCGGTTTTGTCATTGGCTATGCCTATGACGATCGCTGGGGTAAGCTAACTATCGGTGATTTTTTTAAACGCCGGCTCATAAGGCTCCATCCCATGGTGGTCATGGGAATGGTCGTCGGTGCGCTGTGTTTTTATTTCCAGGATTCGACTATATGGCCGGCCATCCATACCGTACCTGTGTGGAAGATGCTCCTGATCATGGTGATCGGGTTTACCCTCATCCCTGTGCCGATATCCATGGATATTCGGGGCTGGCAGGAGATGCATCCGCTGGACGGGCCCGGGTGGTCGCTGTTCTTTGAATATATTGCCAATATCCTGTATGCGCTGTTTATCCGGAAATTCTCTAAAACAGCTCTGTCCGTGCTCGTGGTCCTGGCGGGAGCTGTGCTCATCCATTATGCGGTGACCAGCAGCACGGGGGATGTCATTGGCGGATGGTCGATAGATTTGCTTCAGCTGAGGATCGGTTTTACGCGTATGATGTATCCATTTTTCGCGGGCTTATTGCTATCGCGGTTTGCCAGGCTGATGCGGGTCGATCATGGTTTTTTATGGTGCAGCCTGTTATTGATCGTTATCCTGGCCATGCCAAGGGTCGGCGGTGCAGGTCATTTGTGGATGAATGGTCTGTATGACTCGCTGGTGATCATATTTGCTTTTCCACTGGTGGTTTATCTTGGGGCCAGCAGCAAGATGGGGGAAGGGTTTTCATCGAGTATCTGCAAGTTCTTTGGGGACATTTCCTATCCTATTTATATCACGCATTATCCACTCATATACATGTATACCGGCTGGGTCAGCGATCACAAAGGCGTAGGGCTGTGGCAGGCATTACCCTATGCGCTGGCTACTTTTTTTGGGGCCGTGGTGATAGCTTATGCCTGTCTGAAGCTCTATGATGAGCCGGTGAGGAACTGGCTGCAGCGATCCTGGCTGCGCCGGCCAGCGGAAGAAAAACAAAAAATGGTGGCATGATATTGCCGGCCTATTCAGTCCTCAGGCTTTGAATAGGATTGGCCAGCGCCGCTTTTATGCTTTGAAAGCTTACTGTCGCCAGGGTGATCACCAATGCGCCAAGGCCCGATGCTGCAAAGATCCACCATGATAGCGCCGTACGATATTGATAGTTCTGCAGCCAGTTATGCATAAAATAATAGGCAACAGGTGTGGCGATCAGCAAGGATATAACGACCAATATGATAAAGTCCTTTGACAATAGGCGCCAAAGGTTAAATACGCTTGCACCCAGAACTTTTCTTACTCCAATTTCTTTGATACGCTGTTCTGCTATAAAGGAGGCCATGCCGAAGATACCCAGACAGGAAATGAATATGGCGAGTATGGCAAAGAAGGTCGCCAGCTTGCCCACGCGTTCCTCCTCGGCGAATTTAAGGGCGTACTCTTCATCGGCGAACTTATAATCGAAGGGTTCTTCAGGCGAATACTTTTTACAGACCACTGCCAGGCTTGCGAGTCCGGCGGCCGTGGTCCGGCCTGGGTTGAGCTTTATGTTTAAAATACCGCCGATGCTTGAATCCAGCATAAAGATGGTGGGTTTGACAGGGTCGTATGGGGACTCCATTATCATATCCCTGATAATGCCGATGATCGTGTATCGCTTGCCATCCCGTTGAACGGATTTGCCTACGGGGTCCTTAAAGCCTATGTTTTTGGCGGCGGTTGCATTGATGATCAGCGCCGACGAGTCGGTGCCGAAGGATCTGGAAAAATCCCTTCCGTCGATGAATTCGAATCCCACCGTTTTCCCGTATTCGGGTGTTACGCCGACCGTGTTGAACTTGATACGGGTAGTAGAAGCCATGCCTTCCCAGGTGAAGCCGTTGTCAAAATGATCGTTTTCCGTAACAGGGGTGTTCGACTCTGCCATATCCGTGATCACTCCCTGCCGGATCAGATCGTTTCGCATGGCGGAAAATTTATTATGATAATTGTAGCTTCTCATAATGATGGTCACCAACCCCTGTCTGGTATACCCGGCAGGGCGACTCTTTGCAAACTGCACTTGTCTGAATACGATGATGGTGGCTGTGATAAGCACAATGGATACTGTAAATTGCGTTACTACCAGGATCTTACGCGGCACGGCTGCAAATGGCCCCGCTTTAAAGCTGCCTTTCAGGACTTTCACCGGCCGGAAGGATGATAGGTAGAATGCGGGATACACACCTGCAAGCAATCCTGTGATAAGCGCGAAGCCAATCCCTGCCAGCCAAAAATACAGATTGCTCCAGGGCATGATTATTTGTTTGCCTGCAACGTCATTAAAGGCAGGCAGCGTCAGCTGCACCCATATCAAAGAAATGGAAAAAGCAAGTACGGTGGCCAGGAGCGATTCGCTAAGGAACTGGCTGACCAGCTGCGATCGTAACGAACCGATGGCTTTCCTTATGCCCACTTCTTTGGCGCGTTTTTCACTGCGGGCGGTGCTAAGGTTCATGAAATTGATGCATGCCAGCAGCAGTACGAAAAGTCCGATGATGGCAAACATCCACACGTATTGAATAGCCCCTCCGTCGCTGGCGCCGTCATGGAAGCTGGAATACAAATGCCACCTGCTCATGGGATGCAGGAGCATTTCCGGCTTTTCAAGCTTTGCCGTTTGCGCATCTACCTTAGAGAGCTTTATATCTTTAATCTTTGCTGAAAGGGCGGCAAAGTCAGTATGGTCTGCCGTCTGCACAAACACCTGGAAGGAACTGTTATACCAGTTGTTCTCATTCCCCCTGACCCAGCTGGTGAGATCGGTGAAGGGCGCTATGAACGAGACCTCTTTGAACGAGCTGTTCGACGGAAAGTCCTCATATACGCCCGCGACTTTTTCATTGAGATCTCCATCTATCAGGATCGTCTTACCTACCGGGTCTTCGTTGCCGAAGAGTCCTTTGGCGATGGACCGGGATAAGAGGATGGTGGAAGAGGTTGTAAATGCTTTGCGTGTGCCGGCGATCATCTTCAGGCCAAGCATTTCGGGAGCGTCCGGCTCCATATAATTACCCTGTGTGTTGATCTTTTTATCCCCTGCCGCAACCATGCTGTTCATGCTCCAGGTGGAGAGCGCGACATATTTGAAATCGGCTCTGTAATTTTTTCGCAGCTCTGCCGCCAGCGGCATAACATTTCCCTTTTCCGTGTTTTTTTTGCCGTTGTGTGTTTCAGTCTGCATCACCTGAGCAATATGGTCATAGTGATCGAAGTTCCTGTCGAAGGAGAACTCGTCCCATATCCATAGTCCGATGAGCAACGCTACCGCCATGCCTGCCGATAGTCCGGCAATATTGACGAATGAATGGGTTTTATTTTTTAGCAGGTTGCGCCATGCGGTGGTGAAGTAGTTTTTTAGCATGGATTTTTATCTGCCAGGAACGTACCAAAGTTGCAAATGATTATATATTAATTTTTTACGTTTTTATGGGGGCCTGCAGAAGTGTTCGTTTTTGATATCAGGCTGTGCGGTATTAATTGGGTTAAGAAAAATGGCAGGAGCGGCATTAGCTTATTTCAGCTGCTCTATCACCCGGTGGACGATCCTGTCACACCGGGAAAGATGAAATGGGTAGATCGAATCCTTCATATAGCTGTTGAGGTTTTCCCGCAGCATTGTTTTAGCCCGGTTCAGCCGCACTTTTACGTTCGACTCCTGGATGCCGGCTATTTCGGCTGTTTCCCGGACGGAGAGGTCCTCTATTTCCCTTAAGACGAATACCAGCCGGTATTTTTCCGGCAGTTGCGTGATGGCATTTTCCAGCACCCGGCTCAGCTCCTTGCTGGCCATGACATTTTCCGGCGTTTTCATATTGATGATGTTTTCGCTGTCCTGGCGGGTGGACAGTACCCGGATATGATCACGCCTGGCCTTATAACACTGGTTAAGCATGATCCTCGTCAGCCAGGTGCCAAATGCTGCGCGGTATGCAAATTGCGGGAGATGTTCGTAAGCGCTGATATAGCTGGCCTGCATTGCTTCTTCCACTTCCTGGTCATTACCCAGGATTGACATACCTATGCGGTAAAGACGTTGATTGTAACGACGGATAATGATCTCGAAAAGCTGTTTTTCACCCGTGGTGATCCTTTTAATAATCTCCTCGTCCGGGACCTGGTTCGATATGGCATTTAACTGACCTGGCATGTCCATTAGATCAATTCAACGGTGAAAGGTTACGGGCAGAAAAAAGAATTTTGTAACCTTTTGACGGGCGTTTACTCCAATCTTTAAACAAAAACTACTTTTATGGCGACAATCAGGCAACTTCAGGGCACTTTGAAGCTCACCTTTGGCCTTGTACCAATAGTAGCGGGTGCAGACAAATTTACCAACTTATTGACTCATTGGGAGGATTATCTGAACAAAAGCCTGATCCCTTTCGACCCATTAGTATTTATGAAGGTTGTGGGGGTCATCGAGATCGTGGCCGGCATTATCGTCCTGGTACGTCCTCTTATTGGGGCCTATATCGTGATGGCCTGGCTGATATGTATAGCGCTGCAATTGATTGCCGGCGGGCATTACCTGGATGTAGCGGTCAGGGATCTGGTAATGGCGATAGGCGCGTATACGCTGGCGCAATTGACAATGATAGACCAGAAAAGCCGTATGGTCTGAGCGTCATATCCGGACAACCAGCCGCCGGCCTCCGGGCACCTCCATGTCCCATAATTTTTCGATATCCTGTATTCCGACCTCGACAGTCTCGATCTTCAGTTTCCCGTCGGTGGCCAGCTGGAACATTTCAGGAAGGATCCCGGAAAGGAGGGTGTGTACTTGTTGTTTTGTCCAGCTCCCCAGCCCGGAGCCTGATAATTGAATGTCGGCGCTGCGAAGCACCTGGGCCGAAAGTTGGATCTGGTCGCCTGTCATGGCGCCCACTGATACAAACCGTGTTCGGGGAGTAAATGTTCCTTTGCCTTTCAGGGAGGCCAGGATCATTTCAGCCGTATGTCCCCAGAGGTAATCGATGATCACGTTAAACGGTGTGACACGGTGGATTTGCTGAAGTTGGGTAATAAATTCGCTATCGGTTTGTTCGATGGATATGGTCTCGTCCGCGCCCAGGTCCAGCAGCTCTTTTAAGGATCGAGGGTCTCTTCCTGTGGCAATGATCCTACCCGCACTGTAGTGCCTGGCGATCTGTACGGCTACCCTACCGGTGAAGCCCGTTGCCCCGTTTATGAGAACTGTATCTCCCTGTTCGATCCCTGCCCGAAATTTGAGCGCCATCGCGGCTCCGATCACAGCGTTTGGCAAGGCTGCCGCGGTAATATCATCCAGTCCGGCCGGCAGCCGTACAATCCTGTCCTTTTCAACCGTCGCCTTTTCTGCCATCATTCCGTCGGCCCCCAGGGCGTATATGCGGGTGCCGTCGGGCAGTACGCAAACCCCGTCGCCGCCGATGATCCTTGCTTCCTGTTTATTGTCTTCATTGGAATAATGCGTTCCTTTAGCCCGGCTTTTGTCAAGATGTTTTATTGCGACTGCTTTTACTGTTACGAGTACTTCGTCATCGTTGCGGGTCACTGGTTCCGGAACATCTACGTATTGGGGCACTGCCTCCTGAGCGTATAATACTGCTGCTTTCATGTTTAGTTTTTTTTCAAAGATATTGCCGGCATGTGGCGTCAGGCGATAACATTTGTTATCAAATGCGTTTGCGGGGATCTTTTTTGGCCAGCTTGTTCCTGACCCGGCTAAGATGCACGGAGGTAATGCCTAAATAGGAGGCAATATAATGCTGGGGTATCCGCTTGACGATGTGGGGTCTTTCTTTTATAAGGTTGGCATATCGTTGCTCAGGGGTGTCGCGGATGCGGGAGAGGAATTCACTCATATAGTGACGTTGCCGTTCGAAAGAGATGTCCAGCAGCGCTTTTAGGAATTCCGGGTTCTCTCCCAGCTCATCTATCATTTGTTTAAAAAGTTTTTTAGAGAGCACCTGCACGGTGGTGGGTTCAATAGTCTCTATCGAGAATATGCTGGGAGTATTCTTTTGGAAGCTTTCGATCGAGGCAACACCTTCGTTCTCAAAAAAGAATTGAACGGTTGTATCCTTCCCGTTGTTGTTGAACCAAAGCCGGAGACAGCCCTGTTCGACGAAGTAATAATTTTGCGCGGTTTTGCCTTCGTGCAGCAAAATAGTCCGGGCAGGAAATATTGCCTGCTTTTGCAGCGCAGTGTATTTATCCCAATAGGGGTTCAGGTGGGGAAAGCGATTTTTGAAGGTGAAGATCATGACAATGAAGGTAAAATAAAAAAAGTCCCGATTGTAGGATGGGGCTGGAGACAGGTCGATTGGTCTTTTAAGTCATACAATTGAGCTCGTAGGTCATCAGCAGGGGCCTGGTAATGGTTATTATTGTATTCAAATCTTTTATATGAATCCTAACAAAGCATTATGGGAAAAAGGCGATTTCACAAAGATCGCGGAGAGTATGCGGGACAGCGGCTCTGCGCTTGTCGCGGAACTGGGTATTACAAAGGGGCTTAAAGTGCTGGATCTTGGTTGCGGCGATGGCACCACGGCTATTCCGGAGGCAAGGCTGGGTGCTGATGTGCTGGGTGTCGATATCGCCGGCAATCTTGTCGAGGCGGGCACCAGGAGGGCGAGGAAGGAAAACCTTACTAACTGTACATTCCAGGAAGGTGATGCCACCGATCTGCATGAGCTGAAAGATAACAGTTTCGATCTCGTCGTTACTATTTTTGGAGCCATGTTCGCACCAAAGCCGTTTGATGTAGCCAGGGAAATGGTTCGCGTCGCCCGTCCCGGAGGAAGGATCGTGATGGGGAACTGGATACCAGGGGATCCTACCCTGGTAGCGCAAATATTGAAGATCAGCTCTGCGTATACGCCACCGCCGCCCGAAGGTTTTGTCAGTCCCATGTTGTGGGGAGTAGAAAGCAACGTAATAGAACGTTTTACTGATGCCGGTGTGGCAAAGGATGACATCTCCTTTGTAAAGGACACTTTTAATTTTGAGATTGCCGGGACGCCGGCTGAATTCGTTGACAGATTCAGGAAATACTATGGTCCCACCATGAATGCATTCGAAGCTGCTGAAAAAAATGGTAAGGGTGAGGATCTGCGGCGTGAGCTGGTGGATCTGTTTAGCCGGGAGAATAAAAGCTCCAATGGAGGTACGTTCATTCCGGCTAACTTTTTACGGGTAACGGTGAAAAAGCCCCGATCTTAAAGATCGGGGTTTGCGACTTCGATGATCGCATTGGCAAAAGCCTGAGGAGCTTCCTGGGGTAGGTTGTGTCCTATCCCTCCGGTGATGAGCTTATGTGTATACTTACCGGAGAATTTTTTTGCGTAGGAGCTTGGGTCAGGATGTGGGGCTCCATTCGCATCACCTTCAAGGGTAATGGAAGGCACCGAGATCAACGGCCCTTTGGCCAGGCGTGTTTCCAGTTCATCATACTTGGGCTCGCCATCGGCCAAACCCAGCCTCCAGCGGTAATTATGGACTACGATGCTGACATGATCGGGATTGTCAAAGGAGGCGGCGCTGCGTTGGAATGTAGCATCATCAAAATTCCATTTTGGTGAGGCGATCTGCCAGATCAGTTTGGCAAAATCGGACCGGTATTTTTCATAGCCGGCTCTGCCACGTTCTGTAGAAAAGTAATATTGATACCACCATTGCAGCTCGGCCTTTGGCGGCAGTGGAATTTTACCGGCGTCCCTGTTGCCGATGAGATAACCACTTACCGACACCATTGCTTTGCAGCGTTCGGGCCAAAGGGCGGCCACGATATTAGCCGTCCGGGCGCCCCAGTCGAAACCTCCGATGACGGCATTTTTGATCTTCAAAGCGTCCATCAAAGCGATGGTATCCAGGGCTAGTGCCGATTGTTGACCGTTCCGGATGGTATCGGAAGAAAGAAACGTCGTCGTACCATAACCGCGCAGATAGGGGACGATCACCCGGTAGCCTTTTGCTGTGAGCAAGGGGATGACGTCTGCGTAACTGTAGATATCATATGGCCAGCCGTGAAGAAGGATGACGACCGGTCCGTTGGCAGGGCCTTCGTCGACATAACCTACGTTCAGCACGCCGGCATTGATCTGTTTTACCGGGCTGAGCGAGGTGTTTCCCGGCCGTTTGATCCGAAATGGATATCCGGGTATTCCCGCGAGTGTCATTGCTGCTGTTGCTGCCGTCCCGATAAAGTGTCGGCGGCTGCGGTTTTCATGATACATTTTTCTAATTTTCGGCTTGTTTTCTAATTGATTGGAAAGATGTGCGTATTTCCTGCGTGTACAATACCGGTTGTTCCCATGCCGCGAAGTGCCCGCCCTTATCCAGCTTATTATAATGGATCAGGTTCGGAAAGGCTTTCTCCGCCCAGCTACGGGGCGCCTGGTAGATCTCGTCGGGAAAGGCGCTCACAGCTACCGGGATCCGGATACCCCTGATATCAAAGAAGGCCCTTTTGTCTTCCCAGTAAAGCCGGGCAGAAGAGATCGCCGTGTTTGACAGCCAGTACATTGTGACATTGTCGAGGATATCGTCTTTGCTGAGGCCCTCCGTTTGGTCATTGAACACCCGCTCGATCAATTCCTCGCTCCTGGTGTCGTGGTCGATCATCCAGGCGGCCAGCCCGATGGGAGAGTCCATTATCCCATACAAGGTCTGCGGCCGGTTGGCCATTTCTATCGCGTACCCCAGCCTGTGTTTCCAGAAATAGTCCAGCTGGTCCCAGGCATGTTGTTCTTCGGCCGAAAATCCTGCAGGCGCGGGACCGCCGGTATTGAGCGCCTTCGAGATCCCGGGTGTGAGCGTTGCCGGCATATTCGTGTGAATGGCAAGCAGTCCCGGAGGCGCCATCACGGCCATGTTCTCCGTCACGTTGTCGCCCCAGTCGCCGCCTGCTGCCACATATCGTTTGTATCCAAGTCTTTCCATCAGCGTGATCCACGCCCTGGCAATCTGGTCGCCATTCCAGCCGGTGACAGCCGGCTTACCCGAAAACCCATAACCCGGCAGCGACGGGATCACCACATCAAACGCATCCTCTGCCTTTCCGCCATAAGCCGTGGGATCGGTAAGCGGTCCGATGATCTTCATCTGCTCGATGAATGACCCCGGCCAGCCATGCGTAATGATTACCGGCAATGCGTTCTTATGCTTCGACCTGACGTGGATGAAATGAATATCCACCCCATCTATCGTTGTAATAAACTGCGGCACCGCGTTCAGCTTTGCTTCACATTTTTTCCAGTTGTAGCCGGTGGCCCAATAATGTGCGAGCTTTTGCATCGTCCCGAGGCGTACGCCCTGCGACCCATCGTTCACGGGTTCCTGTTCCGGCCATTTAGTCGCCAGAATGCGCCGGCGCAAATCGGCAAGCTGCTCTTCCGGAATTTGTACATGGAATGGACGGATGTCATCGTTAACAGCTGCGCTTGCCACTACGGCAGGTCCGCTCTGGGCCCCGCCGGCAACGGAGGTGAAGGCCATGGCCCCGGTGAAAATTGTACGCATAATAAATTTTTTTTTCATTGTTTAAGTTTTTGATTTAATTATAATCCGCGGAGAGTGAGAGCTCCTTCCACTTCCGCAGCTCCGCACCCATAGATTCGATCTTTTTATCCGCCCGTTCATAGGCATTGGCGCCCAGCCAGAGGTGCAGGGGTGGGTCGGGGTGTTCTGCAAGACGGATAAATAAAGTCGCGGCTTTTTCAGGGTCGCCGTCCTGGTTGCCGTCCATGGCGGCGTAACGGGCCTGGGTACTGATGACGGACTCGTAGTCGGGGATCTTGCTTTCGACAGACACCAGGGAATTTTTTGTCAGGAAGCCCGTGCGGAAGCCTGAGGGACCAATGACCGTCACTTTGATTCCCAGACCCTGAACGTCCAGGGCCAGCACTTCGGAGAAGGCGATGACGGCTGACTTGGTAGCGGAGTAAATGGCCCAACCGGGAGCGCCGACAAATCCGGCTATGGAGGCGATGTTGATGATATGCCCTGACCGCTGTTTCCGCAGGTAGGGGAGGGCGTATTTTGTTACATTGATAGTAGTGAAGACGTTAATCTCGAAGATTGCCCGGATCTTTTCTTCTTCTGCTTCTTCGACCGTACCGTCCATCCCGTATCCCGCATTGTTGACGATGACATCGATGGTTCCGAAGGCGGCGACGGTCTGTTCTATCGAGCGGCGGATAGCGCCGGCATTGGTCAGGTCTACTTCCAGCGGCAGGAATTGGCTTTCGTACGTTGTACCGACGGCATTTTGTAGTCCTGCGGCTGACCGCGAGGTAGCGGCTACCCGGTAGCCGGCGGAGAGGAGCTGTTTGATGAGGGTCAGTCCCAATCCCTGGGAGGCCCCTGTGACGTACCAAACTTTATTATTGTTCATACGATCATTGTTGAATGTCTGATATCATTTTGTTTACGATCAGCCATTTGTCCCCGAACTTGTGAAAGGACAGCAGCTCGGCATAATTGAAATCGTACATCTTCACCTGGACTTTTGCTACTGCGATAGTGTTGACGATCTCGATGGCGATGATATCACCGCTAAAGGGTTTGCCGGAGTCCTTCGGACTTTGGCGATTGGCGACGCCGTTCAGGTATTCGGCCAGTGTTTTAAAGTAGGGCTGGCCTTTGACGTCCCCGAAGAGCAGTGTGTTCTCATAGTAAGCGGTTTTGAGGAGGTTGATATCTCCTTCATAAATGCCTTTGAAGTAGATGTCGTTGAGGACCCCGGCGATGGCCGTTGAGTCTGCGATATAATTTTTCATGTTGTTTGCAGTTTTTGCTGAAGGCGACTGTGCGGCCGCTGTCAGCGTAAGAAAGAAGGAGATTAAAACGATATAGTTTTTCATGGTAGTAATAAAATTAGTGGTGCGGAAGAGCGAAATCAATTGACAAATAAAGGTACCTGGTGTATGTTTTATCGTCTATCCGGCAAAGGCGGTAAAACGTCCTCCAATTTATCTCTCATGTACTCAAACCGGGCTGGTAACTTTAAATGTGAACCGAGCTCTTCCACTGTTTCATCCGTAGTAAGACCCGGTGTGTCGGATGCAAGCTCAAATAAGATGCCTCCGGGTTCCCTGAAATAAAATGAAGAAAAGTAGACCGCGTCGGTCTTGGGGGTAATGCTCAATCCATGTGAAAGGATCTTTTCGCGAAAAAAGCCAAGGGCGCTCTCGCTGTTTACACGAAATGCAACATGATGAACAGTGCCGCCGGCTACATATCCGGCAGGGCCGTCAGGCATTTCAACCAGGTCGATGATGTTGGCATTTTCTGTCGCGTCAGTGATGAAACGGCTTTTGTTGCCCTTCCGGTCGATAAGTGAATAGCCAAATATATCTGTAAGGATCCGGGCTGTTTCTTCTATGCTTTTAACTGCCAGGGATACGCTATGAAGACCTTTTATAGCCATCGCTTCGGGTATTCCGTCCCCGTACCATCCCTGCCTTGTATCTTTTTCGCCGGATGTTATTAAATTCAGGTTTAAACCATCGGGATCGTTGAAGTAAAGTATTTCCTCATCTTTTTCCCCGTACCTGGCATTGTATGGGAGAAGCCTTTCCTTCCATGATCCCAGGCTACCGGGCGGCACGGAAAAGCTTATTTCCGTGGCCATACCTGTACCGACATATCCCGCACCAATATTTTCCCAGGGAAGGATGCTGAGAAGCGTTCCGGGATCGCCTGTTCTATTCCCATAATACAGGTGATAAGCCGCGGGGTCATCTATATTTATTGTTCTCTTTACTAACCTGAGGCCAATCAGCTTTGTATAAAACTCATAGTTACGTTGCGCCGAACCCGCGATCGTCCTGATATGGTGGAGACCAGCTATTGTGTAATTCATAGTTGCTGTGAAATTTCTTTTTTAAAGTTGGAAAAGCTAATGCCCGAAGCCTTTTTGAAGTATTTGCTAAAGTGGGAGATGTCGTCGAAGCCCAGGTCATAAGCAATTTCCTTCATACTTTTTCTTACATATGCCGCTTTTCGTTTCGCTTCGAGGATTATGCGCTGCTGGATATGATAGCTCGCAGAAAAGCCCGAGGCTTTTTTTACTGTTTCATTTAAGTAATTGGGCGTTACCGAAAGGTCCTGGGCATAATCGGACACCTGTTTTCTGTTTGCAAAATTCTTTTCGAGCAGGCTGAAGAACCTTGCGGCAAGCCCTGATGGATTCAGGCGGAAGGGGTGTTGCCGGTCTCCCGCCTGGTGCCTGTTCAGGTATATCAGGAATATTTTCAGCAGTCCTCTTAAAATTTCCTCTTTGCCGGGATAATCGTTTGAAAATTCCCTGGTCATTCTTTCGACTACCATCAGCATTTCCGTGCTGAGGCCGGTGTCTACTTTTATAATGGAAAATGGGGAGAGCGGATGAAATAAAACGGCATGATACGATGGCTCGCTATCATTACATGTTATGGTAAGGAAGTCGGCGGAAAAAGAAATAATATATCCATCGATCTCATCAAACGGCTCCAATTTTACCGCCTGCCCGGGCTTTATGCAAAAAATAGTATCGCTGCCAAATGAGTATGTGCGCAGGTCTACGGACAAGGTGCCGGAGCCTTCTCTGACCCAGATGAGGTTGAATAGCTCTTTTAAGACAGGTGTATTGCTTTCCTCCTCATCCTTTTTCAAAGTCTGGATCCCGAAAGCGTTGGATATACGGCTCCTGAATCCCGGATCCCGGCGGGAGACAGTCTGCATGGAATAGGCTTGGTGTAGCATAATCAAGGTTTTCCAGTACAGGTCCGATTAACATGCCAATCCGTGGGAAGATGAAAATAATAATAATGATCAGGTATAGTCCGTTGACAAGTAAGTTGTTATAGAGTCGATGGGAAGAGGCGGATCTTCTTCTTGCATCTATTGACTCCGATAATTTCGGAGTATTGTTACGTTAGCTCCGGTTTTCTCGGAGTATCTTCAGAGAAAGTCTTCTTTTTTTATGCCCAGTTTTGCCAGCCGGGATTCCAGTGTGGTGGGTTTTTGATTCAGGAGCTCTGCAGCTCCTCCTTTTCCCCTGATGCGGCCTTTGGTTTTTTGCAGGATGGAAGCCAGGTAATCTATCTCAGTCTGTTTTTGAAGGTTTTTAATGTCATCCAGTGATCTTGGATTTGTATGCATAAATGCCCTGCCGGGTAAGGGGCGTTTTAGTGTTAAAGGGGACTGACCGTCATTCATTATGATAGATTGCTCTATAATGTTTTCCAGCTCACGGATATTGCCGGGCCAGTCATAGGCTTCCATTTGCTGCAACATTTTAGGGCTTATACCCTGAAATGGTTTATTAAATCTTTTGGAGAATGTGGATGCAAAGTGGACAGCTAATTGGGCAAGGTCTTCTATACGGTCGCGCAAGGATGGCAGTGTGATGGGGAACACGTTTAGCCTGTAGTAAAGGTCGAGACGAAACCGCCCTTCTGCCACTTCCTTCTCGAGGTTCCTGTTGGTGGCAGCGATGATCCGTACATTTACTTTGATGGGGTGCCGGCCGCCCAGCCGTTCGATCTCCTTTTCCTGCAATACCCTCAACAATTTGACCTGCATTTCCACCTGCATTTCTCCAATTTCATCCAGGAATATGGTTCCGCCTTCGGCCTGTTCGAATTTTCCAATGCGCTTATCGAATGCTCCTGTAAAAGAGCCTTTTTCATGACCGAAAAGTTCGGATTCTATTAAGGTACCCGGTAGTGCAGCACAGTTCACCTTTACAAAGGGTTTGTTCTTATGAGGGGAAGATTGGTGGATGGCATCGGCGATCCTCTCCTTGCCTGTGCCGCTCTCTCCTAATATCAGTACAGATGTATCCAGAGGCGCTACCTGGGATACCGCGTCCAGTACATTCAGCAAGGCAGAGCTGTTACCAATGATGCCTTCAAACACGGAGTTGACTGCGGGCGCCTTTTTCCTGTCCAGGTCGTCACCTTTGGCGGAGGCCCATACGCTGTCCAGGGCAATGGTCAGCAATTGTTGCAACCGGAAAAGCAAAGAGAGGTGTTCCTGGTTATATGCATCGCTGCGCCGGCTAAAAAATGAGAAATCAAATATACCTCCGTTGGCAGGCAGCACCGGTATGACCAGTTTCGATGCCAGCTGAAAAGAGCCGGCAAGAAGTTTATTAAAAGGACTGCGGGTACATAAGTCTTGAAAGTCGCGGTCATTGTACCAGGTCGCCTGTCTGTTAAGAGGTGAAGTCTCTACTATCTGGATAAGGGTGGTGGGTTTTAGCCCGGTGATCGCCGACAATTCGCCGGCTTTTATCAACTGGTACTCGTCAAACCCGATGCGTAAAAGACTGATGCCGTATTGCAGCTGTTCGTCCGCTCTTTTTATGGAAGCGATATAATCAAAGGGTATATAGGATTGAATAGTCCTGGCAATATGCAAAAATTTGGTGTCCCAGTCCGGATACTCCTGTATGATGGCGGTAAGCCTGGAGTGCAGGTGATTTTCACGCCTGATCGTAGACTCCAGACCGTATTCCTGTCTGTAACGGGCTATGTCGAGCGTTACAAGCAGGTCTTTTTCGCGGTAAGGTTTTATAAGGAATCCGTAAGGCTCTGTCGCTTTTGCAGCTTCCAGTGTTTGCTGGTCGGAATTGGCCGACAAAAAAACAAAACCTATATTATTTTCTTTTAATTCCTTTGCCAGGTGGATGCCATCCAGTTTACCTTTAAGATGGATATCCAGCAAGACAAGCGCTGGTTTTTCGGTATTGATAATTTCCCTTGCCTCATTTACGGAAGAGGCAATGCCGCAGACGGCATAACCTGCCTTTTTCAACGTCAGCTGAAGATCATTTGCAACGATGAATTCATCCTCTACGATCAATATCTTTTCTTTCATAAACAATTCCGGGAGGGTGATAAAATGAGAGGGTTATTCATGACCAGTCTGTAGCAAAGATAGGGCTTCATGCAACATTTTTATGAAAAAGAGCGTCCCTAGGTTCATTCATAATAATACCAACTATTTTCAAATGATCCGAAATCATCTCCGCACTGCCTGGCGTAACTGCTGGAAGAACCGGTCGGTCAACGGGATAAACATTGCCGGTCTCTCCGCGGGCATGACTGCCGCCATCCTTATTTTCCTTTGGGTACAGAATGAGACCACTTATGACTCCTTCCACCCCGGGGCAGATAGCATCTACCGTATCACCGCCAATATCACCAGCGCCAAGTGGAGGTGGGGCACTGCACCTCTTCCCCTGGCCGATGCGATGCGGGATGAGCTACCGCAGGTGGAAAAGATAGCTGTCATACAAACTGCCTATAATACCTGGTTCCGCATCGGTGATGAGTTCTTTGAAGAGAAAAAGGCTGCCTACGTCGGCAGGGGTTGGTTCGACCTGTTCCATTATGATTTTGTGGAGGGTAATGCCGCCTCTTTCCTCGCGCATCCCTTCAGTCTCGCCCTTACCGAGTCTAAGGCCAGGCAATACTTTGGCAATCGTTCGCCCATCGGTGAGACCCTCCGTATCGACTCTGTCAACTACGAGGTCCGGGCTGTCATCAAAAACAATCCTTCCAATTCCAGCTTTCAGTATGACGTCCTCATACCGCTGGAAGCTTACCTGGCCAACCCTTCGATGCGCAAGGAAGCAATGACCTATAATAACTTTAATTGTAGGATCTTCTTCATGCTTCATAAGGGGGTTGACCCGGTACAGACCGCTAAAAAGATTACCACCATCTTAAATAGCCACCAGGAGAAGGCCGGTACTACCATCGACCTGGAACCGCTGCGCGACATGCATTTTGAAACAGGCCTGACGTCTTCGGGCACCGGGGTCATTGACCGTAAGACTGTCTTTATTTTCAGTGTCCTCGGCATTTTCCTGCTCGTTATTGCCTGTGTCAACTATGTCAACCTCACCACTGCCCGGGCCAGCTTGCGCGCCAAAGAGGTCAGTATCCGCAAGATCGTCGGCGCTGACAGGAAAGAGCTCTTTATCCAGTTTATCCTGGAATCCCTTCTCGTCAGCATCGCTGCTCTCGTCATTACCATCATCCTGGTACGGTTAAGCCTGCCTCTTTTCAACCACCTGACCGATAAAACCTTTGCGGATCCTCTTACTTCGCCGGGCATGTGGAAGATCGTCGGCATCACCCTGTTCACGGCAACGGCACTCAACGGTATTTATCCCGCCATCCTTCTTTCTTCGTTCAACCCGTTGAATGCCTTCAAAGGCTCCAATATCCTGCGGCTCAAGGATGTTCACTTACGCAAGGGACTGGTAGTCCTTCAGTTCACGTTCTCCATCATGCTCATTATCAGCGCCATCATCATCCAGCGCCAACTCAACTATATACAGTATACCAACCCGGGTTATGACAGATCGCAGGTACTTTCCTTCCGCGTGCCCTGGTCTTTGTTCCGTAACCAGACTTCCGAGGCAAAAGCAGCGACCCTCATGAGCATCCGGCAGGAGCTGTTGGGGCAGACCAGCGTCGCCGGTGTATCCATGGCCGGAGAGTCGATCGTCCACCTGGAAAAGACCAACTCCGGCTCTGCCGATTGGGAGGGGCATGACACCAGTTTCAGACCCACTGTATATGAATTGGCAGTCGACGAGCATTATCAGCAGCTGTTTCATATCCGGTTAATAGAAGGCCGCTGGTTCGATGAAGCCAATGCGACGGACAAACATAATTTTATCCTCAACGAGACAGCCATCAATGATCTCAAGATGCGCTGGCCTGTCCTCGGTCAACGCTTTATTTTCCAGGGTGATACCGGCAAGATCATCGGTGTTGTAAAAGACTTCCATTTCGCCAGCCTTCACACCCGGATCGCCCCGCTGGTAATATTGAATCGTGCCAGCCGGCGTAGTACTTTTTATGTAAAAACACAACCTGGGAAAGCTTCTCAGGCGCTTGCTGCAGCCCGGGCGTTGATGCAACGCTACAACCCCGGCAAGCCCTTTACGTATAGTTTTCTGGATGACGAGTTCGAGGGCCTCTATCGTGCCGACCAAAGATTGTCGACGCTCATCCTTGCCTTCTCGGTCATCGCTATTGTTATTTCCTGTATGGGGCTTTTTGGTCTGGCCGCTTTTGCCGCCGAGCGACGTATGAAGGAGATCGGCATTCGTAAGATTCTGGGCGCCAGTATCTCCAATATCCTAGCCCTTCTGTCAGGCGACTTTATCCGGCTGGTGACGCTCTCTATCCTTATCGCCGGACCCCTGGCGGGGTTGATGATGTACAAATGGCTGCAGGATTTTGCTTACCGTATTACCCTGGGCCCTGATATTTTTATACTGGCAGGTTTGTTGGCCGTGGCGATTGCCCTGGTGACGATCAGTTTCCAGTCTATCCGGGCTGCCTTGAGTAACCCGGTGAAGAACCTCAGGACGGAATGAGGAGTTGTTAGAACGCCGGAATAGTGGTATTTTTTTGACTGAAAAGATTATTATGTTTAAAAATTACCTGATAATAGCCTGGAGAAACCTGATGAAAAGTAAGGTATTCTCCTTTATCAACATCTTTGGGTTGACGGTCGGGATCACCGTTTGCCTGATGATATTTCTTTTCATTATGAATGAATTCAGTTTCGACCGGTACCATACAAAAGAAAAGTACATCTACCGGGTGATGCGAACCTATGACCCGGCCAAACCAAGCGTTCCTTTCGTGTCGGGGCCTTATGCACCGGCATTATTAAATGATTTTCCAGGTGAGATCAGGCAGGCTGTGCGGGTAATGCGTTTTGGCGCCTTGCTGACGTTTAATGACAGGTCGTTCAATGAAAAGAATATATACCTGACGGACAGTAATTTTTTTACCTTCTTCTCTTTTTCCTTGCTCAAAGGCAATCCCGCTACCGCGTTGAAAGATGTCAACAGCGTTGTATTGACCGAAACCACGGCAAAAAAATATTTCGGCGATCAGGATCCGATGGGCAAGATAATAGAAATGGAAAGGGATCGTAAGTTGAAAGTGACCGGTATTGCCAAAGATGCGCCGTCCAACTCGCACCTCCATTTCGACCTGGTCGCACCCATTTTTTTTGCCAACGAGCCTTTCTTCAAAGTTTGGATCAACAACAACCATTTTGCTTATGTGATGCTGGATGAGCATGCTGATAAAGCGAAGATCGAAAGACGCCTGCCTGCGTTCCTGCAGAAATATATGGGGGCGGATATGCAAAAGTTCGGTATCAAAAACAGTTTGTCGCTGACACCTTTGAGAGATATCTATTTTGAAACGGCATCAGCCTTTGATAATGTAAGGCATGGCGACAAAAAAGTGGTGTATGTTTTTCTGAGCATAGCCGTGCTTATATTGCTTATCGCCTGTATAAATTTTATGAACCTATCAACCATACGGGCCGCCGAGCGTAGTAAAGAGGTAGGATTGCGCAAGGTAATGGGGGCGTTGCGTAATACGCTTGCAGGACAGTTCCTTGGTGAATCCCTTTTGCTGGCTATTATTTCCTGCATTTTATCGATGGGCTTGCTGCATATGCTGATGCCTTTATATAACAGTGTGCTCGGCTACCAACTGTCTGTACCCTATACTTCGTGGTACCTGTATGCTTTTCTGGGCGGCACTACCATTGTAGTAGGGTTATTGGCAGGCAGCTATCCCGCCCTTATTCTTTCGGGGTTTTCTCCTATACAAGCATTAAAAGGTAAGCTTCAGCTTGGAAAGGGAGGGGCCCTCTTCAGGCAGGTATTGGTAGTGGTGCAGTTCAGCATTTCAGTCTTCCTTATCACCGGCACCATTATTATTACCAAGCAAATGAGCTTTATAAAAAATAGAGAGCTGGGGTACGATAAGGAGCAAACTTTAATGGTGCCGATCGATAATAATGACATACGTAACCACCGGAACGGGTTCAGACAGGAATTACAAAACAACAGCAATATTGCATCTGTGTGCACGATGTCCGGCGAACCCGGTGGTTTTTTTGATGAACAGATCTTTGAAGTAGAAGGGCGTAATGGACAGATGTGGAAAGCAAGAACGGAATATACGGACTTTGAGTTTGTAAAAACGTTGGGCTTAAAGATAATTGCGGGCAGGGACCTTTCATCGCAGTATCCCACAGATACCATGTCGGGTATGCTTATCAACAGGGTGGCTGCTATCAGCCTTGGATTTACACCTCAGGAGGCTATCGGGAAATGGATAAGAAATACGATAAGGGACAGTAGCCGGCGCAGGATAGTCGGTGTGGTAGAGGATTTTAATTATACTTCGCTAAAGGAAAATATTGAACCGCTGGTCATATCTCCCAACTTTGACAGAAGAGTTATCCTGGTAAGACTGAGGCCAGGCAATCTGCCAAAGAACATCGAACTGGTGAAAAATGCATATGCCAGGGCTGCTCCCGCATATCCATTTGAATACACCTTTCTGGACCAGAAATTTGACGAGCTCTATCGGAGAGATATCCGGCAGCAAAAAATACTTAGTATATTTTCAGGTCTGGCTATCTTGATTGCCTGTCTTGGCCTTTTTGGGCTGACATCATTTACTGCTGCAAAACGCACCAAAGAGATCGGCGTCCGGAAAGTGCTTGGTTCATCGGTACGGAATATTATTTTGTTATTGTCAAAAGAGCTCTTAAAGCCCGTGTTATTGGCTACACTGATCGCTATGCCTGTTGCTTATGAGGTAATGCGCGGCTGGCTGCAGAACTTTGCCTACCGGACAGCCCTTTCCTGGTGGATATTTGTTTTGTCGGCAGTTATCACTGTCGCCATTGCTTTGGGCACAGTCAGCTTTAAGGCGGTAAAAGCGGCGCTGGCCAACCCGACAAAGAGTTTACGGAGCGAGTAAGGGTTTTAATGGGCTCAAACTCTGGAGAATGTGTCGGCGCCAGTCAGAAAGGCTTCCCAGACACCTTTGCCACCCATAACTACATGCCAAAGTGTTTCTATACGGCCGTCCTTGAGCATACCCGTCCATGCTGCGAGTTTTTCTCCCTCTTTGTCGCCTGAAACGGAAATAATGATGAGATCTCCGGTACAGATACCAGAAATTGAGCTGGCAGGTATGCTTTTGTCGACCGCAGATTGAAAGTGTCCTCTGATTTGACCGTTATTGATGTCCTCGATAGTGAGTTGAGAACCGTATTGGTTTTTCCAACTTCCGATCCAAGTACTTTTCATAAGAATATTTTAGAAGTACTACTCAAAAGTTGTGCCTTCAAGGCTGTTGCCAATCAGCAGTTTACTTGAAACTGATCTTCCTCACCCGATTATTCATCGCGTCTGCTACATATAGATTTCCGTCTGTATCGATTGCCAGCCCGGCCGGGTAATTAAATTTTGCCTCAGGTCCGTCGCCATCCGCATATCCCGTAGTACTGCCCGCAATGGTCGAAACTTCACCCGACGGCGTAACTTTCCGGATGCGGTCTCCATCACTTAGGAGCAGGTTGCCGTCTTTATCGAGCACCATGTCATAGATATAGTGGAATTGAGCAATCCCTGGTCCGCCATCTGCCGTTCCGACCGTTGCTGTACCGGTAAACCGGGAGACCTTTCCTGCGGGGGTGATCTTACGGATACAGTAATTCCCATTGTCTGCCACATACATATTCCCTTGCTTATCAAAAAGGATCGCATTTGGATTCAGGAATTCCGCCACTGAGGTATCCCCGTCCACAAATCCCTTGGACGCTTTGCCGGCAAAAGTACTTACCTGACCTGCAGCACTGATCTTCCGGATGCGGCCATTGTTCGTGTCATCGACATAAATATCTCCTTGGCTGCCGACGGCAATACCACCCATGCCCTCCCTGAAAAGGGCTACGGATACATCTCCGTCTTTAAATCCTGCCACTCCTGTACCGGCGTAGGTGGATACTATTCCGGAGGCAGTTATCCTGCGCACGCGGGAGTCGGCCTGATCCATAACAAATACATTACCTTCTGGATCCGCCTCGATCCGGTAAGGATCTACAAATTGAGCCGTATCGCCGGCGCCATCCCTGCTGCCGAAGTTTCCATCTCCGGCCAGCACCGACACCTGTCCACCACTGATCTTGCGGATACGGCGACCGTTGTAGTCTGCTACATAAAGTATTCCAGCAGAGGAAATAGCAATATCGATAGGCGTATGGAATTGCGCAGATAATAAGGGACCGTCGAGGTATGCATCCGTTCCGTCACCGGCGAAGGTAGTGACAATCACTTTTTTCCCGACTGGAGGAGGTTGGTCACCTCCGGAACTGCCTTTTTTACAAGCGGTAGTAATGGCAGTGAGCAAGGCGGTGCACAAGATGATATTTTCCCATTTCATGAAAGTGGTTTTGTATGGAAATGATCATCAATTCAGGCGCATCGTTGCACGGCGGATCGTTGAGTTTATTACCGGCGGCTTTTATCATACCAACGGTTGGATATTCCTGTTATCCGGGGCGGAAATTTTGCGGGGGCGGCTTGTGGCCATCTTAGGGTAACAAAAAAACCATTCGGTTGGTTCGAGGATTTATTTTATTCATAAGCAACTGTTTACAGAGATGTAATTCTTATTTTGTATCGATAAAAGGAGGAATGAAATATGAAAATGTATGTACTTTCTTTTCAGGAGACCGACAGAACAAAGTTTATGGTTGCAGGAGGCAAGGGCGCTAATCTGGGCGAACTGTCCAGGATCAATGAAATACAGGTACCGGAAGGATTTTGCGTTACCACCGAAGCGTATAAAAAGATAATCGAAAATAATCAGGAGCTTAATCGTTTGCTGGATGAGTTAACGCGTTTTAAAAGTGATGAGAGAAAAAATATCGGCGAAATCAGTAAAAAAATACGTGCTGTCATCGAAGGAATACCTATCTCTAAGGATATAGGAGAAGAGATTACGGGTTATCTCAAAAAGTTTGGTGAAAAAGATGCCTTTGCTGTGCGGTCCAGCGCTACGGCAGAAGACCTGCCGACGGCATCCTTTGCAGGACAGCAGGATACGTATTTGAACATTGTCGGGAAAGATGCAATTCTGCAACACATCAGCAAGTGCTGGGCATCGTTGTTTACCGAGAGAGCAATAACTTACCGTATTCAAAACGGCTTCGACCACCATAAAGTCTACCTGTCTGTGGTTGTTCAGAGGATGGTATTCCCGGAAGTCGCAGGTATTCTTTTTACTGCAGACCCCATTAATTCCAACAGGAAGGTGCTATCCATCGATGCCAGCTTTGGCCTTGGTGAGACCCTGGTCTCCGGCCGGGTGAATCCTGATGTCTATAAAGTGCGTAACGGCAAGGTCATCGACAAAAAAATATCCACCAAGAAGCTGGCCATTTATGCTGTAAAGGATGGCGGTACGAAAGAACAGGAGATTGAGCCTGAGCGGCAGAACAGGCAGGCGCTGACAGATGAGCAGATTCTACAGCTCGAGCGTATAGGCAGAAAGATCGAAGAACATTTCGGCCAACCCCAGGACATCGAATGGTGTTTGGTTGATGATACATTTTATATTGTCCAGAGCCGGCCGATCACTACCTTATATCCGATCCCTAAAGCGAATGATGAAGAAAATCACGTTTATGTATCTGTCGGTCATCAACAAATGATGACAGATCCTATTAAACCACTGGGAATATCTGTTTGGGTGTCGACAGGCGCCCGACCCATGTTTAAAACAGGTGGTGGAAGGCTATTTGTGGATATCACGACGAGCCTGGTTTCACCGGCCGGCAGGCAAAATTTATTGGATGTTTTAGGGCACTCCGATCCTCTCATAAAAGACGCGCTTATTACTATCATAGAGCGGGAAGATTTTATAAAACCGGACCCAAATAACAAAAGCGAACCGGGGCCCGTTAAAAGCCATAAGGGTATGTCGTCTGCGGATATCCTGGCAGAAGCAGGAAGCGATCCGGCAATTGTTGCTGATTTGATCAAGAGTAGTGAGACATCGTTATCGGCGTTAAAACATAACATCCAAACGAAATCAGGATTGGATATGTTTGATTGTATCCTGGAAGATATGCAGCAACGGAGGCAGCGTGCGTTAGGTCAGAAAAATTTGAGTGTGATTATGGCCGCCATCCATGCTTCAGCATGGATTAATGAAAAAATGAGCGACTGGTTAGGTGAAAAAAACGTAGCCGACACACTTTCCCTATCTGTACCTAACAACGTCACTTCTGAAATGGGTATGAAGCTACTGGATGTTGCAGATGTGATCCGTCCCTACCCGGAAATAATTGAGTATTTGCAACAGGTGAAGGACGATAACTTTTTGGATGAACTGGTTCAATTCGAAGGCGGACAGCAGGTGAGTGATGCTATTGTTGCTTATCTTGACAAATATGGAATGCGATGCGCCGGAGAGATAGATATTACAAGAACAAGATGGAGTGAAAAACCAAGTATACTGGTACCTATGATCCTCAGTAACATCAAAAACCTTGAGCCTGGCGCCAGTAAACGAAAATTTGAGCAAGGACGACAGGAGGCTTTGAAAAAAAAGCAGGACTTATTAGCCCGATTGAAACAATTACCGGACGGTGAACAAAAAGCCGAAGAGACAAAACAAATGATCGATCTGATCCGGAATTTTATCGGCTATCGTGAATATCCGAAATACGACATTGTTAGCCGTTACTTCATTTATAAGCAGGCTTTACTAAAGGAAGCAGAACGACTCGTTCAAGCCAATGTTCTTCATGAAAAAGAAGATATTTACTATCTCGCTATTGAAGAATTGCAGGAAGCCATACGCACAAATAAATTGGATTACCAGGTCATCGACAAACGGAAAGATCAGTACAGATCATATGAAAAACTAACTCCGCCACGTGTCATCACGTCTGAAGGGGAGATCATTACAGGTCAGTACAAGCGGGAAAATATTCCAGCCACAGCTATTGCAGGGCTGCCTGTTTCTTCCGGGGTTGTAGAGGGGCGGGCCCGTGTCGTCTTAAACATGGAAGATGCTGATCTGGAAGACGGAGATATATTAGTTACTTCCTTTACTGATCCCAGCTGGACACCACTGTTCCTATCTATAAAAGGCCTGGTCACCGAGGTGGGCGGACTGATGACCCATGGGGCAGTTATTGCACGTGAATATGGCCTGGCCGCAGTTGTCGGAGTGGAAAATGCTACCAAACTGATCAAAGATGGACAGAAGATCCGGGTGAACGGAACGGACGGATATGTAGAAATACTATAAATTGGCTACAACAAGCATAGATTTGGCTACGCCGGTTCCTGGGGCATTTCGGTTATTTGCAATATGAATATCAATAAAACAATAACAATCGGGGCGAATACAAATCAGCCATTGACCTTTAAACGATTTGGTTATGGAACGATGCGGCTACCAGGAGAACATGTTTGGGGCGAGCCTGAGAACAGGCCTGAGGCATTGCAAATCCTTAGGGCAGCAGTGAGCAATGGAATAAACTTTTTAGATACTGCCGATTTTTATGGTGAGGATGTGACCAACCGGCTAATTGCCGAAGCATTGTATCCTTATCCTAAAGATCTCGTAATATGCACCAAGGTTGGCGCTACGAGGAAAGCGGATAAAGGCTGGTATACCTTTGATAAACCTGAAAACTTAAGAGCAAGTATTGAGAACAATTTAAGAACTTTAAAGATCGAACAAATACCGCTGGTGCATTTTCGGGTTATGCCCGGTACAGATACTCCTTTTGAGGAGTCTATGAGCGCTATGTTTGAAATGCAAAAAGAGGGAAAAATTTTGCATATAGGTGTAAGTGGTGTTAGCCCCACAGAGTTGAACAAGGCATTGAAAATGGGGAATATTGCAAGCGTTGAAAATGCATTTGGTCATGGGCAGAGAACAACATTTACTTTTCACGGCAGGGAAGTCAAGGGCCTGCAGGAAGTGATGGGTATTTGTATAGAAAATAAGATCCCAATGATCCCTTACTGGTCGCTTCAAAACTCTTTACCTCAAAATGAAAGCAGGATATCGGATATTGCGAAAAAATATAATGTAACGCCGGCTCAAATAAATTTAGCCTGGTTACTGCATTACAATAATCTAATCCTGCCAATTCCCGGTACTTCGAAGCTGAAACATTTTGAAGAAAACGTGGCAGCATTTGACATTTCATTAACGGAAGAAGATATGAGATTTTTAGAATGAGAAATAATCAGCCACACCGGATAAAAACGGTCAGTGAATTCCATCAGCTGAGGGGGTTACAGCCTCCCGATCATCCGCTCATCAGCGTGGTAAATGTCGAAGCTTTTAAGCATTCACCCGACGACGAACCGACAACCCTGGTATTGGATTATTATTCCATCTCCCTTAAAAGAGGGGTGAATACCAAGATAAAATACGGGCGGCAGGAATATGATTTCGATGAAGGCATTATGTTTTTTATTGCCCCGGGGCAGGTTTTCAGTGTTGCACATGACAAAGAGGAGAAATTGAAAATGTCGGGATGGCTACTGCTGATCCATCCCGATTTTCTGTGGAATACACACCTGGCAAAAAAGATCAGACAATATGAATACTTTAATTATTCATCGAAGGAAGCGCTGTTCCTTTCGGAAAAAGAAGAGACTGTTGTAACGGGCATAGTTCGGAATGTTGAGCAGGAATATAAATCGAATATCGATAAATTCAGCCAGGACATCATTATTGCACAGCTGGAATTGTTACTTGCTTATGCTGAAAGATTTTACCAGCGTCAGTTTATCACGCGAAAGATCTCCAATCACAAAATCCTTGATCATCTGCAAAACATCCTGGATGAATATTTCTATAGCGATGTTTCAGCAAGAAAAGGTTTACCTACCGTGCAGTACATTGCCGGCTTGCTTCATGTATCGCCCAATTATTTGAGCAGCCTGCTTAAAGTGCAGACAGGGCAAACCACGCAGCAGCACATCCACAATAAGCTGATCGAGAGAGCAAAGGACAGGCTTTCCTCTACCAACCTCTCCGTCAGCGAGATTGCCTATGAACTTGGTTTCGAACACCCACAGTCGTTCAGCAAGCTGTTCAAAACCAAAACCAAGCAGTCACCACAGGAGTTCAGGCAGTCCTTTAATTAAAGGTGATCGCCAGTTCCAGGGTTTTATTCTGTGAGGAAGATTATTTATGCAAAAAGGTTCTTGCTGTATTTAGTTCTGACCTGGTCGAGTGAGGATCGGCTATCACGAGCAGCTGTTTATAATATAAGCCTGCATTCGAGGTGTCTCCCAGTATTTCAGCAGCCTTGCCGGCGCCGAACAGGCTGTTGAAGCGATTGGGGCTTTTTTTCAGTACTGCTTCGTACTCCTGAAATGCTGCTTTATTTTGATGTAATTCAAATAAAAGGTCTGCGTATAATTCTCTGGCGGGTAAGACTTCTCCGGGCGTGACCGGATGCTTGGAAGTGCTGTCTTCCCAGTCGGCAGCTTTCTTCATGAGATGCAGGGCTTCCGTCTCCGCTCCTTTCGCATGGGCTATCCATGCCTGGCCTGCAGTCTGTTGTATTTTGACCTGCCTTGCTTTATAGGCATCGTTTTGTCTCATCAGGGTGCTGTGCAAGGTATCCAGCCTCACCAGTTCCTTTTCTGCGGCGAGGATATTCCCGGCGTGAACGGAGCCCAAAAGTCTCCCGAAATGGACGATTGCCTCCTGCCAGGGGAACCTGTCCCATGGGAAGGAGGACGGTTGCAGTGTCAGCAGGGCAGCTTCTGTCCAATGTTTGTTTTCAAGCGTCGATCGGCAGGGGGAGGCGGCGAATGTATAGGCTTCTTTGAAATTAACAGGGTATACATCCCGGATCGTTGCCAGGTATTTCAATTGTTCCTCTGCCGCCCTGTTATCTCCCTTTTGCAGATATGCATATACAAGGTAGTCCAATCCATGCAGCTCTTCATCCCAATGCCCCTTTATACCCGCCGACTGTGCATAACATCGGGCGGCCTCAACAGACCTGGTGTTCATTCGGATACTTTCATCCCAGAGACCCAGCCTGGTGAAGATGTGGGAAGGCATATGCAAAGCATGAGCGGATGAAGGGGCGACTTCGGCGTACCTCCGCGCCGCTGTCAAGGCGAGACTGGCTATACCCGGATAATCATATGTATGAATGAGATAATGGATAATGCCCGGGTGATTCGGGATGGATGGGTACAAATTGGTCAGAATGCTGCCTGCTTTTCTTTGTTTTACATAAGTCTTGTCTGTGACATCTGCGGCGGCATCCAGTGATAACGCATAAAAGATGGCTGCTTCCTTATCGTCCGGATACAGATCGTGCAACTCTTCCATCGCTTTTTCAAAATTCACACAGCGAGCATGAGGATCGGTCTTGTTCCAATCCTTATAATAGGAGGTAACCGCATCTATATACGCGGCATCACGTCGGGATCGCTGTTTTATGGAATTGGCTATCGCGATTGCCTTTGAGCCTTTTTTAAGATCTGCTTCTGTTGGAGGCTCCCACAAGGGATGGAAGCTGCACATGGCTACGCCCCAGTAGGCCATTACACAGTCCGGAGATTCGTCGATGATTTTTGCAAATACCTTTTCGGCTTCGTCGTATTCGAATGAATGCAATAGTTCAACAGCGGTATTGAAATCATTTTTCACCTGCCGGCTGCCTGCGATGTCAAAATTTACCACTCCAAATTCTTTATCAGGGGTTCCGCAGACGATGATCTGACCCTTTTTCAACTGTAGCTGAGCAAGCACTTCTTTGGAAGGTGTTGAGTGGTCTCCGGTACAAGACGCCAGCAGCATTGCCGGAATAAAAAGGAGCAGGTATGTTCTCCTGTTCAGCTGCATATGTGAAAGGTAGGCGATAATGGTGTAAATTCATATTAAGAAGCAATCAAAATATTAAAATTTATTATATGCAAAGCAGGGGATCATTTTTGTTGACGGGGGCGCTATTGTTTGGCTATCTCGCGGTAAGTGCAAATTATGAAAGCGGACCAGGCAGAATTGGTAAAGACAGTTTACCTCCCGTCGAAACAAAACCCGGATACGCCAATTACAAACCGGCGTTCGCGGGACAAACCAGAATTGCCGGCGCCAAAACAACCACGTCTTACAAGGTGGATAAAATTGCCAACAGGCTTGGCAATCCTTTTGCAATTGTGGCTATGCCTGATGGCCGGCTGATGGTGACCCTCAAATCGGGGACTATGGAGATCCATGATAAGAACGGTGCATTGGTCAAAAAAATCTCTGGTTTGCCGGCGGTGGTGTATGCCGGCCAGGGCGGACTGCTGGATGTAGCTTTCGATCCCAACTTTACCAGCAATAAGATCATATATTGGAGCTACTCGGAAAAGTATGAGTCAGGAAGTGTGACTGCCATTGCCAAAGGGAAGTTAAATGAGGCGGAAGGCAAGGTGGACAATGCTATAGTGATCTTCAGGGCGACACCGGTGACAAAGGGTAATTTGCAATTTGGCTCCCGGCTGACCTTTGACAAGAACGGTGATCTTTTTGTCAGCCTTGGCGAAAAGTTTGCACCTGAGGTACGGGTGCAGGCCCAGGATTTGAATTCCTATCTGGGAAAGATCATAAGAATAACGACGGCTGGCAAGCCTGCCCCGGGCAATCCGTTTGCCAATCAGCCGAACGCGAAACCGGAAATAGTTTCTTATGGTCATCGCAACCCGGAGGGATTGGACATTAATCCGGCGACCGGTGATTTGTGGGAATCCGAATTCGGACCGCACGGCGGCGACGAAATAAACCTTATCCGTCCCGGCAAGAATTATGGCTGGCCAGTGATCACCTATGGTCTTGAGTACTCCAACGATAAGGTAGGCGAAGGCATTCAGCAAAGGACAGGAATGGAACAGCCGGTCTATTATTGGGATCCTGTTGTTTCACCAAGCGGTATCTGTTTTTATACGGGAACCGCCATTCCCGAATGGAAAAATAATTTGTTCGTTGCCTGCCTCAGTGGGCAGCATGTGGATCGTCTTATAATAAAGAACAACAAGGTTATAGGCGAAGAGAGGCTTCTCGCAGACAAAAATCAACGATTTCGGGATGTGGCTTATTTGAATAACGCGTTATACGCCATAACCGATGATGGTGATATATACCGGATCGAATCCGAAGCGAAACGGTAGAATCTGGCTATTTTATTGCGCCAAAAGCGGCGAAGCAGGAGTTCTTATGCAATATATCGATCTTGCTAAATCCAACTTTTGCCAGCAAAGCAAGCTGAAAATTTAACGAGCGGGGGGTGTCCTCATAATGTACATAGTCCAGTACTTTCTGACGGTATCCTGGACCTCCCAGCGATTCTAAATAGCTGCTATACTTATCTTCAAATAGCCTGGTGATGAGTTCGGTGTGATGCGTGATAAGGTCAGACACCCAAAAGCTGCCGCCTGGCTTGAGCGCTTTATATATTTTAACAAACATCAATTCCCAGTCATTGTCATCGCGCAAATGATGCAAGGTAGCCGCGGCAAGAATAATATCAAAATGATCGTCCGGCAGGACCAGGTTTCGCATGTCATCCTGGATTACAGTAACTGTGCCTTTCGTTTGCGGCGAGACCCTTTCCTTTGCTTTTTCCAACATAGGCATGCTCAAATCATTCAGCATGCAGTTTAGGTTGGGGATCTTACCCAGCATCTTCAGGGTGTAATTGCCCGCGCCGCAACCGATGTCCAGCAGTTCTGTTGCATGCGGGGTAGCATACCTTGCCGCCTCCGTGCACAGCTCCATGGTTAGCGGGGCGTCGATGGTGGTTTGCTGCCCTGTTTCGAGGTTGGAAAAACGTTCCGTGTCCTTGTCAAATCTTTCCCTGATCTGTTGGTTGGTCGCTTTTTTCGAATAGTCCGGCGTCATACTTAAACTTTGATTTGGTAAAATGGTTTATTGAACATTATGTTCCATGACTATGGCTGCTATTTGTCTATTGGCTCCCATAGTTCGATCTTGTTGCCTTCCGGATCGACGATCCAGCCAAAACGACCAAAATCGTACTCCTGGATGTCGCCGGAAGCGGTTACCCCTTTTTCCCGGAGCTCACTGAGCAGGGCCCGCAGATCGGAGACCCTGAAATTGATCATATAGGGCTTTTCTCCCGGGTTAAAATAAGTGGTGTCTTCTTTGAAAATTGCAAACGTTGTGCTTCCCGTGGCCTTGTTACCCTGATCATCGGCCCATTTGAATTGTATAAAGCCATTGTTAAATTGAAGTCCCAGATGCTGGTCATACCATTCCATGAGCTGCTGGGGGTTGCGTGCCTTGAAAAAGACTCCGCCGATACCGGTTATTTTTTGCATAAAAGTATATTTGTCAGTGAGTAAGATAATTTTTCGAAGGACTCATCCAATAGCAACCGTCCCTGTACGAGGTTTCCTCCGTTTGAGGATCAACGCCGTGATCAGCGATATTACGATCCCCACCGGTAATACCTCCATATAAGTAAAAAGTATCACCATGATGGGATTTTTGTACATCCTGCTCATGCTGTTGATGGAATCCAGCCGCATTTGCAAAGCCTCAGGTGACAGACCGCTGTGCTGTGCCTTCAGGATCAAAGCGGCCGAATACTTGTCCATAAAATCGGGCATAAAATAATAATATTCGATGAGCCAGGACCCCACATATAAGGTCGACCCGATCAGCGAAATACCCAGCCCGACTAAAAATGCCTTGCCAAAGCTGACCATCCCCTGATTGTACTTATCCCGAAAATTTTTGGTCCCGACAAAAATAAAAGAGAAGGCAATGATCATTGCACTGTACCCGGCTACCTCATTATCGACATGTCCGTGGAATGCTTTGGTGAGAAAGCCGAGGGAGACGATATAGGCTGCAAGGATGCCCCCCGAGATCAGCCCAAAAATGAGGATATTTTTTTTCATATATAAAATGATTTTGTTTCCCCAATTTGGGCTATTTCAACGACTTAGCGTTCATACTTTCGGGTGATTCTGCCCATCTCTTCCATTTTCATGCTTTGGAATGACGCCAATCATCGTATCAACCTCAACCTTTTAGACTTTTCTATCGCCTGCGTCCGTCGCTTTACCTCCAGTTTTTCAAATATCCGGGAACAATGCGTTTTGACCGTATTGAGCGACACGAAAAGCCGGTCGGCAATCTCCTGGTTGCTCAGCCCTTCCGCCATCAGCTGCAGGACCTCCTGTTCCCGTCCGCTCAACCCCAGCCGGGCCAGCTCCTTTTCATCGATCTCCTGCCCTGGAGCTTCAGGCGCAGGTTGCACCACCACCACCGTCTGCACTTTTGGCCTGGCCAGCTTGATCGCCAGCCAGATGCCCAGTCCTGTAAAAACAAGTGCCAACGCCCCGCTGTATACCTCGATAGCATGGTCAAAAATGATAAATCGCCATTCCAGCCATTTCAGCAGGATCAGCAGCCCCGCCAGCGCAAGCCCATATATAATGATATTCCGGCTCATTTTCCATTAAAAATACTAAGGAATGTTCTAATAAGTGCCTTTGCCCCGATTATGGCGATCCTGTTAATTTCAGGACAGTCGATGTATCGAAAGCGAACGATGATGTTAGCTTAGATTACATGTATGTTATTGAAATATATTTTGTTGCGTGGATGGCACTCTATTTGGCCGGGTAACCGCAAATCCATTTATGCATTGGAGTATTTTCCGGATCGCCGTCCGGCAGGCGGTCAGAAATAAGGAGCAGACCATCATCAAGATTGCAGGTTTAGCGGTAGGGATTGCGGTATGTCTGGTTATCTTTCTGGTCGTCCGTTTTGAAACGAGCTTCGACGACTTTCACCCATCCCGCGATCATATCTATCGCGTGGTCTCGGTTTTCAAGACATCCCAAGGGATCGGTTACGAATCCGGGGTGCCTTTTCCCACGGCTTCAGCGTTGCGCCACGACTATCCGCAGCTTAAGAATGTCGCTTCCATTCTTAGCCTGGGTGGGGATGGATTGATCACCCTCAGGACCGGCAAGAAGTTCCAGGAAACAAACAGCATCCTTTATGCCGAACCCCAGTTCTTCGACATGTTTGCGTTTCACTGGCTCAGTGGGGACAAACAAAAGGCTTTGACAGGACCCAATACAGTGGTGCTGACCAGGTCCATGGCCGTAAAATATTTTGGCGATTGGACTTCCGCCGTCGGCTCTACACTGAAACTGGACAATAACCGGCTGCTTCAGGTAACCGGCGTACTGGAAGACGTGCCCGCCAATACGGATTTCCCCCTGAGGGTGGTCATCTCTTATGCCACCCTTAGGAATACGGGCGTCAGCGGCGTGCTGAACAACTGGGTCAGTATTTTCGCACAGCACTATTGTTTTGTGACCCTTCCGGATAACTTGTCCGAGGCTACATTCAATAAAGACCTTGCCAATGTCGTGAGGCGGTATAAACCTGCGGAGAATTACAACGAAGGGATGATGGTGGTGCCGCTGAAAGACATGCACTATGATACGAGGTTCAATACTTTCCACAACCACCCATTCAGCCGGGCGCTGATACGTACGCTTAATCTTGTCGGTCTTTTCGTACTCCTGATCGCCTGCGTGAACTTCGTCAACTTATCTACTGCGCAGGCCATCAACCGTGCGCGGGAGGTCGGTGTGCGGAAAGTATTGGGAGGTACCCGGCTGCAACTGCTCAGGCAATTCATGGCCGAAACCTGTCTGCTTGTGATGATCGCTACCGCCGTGGCCGTCCTGAGCTGCGATATGACGTTGCCCTGGTTCAACCGGCTGCTGGGCGTCAACCTCACTCTGGACGCGATCGCTGGCTGGTCATTGCTTGCCGTGGTGCTGGGAACGACTGTTCTGGCGGGGTTCTATCCTTCGATCGTCTTGTCCGGCTTCAACCCGGTGACGGCCTTTTCAAGCAAGACGGTTCCGGGCAACGTCGGTTCTAACCTGCGCAGGGTACTGGTGGTATTCCAATTCGCACTCTCTCAGGCGTTGATCATTTGCGTTCTGATCATCATCGGCCAGGTAGATTACTTTCGCACCGTCCCCATGGGCTTCGACAAAGATGCAATCCTTATCACCCATATGCCCGATAATAGTAAGATGCGTCTCTTACGAAACCAACTGGTCCAAACCCCGGGCGTAGAAAAGGTAAGCTTCAGCTTCGCCAGTCCCATGGATGTCAATACCGACTGGAACAGCGATATCATTTACAACGGCGTACCTCAGCACGACTTCGGCGTCAACCTCAAATGGGCTGATTCCGTATATCCAAGCCTTTACCATTTTCGGCTGCTCGCGGGCAGGCTCGTCCCCGGTCCCTACACAATGATTGTCAACGAATCTTTTTTGCGTAAGCTGGGCATCCACCGCCCCTCGGATGCGCTTGGCGCCAAGGTGATCATCAACGGTATTGGGGACACCAGCATCATTTCGGGCGTCGTCAGGGATTTTAACATCGCTCCGTTGCAAGATACTATCCGACCGGTGATCCTGGAAAATTGGGACCGTGTCTATTCCACGATCAACATTAAGCTGACACCCACGATGATTACCCGGGCGCTTCCTGCCATCGAGAAGATCTGGAAAGAGGCTTATCCGGATGACGTATACGAGTACCGGTTCCTGGATGAAAGCATTGCACGTTATTATGTACAGGAAAACCAGATGGCATCGCTTTATAAGATCTTTGCCGCACTGGCAGTATTTATTTCCTGTCTCGGACTATATAGCCTCGTTTCCTTTATGGCAGCTAACCGGGCGCGGGAAATAGGCGTGCGCAAGGTGCTCGGAGCATCGACAGGTAATATCGTTTATTTGTTCACCCGCGAGTTTATCCTGCTTGTGTTATTGTCGTTTTTGATCGCGGCGCCAGTGGCGGGATTCTGTATGGAAAAATGGTTGGAGAATTATGCATTTCATTTTAAGCCGGGGCCGGTGTTGTACCTTGAGGCTATATGTATCTCCATTGTCATTGCCTGGCTATCGGTGGGGTATAGATCGTTAAAGGCGTCTATGGCAAATCCGGTGGAGAGTTTAAGGACCGAAGGGTGAATGCTCTTCAGGAAAATACATAGAAACATTTCGATGTATTAATATTTTCGGTATCTTTGTGCTGAAATGATGGATAATAAGAAAATAGAGAAGATCTCCAGGGCATTGAGCGATGCCAGCAGGATAACTATTTTACAGCAGTTCAAGAAAAGAAACGACTGTCTGTACTGCGCAGAAGTGCATGATATCCTTGATCTTACACAACCTTCCATTTCACACCATTTAAAGCAGCTGGTAGAGGCAGAGCTGCTGTTGCCCGAAAAAGAAGGGCGTAACCTTAAATACATCCTAAACGAGGAGGTTCTCAACGAATACATTTCCTCTTTAAACGACTTAAGAGGTAAATAATAAAAGGAGGGGAAGGCCCTGTTATCATCTCTAATATATCGAAACATTTAAATATTTTAATCTGTGAAAAGGTCTATTTACATCATGGCGCTTGGCGCCTTCGGCATCATCACCACCGAATTTGGAGTTATTGGGATCCTGCCGGATCTGGCAAAAGAATTCCATATTTCTATCGACACCGCCGGCTGGCTGCTCAGCGCATTTGCTTTGACGGTAGCCCTGGCCGGGCCTTTTACCAACATGCTTACTGCCAAACTGAACCGCAAATTTGTTATGTGCCTGGTACTGGGCATCTTCGTTCTTTCCAATTTATTGTCCGCCGTGGCGTCCAACTTTACGGTACTAATGATAGCCCGTATCCTGCCTGCATTTCTACACCCGGTGTTTTGGGCGGTAGCCATGACAGCAGCGGCTAAACAGGCAGGGCCGAAAGACGCACCTAAAGCCATCGCCATTGTAATGGGAGGCTTAAGCGTCGCCACCGTCCTGGGTGTGCCTCTGACAACCTATATGGCCGACTTGTTCAACTGGAGAGCGTCATTCATCGTATCTGCCGCCATCAACCTGCTGGCTTTTGGAGCGCTCTACTTCTTTGCCCCATCGATGCCTGTTAATGAAAGTCAGGCGAGCCCGGCAAGCCAGGTAAAAATATTGCGCAGTGTACATTTATGGGTCAAACTGCTGGCTTCCACCATTATATTGGCCGGTATGTTCGCCACCTACGGCTACCTGGCTGAATACCTGGATAAGATCTCTCATATGAATGGGGCGCAGATAAGCATCATGCTGCTGGTCTTCGGCGGCACAGGTATCTTAGGCAACTGGCTGACAGGCATCGCACTGAGTAAGAACATAACCCTTACCGTTCGCCTTGCGCTGATCCTTTTAGTAGTAATGCATATCCTGGCTTATCAGTTCGGCGGCTATTTTGTCCCGATGGTGATCATACTTTCTATCTGGGGCTTTATCCATACCGGTGGTTTCCTGGTCGCTAACCTTCATCTTACCCATGACATCAAGGAACCTGCCCTTGACTTCGTCAATAGTCTGCTCCCGTCTTTTTTTAACGCGGGTATCACTATCGGTACATTGCTGGGCGGTTTTGTCATCGCCAGGTACGGCATTCATGAGGTCATCTGGATGACAGTACCCTTACTTTTGTTGTCACTTGGGCTGACTTTTATCACTGCTCCTGTAAAAAGAACAGCCGGAAAGGCAGACGTGGTGAAACTGCAGCAAACGAAAGTCGGCGAAATGGCCGCTATTGCAGAATAAATTATCTTAGTTTCATGAAAACCCCTTCTTTACTAAACCTTGCATATTGCTGCCTGCTTCTGCTGGGCGCCTGTAACTCTAATCCATCTTCGACCGCCAAACCTCCGCTCGTGGTCCGCGATTCCACGCGGGATGCGCCCAAAGAGAACTATGATACGCTTGATCCAGCCACCCGCTCCCATTTTCGTGATGCGCAGGCATTCCTTGAATTTATTAAAAAACCGAACAGCG
>Ga0105240_10001227_pt1 | contig 44588 bp, 38 predicted proteins | sample KBSC54metaG_FD_80426 | JGI IMG/M metagenome (GOLD analysis project Ga0105240, IMG submission 80426) | Corn rhizosphere microbial communities from Kellogg Biological Station, Michigan, USA - KBS C5-4 metaG | ecosystem: Host-associated > Plants > Roots > Rhizosphere > Soil | place: Michigan, USA... | reverse complement strand
GGCGTTGTTTGCTTTGATCGCCCCCAACCGGATCACCGCCATATCGCCGGATCTTCGATTCAGCACCAGCGCGTATTGATCGTTCGGAGTCACCGCGATGAAGCATGGCTCCGCGCCCACCGCTGCTACCGCGATCACCTTTCGAGTGCCGATGTGAAAGATGCTCACATCCCCAGTGAGCGGGTTGGCGACGAACAAAAACTCGCTTGAAGCTCCCATCGCTCCCGGTGCACGCCCGGCCAGCGCGGTCTCGGCCACCAAAGGTACGTGATGCGGATACACCACCACCACTGCGTCGCGCCCCTCACCAGTAATAAACAATTGACCGCCGTCCTGATTAAAACAAAGATGCTCCGGTGTGACGGCCAGCGGCAGATGCACAATCACCCGGCCCCCAGGCGTTTGCAGCAACGTCAGCATGCGTTCTTGCCTGCGGCTGACCACCAAAGCCTTGCCGTCGGACCGAAACCGGACCGTTCCTATGGGGCCGCCGATCGGTATCGCCGCTACTTTGCCGGTCGAAAAATCGAGGATACCGGCGACGCCCGTTTCGCCGAAGCTGATCCCGCACAACGTTCCCTGATACGGCTCGATATCGAAGTCGACCGGATCCATCGGAAGCGCCACTTGCGCGCTTGCCGTAAACGTGTCCAGATTCACGCGGATCATTTTGCGAGACTCCCGGCACAGCACCCACAGCGCGGACCGATCCGGTGAAAGCCGCATTGCCAAGGCTGACGGTGCAACTTGCACTTTGCGCACCAACTTCATCGTGCCGGCATCAATCTGGTGAATCGTGCCGTTGAGCGGCGTCAGTGCGTAGACCGCGGGTTCCGTTGGATGCGTGATCACCGCCGTCGGCGAGCCTTCCAGCCGCACATGTGTCAGGAGCGTAAACGCGGCTAGATCCACCACCGCAACGGCCTGTCCGCCCTCGTTCGCGACAAATACATAGCCTGCGAAGCCCCTGGTTTTCGGGCCGCATCCGGGTACGAAAGCCGCGGCTCCGCCGAGCAAAAAGTGACGACGTTGCATGAAGCCTGTACACCCATTCTATGCCGCGCCGCCGCAGTACACTAAGCGATATATGTTGAAAGCTGCCTTCGCGATCCTCGCAGGATTTCCAATCCTGTTCGCGCAGACTCAAACCGGTCTCACCAAGATGGGCCACTCTATTCACGGTGAAACCTACGATGTTGGTCCGCGGCAGAAGCCTTGGCTGATGGACGGTATTGGTACGGAGCATTTTCCGATCACAACTTCCAATCCTGAAGCTCAGAAGTGGTTCGATCAGGGCAACGCGTTGCTGGCTTCTTTCTGGGATTACGAGGCGGAGCGTGCGTTTCGTTGGGTTCTGAAGCTTGATCCGGATTGCGCCATGGCCTATTGGGGACTCGCGCGTGTCACCGATCACAACGGCGATAAAGAGCGCCGGACGATCGCGTTGCGGGAAGCGGAAAAGCGCATGAGCAAAGTCACCGAGCGTGAACGCATGTATATCCGGGCGTGGGTGGATCACTATCGCGAAGACCCCACTGCGCCCAAGACTGAGAAAGAGCGCGATGACGTGTTTCGCCGCCGGCTGGAAGAAATCTGCTGGAAATATCCCGATGACTTCGAGGCGAAATCGCTCTACGCGCTGGCCAATCTGGGGGACGGAAACCATCTCGGCTCGAACGCCCTCCTCGATGAGATCATCGCGAAAGATCCCCGCCATCCGGGCGCAAACCACTACAAAATCCATCTGTGGATTGGGCCCGATGCCACCCACGCGCTCGATAGCTCGGCCATTTACGGCGACATCGCGCCCGGCATCGGACATGCGCAGCACATGCCCGGCCACATCTACTCGCACGTGGGCATGTGGAACGAGGCGGCGATCTCCATGGATAAAGCGACGCGAGTAGAAGCGGCATATATGCGCGATCACGTGGCGTTTCCGTTCAACACCTGGAACTACGCGCACAACCGGAATTATCTTTGCTACATCCAGGAGCAACTCGGCATGGCCGATGCGGCCATTCAGGGGGCGCGCAGCCTGCTCGCTTCTCCGTACGATCCGAAATACAACAAGGAGAAGAACAGCAATCGCCCCGGCAAGGTCGCGCTCCTCCGGGTTCTGATTCGTTACGAGAGATGGAAGGATATTCTCGACAGCAAAGATCTCAAATGGACCGACGACATCGAGGACAAGATGGTCAAAGAGCACGCGCAGGCGCTCGCACACATCGGCCTGGGCCAGATTCCGGAGGCCGAGGAGAACATACGTAAGCATCAGGAGCTCAAGAAAGAGGTTGAAAAGGACGAGAATAAATGGCTGACTCCCGTCTATGAAACTCAGGCGATGGAGATCAAAGGCCGCCTGATGTTGGCGCACGGCGACACGCTCAATGGGTTGGCTGCGCTGTCCGATGCGGCCGCGAAGGAATCGAAACTGCGTGAGGACGATAACGATCCGCCGTTCTACGCCAACATCGTTTACGACTCGCTGGGCCGCGCCTACCTTGATCACAAGAGTCCTTCGCTCGCTGTCGTTGCCTTCGAGAAAGCGCTCGCCGAAGTGAAGAACGATGGCTTTGCACTGGCCGGATTGGCGGAAGCGTACCACGCGATCGGCGACATAGAAAAGGCTCGCGATGCGTGTGGCCGGCTTCTTTATGTATGGGCGCAAGCCGATCCCTCACTCAAATGGATGGAACGGGTGAAGGCTCTCGGACTGAAGGCCGAACCTCGCGATGAGTCTCCTCGTAAACAACGCATCTACCGGTCGGCGGAACTCGCTTCTTACGGGCCTCTTCTCTGGGAGCCGTACCGCGCGCCTTTGCTCGATGCGGTGGATTCGAAAGGCAAGCGCGTCACGCTGGACGAATACAAGGGCAAGAATGTCATGCTCATTTTTTATCTTGGCGACGAGTGTCCGCACTGTCTCGATCAACTGGTGCAGTTGGCGAAACGTGCGCCGGATTTCTCGCGCGAATCCACCGAGATCCTGGCCGTCTCAAAGAACAGTCCGGAACATAATCGCGAATCTTTGAAAATGGGCGAAGTGCCGTTCCGCCTGCTCTCCGATGAAAAGCTCGAGAATATGAAACGCTTTCTGTCTTATGACGATTTTGAGGATCTCGAGCTGCACTCCACGATCCTGATCGATAAGAACGGCCGCGTCATCTGGTCGCGAAATGGCGGCGATCCATTCACCGATTTTGACTTTCTGGTGAATCAGATCAAGCGCGCGAATCAGATGTGACAATCAAGATATGCCTCTCCTGATTCGTCCTACGCGACGGCAGTTTCTTGCCGCTGCGGCTGCGATTCCCGCCCTGGCGCAACCGAAGCCGGCACACTGGGCGCTCCTTTCTGATACTCACATTTTCGCGGACAAGACCGGGGAATACCGAGGCTTCCGCCCCTACGACAATCTGAAGCGCGTGCTGCCGCAGGTACAAGCCGCGCATCCCGATGGCGTCCTGATCAATGGCGATCTGGCGAAATTGGAGGGTCTCACCGCGGATTATGAGTTGTTGAAATCGATGATCGAGCCGGTCGCGCAATCCATGCCGCTCTGCCTGTCGTTGGGCAATCACGACGATCGGAAGAACTTCATGGGCGTGATGGGAAAACTTTCGCGCGGCGTCACACAGCCGGTGGAATCGAAGCATGTTCTCGTTCTGGACCAGCCGCCGGTGCGTTTCATCGTTCTCGATTCGCTAATGACCACCAACGTTGCCGCCGGATTGCTTGGAAAAACCCAGCGAACGTGGCTCCAAAACTACTTCGGAGCAAGCGACGACACGCCAGTGATTATTTTTGTGCATCACACCATGGACGACGGCGACAACAGCCTCCTGGATGCCGACCGGCTTCTTCACCTCACCAGAGGCGTGCGGAAGGTGAAGGCAATCATCTACGGTCATTCACATGCGTATCATTACGATTCCGAGTACGACATCCATCTGATCAACATTCCCGCTGTCGGCTACAATTTCGCCGATTCAGAACCCGTCGGCTGGGTGGAAGCTATGTTTTATCCGGACCACGGAAGCTTTCAACTGCACGCATTCGGCGGTAACACCAAGGATGACCGCAAGGCCAGAATGTTGACTTGGCGGCAATAATCTAAACGAGCGCCAGGCGCTCCAGCAGAGCGTTCACTTGCGGGTCGCGGCCCATGAAATGGCGATACAACTCAGCCGGATCTTCGCTGTCGCCCTTGGCAAGTATATTCTCGCGGAACGACATTCCGGTTTCGCGATTGAAGATTCCCGTGGCGCGGAAACGCGTGAACGCGTCGGCATCCAGCACCTCGGCCCACTTGTACGAATAGTAGCCCGCGCCGTATCCCACAGGACTTGAAAACAAATGAGTGAAGCCGCAGATCATCGCATAGCCCTCGGGCAGCTTCGCAGGCGCATATTCCTGTTGCAAGCGCCGGCAATATTCGACAACATCGCCGTCCTTTTGCGAGTCGTATTCCATGTGCAGCGAAAGATCGAGCACGCCGAATCCAAGCTGCCGCATCTGGCCATTTGCGCTGCGAAATGTTTTTGCACGCTTCATTTTCTGAAACAGATCTTCGGGAATTGGTTCGCCCGTCTGGTAGTGGCGCGCGAACATATCCAGCGCCTCGCGTTCCCAGCACCAATTCTCCATAATCTGCGACGGCAGCTCTACAAAATCCCAGGGCACGTTCGTTCCAGCCAGGCTCCGCACTTCTACGCGGCTCAGCGAATGATGTAAAAGGTGGCCGAATTCATGGAAGATCGTTTCCACTTCGCGATGGGTGAGCAGCGCCGGCTGATCGCCGATGGGAGGCGTAAGATTTCCGCAAATCAATCCCAGATGCGGTTCGAATTGGCCGTCCTTCGGGTGTCCCGTCAGCAGGGAGTCCATCCACGCGCCGCCGCGTTTGTTCTCGCGGGGGAACCAATCGGCGTAGAAGGAACCAAGTTTAGTTCCATCAGCATCGAGAATGGAATAATACTTCGTCTGAGGATCCCACGCAGGCACCCCCGATTCTTCCACCACACGAATGCCGTACAGGCGGTTCACAATGTCGAACATCCCGGCCACGACGCGGTTCACCGGGAAGTAAGGCCGAAGCGCTTCCTCATCGAAATCATAGAGCGCTTGGCGTTGCTTCTCCGCGTAGTAAGCGACGTCCCAACCCTCCAGGTCCGGCATATTCGCGAAGGCTTTCAGTTCTTCGTTCTCTTGCTCGAAACGGTGCGCCGTCTTGGCCTTGAGTTCCTCCAGGAACGTGCGCGCTTTCTCCCCTCGATGCGCCATACGGTCTTCTAGAACGAGATCGGCGAAGTTCGGATATCCCAGCAGATCTGCTTTGGCTCGGCGAAGTTCAAGGATCCTGCGCAGGTTTTCACGATTGTCGAGAGTACCCGAAGCGGCGCGGCCCATGTACACGCGATACAACTGTTCTCGCGTCGCCCTGTCGTCGAGATAAGTCATCATCGGTGAGAAGCTGGGACCCTGCAACGTGAAGCGCCAGCCCTCAACGCCCTTGGCCTTTGCGCTTTCCCGAGCCGCGTTGACGGCGCTTGGTGGAAGCCCGGCCAGTTTCGCTTCGTCGGTAATCACTAACTCGAAGGCGTTGGTAGCATCCAAAACATTTTCGGAAAACTTCGTTGTGATCTGCGCGAGTTGTACGTCGATCTCGGACAGTTTTGCCTTGCCTGTCTCATCCAGATCCGCTCCATGGCGGCGAAACGCGTCGACCGTCTTGGTCAGCAGGCGCTTTCTCGTCCCGGTGAGTTGTTGTGCTTCCGGAGTCGCGGCATATTCCTTGATCACACGCCAAAGCCCAGGGTCGAGGACAAGGCCCGTATTGAACGCGCTCACCGGCGCCTGTACCGCGTTGTGCGCAGCGCGTAACTCGGGATAGGTAGCCACAGACTCCAAATGTCCCACCACCTTCATCGCATATTCGAGTTTTTCCGCCAGGTCTTCGAGCGCCAGAAGTGTATTCTCGAATGTGCGTGGACCTTGACTCTCGGCGAGCGCCTTCTGTTTTTCCCGCGCTTCTTTCAGCAGTTCCTCGATCGCCGGTTCGACGTGTTCGGCCCGGATCTGATCAAATGGAATTCGAAACTGAATCTTCAGGAGAGGATTCTCTGCGATATTGGTGGACATGGAATTGAATCTCCATTATCGCCCGCGCAAGCTGACCAGCTAATCTGGTAGAGTCGCATGTCCAGTAAAAAATCCCCCACCAAAGCTGCCATTCCGCCTATCAGGACCGAAGTCGCTCTGCGCGGTCAAGCGGTCGCAAAAGCTGTGGAACCAGCCATCCATCTCGACGACGCGTCTCTTTATATCAACCGCGAACTGAGCATGCTTGCTTTTCAACGGCGAGTTTTGGAGGAGGCCGAGGACGAGCGGAATCCGTTGCTGGAGCGGGTAAAATTCCTCGCCATTCTCGGTTCCAATCTGGACGAGTTCTTCATGGTGCGAGTGGCTGGTCTCGCCGCGCAGATGGACGCCGGCAGCGTCGAAGTCGGCCCGGATCGCATGAGCCCTGGCGCGCAGATGCTCGCCATTCGCCGCGAAGTCAAGAAATTGGTTGCCGATGCGCAGCGCTGCTGGAGCGACAAGATTCAGCCGGCGCTGGCCGAAGCCGGCATTGAAGTCGTGGTGCAGGAGGCATGGAACGACCGCCAGCGGGCGGCCACGGAGCGTTACTTCCACGATACGATTTTTCCCATTCTCACCCCGCTCGCTTCCGATCCCGGCCGGCCTTTCCCGCACATTTCGAACCTGAGTTTGAATCTAGCCGTGGTGATCCGCAATCAACGCGGTCTCGAGCATTTTGTGCGCGTGAAGGTGCCGGATTCCTTGCCGCAATTGATCCCGGTGAATCGAAGCAGTTCAAAACCGGGCCAGCCCCTGCGGCGGCCGAGGCGCCTCGAGATGGTCTGGCTGGAAGAGGTGATCGCGGCTCATTTGGGTGCACTGTTTCCCGGGATGGAACTTGTGGAGGCCTATCCGTTTCACGTGACTCGCGACGCGGATATCGCCATCAAGGAACTGGAAGCCGAAGATCTTCTCGAGACCATTGAGGAAGGCGTACGGCAGCGGCGCTTCGGCAGCGTGGTGCGCTTGATGGTGACGGACGCGATGCCCGATCATATTCTCAAAATCTTGATGAACAATCTCGAGGTTGAGACCAGTGAAGTTTATCGGACGAAGGGCCCCCTTTCTTTGAAGCGCCTGATGGCGCTGGCTCAGCTTGACCGCCCGGAACTGAAAGAGGCGCCATTCGTTCCGGCCATTCCTCATCTTTTGGTTCCCACGTCAGAGGAAGACAATATTTTTTCGCTGATCCGGCGCAACGATATTCTGTTGCATCATCCGTTCGAATCATTCCAGCCTGTGGTCGACTTTCTTCAGAAAGCCGCTCACGACCCGGATGTATTAGCCATCAAAATGGTGCTGTACCGTGTGGGCCGGAATTCTCCCGTAGTTGAAGCGCTTCTGGAGGCGATGGAGAACGGCAAGCAGGTGGCCGTGCTTGTCGAGCTGAAAGCCCGTTTCGACGAAGAGAGCAACATCGAGTGGGCGCGAGCGCTGGAAAAAGAGGGCGTCCACGTCGTCTACGGGTTGCTTGGACTAAAGATCCACTGCAAAGTGGCGATGGTGGTGCGCCGCGAAGGCGACGCGATGCGCCGCTATGTTCATTTGGCAACGGGCAACTACAACGTTGTCACGTCGCATCTATATACCGATGTGGGGTTATTCACATGTAACGAAGAGATCGCCGCGGATGTTACCGATCTATTCAACTACCTGACCGGCTACTCCGCGAAGACCGATTATCAGAAGCTGCTAATTGCCCCGGTGAATCTAAGTGAGCGCTTCGGACGCCTGATCGAGCGTGAAATCGACCGGCAGAAGAAAGGAACGCCGGGTCATCTCATCTTCAAGATGAATTCGTTGGTGGATTCGCGCACCATTCAGTTACTTTACCGGGCATCCCAGGCCGGAGTGAAGATCCAGCTCATCATTCGCGGCATTTGTTGTCTGCGGCCGGGAATACCCGGAGTGAGCGAGAACATCGAAGTGACCAGCATCGCTGGGAGATTCCTCGAGCACAGCCGTATCTATTACTTTCACAATGGCGGTGAGCCGGAAATTTATGTTGGCAGCGCCGACATGATGCCGAGGAATATTTATCGCCGTGTCGAGGTGCTCTTTCCGCTGGAAGACGAGCGAGTGATTCGGCACGTGCGGAACGACATTCTGGCCACGTATCTGGCCGATAACGTGAAGGCGCGCCGGATGCGTTCCGACGGCACCTACCAGATCGGCAAGGGCGACGGCGGACGAAAGCCCGTCAATGCCCAGGCTGTTTTCCTGGAGAAAAGCAGACTCACGCGGACGCGCGGCAAGAACGGGAAACTCTAAGCCGCATGGAATTGGCCGAGCTTCGAAAGGAATATACGAAGGGTGGTCTCAAGGAGCGTGACCTTCGGTCAAACCCTTTCGAACAATTTCAACTCTGGCTCGATCAGGCGATCGCGGCGGAACTGAAGGAACCAAACGCCATGTGCCTCGCCACTGCGGACGCCGACGGATCTCCTTCGGCTCGCATGGTGCTGCTGAAGGGCGTTGATGAGCGCGGATTTACCTTCTACACGAATTACGAGAGCCGGAAGGCCGAAGAACTCGAGGAGAATCCGCGAGCGGCACTTGTCTTCTACTGGTCCGAGTTGGAGCGGCAGGTACGAATTACCGGCTCGGTTGAGAAGGTCACCCGCGAAGAGACAGAGGCCTATTTCGCCATGCGGCCGCGCGAGAGCCAACTTGGCGCGTGGGTGTCGGAGCAAAGCGCCGTAATCTCCGGCCGCAAGGCGCTTGAAGAGCAGAAAACTGCGCTGGAGAAGTGGTACGAAGGTATGGAAATTCCTGCACCTCCCAATTGGGGCGGGTATCGCGTGACGCCGGATGAGATCGAGTTTTGGCAGGGGCGTCCGGGCCGGTTGCACGATCGTTTACGGTACGGTCTTGAGGATGGGAAGTGGATCGTGGAGCGGCTGGCGCCCTAGTTCACACTTCGCGAAAACGTATTCCTCGACGGGTGTGCCGCCGATCAGGTGCTCCTGGATAATGCGCTCGAGGACCGCCGGCATGGCCGAGTGATACCATACGCCCTCCGGGTAGACCACGGCGATGGGACCCTGCTCACAGACGCGCAGGCAGTTCGCTCTTGTGCGGCCGATGTGATCCATCAGGCCGAGTTGCGCCAGACGCTTCTTCAGGTAATCCCACGCTTCGATTCCCACTTCCTTCTCACAACACGTCGGCTTCGTCTGATCGGCACAGAGGAAAATGTGACGTGTGATGCGTGGAAGGTTTAGCTTCTCCGAGATGGTATGCAGGCGTTCTGTTTCTTCGCTCACGGTGTGAAATTGCTATTATCTCTCACATGCGATTGACGGCCGTGTTGTTGTGCCTCCTGGCAGTGCAGCTCGCCGCTGAGACCATCGTGATCAGGGCGGGGAAGTTGATCGACGTGCGAAACGGGCGCGTGCTCGCCGGGCAATCCATTCTGATCGATGGCGAGCGCATTAAAGCAGTGGGCGCGAACATACCGGCGCCGGACGGCGCACGGGTGATCGATCTTGGAAAATCGACGGTGCTGCCTGGACTCATCGACAACCACACGCACGTTCTGCTACACGGCGACGTAACGGCCGACGACTATGCCGAGCAGCTCTTGAAAGAGTCGATTCCCTACCGCGCGATCCAGGCGACGGTGGCGGCCCGAACGGCGCTGATGAATGGCTTTACGGCGATTCGTGATTTGGAGACCGAAGGTGCCATGTATGCGGACGTCGATGTGAAGAAGGCCGTGGCCAGAGGGCTCATTCCAGGGCCGCGCATGTGGGTTGTCACGCGGGCATTTGCACCCACGGGCACTTACCCGCTGCTTGGGTATTCGTGGGAATTGAAGCTTCCGGAAGGCGTGCAGATCGTCGACGGTGCCGATAATATTCGTCACGCAGTTCGCGAGCAGGTGAAGTTCGGAGCGGATTGGATCAAATATTATTCAGACCGAGGCTACTACATCAAGGACGGTGCGCTGCATTCGCTGGTGAACTTCACTGACGAAGAGGCGAAGGCGTTGGTCGACGAATCTCATCGCCTGGGCCGGAAAGTAGCGGCGCACTGCATGGGCCGCGAAGGCATCCTGGCGGCTCTACGGGCGGGCGTCGACACGATTGAACACGGCGACGGCTTCGATGATGAAACTCTCGACATGGTGAAACAGCGCGGCTTGTACTGGTGTCCTACGATTTACGTCGGAGTGTTTGTGGCGGAAGGGCGCGCCAAGGAAGGGAATCCCATCTGGATCACCATGCGGGACATGAAAAAGAAAGTTTTCGCCAAAGCGCTGCAGAAGGGTGTGAAGATCAGTTTCGGCACGGATGTTGGCGGTTTCTCCTGGACTGAAAACGAGGCGAAGGAATTCGGCTATATGGTCCGGTACGGCATGACGCCGATGCAGGCAATTCAATCGGCGACGAAAGCCGCGGCGCAGCTTCTTGATCAAGAGGCCAATTTGGGTTCGATTGAAGCCGGCAAGTTCGCGGACATCGTCGCGGTGGATGGCGACCCTATCAGCGACATCACGGAGTTGGAGCGGGTGAAGTTTGTGATGAAGGGCGGGGTTGTTTACAAACCGTGAACGGAGCGACTCTATCCCCCTGCGCTAAAATACGGGTGTTGGCTGGTAATGAGTCAAGTCACGTTTTCCATACCGGATGAGATTCTAGTTGCGTTGAAGGCGACGCCGGAGGTTCTTGCGTCCAGGATCCGCCTTGCCGCAGCCGTGAAACTGTACGAGATGGGCCAGCTTTCGTCCGGAGCAGCCTCAGCTCGCCGGCGTGCCGAAGCCATATTTCCTCGGCCGCTTGGCGGATTTTGGCGTGAATACATTCGACCTCAGCGAAGAGGATCTGATCCACGACCTCAAGAGTGCATGAGGCGATCTGTGACACTTCGCGGATCCAGTATTTGCATCAGATCGGTTTGCTGAATTTGCTCGCCGAGTTTTACTCCAGAACGATCATCCCGCCTGCGGTCGCCGATGAATTAGAGCGCAGCAGATTGCTTGGTGTCGATTTGCCGGATATCTCCGCACTGCCCTGGCTGACGATTCAGGCCCCAAAAGGGTTAGACAAGGCACTCATACTGGCGCAGTTGGGTGCCGGGGAAAAGGACGTGCTGGCGTTGGGATCGCAGGTTCCGGGCGTAGTGGTGGTTCTTGACGAACGCCTTGGGCGACTGTACGCTGCATCGTTGAAGTTAACTTTCACGGGCACGCTGGGAATCCTAGTGCGAGCAAAAGTAGAGGGCCGGATTCCCCGTATCGGGCCCGTGCTCGAACACCTCCATCGTTTGGGATTCCCCTTATCAGCGAGAACACGCGCGGCGGTCCTCAAACAGGCTGGCGAATGAAGTTTGGATCAACGGTAATCACGCAAAAGATCTTCCAACACCGGCGTCTGCGGATACGGATGTCCCAAATACCGCCGGAAGCCTTCACCAAATTCGAACCCCGCCGGCGCGCCCCGTTTCCGGGTCCACTGTTCCATGCTGTCCAGATAATCATCGATACCATGATGTGTCTTCAACCACCGGCGTTGGCTATCATGGCAAGCGAGCATCGCTTTTTTGATCGCGAACGTCTCGCCCACATTCACTACAAAGTGCGGACTCACGTCGCCGCCTTCGCGGTCGTGCCCTTCAATCGGATCCATGAAGTAGAGATGCGGAATGCCGGCCAGTGGGGGATCGCCGCTTGGCGCATAATTACGAGCCGGGGCGCCGAAACACGCATCGCGGACTAGCATGCTCGTCGCCTCGTGATCGCAGAGGTAATCAACCGGGGAAGAAGTCAGCACAATATCGGGCTGCGTCTTTCGCAGTATTGCCGCCACGCGCCGCCGCGATTCGTCGTCGCTGAAGATGGAGAGATCACGAAATTCGGCGCAGATGTATTCCGCTCCGATTAGCTTGGCCGAAGCCGCCGCCTCTGCGCGCCGAATGGCAGCGATCTCCTCCGGCGAGTGCTCGCTCGAGCCGCAATCGCCCGGCGTCATCGTCACGATGCTGATTTGATGTCCTTGGCGCGCCAGCAGCGCCAGCGTTCCACCCGCCAGGATCTCTATGTCGTCCGGGTGGGCATGAATTGCAAGAATCCGCATTATGGATGTAGCGTAGCGGGCGCCGCGGCAGCGTTGGGAGAACCCAGAACTTCGCGGACTTTCTTTAGCACTTCATCCAGGCTGAATGGCTTCGCCAGGAATGCCGTGTTGTGGTCGGGCTGCTGGAAATAGTCGATCGCTGTATCGGTGTAACCGGAAATATAGAGCACCCGCGCTTTCGGAATGCGCCGCTGCAAACGGCTCACCAGTTCAGGCCCCTTCAAGCCGGGCATCACGACGTCAGTCAGAATCAAATCGACGAAGCCCGTATAGGACTCGCAGATGCTTAACGCTTCAGCGCCACAAGTTGCTTCCAAAACCTTGTAGCCGTTCTTATCGAGCACGTTGCGAATCAGCATGCGAACCGCGGCTTCGTCTTCCACCAGCAGGACCGTCTCGCTCCCCGCCATGGACGGCTCCGTGACGCGCTCCGTCTGCTCTACCTGAGCTTCCGCATTCGCCAGGGGCAGATAGACGGCGAACGTAGACCCGTGCCCCAACCGGCTATGCACCGTGATGTAGCCACCGCATTGCTGCACGATGCCGTACACAATCGAAAGGCCGAGCCCGGTCCCTTTACCTTTTTCCTTGGTCGTAAAAAATGGTTCGAAGATCTGAGCTTGCGTCTCCGGGCTCATGCCGCAACCGGTGTCGCTGGCTGTCATCAATACATAGCGTCCCGGCTGCACTTCGGGATTGTGCGCGAGCCTGCTCACGTCCACCTGAACGTTCCGAGTCTCGATGAATACCTTCCCACCCTTCGGCATCATGGCATCGCGCGCGTTGATAGCGAGATTCATGATTACCTGCTCGATCTGCCCAGGGTCGGCGATCACGTTCCCGAGATCCGACGAGAGCCGGTAAACAATCTCAATGTCTTCGCCCGCCAGGCGCCGCAGCATGTTGCCGATGCCTTCGATCGTCTTGTTCATCTGCACCGGCTGGTTGTGCACCACCTGTTTGCGGCTGAAGGTGAGGAGTTGACCCGTTAGCGCAGCGGCGCGCTCCGCGGCCTGGGCGATTTGCTCGGCCTGTTCGCGCTGCTGCTCATTGCAATCCGGATCGTACAGCAGCAGATTGCTGTACCCCGAGATCACGGTCAACAGATTGTTGAAGTCGTGCGCCACGCCTCCTGCCAAGCGTCCCACTGCTTCCATCTTGTGAGCCTGGCGCAACTGTTTTTCGCTCTCCAGAATCGCTCGTTCCGCGCGTTTGCGCTCGGTGATGTCCCGGCACACGATCACGCCTCCGTTCACTTCACCCCGATGATCCCGCAGCGGCCGCCCGTTCACGCTGATCCAGAAATTCTGCGCCGTAGTCGGCATCTGCACCAGCAGTTCGAGGTCGTCCACTTCCTCCCCGCGAATGGTGCGCGCGAGGGGCAGGTATTCGGCAGCGATCACGGTGGAGGCGCCAGCCAGGGAGAATACGTAGTCCTGAGCCCAATCGGCCGCCGTGCTGTCGGGCGTCGGCTTTCCGAACATCCGTTCCGAAGCAGGATTGTAAACCAGATAACGGTTCTGCCGGTCGGCCACAATCACCGCGTCGGCCAGGTTCGTCAGCACCGATCGCAGGATCGCTTCTTTTTCGCGCAACGTTTGTTGGGCAAGCTGGCGTGCTTCAATGTCGATTTCCAGCAGCCGCTTGGTGCTCATCAGATCGCGTGTGGCCGCCTGCAAGGCCGCTTCGGATTTCCTTGTGATCTCCAGTTGCTCTTCGATCTGCTCGCGGTTTTGTTCGATCTTGAGTTGCTGAGCGAAATCCATCAACTGCTGCTTGCGGAGCAACTGCGCCCACCAACCGCAAATGGCCACGTGTCCTATTGCGATGGCGAAGTAGAACCACAACTCGGTAAACGGAACATGCTTCTTCTCAAAGAAGTAAAGATTTACGCCTTGGTTATGAAGAATAGCGAAGACAAAATGCTGCGCGAGGATCAGAAAGGCTCCCGGCCACATTGCAGACCAGTCGCAATACACAATCATCATGGTGAACGCGGTGAAGAAGAACAGGTGCATCTCCGCGATCCCGTGCATCTGGTAAATGTGCAGCGCTACGAACATTTGCAGCGCTATGCCGCATAAAATACGCGTAATCTTGTGTTTGGGCCAGAACGTCAGCGGGAAGAAAAAGATCACACCGGCCCCGAACACCACGGGCAACGTCACCCGCCACGTTTGATAGTGGGCGCCCAGCATCAGCGCAATCAGCACGTGCCCTATGAGGAACCGTGTCATCAACCAGTTACCGCGCTGGTAGATGCCGTCCATTACCTGCTCGACTTGAGCGGACGTCAGGCCAAAGTCGTGCCTCTCTCGCATCGCCGGTGGAAGGCGCGACGAGTCGGAGGATCTAAACATGTGCACTAATAGTAATGCGAATCCCTAGCCATGTAACTAGAGGAGAACTCTTAGTTTTCCATATAACAAGCTCTCAGTAGGTTAAAACAGCAGTAGATCCACCGATTTAATCCACCCGGACCGCCCATGTAGTTAACTCCTATGGATTTAAAGGGTGCCGGATTCGGCTGATCGCACCGAAATCAGGTCGGCAAACCCAGTCCACGAGGTCCAAAAATTACCCGCCGGTCGTCTGAAACGCGGTAAGATTGGATGGCTTGTAACGTCTACTATCCTTTATGTTTGCTGCTGACTGTGCCTCAGAATACCGTGCGTTGAGGCGCAACGCAAGCGATACCGAACCAGGCAAATAGGTATGCGTGCGCGAGACCTTAGAATTCGCGGTCTGTGACTAGTTCTGTGACTGCAAATAACGCTCGTTGATATGGAGAATCCGGAAATTCGCCGATCAGCGTGCGGGCCTTCTCGGCGAACGACTGCGCCCGCTGCTTTGCTCGTTGGATTCCATGCCGGCGCTCCAAAAGCTGGCGGATCTGCGAGACGGGCACGGTGTCGTAGCTGTTCTCCCGAAGTACGGTCTCTACCATTCGCTTCTCGTCGGGGGTCGCTTCTTCCAGCGCATAGATGAGCGGCAGCGTCACTTTGCCTTCCCGCAGATCGCTGCCCACTGGTTTGCCGAGCGTCTTCTCGCGCGCAGTGAAATCGAGAATATCGTCCACCAGCTGAAACGCGATCCCCAGATTCCAGGCGAAGTCACCGAGTTTCTGTTCGCCCGGCTCGTCCGCGCCGCCCGCCAGCGCGCCCAGCCGCGAACACGCTGAGAACAGGCTGGCCGTCTTGCGGTCTACCAGTTCCATGTAATCGGCTTCCGAGACGGCGATTTTCCCGATCCGTTCCAATTGAAGCAGTTCGCCTTCCACCATTGCTTGCGTCAACGTGATCAGGATGTCGAGCAGATGGAAATTCCGCAGCCGGAGCGCGATCTGGAATGCCTGCATATACAGCCAGTCGCCGGCCAGGACCGAAGTGTGATTGCCCCAGACGACGTTTGCCGTAGGTTTCCCCCGGCGCGTCTCGGCCGCGTCGATGATGTCGTCGTGAACCAACGTTGCGGTGTGGATCATTTCGACGATCGTGCCCAGACTGATGGCGTCGTCGCCGGTCTTTCCAAAAAGCTTGCACGAGAGCAGCAGCAGGATCGGACGCAGACGTTTACCCGCGTTCGAACTCAGATACTTGCCGATATTGGTGACCGCCGAAACCGACCCCATCGATTCCAGGCTGATCTCACGCTCCACTTTGCGCAGATCGTCCTGTACCAGGTCCAACATTTCCCTGGCGGTTAGGGTTTGCCCCAGCTTACTGAAGCTCATGGAATTCTCTAGTGTAACCTACGAACGCCTTCATGAAATTGGATGTCGTTGCCTTGGCAACAAGTTGCAAATCTTCTCCGCGCAATTCGGCGATCTTTCGAACTGTGTGCGCCACGTAGGCAGGCTCGTTGCGTTTTCCGCGGTAGGGAACCGGCGGCAAGTAGGGAGCGTCGGTCTCCACCAGCATTCGATCGAGAGGAACCAGCTTTACCGCTTCCTGAACTGCGAGCGCTTTTGGATAGGTTGTCACGCCTCCGAAGCTCAGATAGAAGCCGAGATCCAAGGCATGCCGCGCCTCCTCGGGTCCGCCGGTGAAGCAGTGGAGTACGCACGGCAATCCTGCCGGGACCCAGTGCTCCTTGAGCAGAATCATCGTGTCTTCCCACGCATCGCGGGTGTGGATCACGATGGGTTTTCTGGCGTCGCGCGCCATTCTCATCTGTGCTATAAAAATCGCGTGCTGCGCGCTCCGGTCGAATGGTTGCCAGTGGTAATCGAGCCCAATTTCACCTGCGGCAATCACCTTAGGATGAGCCAGCAGCTCCGCCACCCGCTGCAACGTTTCAGAGGTCGTTTTCAAGGCGTGTTCCGGATGAATCCCTACAGTCGCGAGGATCGGCGCATATTTTTCGGCGAGCCGAATGCCCGCTTCCAGATCCGGAGGTCCCTTGCCGGTTCCGATCACGACCATCTTTTCAACGCCGGCTTCCAGCGCGCGATCGATCGCCTGCTGCCGGTCGCCGTCGAACTGTGAATCGTCGAGATGGCAGTGAGAATCTACCAGACTCACTTCAGGCGCGCCCCGATCTCGATGTTTTCGAGGAAGCCCGCCAGCACTGGACTCCCGCCCTCGAGCGATGCCGCGACGATCATGCCTTGCGATTCGATGCCTTTCAGTTTGCGAGGCGCCAGATTCGCGACAATCACCACTTTGCGTCCGATCAGATCCTCCGGCTTGTAGGCCTTGGCGATTCCGGCCACGATCGTGCGCGGTTGCGCTTCGCCGATGTCGATCTTCAGGTGCAGCAGTTTATCGGCGTTTTTCACTGCTTCGGCCGACTTCACCATGCCGACGCGAAGATCTACCTTGCCGAAATCGTCGATCCCAATCGTTTCGGCGATCGGCTGAATGGGGACTTTCGCTTTACCGAGCAATGCCGCCTGACGCTCTTTCTCGGCCGCTTCCAACTCCCACAATTTCTCTACGGTGGTCTTCAGGTCGAGCCGTGGAAAGATGCCTGTGACTTCACCGATTTTCTGGCCCACCGGCAACTGTCCCCATTTCAAATCCGCCAGCCGTACCGATTCGATTGGCTGGGTCATTCCGAGCTGTGCCCAGATCTTCGCAGCTGATTGTGGGATTACGGGATAGACCAGTGCGGTGACAATCCGCAGCGTCTCCGCCGCGGTATAGAGGGTTTCATCCAGGCGTTTCTGAGCATCTGGATTCTTGGCCAGCTTCCATGGAGCTTGTTCGACGATATAGCCGTCGGCCCAGGAGATGAACGCCCATATCACTTCGAGCCCGTGCGAAAAGTCGAACTTCTCAAAAGCATCTACATAACGTGTGATCGTTTCTCCGATCTCGTAATCCGCCGGTCCGGGAATAACCCCATCGCGATACTGCTTGATCATCGCCAAAGTGCGGCTAGCGAGATTACCAAGCCCATTCGCCAGATCTGCGTTGTAGCGCTGAATCACAGCGTCGTAACTGAAACTGCCGTCCTTACCGAACACAACTTCGCGCAACAGAAAATAACGCAGTGCGTCGGTTCCGATCAAATTCACAATCGGTGTAGCGCGCACCAGGTTTCCCTTCGACTTGCTCATCTTCTCGTTTTCAAACAGCAGCCAGCCGTGCGCATAGATGCGTTTCGGCAAGGGGTACTCGGCGGCCATCAGGAACGCGGGCCAGAAGATCGCGTGAAATCGCAAAATCTCCTTGCCAATTAAGTGCAGGTCGGCCGGCCATAGCGGTTCGCCATCCAACTGTTGCCCTTCCACGGCGCTTTTGTATGTCGTCAGAGCGTCGAACCACACATAGAAAACGTGATTGCCTTCGACGGGCAATGGGATACCCCACTTAATCGTCGTGCGGCTGATGGAGAGGTCGTTTAACCCTTGCCTGAGAAACGCCAGCACTTCGTTGCGGCGGGTATCCGGTTGGAGGAACTCGGGGTTGGCCTCGTGAAATTGAATAATCTTTTCGGTGAAATCGGAGAGCTTGAAGAAGTAGTTCTCCTCGGTCACTGTCTCGGTGATACGGCCGCATTCGGGACAGGGGTCGCCTGGCTTGGCATCGTTGACATATAACTCGTCGGAGACACAATACTGCCCCGTGTAGGAACCCTTGTAGATGTAGCCCTTCTCCAGACAGCGGGTAAAGAGATCGCGCACAACGTCGGCATGCTGCGGGCTGGTGGTCCGCTGGAACCGATCGATTTTCAATCCCAGCACTTCCCATTGCTTTCGGAATTCCTCGGAAACGATGTCGGTAAGTTCCTGCGGCGTCTTTCCCGCGGCTTCCGCCGAGCGCTCGATCTTCTGTCCGTGTTCATCGGTGCCGGTGGTGAGCACCACATCGTAGCCTTGCATCGTCTTGAATCGCGAGATGGTATCGGCGGCGATGGTTGTATACGCGTGCCCAATATGCGGCGCCGCGTTCACGTAGTAGATCGGTGTTGTGAGGTAGTATTTCATCTTTTCGTTTTCAGATAAGCAAAATTCGCGTCGGCGATCACCTGCTTGAGCGGTACACCAGTGATGGTCGCGAGCACTTTGCAGTCTTCGTATTCGGGCGTGTACGAGCCGTTGCCGGAAACCTTGATCCGCACGCGTCCGTGCGGCGTTTCCACTTCCACGTGTTCGCGAGTTTGTACGCGCCGTTCGGCCGGATAGATCCGCAATCCAAGCGTCGATGTCTCGTTCAGAACGATGGCCGCCAGCTTCTCCTGATCTTCCGGCTTCGCGATAACAGTAAGCATGGTGCCGGGCCGGTTCTTCTTCATCTGCATCGGCGTTAGCGTAACGTCGAGCGCTCCGGCTTCGAGCAGGCGCTCCATTGTGTAGCCGAGTACTTGCGGCGTGGAATCATCCAGGTTCGTTTCGAGAATCGACACCGTTGTCGATTCCGCGGCTTTTCGCAAATCGCCGATCATCACGCGCAGCACGTTGGCATGCTGTTCAAAATCTCTGTCACCCGCGCCATAACCTGTCGACGAGATCGACATCGGCGGCAAAACACCGAAGTGCGTGGCGAGCGTGCTGACGATTGCCGCGCCAGTGGGTGTGGTGAGTTCCATTTCTGGCCCGCGCGAATAGATCGGCTTGCCAACAAGCAATTCGACTGTGGCCGGAGTCGGCACCGGCAGGACTCCATGTTCCGTCTTAGCCGTACCACTGCCCACATTGAGCGGTGCACTCCAGATTTCTTCCACGCCCAGAGCATCGAAACAAAAGCATGCGCCCACGATGTCGCAGATCGAATCCACGGCTCCGACCTCGTGAAAGTGGACCTTCTCGAGCGGCATGTTGTGAACCTTCGCTTCGGCCACACCGAGGTTTTGGAATATCGCCGCCGCATTCTGCTTCACGCGTTTCGGTAGATCGCCTGCCTCAATCATTTTCAGGATATGAGGCAGATGACGATGGGCTTTTTGCTCGCCGCCATCGACGTAGAATTTGGATGCCGCGATCCCGCGTCGCTTCGTTTTCTCCAACCGGAACGTGGCGCCCGTGCTCAGGGAAGTCAGCGCCTGTTCCAACTCGGGAAATACAACTCCGGCATCCAACAAAGCGCCGACGGTCATATCGCCGCTGATTCCCGAAAAGGCATCCAGATAGCAGATTTTCATACGATCAATTGAGGAAGTATCTCTCCTGAAGCCCCGCGCAACGAGCAATCGGCCACGCTGGAGATCGGTGTTTCGTCGAGGTTGATCTCAATCACACGCGCTCCCGACCGTTTCGCCAGTGGCGCGAGCGACGCAGCAGGATAGACGACGGCCGAAGTTCCGGCCACCAACAAGACATCCGCTGAAATTGCCGCCTCTTCTGCATTATGCCAGACTCGCGCATCGAGCCCCTCGCCGAACCACACGACTCCCGGACGCTCGACACCTCCACAGTGGCATCGTGGTGGCAGCTCGTTCAAAGGGACAGAACGATCCTCACGTTCCGAGCCGCACTGAACACAACGAACGACCCAGATGCTCCCATGAATCTCCAGGAGACTCCGGCTGCCGGCCTGCCGATGAAGGCCGTCGACATTCTGCGTGATCAGAGTGAACTCCGGAGTGCGCTGTTCCAACACGGCAATCGCTTCGTGACCGGGATTCGGCCGCGCGTCTGCAATTAGCCCACGACGCCAGTCGTACCATTCCCAGACGAGCTTCGGATCGCGGGCAAATGCTGTAGCGGTTGCAAGATCTTCGGCTCGAAAGTTGCGCCAGAGGCCGCCCGAGCCGCGAAATGTGGGGATGCCGCTTTCCGCTGAGATTCCGGCGCCCGTAAGGACGACGATACGCTTTGCCGATTTCAACCAGTCGCGAATTTGATCCACCGTACCTTCATCTTCGTACGTGACGGGCCTCGCGATTTGCGATTATAAATTAGACCAGTTAGTATGGTACATATTATGGGGTCGCGGAAATTAGATCAAAAGACGATCGGCGTTACGGCTTTCAAGGCGCAGTGTCTAGCACTCATTGATGAGGTGGCTACCGGCAAAACTGATCGTGTCGTGTTAATGAAACACAACAAGCCCATAGCTGCCGTCGTGGCCCTGCATAGCGAGACCCACGATCTCTGGGGCGCGATGAAAGGCACCGTCGTAGTTCCGCCCGATCTTGATTTGACGCAACCTTCCGGTGAAACCTGGAAGGCCGATGCGTAAGCCTGTTCTGTTGGACACATGCGCAGCAATCTGGCTGATGAACGGCGACCAGATGACGCAAGAAAGCAGGCGAGCGATTCAAACTGCCCAGAAACAGAGCCTTGGAGTATACGTTTCACCGATTTCCGCCTGGGAGATCGGGACACTTGTCAAAAAGCGAGGTCTGCAACTTTCGATGACGGTGGATGCGTGGTTCGAACTGTTGCTGTCGCTTCCCGGAGTGCGGTTGGCTGAGATGCCGCCCAAGGTATTGATTGCCGCCGCATACCTTCCGGGTATCGCGCCGAAAGACCCCGCGGACCGCATTATCGTGGCAACAGCCAGAGAATACGGTCTGACAGTTGTGACTCGTGATGGAGAGTTAATCCCGTACGCCGCCAACAGAGTCTTTGATGCTGTGCGATGCTGAGCGTCAATCAGCGAAGATTCAACCGGGACTCAATCCGGTTCAACCGATTGTTCAACTCGACAAATTTCTCAAGCGCCATGGTTTCGAGACGCTGAAGACCTAGGTCCCACTGATTGCTGTCGCCCCCAAGAGTACTTGCCAGGAACACGCCTTTGAGGTCGTTCATGCAGTGATTCACTGTATTGGCGTGCAGCAACACTCCAATCAGTACAATGATCATCGTGGTTGCGGGCACGACCGTTACATAAATGTAAAACTGATCCGCTGTCATGCTCGCTTCAGCGCCGCCCGGGCCCTCGTCACTAGATTCTCGGCATCGCACCCCAGTGCAGTCAAATGCCCCATTTTCCGTCCCGGACGAGGCTCCAGTTTCCCGTAAAGGTGCACCTTCACATCCGGAAACGCGCAGGCCGCGGACCAGTCTGGTTCGCCGCTCATCCAAACATCCCCAAGCAGATTCGCCATTGCCGCCGGCTGCATGAATCTGGTCGATCCAAGCGGTAGACCGCATACCGCACGAAGCTGTTGCTCGAACTGACTCGTCACACACGCATCGAACGTCACATGACCCGAATTGTGCGGACGCGGCGCCAGTTCGTTGATCAACAGATCGTCGGATCTGGTGACGAAAAACTCAACACACAACACTCCGGCCACAGCCAGTTTCTCCAGCACTACACGAGAAATCTCGACCGCACGCAGTGCAACTTTCTTGCTTACCCGCGCAGGCGCCGCCGAGATATCCAGAATCCCGTTCCGATGCGAATTCTCAATTACGCCCCAATGAACAAAATCACCCTCAGCCGATCGCGCCGCTACTACCGATACCTCGCACGCGAAATCGACAAACGCCTCCAGCACAGCCGGCGACGGTCCTACTTTCGCCCAAGCCTCCAGGGCGTCTTCCGGCGTCTGAATGCGATACTGCCCTTTGCCGTCGTATCCAAAATCCGCGCTCTTCAGGATTGACGGACCACGCAGAGACTTCTGCAGATCTTCGAGTGAACGGATCTCCCAAAAATCAGTCACTGGAAGACCTGCGTTTCGCAGAAAAGTCTTCTCACGCAACCGATGCTGCGTTGTGTGGAGCACCGTGCCAGCCGGCCGCACCGGAACTATCTCGGCTGCCGCGGCCGCTGTAGCTGCTGGAACATTTTCGAACTCGAATGTGACTACCGAAACACCACGGGCGAACTCGCGAACACGATCGAGATCGTCATAGGCGGCGTTGATTTCCAGGTCCGCTACTTGTCCGGTGGGCGTGTCGAATTCCGGCGAATAGGTGTGGACCCGATAGCCCATCCGCCGCGCAGCCATCGCAAACATCCGTCCCAACTGGCCGCTTCCTAGGACGCCTATCGCCGCGCCCGGGAGAATCGGCTTCGTCTTCACGGCAGGGTTTCCCGCTTCACTCTCTCGGCCTGTTCTTCGCGGAATTGACGAAGTTTTTCCCGCAACCCCGGCCGCGACACAGCCAGAATCGCGACGGCCAGCAGCGCCGCATTCGTTGCTCCGGCTTTGCCGATCGCCATTGTCCCAACCGGTACTCCGCCAGGCATCTGAACGATCGAAAGCAGCGAATCGATGCCCTTCAGAGAATGGCTTTCTACCGGCACTCCGAGCACAGGAAGCAACGTGTGCGCGGCCACCATTCCCGGGAGATGCGCCGCGCCGCCTGCACCCGCAATGATCACTTCCATGCCCTTCGATTCAGCCGTCGACGCATATTCCGCCATCAGCCCCGGAGTCCGATGAGCGGAGATCACTTTGCACTCGTGCGGAACCCCGAATTGCGTGAGTACTTCATCCGCATGCCGCAGCGTTTCCCAATCGGACTTGCTGCCCATGACCACGGCAACGATCGGCTTGTTATCGTTCCCTGTCAATGCCGTTTACTGGCCTTGCCCAAGCGAGAAACCCGGCTTGCCGTCGAACGTGTGCAGTCCTTCGGTCTTCACGAAATCGAAGCCCGCATCAGTGGCGCGCTTCAACAGCGCGATCACTTGATCGTGCGACACCGCGCCGCCGTCGGTTGGCGACATGAAGCGGCAGATCCACGAATCGCTGGTCAGTGTGTCGGCGAATCCACCCGGATAAACCTTCGTACCGCGATTCGCAATTGTGACGAGCTTGAGTCCGTTGCCCGACAGCTTCTCGATCTGCGGGCCAAGCACGTCCCCCGTACCGCCGGTCCAATCGATCACCAGGTCGACGCCCACCATCTCCTTTTTCTGTTTGCCCTGCTTCGACGCAAATTGCTCCACCGACTGCCGCGGTCCCGCTTTGTACACCACAGGCTTCAGCTTCTCGGGCTTCTTTCCCAGGTGGTCGACGACTGCTTGCGCAAACTCTTTGGTTCCCACCTTCTGCCGGCTCGTGCCCTCTTCGTAAATATCGTAAGTGTGGATTCCATCTTCGATCGTCTTCAGCCACGCATTGTGCACGCGCTCCGCGATGTCCTCCTGGCCGATGTGGACCAGCATCATGATGCCGCCCAACAGAAGTCCGGACGGATTCGCCATATTCTGCCCGGCACGCCGAGGAGCCGAGCCATGAATCGCTTCGAACATCGCGTAGTGTACACCGATGTTTGCCGAGCCCGCGAGGCCGACCGATCCGGCGATCTGCGCCGCAACGTCGGAGAGCACGTCGCCATAAAGATTCGGCATCACCAGAACGTCAAAAGCCTCCGGAGTGTCGGCAAGTTTCGCCGCTCCGATATCCACAATCCAGTGCTCGTTCACGATGTCGGAATACTCGGTCGCGATCTCATCGAAGACCTTGTGAAACAGGCCATCGGTGATCTTCATGATGTTGTCCTTTGTAAAGCAGGTTACTTTTTTGCGCGCGTTCTTGCGTGCGTATTCGAAGGCATAACGCACAATGCGCTCGCATCCGCCGCGGCTGATCAGTTTCAGGCACTGCATCATGTCCTGCGTCTGGCGATGCTCTACGCCGCCGTAAACGTCTTCTTCGTTCTCGCGAACAATCACCACGTCCATCTTCGGATGCTTCGTCTCGACGTAAGGGGAGTAGGCCACGCACGGACGAACGTTCGCATAAAGGCCAAGCATCTTGCGAGTGGTGACATTCAGACTCTTGAAGCCTCCGCCCTGCGGAGTGGTGATCGGCGCCTTGAAAAACACTTTCGTGCGGCGCAACGATTCCCAGGCGCTCGGCTCAATGCCCGCGCTGTTGCCTTGCAGATACACTTTTTCGCCGATCGCGATTGTTTCAATATCCAGCCGTGCGCCCGCTTCCTTCAAAATATGAAGCGAGGCCTCCATAATTTCAGGGCCGATGCCGTCGCCGTGGGCGACTGTGATGGTAGTTGAATTTGCCATGGGTGAACCCACTAAAGTAATCCCTTTCGACCACAAATGGCAACCACTTTCCCTCCGTGGAGCATCCATACAGATGAGAGAGCCGCGCATAGTAGAATGAAAGTTCCAATGGAAAACCCTTGGTTGCACCGCTTTTGTGTCCTTCTTGCGGTGTGCACCTTATTCCTGGTAGTCGCCGGAGCTTCTGTTACGAGCAACGAAGCAGGCTTGTCGGTTCCTGACTGGCCTCTCTCCTACGGTAAGGTCATGCCCGATATGACGGGCGGCGTGTTTTTTGAACACGGGCACCGCCTGATCGCGAGTACTGTTGGCTTTCTAACAGTCATCCTGGCCCTCTGGCTCTGGATTGTGGAAGATCGGCGCTGGATGAAATGGCTCGGCTTTGCGGCGTTGCTCGGAGTCATCGTCCAGGGCGTGCTTGGCGGGCTGACCGTGAAGTATCTGCTGCCGAAACCGATCAGTATCAGCCATGCGTGCCTGGCGCAGCTCTTTTTCTCCACCACCGTCGCGATTGCTATCTTTACCTCTCCGTCCTGGCGCCGCGGGCCCATCATCATCGAAGATTCCGGCTGGCCCTCGCTGCATAGCCTCGCGCTTGCCTTGCCGATAGCGACTCTCCTTCAAGTCGCCCTGGGCGCAGGTTATCGCCACAAAGCATTTAGCGTGATTCCGCATGTTGTGGGTGCGATTTTTGTCACCGTACTGCTGATGATGGTCTCCGTGTTTGTCATCACGCAGGCAGCCAACAACGCACAACTGGGGACCATCGGATGGGCGCTCCTCAGCGTCACTTGTGTGCAAGTGATCCTCGGCGTCGGGTCGATCCTGGCGCGCGCGTCCATGAACGAAGCGGGCCGGCCGCCACTTTCGCTCATACTACTGACCGTCGCTCATGTCGCGACCGGCGCACTCACCATGGCCGGCTCGGTCGCGTTGACAGTTTTGGTTTTCCGGAACGTTAGGTCGCATGCAAACCTTGCGTCTCATTCTCAAGGTTTGCGGACGGTATCTTAATGGTCCAGGACTACATCGATCTAACGAAACCTCGCATCACATGGCTCATTCTGATGAGCACCGGAGTTGGGTTCTTCTTCGGCGCCCTGAATGCAAGCTGGTCTTGGGCCGTGCTGATTCACACCATCATCGGGACTGCACTCATCGCCTCCGGCACCGCGGCGCTGAATCAATGGTGGGAGCGAGAGGCCGACAAGAAAATGACCCGCACGGAGTTGCGGCCGCTGGCGGCGGAACGCATTGGCCCTACCGGCGCCGTAGTCTTTGCGATCGTACTTTCCGTCGCCGGGTTTGTGGAATTGTGGCTGGGTGCGAATCTGTTGACAGGCCTTCTCGGCCTTTTTACGCTACTCACCTATCTCCTCATCTATACGCCGATGAAGCAGCGCACGCCGCACTCCACAACTGTGGGCGCGATACCCGGAGCCATGCCTCCGCTGATTGGTTTCGCTGCTGCGCACGGATCACTGACTTCGGAAGCATGGATTCTCTTCGCCATCCTCTTCGTCTGGCAATTTCCGCACTTCTACGCGATCGCCTGGATGTACAAAGACGATTACGCGAAAGCAGGCATCAAGATGTTGCCCGTGGTCGATCCAACTGGTGAGCACACCGCCCGCCAAATCCTGTTCTATTCGCTAGCTCTGATTCCGATCAGCGTGATTCCGCGTTATCTCGGCATGTCGGGAAACATTTATCTGGCCGGCGCACTGATGCTCGGAATGATGTATTTCTATTCCGGTGTTCTGGTCGCGCGCCACAAAACACGAGCGGACGCCCGCCGCGTGCTGCTCGCGTCGATCGTATATTTGCCCGTACTCTATATGCTGATGATGGCCGACCGTACGTCTCTGTGAAACGGCTGATTTCCTTCGCGCTCGGTCTCCTTCTTCTCACAGGTTGCTCTCTTGAACCCGCTCTTCCCTCGTTTGGCGTCGTGCCGGATTTCGTCCTCACCGATCAAGCCGGCCGGAAATTCAGCAGCAAAGAGCAACTGGCCGGCCGTGTTTGGGTCGCCGATTTTGTGTACACCACGTGCCCTGGACCGTGTCCGCGTATGAGTTCGCAAATGCGGCGCATACAGGACGCGATCAAGCCAGGCAGCGCGTTCGCGCTGGTCTCGTTTACCGTCGATCCCGATAACGATACCCCACCGGTACTTGCCGAATACGCGAAGCGTTACAAGGCCGATCCCGCCCGGTGGTTCTTTCTGACAGGATCGAAGGCCGATCTCCGTAAGCTCAGTTACGATGCGTTTCACCTGAATGAAATCGGCGGAAATCTCGAGCACAGCACGCGCTTCACACTGGTCGACGGGATGGGACGAATCCGTGGTTATTACGAAACTTCTGAACCGGAAAATATCCCGAAGCTGATTGCCGACATCAAGCGAGTGTCGGAATGATATCCATCTATACGCTGCCGGCGATTGACGCCACCCTGAATGCCACCTGCGCGGTTCTATTGGTCTTGGGCTATTCACTCATGCGGCGAGGCCGAATCGACTTACATCGGCGGGTGATGATGACAGCTTTCGGCGTTTCGATTGTATTTCTGATCTGCTACCTGATCTATCATGCGCAGGTTGGATCGGTTCGCTACCAGAAGACCGGCTCGATTCGGACTGTCTACTACACCATTCTTCTGACACACACCGTTCTCGCGGCAACGGTGCCGGTACTTGCTTCCATCACCTTGTATCGCGGATGGAAACGGAAGTTCCTGCGCCACAAGGCGATTGCGCGATGGACGTTTCCCATTTGGCTTTACGTTAGCGTGACCGGAGTGATTGTGTATTTGATGCTGTATCAGTTCTGAGTCCAGGGATCACGCCTCGCGCCAGCGGTACCATTGTGGGCAATGGGCTTCGACGATTACAAAGTGGTGTTGTATCGAAACCGACCCGACGGTTGGGTTGCGGAGATACCGGCAATTCCCGGCTGCTACGTCCTCATGTCCACCCGGGAAGGTGCCCTGGTTGAACTAGCTGCGGTATTTAGGTTGATTTCGGAAGAGTACAAGGATCGCAAAGAGCCCCTGCCTGCCGATACAACAGAAATCGTGCATGCCTAGCGGGCCGGCTGACGAGTTCCGCCGTCCCGCGGCCAAGCTTGGTTTCTTAAGAGCGCGTCAAATCGGGAGTCACGAACGATGGCGTCATCCGAACGGGCGAGCAACGACGATCCCAATTCACGGGGGTGGCAGATCGGGCCACCGCTGTGCTCTCGCTTGACTTACAGATTCCGCCGAAGAAACCAGGAGCCCGAATTATCTTGGCACCAACACAGGTTTCCGCAAATCGAATTCCGCCAGATCCACCCAGACATTGTCTACGGTGTTCTGAACAAAAGTGAGCCTCTCCAGCATGAATCTGTGCGTCGGCGATTCTTCCTTCCACCGACGTTTCGCTTGCTCATAAAGCGCCGGAATATCAGCCAATTCAACCCCCTGCGCGAGAGTCACATGAGGATGATACTCATGCGGTTCGTGAAACGCGAATTGCTTCGTATTCAGGGTTTGGTGAAGTTCGGTCAACTGCGCGCGCCCGAGTCCGATCTCCAGGTATATCACGTCGGTCACGGAGAAAATATGTACGCCAGTAATCTCAACCGGAAAAGGCGAGAAACGTTCGAGGCCCGCGCTGAGTTCCCGTTCGCCCGTGTCGGTATCCACTGACAACGAGCGCGGCGGAAGGACCGTAACGTGCGCGGCTGCAAGGCACCCAGGCTTTAACTCCTGCCGCAAACGGTTCAGAAAATCTCCCAGTTGGTCGTCTATGTACCCAACCAGAGCGAAAGAATTTATCCGATCCGCATACTTCGGATCGTGCCCCATATCTGACGTTATTCCACCCCTATGGCGCAGCCGGCGGCTGGCCTACGGCCACTGAAGCGGCTTCGACACCACTCTTCACTTCCGGAATCACCCATTGCGCTTCTTCAAACCCAACGTACTTGTAAATGCGGAGTTCTCCGCCTTCGACTTCTAATATATCGCCAACCCGGAGCGCTTCGTCAGTATCCTTCAATTCCATCCAAACTGCGTAGGGTCCCGAGGCATAAACTGCGTTGATGAGATCGTAGTCCTTGCGCTTTACGCTGGTGATCCCGATGGTGTGCGGAGCCCAGCGGAACTGCTGGCGCACGCTCTCCTTCATCCGGTGGATGCGATACTCTGTCATCGGATCGTTATCTCCCTTTGCAAACAAACCCACTTACTGCCGTTCAAAACATTCTACAACTAAATGTTTTGTAGCGTGAGCATCTTTTTTTCCCAGGCCGATCCACCTCTGGGCACGATCCCGGTCCCAGAACAACGTATCGCTTGCCGCGCCGAGCGATTCCTTCGGCTCGATGGTGGCGACTTCGATCCCCGGGTCTATGTCGCCCCGGTAACGCGAATACCCGCGGACCGCCTTTACCGTCGCCCGCACGAACCATGGCCGTTGGACGAGAACATTCACCGCCACGATTCGTGTCGCACCCATTCGGACAGCGGCCCAGAGAGGGAGAGGGTCCACCAGGCCGCCGTCCGCATAAAAAACTCCATTGATTTTCCGCGGAGGAAGGAACAACGGAACGCTACAGGATGCAGCCAGGTGCTCCCACGTGACGTCAGGCCATTCAAAGAGCCGCGGCCGCAGACGGAACGTTTCCGTAAGCACCACGCCATATTGCGATTTCGGCTCACCTGCCTCATAGACCTCCTGATAGAGGTGATCCATCTCGTCTGCGATCAGACCTTCCCGCAACGATCTCGGGATTCGCCAACGCGGCCGGGAAATATGATCCAGGTTCAGCCACAGGTTTTCCATCTCGGCGGCGGGCTTTCCAGCGGCCACCAGCCAACCGTTCAGCGAGCCGATCGACGCGCCGACAACGATATCCGGCCGGATGGCGTCGTGCAGTGCGCTCCAAACTCCGGCCTGATAAGCCCCGAACATCCCTCCCGCCGAGAAGACGATCGCTGTTTTGACTTCTGGCACAATGGTCAATGGTAATGTGCTTCGACTCCACGTCTTACGGTCCTGAGGTTGCTTCTATTCTGGCACTCGACCGTGGTTCGTGTGAACAAGGGCGGCATATTTTAAAGACGAAGACCGCGCAGGGTTTGTTCCCATCGTCCACGAGTCCCGAAGCCGCAATGGCCGGTCTGTGGCTCTATTTTTCCTGTTTCGACGAGGCGCACCGAGTGGCTCAGGATCTGGAAACGCCGGAAGGCAGCTTCTGGCATGGCATTCTCCATCGGCAGGAACCGGACGCCGCCAATGCGGCTTACTGGTTTCGGCGAGTCGGGCAGCATCCGGTATTTCCCGCTCTTCGCGATGCCGCTGCGAAGATTCTTAGCGCCCATTCCGTGCCGTTCCGCATCGAAAATACTTGGAATCCAATGGCGTTCATCGATTTTTGCGAGGCCGCACGGCTGCAGCCCGGCGGCGAGGCTGAAAAAGTGGCTATGGAGATTCAGAACGCCGAGTGGCAGATACTCTTCGACTATTGCGCAAGGAAGAAACAGTGAGCACGGTCCGCGCCGCGGTGCTCACAGCGTTTGAACAGCCTTTGGAAATCCGGGAGTATCCCGAGCCGGCCGCGCTTGCCCCTGGCGAAGCGCTCGTTCGCGTCGAGATGGCCGGCATTTGCGGTACCGACGTGCATCTGTGGCTTGGGCAGCTTCCGATTCCAATTCCCATAATCATGGGACACGAGACAGTCGGCCGCATCGAGCGAGTGGGCGAGGGTCTGGTGAAAGATTGGCGAGGTAACCCCCTCAAACCCGGCGATCGCGTCACCTGGGCGAGTTCCATTGCCTGCGGAGAATGTTTCTACTGCCGCACCAAGAATCAGCCAACGCGATGCCTGGTTCGAAAGGCCTACGGGATCTCTTACAACTCCGACGAAGCGCCCCACCTGCGTGGTGGCTATGCCGAGAAGATTCTGCTGCGAGCGGGCACGGCCATTTTCCGCATCCCGGATAATCTGCCAACGGAATCTGTGGTCGGCGCCGGCTGCGCTTTGACGACGGCGATTCACGGCGTGGAACGCGCGCCCATCACATGGGGCGATGTGGTCGTCGTGCAGGGAACCGGCCCAGTCGGTTTAGCGGCGCTGGCGGTGGCGATCGAAGCCGGCGCGGCGAAGACCGTTGTGATTGGGGGTCCTCCACATCGGCTGGAATTGGCTCGCGAATTCGGCGCCAATACTGTGATCGATGTAGAATCGGCGTCCGATCTGTTGGAACGCCGCAAGCTTGTTCTCGCCGCAACCGGACCCTATGGCGCGGACGTCGTAATAGAGTGTGTCGGCCATCCGGACGCGGTGAACGAAGGGATTGAATTCTGCCGCGACGGCGCTAAATTCCTGGTGCTCGGGCAGTATGCCAACGCAGGCAACATATCCTTCAATCCGCACACGGTAACGCGGAAACAGTTGCAGATGATCGGTTCCTGGGGATTCGAACCGCGACACGTGGACCGCGCGCTGGCTTTGCTCGAGCGTTCCAAGTGGAAGGATCATTTTGCGGGCGAGATCACCCATCGTTTTCCTCTCGAAAAGGCCGATGACGCGCTCACTACAACCAGGGGCTGGCGCTCCGGTAAGACCGTGATCGTCCCCTAGGAGAGTCTATTGCTGAGACGTCTGCTCATCATCGTGCTGCTGTTGGTCGGTCTCATCGCGTGGCTTCTCGTGAGACGATCCGGGCCGCCCGAAGTCCCATTCACGAAGGTCAAGCGGGAGATGATCGAGAGCACGCTTACCACGAACGGCAAAGTAGAGCCAGTGGAATGGGCGGCCGCGCGTGCCGAGAGCGCGGGTACGGTGGCCAAAGTTGACGTGCAACGCGGGAACCAAGTGGCCAGAGGACAGCTTCTGGTGGAACTCGACGTTTCGCAAGCCAGGGAACAATTGGCCAGCGCCGAAGCGCGAGTGGCGCAGGCGAAAGCCGAGCTGGACGTGCTCACGCGGGGCGGTAAATCGTCGGAGCTCGCGGAGATTGAGAACGGGCTGATCGCGGCGAGATCGGAGCTGACAACAGCCAAGCGGGATTCCGATTCGCTGTCGCGCCTGCTCTCCAAACAAGCCGCCACTGCTTATGAGATGGGCCTTTCCCGCGACAAAGTGCGCCAGATTGAATTGCGGATCGAAGGATTGGAACGCAGACGCGCCGCGCTTGTCGGGCAGAGCGATCGCGCAGTAGCCGAAGCCAAAATCAAGGAGATGGAAGCGGCCGCTGCGGAAATCCGCCATCGCGTGGAAGTGAGCAACATTCGCAGCCCGATGAGCGGAATGCTCTATCAGTTCGACCTCAAACCGGGCGCCTATCTCAACCCAGGCGACCTGGTGGGAAGCGTGGGCCGCATCAATCAGCTCAAGGTCACCGTGTATGTGGATGAACCGGAACTCGGGCGCGTAGAGAAGGGCATGCCGGTGAACATTACCTGGGACGCCATGGCCGGACGGCAGTGGAAGGGCGTTGTAGATCGCATGCCGACGCAAATCGTTCCGCTCGGAACACGCCAGGTAGGCGAGGTGGTTTGCATCATTGAGAACCCGGACCTCAGCCTGATTCCAGGCACCAACATTAACGCGGAAATCCTGTCGCGCAAGGCGGACAGCGCGCTGACGATCCCGAAAGAAACGGTGCACACCGAAGGTAAGCAGAACTACGTGATGAAACTTGTAGGCGACCGCCTGATCATGCAGCCGGTGAAACTCGGAATCGGCAGCATCACCCGCATTCAGGTGCTCCAAGGTCTCTCCGAAGGCGAATCGATTGCACTGCCCATTGAGCGGGTGTTGAAGAATAATGAAGCAGTGAAGCCAACGTATCCTGAATAGCGAGCCTGGCCACAATCAAACCGAAAGCCAAATAAAATCTCTAAATCGAGAGTCTTTAAATAGCCGGCACACCCGTGCCGGTTCTCCACAGTCGCGCTGCTGTTTGGTATCTCGCAGCTATCGCCGAGGCTCTCAAACCCTACTCACTTGTGCGAGGCAAGAGCTCAGAAGAGCGATTCCGGCAAGCGTTCGGCAGTGACACACCACCAGAGCCATCCTCAAGCTCACTGCTTTGGGAGAGCACTAGAGTTGCCGTAAAGTGCTAACTGTTAGGGCTTCACAACCAGCAAAAACCCGTCAACATCCCCCGCGACACTATTATTCCCAAACTGCAGCGCATTGCTCGTAATCGGAAGCGCGTTCGTATCCTGGCTGAATCCGCCCGCGTATATCGTGCCATCGGCACCGACCGTGATGCCATAGCCTGTGGTCACGGCCACGCCCCCCGCATATGTACAATAAGTGAGCGCCGCCCGCGGAGCTGCCGAGAGATTCAATCTCGCCACAAACGCATTTTGGCCCATCCCCCAAACGAGCTGTGCCGCGTCTTGCGTAACCGCCAGATTCGAGGAGAACGTATAACCGGCCAGATACACATTGTCATTCGCGTCAATCGCGATGTCGTAGGCGACATCGCCGTCGGCGCCCCCAAAATAAGTGGCGTATTGGATAAACGGAGTTTTGCCCGGGTCGAGGCGCATCACGAAAGCATCCGCCACACCGCCGAACGCCGGCTGATAGGCATTCGAGGTCACCGGAAAATCGGTTGACGTCGTGAATCCAGTGATCACCGGCCGTCCGGTGGAATCGGCGATCATGCGGCGCGGTTCTTCATCGCCACTCGTTCCACCGATATACGTCGAGTAGAGGACAGCTCCCGGACCGGTTTGATTGCGGTCGAGCTGTGTGAAAAATATGTCGCCGCCTCCCTGGTAACTGCCTCGATAAGCATTGCCGGCAACGGGAAAGTCGGGCGAGGCCGTCCACCCGGTAACGTAGACGGTATTATTCGGTCCCGGTAGAATCCCCCGGCCTTCGTCGGTTTTGCCCCCACCAAGATAAGTGGAGTAGGCAAGCGAGCCGCTGGTTTGGTCGAGTACCGCGATAAATACGTCGACCCCGCCGATATTCGATTGCTGCGCCGCATTCGCGGTTACCGGGAAGTCTGTCGATTTAGTGGTGCCGGTGATATAAAGAATGCCCTGCGGGTCCACGGCGATTCCGTATCCAATATCCGAACCCGTGCCGCCAACGTACGTGGAATACGTCAAGCTGTCTGTACCAAAGAGTTTCGGATTGAACTTCAGCGCAAATGCATCTTCCGCGCCACGAGGCTGATTTTGCGTCACCAGGCCCGATAGGGGGAAGTCAGTTGACAGTGTGTACCCGGTGATGCAGATGTTGCCAAACCTATCGAGCGCCACCGCGTTCGGTACATCAGCGCCATCGCCACCCAACAGGGAGAGCGATACCAGGGACGCAGCGCCGGATTTCGTTGGGTCGATTTGTGCGACGAAGATGTCGAGGTTGCCGTTAACGGCCACTTGGTAGGAACTCGCAGTCGAACTGAGGTCGGCGGAGTTTGTCACGCCGATGATGGAGACGATGCCCAGGGAATCGACCGTGACCGCCTTTACCTCGTCCGTGCCGGAGCCGCCGATGTAGGTGGCATAGGAGAGGACCGGATCGATAACCAGCGGCTTCGAGCGATCGTACCGGCCGACTTCGAAGGCCGCCAGGTTTCTGCCGATCAGCGTGTAGTTACCCCCCACCAGCCGTATCCCGCTCTCATCCTTCTGATAGATTGCCGGCGCGTGCTGCACCAAATGCTTTCCATTTACGTCCACCACCAGGTTGCCGTCATAATCCAGACTCAAGCGGTCCGCCCCGTCGAAATTCATGGCGATGCAATTCGGATTTGCCCCTGGCTGCACAACGAAGTCGTACTCCAGTTGCCGGCCGTTGCCGTAATAAACCAAGTCGACGCCCGGATAGACCGATGGATACTTCACACGGCTGTATTGGGGGACATCCGTTCGCCAGCGTGTTCGGTCATTGCCATGGAAGTATCCGGCTTTGGCCGCAAGGCGGTCCACTCCCTCTAGCTTTCGCACCGCCTCCGCATGCAGCAGGGAGATCCTGACTTGTGCGCCGTCGAGCGACACCTGGGCCCCCTCCTGCGTCAATCGGAGATCGAAACCAGCGCCGCGAGCGCGGTAAGATGCGCCGTCGGCCGTGGGTTCAAACCGGAGCGGGAGTTCGCGCACCATCTCCTGCGCCTTGGCAAGAGACGGAACACTGGATGCAAGAGCAGCGGCCGGGGCTGCCAGCAGAACGAAAAGAAACGAACAAAGCGAAACCTTCATTGGCGTTTACTGGCGGACTCTTGAATCACGTTTTCCGCTTTCATATCTCCTACGTTGTCCTTGAAGCCTTCCACCGTCACTAACTCGCCGATCTCGAGCTCTTCCGGCTTTACTTCCTTCTTGCCCACAAAAAACTTTGTTTTCTTCGTGCGTTGAAACGTGAGAATCTGATCAGTTTCCGTCGTTATCAAGATTTCTTTCCTATCGATAACTTTGAGCGTCCCCTTGAAATCGGCCGTGGGGGTTACTGCACCAATCGGATTTGCCGATTGCGGCGATCGTCTGCGGCTCTGAGCGGGCATGGCACACTGCACCACCAGCACCAACACCAGAACCTTAAGAATTATGCGAGACACCTAAATAGTTTTAAACGTACGGATTCACCGTCTCGTTTCAGTTGTTCCTACCATCTTCCCATATGTTGGTATGCTGATCGAAAGGAAAGCCTCTTGGAACAAGCCTTACGAGACTTGCTGTACGCGATTAGGGGACTATGCAAGAACCCTGTTCTCACGACGATGGCGACCCTTTCCCTCGGACTCGGCATTGCAGCAACGACTGCCGTCTTTACCATTTTCAATGCTCTCTACCTGACCTCTCTCCCCTATCCGGAGCCCGAACGCCTGGTGTATCTTCACGAAACAGCGCCTAGCCGGAACATGGCGTTTGTTGCCGCTGCCTATCCGGATTTCCATGCCTGGAGGGAACACGCGAGGACCTTTGTGGACATGGCGGCTTTTCGCGAGGACGGCGCCAATCTCACTGGCTTCGGCGACGCAGTGCGAGTCAAGATCGCCTCCGTCACGTTCAATATGGCGGCAACTCTTGGGATTCGGCCGATACGTGGCCGGGATTTTCTGCCGGAGGAGGATCGCGATGGACCCGCGTACGAACCCTCGGGCCACAAGGTTGTGCTCATCAGCTACGGACTCTGGCAGAGACATTTTGGGCAGGCGCTTGACGTTCTAGGCAAAACCGTCAGCCTTGATAATGCCTCCTACACGATAATTGGCGTGCTGCCGCAAAGCGCGGTTTTCCCCGCCGATACCGATATCTGGATGCCGCTAGGTTATGACTCCAACACAACTGGGACGCTCGCTGGATATCTATTGAACGGAGTGGGCCGGCTCAAACCGGGCGTGACAATTGAGGAGGCCACCGCCGATGTCTCCCGCACACACAAGAATCTAGCTTCGATTCGACCTCAGAATAAGATCACGCAACCTGCGGTCATGCGGCTTCGTGAGTATTACCTGGGCAAATACCGGCTCGTATCGGAAGCGCTCGCTGGTATGGCGATTTTCGTCCTGTTGATCGCTTGCATCAACGTGATGTGCCTGATCATGGTCCGAGGTACGGAAAGAGCTAAAGATTTGGCAATTCGCGTAGCGCTGGGCGCTCAATTCCGCCGGCTGGTGCGGCAACTGTTGGTCGAGAATCTGCTACTGGCTATCGCCGGAGCAGCGGCAGGTGTTCTCCTTGGAGGGTTGGTGGTTCGCGCATTCTTGACGTTAGTGCCTGGGGTCCTGCCTTCGTGGGTCGACTTCCGCCTCGATATCCACGTCCTTTGGTTTGTTTGTGCAATCACCGGAACTGTGGCGCTGATTTCCGGCCTGGCCCCGGCACTGCGATTCGCCAGCGCAGATATAAGCGCACTCTTGACCGGTGCGACCTCCAGAGCATCCCTATCCAGAGCAGGCCGCCGAACTCTTAAGATTCTCACCATCGGCGAGATTGCTCTCGCAGTGGTATTGTTGGCCAGCGGGGGAGTGGCGATCAAAGCTTTTCAAAGAGTGCTGAGCCTCGATCCCGGATTCCGCTCGCATAACGTCCTGACGTTTTCTATCGATCCTGCGCTCCCGCCTGAACAGCGATTCCGGTTTTGCCGCGACTTGCTGGACCGATTGCAGTCGGCGGGAGGAGTCGACGCGGCCGGGGCCACGAACCTGTTGCCGCTCGGTGATGGGATGCTCGGTCACGGCGACTGGGGAGGCACAACCTACCGTACACAAGACAGGCCTGTAGCGCGCCCCGGTGAGCAAGTATTGGTTGGCAACCGGCTTGTAACGCCCGGTTATTTTCGCGCAATGGGTATCGCGTTGACTCGCGGCCGCGATTTCGACGATCGCGATTCGCCTGACAGCAGCGTTGTTATCGTCAATGAATCCTTCGTCCACCAATTTTTTTCACCGGGAACTCAGGTGATTGGCGAGCGTGTCTTTCAACTATCGTCGAAGAAATGGTTCAGAGTCGTCGGCGTCGTGCGGGACACACGGCACAGCGGTCTCGACGAGGCCGTGAGGCCGGAAGCGTTCGGACCCTATCCCGCCAATCTCTTGGCACACCTAGCCATCGTCGTGCGTGGCAAGACCAACCTGCAAACAATGGCTGCAACATCGCGCGAGATCGTCCGGCAGATGGACCCAACAATCGCGTTATTTGACGTGCGCTCGATGGAGGAGCGGCTCGACCGCTCACTCTGGGCGCGGCGGAGCTACTCTTGGTTGTTCGGCGTCTTCGCAGGCATTGCGCTATTAATGGCGCTAGCGGGTATCTACGGTGTTGTGTCCTACACGGTATCCCAGCGTACCCGCGAGATCGGCATCAGAATCGCACTAGGCGCTCGCCGCGGTCAGGTTATCTCGCAAGTGCTGCGGGAGGGCTTGGTAGTCCTGGGAATCGGAATCGCAACGGGATTGAGTGCCGCATGGTCCGTCACTCGCATGATGGGGAGTTTGCTCGCCGGCTTGAACCCGCACGACCCGGCCGTCTATATTTCCGTAGTTCTCGTCCTAATTTTCGCGGCGATGGCAGCGAATCTTTTCCCCGCCCGGAGAGCTGCATTGGTCGATCCCGTTCAGGCGCTGCGGTCCGATTAGTGAGGCGCTCCGGTCTCGCCCACGACATCCCGCCGGTCGTCTACGGGCTGGCTGTTCTGGCCGCGGGTGCACGCCGTCAGCAGTTGTGGTGGCTTATCCGGAAGGGTAGGAGAGCCCGAACTGGGTAGATCAAATCGAAGATAAGGAGGGTCTTCCTTCAGTGGCAGCCAACGAGTGAGCACGGACCGCAGTTTTCCGAGTGTCACTGGCTTGGCGAGATAATCGTTCATTCCCGCAGCGCGGCATTTCATTTCATCTTCCGCCAGGGCGTTGGCGGTCATCGCGATAATCACGTTTTCTTTCCGCTGCGTCCGCCGGATTTCGCGTGTGGCCTCGAAGCCGTCCATCTCGGGCATGGTGCAATCCATTAAAGTGAAATCGTATTCCGCACGCCGCGACTTCTCCACCGCCTGCGTGCCATTCTCCGCCAGATCCACGTCGCAGCCGAGTTTCTCCAGCAGCCGTTGCGCCACCAGTTGATTCACGATATTGTCTTCCACTACCAGAACCCGGGGCTTTCGTTCCAAGGCCGTCAATGGTCCCTGGATGGCCCCTTTGTCCATTGGTGGCTCTGGTTCCGCGTTCCGCTGCAACGACTCTCGAAGCGCTGTGGAGAGTTTTGACCGTTGAATGGGCTTGAACAGGAACGCGCAAAACCCGGCCGCGCGCGCCTGATCTAGCGTGGCCGGAACATCGTGATGCGTCAGCAAGATAGCCGGTAGATAGTTGGCCGGCGTAACTTCCGGTCGATCGAGGATTGCCACGTCGTACTTTGCCGGCGTCACGCCCGGCTCATGCCACTGCGCCACGACGCCGATTTCCTGGAATTGCTCGGCGAGCATCGCGCGTGTCAATGCCGAATCGCTGTCCACGAAAACCCTAAGTCCGCCGAGCGTCGAGTCAGGTTTGTAGATCCCTTCCACTCCTCGCACGCTTTCGAAAGAGCAGGTGAATTGCACACCGGTCCCCCGGCCTGGATTGCTGTCGAGCGAGATATTTCCGCCCATCATAAGGATCAGGCGGCGGCTAATCGCGAGGCCAAGCCCTGTACCGCCGAACCGTCGTGCCGTGGAACGGTCCGCTTGCTGAAAAGGCTGGAAGAGTCGCGCCTGAACGGCCGGGGCGATTCCGATTCCGGTGTCCCGTACCTCGAATATCAGTTGGATCGTATCGCCACTGAGCCTGCCAACCCGAACACTGACGGTCACACTACCTTCCAATGTGAATTTCGCCCCATTCCCAATCAGGTTCAGCAGCACCTGGCGCAGACCGCCCGGATCGCCCGCCACCAGGTTCGGCACGTCCCTATCCACGAAATAGCCCAGCTCGATCTTTTTCTGGCGCGCATGGGTCGCCATCACGCTGACGGCGTTTTCAATAATGGAGCGCGGCGAGAAATGCACTTTCTCCGCGGTTCTCATACCCGCCTCGATCTTTGATAGATCCAGTACGTTGCCGATAATGGCCAGCAACGACTCGGCCGAGTTGCGGATCGTCTCGGCAAATTCCCTCTGACCATCTGAAAGCTTCGAGTCGAGCAGCAATTCCGTCATGCCGAGAATGCCGTTCATCGGGGTTCGGATCTCATGGCTCACGGAAGCGACAAATTCCGATTTTGCGCCCGATGCTTGTTCAGCCGCCCGCTGGGTGGCTCGAAGTTTGAACAACAGGGCGAGAACGATGGTCAAGCCGCAAAGCGATGCGGCCAGGATGTGAAGGCGCGACTGCGATTTCTGCTCTTCCTCGACCAGCCGGCCGATTAATTCCTGGTTCCGGTCGGCAACGGGCTGCGTCTCCGAGCCCAATTGTGCCATCTTCCCCTCTTCCGCCAATGCCAGCATTCCGGCGTGGAACTTTTTGATGATGGATGCTGCATCCTTCCTGGCGTAAATCCCGATATCCATCGGGTGAGATATCAGTTCGTAACGGAAGATCGTAGACTCACAGCCAGATGGGCGTTTGAGAACAGAACCAAGCGCCGACTCTTTGGCAAGCAGCGTAGCCAGCGCGTCGCCCGTGCAGACGGCCTGCACTGCGGCGGCAACGCTCTCGTAGGGCCGAGGTCTTACGCCTGGCGCCATTTGCACTACATCTTGCTCGTTCAGACCAAACCGATTGTAAGCGACCGCCTTTCCGCGAAGATCGAGCGAGCCTGAGTTTTCATCCTTTTGCAGCGACAAAATCGCAAAATCGATACTAGTCCACCGCGTCACGAAAAATTCACGTGTTCGCCCAGGTGTGATCTGAGCGCCCGTCCAAATGTCGATTACACCGCTGCGGAGAGCGTCCTCCCAGGGCCCGGAGACGTTCACCCATTGCACCGAAATGCCCTGGCGGGCGGCGATTTCGTTAAAGAGCCGCTCCGCGAAACGGGCCTGAAACCACGACCTTCCCATGCGCACTGGACGCCCCAATGGCGTTCTTTGCTGTGCCCACCAATAGCTGGCGGCCACCGTCGAAATCAACAAAACCAGGGCTGCCAAGCCCCAGCGTATGCGAGTTTTCATCGGGTAGCTTCCAGTTAATGCTTACACACATAGTGCAGATAGGAAAGCACTAACGGTACTACCGGGGTACTAAGCGATTTCTAAGACCGGCGATCGTAAGGCCTGTTTTTTTGATCCTTACGGCTTGGCTAGGGACAGAACGTGCTCTGGTAGGCGCGAGAACTGAAGGGCCATATTGCAAGCAATACAGGGGGTTGAGACGCCTCTTTCGCCGACCGGCTCTCTACCGCAGCCTTTCATCCGCGGTTTTCCCAACCGATTCCGTATGGGACCGCGGCTTCGGGTCATTCGTTTGTCCCAAGATACCCGCCTTTTAAGCGAAATTTGACACGCGCTCCCCTCTTCAGTTAATATCGAAAGGTTTGGCGAGTTGATTCTTCTACTCTCGAGCGACCCTTCCCAGTGCCCAAACAGGGCGGCTGAACCACCCAAGCAGTAAGGAGGTGGGTAAGTTATGGGAACCCGGCCGGGAGTTTGGCCCCGAGGCTTTGGCGGAAAACCCCGTTCTCAGCATGGGCCAGTCCGAAGTAGTTCCCTCGCATTTGGCTGCGATTCGCATCCGGATCGTGCCGTTCTGCTGTAAATGGCCTCAGGCTTGAAATATATGGCCTGTCGTACTCTGGATTTTGGACTGTGGCGAGTAGGACGCCGCGTCCCGTTTGTGGTCCAACGCGATTATTTAGTCGCAAAATTGTAGTTCTAACAACAGTTTAAGTCTTTAGAGAGGAAACTCGTGCCGACGTTTAACCAACTCGTGCGGAAGGGCCGGAAAACGCCCCGTTACAAGACGGCCAGCCCCGCGCTTCAGGCTTGCCCCCAGCGGCGCGGAGTCTGTACGCGTGTTTACACTACTACTCCGAAGAAGCCGAATTCCGCGCTCCGGAAAGTGGCCCGTGTGCGGCTCACCAATGGCATTGAAGTAACCACTTATATACCGGGTGTCGGGCACAATCTGCAGGAGCACTCGATCGTGTTGATTCGCGGAGGCCGCGTGAAGGATCTTCCCGGCGTTCGTTACCACGTGGTACGCGGCACGCTCGACACAGCCGGCGTAGCCAACCGTAAACAGAGCCGCTCCAAGTATGGGGCCAAGCGGCCTAAGTCATAGTATGATAAAGGGTTAAGATATGTCTCGTAGACGCAGAGCCGAAATTCGAGAGATCCAGGCGGATCCGATCTATAACTCCACTCTGGCCGAGAAGTTTGTGAATTCCATGATGTGGGACGGGAAAAAGACCATCTCCCAGGGGATTTTCTACACGGCGATGGACACTCTGAAGGAGCGGAGCGGGGATGACCCGTTGAAGCTCTTCAAGAAGGCCGTTGAGAACTGCAAGCCGCTGCTCGAAGTCAAAACGCGGCGTGTGGGCGGCGCCAACTATCAGGTGCCAGTCGAGGTTCCCCAGAACCGCCGCACCAGCCTGGCGATCCGGTGGATCCTGATCAACGCTCGATCTCGTCCGGAGAAGGGAATGCCAGATAAGCTCGCCAACGAATTGAACGACGCCGCCAACATGCGCGGCGGCGCGATAAAGAAAAAGGATGACGTCCACCGGATGGCCGAAGCGAACAAAGCCTTCGCTCACTACCGTTGGTAACCGGTTTTTAGATAAAAGTTTATGGCACGCACTGTTCCGCTCCAGAAAATTCGCAACATCGGCATCATGGCTCACATCGACGCCGGTAAAACCACTACGACTGAACGCATTCTGTACTACACCGGCCGCACGTATAAGATTGGCGAAGTCCATGAGGGCACAGCCACCATGGACTGGATGGAGCAGGAGCAGGAGCGCGGCATTACCATCACGTCCGCCGCGACCACTTGCGAGTGGAACGATTATCAAATCAACATCATCGACACTCCGGGCCACGTCGATTTCACTGCCGAAGTCGAGCGCAGTCTGCGCGTGCTCGATGGCGCGGTAGCCGTCTTCGATGCAGTCGCCGGTGTGCAGCCGCAGTCGGAAACAGTCTGGCGCCAGGCCGATAAATATCGCGTCCCCCGTATTTGCTTCATCAACAAAATGGATCGCGTTGGTGCGGATTTCTATCGCTCGGTCGACACTATCGTCGAACGTCTGAAGGCCCGCCCGGTTCCGATTCAGATTCCGATTGGGGCCGAAGAGAAATACCTCGGCGTCGTCGATCTGGTGAAGATGACGGCGCGCATCTGGCTGGACGAAACGCTTGGTGCGGAATTCAAAGACATCGAGATTCCTGCCGACCTGCTCGAAAAAGCCAAGTCGTATCGGGAGCAGTTAGTGGAAGCGGTGGCCGAATCCGACGACGCTCTCTTTGAGAAGTTCGTCGAAGGCCAACCGATCTCCGACAAGGAACTGGCAGCCGGAATTCGCAAGGCGACGCTTGCCCAGAAGATTTTCCCCGTCATCTGCGGAACGGCATTCAAGAACAAAGGTATCCAGAACATGCTGGATGCCGTGGTCGATTATCTGCCTTCCCCATTAGACGTTCCGTCCGTCACCGGAATCGCCGTGGACAATCCGGATCAACCGGTCGTGCGCAAGGCGTCCGATTCCGAGCCATTCTCCGGCCTGATCTTCAAGATCATGACCGACCCGTTCGTCGGACAGCTCTGCTTCCTCCGGGTTTACTCGGGCAAGCTTTCCACAGGCGACACAATCCTTAACGCGATTAAGGGCAAGAAAGAGCGCATAGGCCGTCTGGTCAAGATGCATGCCAACAAGCGCGAAGAGATCACAGAAGTTCTGGCCGGCGACATCGCGGCCTGCGTTGGATTGAAGAGCACGACGACCGGCGATACGATCTGCGATGAAAAACATCCGGTCATCCTCGAAGCCATCGATTTCCCGACGCCGGTGATCCAACTCGCCATCGAGCCGAAGACAAAGGCCGATCAGGAAAAATTGGGCGTTGCCATCCACAAGCTGGTGAACGAAGATCCAACTCTTAAGGTGTCCACCGACCCTGACACCGGCCAAACGATTCTCGCCGGAATGGGCGAATTGCACCTCGAAATTATTGTCGACCGCATGCAGCGGGAATTCGGCGTAGGCGCGAATGTCGGTAAGCCGCAGGTAGCTTATCGCGAAACCATTCGCCAGGCCGCCGAGTACGATTACACTCACAAGAAACAGACTGGCGGCAGCGGTCAATACGCCCGCGTCAAGTTGCGCGTGGAACCGAATCTTGAAAAGGATTTCGAATTCGTCAACGACGTCAAAGGTGGTAACATTCCGAAGGAATTTATCCCCGCCATCCAGAAGGGTGTGGTCGAGACGCTGGAAAGCGGCGTCATGGCCAACTATCCGGTGGTCAATATCAAAGTGACTGTTTTCGACGGCGACTATCACGACGTCGATTCGTCCGAAATGGCGTTCAAAATCTGCGCTTCCATCTGTATGAAGGAAGCCTGCCGCAAAGCCAAGCCGGCGCTGCTCGAACCCGTAATGCGGGTAGAAGTGGTTGTGCCTGACGAATACATGGGCACGGTGAACGGCGATCTCATCTCCCGGCGCGGCCGCCTGGAAGGCACGGAAATTCTTGGCGGGACGCACATTATCAAAGCGATGGTCCCGTTGTCGGAAATGTTTGGTTATGCCACTGAATTGCGCTCCCGGACACAGGGCCGCGGCGCGTTCACGATGCACTTCGGACAGTACGAAGAGGTGCCGCGAAACATCGCGGAAGAGATCGTGAACAAAGCGCAGGGAAAGGTTACGAAGTAGAAAAGTTTCTTTTGATCAGGAGATAACATGGCGAAGGAAAAATTTGACCGCAGTAAGCCGCACGTAAACATCGGAACGATCGGCCACATCGATCACGGCAAGACGACGCTGACGGCAGCCATCACCAAGGTGCTGGCCAAGCACAATCCGAAGGTGAAGTTCCGCAGTTTCGATTCCATCGACAACGCGCCGGAAGAAAAGGCTCGCGGAATCACAATCGCGGTGGCGCACGTGGAATACGAAACGGCCAATCGCCATTACGCGCACGTGGATTGCCCCGGTCACGCCGACTACATCAAGAATATGATCACCGGAGCAGCGCAGATGGACGGCGCCATTCTGGTAGTCGCGGCCACTGACGGCCCCATGCCTCAGACGCGTGAACACATTCTGCTGGCCCGCCAGGTGGGTGTGCCCTACGTCGTAGTGGCGCTGAACAAAGTCGATATGGTGGAAGACGCCGAGCTGCTCGAACTGGTCGAGTTGGAAGTTCGCGAGCTGCTCTCGAAGTATCAATTCCCCGGCGACGATATCCCGGTGGTGAAGGTGAGCGCCCTCGGAGCGTTGAACGGCGAAGAGAAGTGGGAAAAGACGGTCGACGAGCTGATGGATCAGGTCGACAAGTATATCCCGATGCCGGAACGCGTCATCGACAAGCCGTTCCTGATGCCGATC
>Ga0105240_10001226_pt1 | contig 44605 bp, 44 predicted proteins | sample KBSC54metaG_FD_80426 | JGI IMG/M metagenome (GOLD analysis project Ga0105240, IMG submission 80426) | Corn rhizosphere microbial communities from Kellogg Biological Station, Michigan, USA - KBS C5-4 metaG | ecosystem: Host-associated > Plants > Roots > Rhizosphere > Soil | place: Michigan, USA... | reverse complement strand
CGACACGCTGTCGCTGGCGGTGACCAAGTCCTTCTATCAAGGCCTGTTCGCGTTCGACAAGGACCTCAAGCTGGTCAACGTGCTGGCTGAAGGCTACCTGGTCAGCAAGGACGGCCTGGAGTACACCATCCGCCTGCGCCAGGGCGTGAAGTTCCATGACGGCACCGTGTTCAAGGCCGACGCCGTCAAGGCCGTGATGGACCGCGTCACCAATCCGGACAACAAGCTCAAGCGCTACAACCTGTTCAACCGCGTCGCCCGCACCGAGGTGCTCAACGACTACACCGTCAAGATCGTGCTGAAGGAACCGTTCTCGGCCTTCATCAACGTGCTGGCGCATCCGTCGGCGGTGATCATTTCGCCGACCGCGCTGAAGCAGTACGGCAACAAGGACATCGCCTTCCATCCGGTCGGCACCGGTCCGTTCAAGTTCGTCGAATGGAAGCAGACCGACTACATGAAGGCGGAGAAATTCTCCGGCTACTGGAAGGCCGGCTATCCGAAGGTCGACGAAGTGATCTGGAAACCGGTGGTCGACAACAACTCGCGCTCGGCCATGATGCAGACCGGCGAAGCCAACTTCACCTTCCCGCTGCCGTATGAACAGGCCGAGCTGTTGAAGGGCAAGGGCGCACTGGACATCGTGACCGGTCCGTCCATCATCCAGCGCTACATGTCGATGAACGTCAAGCAAAAGCCGTTCGACAACGTCAAGGTCCGTCAAGCGATCAACTATGCGATCAACAAGGATGCGCTGGTCAAGGTCGCCTTCAGCGGCTATGCCGCGCCGATGGACGGCGTGCTGCCGCAAGGCGTCGACTACGCGGTCAAGACCGGTCCATGGCCGTATGACGTGAAGAAGGCCAAGGCGCTGCTGGCTGAAGCCGGTTACCCGAACGGTTTTGAAACCGAGCTGTGGTCGGCCTATACCCACACCACCGCGCTGAAGATCATCCAGTTCCTGCAACAGCAGCTGGCGCAGGTCGGCATCAAGGTGAAGGTGCAGGCACTGGAAGCCGGCCAACGCGTCGAGAAGGTCGAGAGCTCGCCGAATCCGGACACCGCACCGGTGCGCCTGTACTACGCCGGCTGGTCGTCGTCGACCGGTGAAGCCGACTGGGGCCTGCGTCCGCTGCTGGCCTCCGAAGCCTTCCCGCCGAAGCTGTTCAACACTGCTTACTACAAGAGCGACAAGGTCGACAGCGACATCGCCCAGGCGTTGACCGTGACCGATCGTGCGCAGAAGGCAGCGCTGTACAAGGATGCACAAACCGAGATCTGGAAGGACGCGCCATGGGCCTTCCTGGTGACCGAAAAAGTCCTGTACGCACGCAGCAAGAACCTCAAGGGCGTGTACGTGATGCCTGACGCGTCGTTCAACTTCGATGAAATCGAACTGAAGTAAGCAACGCTGTATTACCTGTCGCAAGCGTAGCCAAGGTTCCGCCGTTCCCTCGACCGGGAGGGCGGAACCGGTATCACCGCAGTCACGCAGCACCGCATTTCAGAATTCCCGGCAGTCGCCCACGCAATCCATGCGCGCGGCTGCTCCCCCAAAGTAGTTGAATCATTGCAGGACGCGCCATGTTTTCTTATGTCTTAAAACGTCTTCTGGGCTTGATCCCGACCCTCTTGCTGGTCGCGGTGATGGTATTCCTGTTCGTCCACTTGCTGCCCGGCGATCCGGCGCGGCTGGCGGCGGGGCCGGAAGCCGACGAGCAGACCGTGGCGCTGATCCGTGCCGATCTCGGCCTCGATCAACCCATCCACAAACAGTTCGTGCGTTTCTTCGTGAACGCCGCCCATGGCGACTTCGGCACCTCGCTACGCAGCAAGCTGCCGGTCAGCAAGGAAATCATGGAGCGCTTCTGGCCGACCTTGTGGCTGACCGTCACCAGCATGATCTGGGCCGTCATATTCGGTCTGTTCATCGGCGTCTTTTCAGCGGTATGGCGTAACGAGTGGCCCGACCGCGCCGGCATGACGCTGGCAGTGTCGGGGATTTCCTTCCCGCCGTTTGCATTGGGCATGGTGCTGATGGAAGTGTTTTCGGTGCAACTGGGCTGGTTGCCGACGGTCGGGGCCGACAGCTGGCGCCATTACGTGCTGCCGTCGCTGACGCTGGGCGCCGGCGTGGCGGCGATCATGGCACGCTTCACGCGCTCCTCCTTCATCGAAATCATGAAGGAAGACTTCGTGCGCACCGCGCGCGCCAAGGGCCTGAACGAACGCATCGTGATCGCCAAGCATTGCCTGCGCAATGCGCTGATTCCGGTGGTGACGATGATGGGCCTGCAGTTCGGCTTTTTGCTGGGCGGCTCCATCGTGGTCGAAAAAGTCTTCAACTGGCCCGGCATGGGACGCCTGCTGATCGACGCCGTCGAGATGCGCGACTATCCGATCATCCAGGCCGAGATCCTGCTGTTCTCGCTGGAATTCATCTTCATCAATCTGGTTGTCGACGTGCTGTACGCCGTCATCAACCCGAGCATCCGTTACAAGTGAGGCAGCGCATGTCGACTTCCATTACCCCTGCCGCAAATCCCGTGACCACAACCGCATCTAAGCCGATCCGCACGCCCTGGAGCGAATTCTGGCGCAAGTTCAAAAAGCAGCCGCTGGCCCTGGCGGCCGGCGCCTTCGTGCTGTTCCTGGTGGTGATCGCGATCGTTTCGCCGTATATCTCTCCGTACGACGCCGAGAATTATTTCGACTATGACGCACTCAACGCGGGGCCTTCATTGGCGCACTGGTTCGGCGTCGATTCGCTGGGCCACGACATTTTCAGTCGCATCCTGGTCGGCACGCAGTTGTCGCTGGCGGTGGGCTTCTCGTCGGTGGCGGTGGGCGCCATCGTCGGCACATTTTTGGGCCTTGTGGCCGGTTACTACGAAGGCTGGGCCGATCGCGTCATCATGCGCATCTGCGACGTGCTGTTCGCGTTTCCCGGCATCCTGCTGGCGATCGCCATCGTCGCCATTCTCGGCAACGGCATGACCAACGTGATCATCGCGGTGGCGATCTTCAGCATTCCGGCATTTGCCCGGCTGGTGCGCGGCAATACGCTGTCGCTCAAGCAGCTGACCTACATCGAAGCGGTGCGCAGCATCGGCGCCAACGACATGACGATCATCCTGCGGCACATCTTCCCCGGCACGATTTCGTCGGTGGTGGTGTATTTCACGATGCGTATCGGTACCTCGATCATCACCGCCGCCAGCTTGTCCTTCCTCGGCCTGGGCGCGCAACCGCCGACGCCGGAGTGGGGCGCGATGCTCAATGAGGCGCGCGCCGACATGATGACGGCGCCGCATATCGCGATCTTCCCGAGCCTGGCGATCTTCCTGACGGTGCTGGCGTTCAACCTGCTCGGCGACGGCCTGCGCGACGCGCTCGATCCGAAGCTGGATCAGAAATAAGGCTGCCTGGTCGCAAACAAGTCCATGAACAAGAAATATCCTCCCCACATCGGCCGCTTGCCGGCCGGTGCCGCCGACACCATCACCGACGTGCCCGGCGTGACGGTCGGTCATTGCACGCTGAACTACGGAGCGATCCAGACCGGCGTCACAGTGGTGCGCCCGCACGGCGGCGACGTGTTCCAGAACAAGGTGCCGGCCGCTGCGGTGACGTTCAACGGCTTTGGCAAGAGCGTCGGCCTGATGCAGGTGGAAGAACTGGGCGTGCTGGAAACACCGATCGCCCTGACCAATACGTTTGCAGTCGGCGCCGTCGCCACCGCGCAGACGCGCGCCGCCGTTCGCGACAACCCCGGTATCGGCCGCAGCCTGCCCAGCGTCAATCCGCTGGTGTTCGAATGCAACGATGGCTATCTCAACGACATGCAGGCGTTCGCGGTGGAAGAGCAGCATTACCGGCACGCGCTCGACAATGCCTCCGGGGCGGTGGTGCAAGGCGCGGTCGGCGCCGGTCGCGGCATGTCGTGTTTCGATCTCAAGGGCGGCATCGGCAGCGCTTCACGAAAGGTCTCGGTCGGCGGTGCTGAATACACGGTCGGCGCGCTGGTGCTGGCCAATTTCGGCAAACTGCCTGACCTGGTGGTGGACGGAGAGCCGCTCGGCAAGACGCTGAAGTGCCTGCAGAAGCACCTGGATGAACCCGAGAAGGGGTCCATCATCATGCTGATCGCTACCGATGCGCCGCTCGACGCGCGCCAGCTGCGCCGCCTGGCGGGACGCGCAGGTGTCGGCCTGGCGCGCACCGGTTCGGTCTACGGTCATGGCAGCGGAGACATCGCGCTGGCGTTTTCCACGGCGCAGACGGTGCCGCATCTTCCCGACGCTGCATCGCCCGCACTGCACTTTTCCTGCCTGCACGACAATCTGCTCGACCCGCTGTTCTACGCGGTGGCGGACAGCACCGAGCAAGCCATCCTCAACGCCTTGTTCGCCGCCGAAGCGGTCAGGGGCAGGGACGGTCACCAGCGCCGCTCGTTGAGCGACTTGCTGGAGACCCTCGGCACCATGGAGCACGCATGAACATCTTGATTTCCGTCGACATCGAAGGTATTGCCGGCGTATTCCATCCAGAACAAACGCGTCCCGGCAACGGCGAATACGAACGCGCGCGACGCCAGATGACTGAAGAAGCCAACGCCGTCATTCGCGGTGCGCTGGCCGGCGGCGCCGGCAACATCGTGGTCAACGATTCGCACGGCAGTTTCCGCAACCTGTTGCCCGACCTGCTGCATCCGGCCGCTCGCACCGTACTGGGCAAGCCGCGGGTGCTGGGCATGATGGGCGGCGTAGCGGGAGATATCGACGCCGTCATGATGGTCGGCTACCACTCACGCTCGCAGACCGGCGGCATCCTGGCGCACACCATCAACAGTTTCGCGTTTTCCCGCGTGTGGCTCAACGGCGCCGAGCTGGGCGAGGCGGGGATTTACGGCGCGCTGGCCGGCGAGTATGGCGTGCCGGTGATTTTCGGCAGCGGCGACGACGCCTTCATCGAAGAAACGCAGCCGCTGTTCCCGCAGGCTCGCTTTGCCGAGATCAAGAAAGCGCACGGCGCCAACAGCGGCGATTCGCTGTCGCCGCAACAGGCTTGCGCCTTGCTGGAAAAGTGCGCGCAGGAAGCCGTACAGGCCGCACGCGCGACCCAGATGCCGAAGTACCGCATCGAAGTCCCGGTCACCTGCCGCCTGCAGGTGCAGACGCCGGCACTGACTGATCTGTTCTGCCAGTTGCCGATTGTCGAACGGGTGGACGCGGTGACGCTGAAGTTCGACGCGCCGTCGGTGGAGTTCGTGGTGCGCGTGCTCAACAGCTTGTCGGCGATGTCGTTCATGCTGCGCTAGATCAGGCCAATAAAAAAGCCCGCGCATCTCGCTTCGAATCGGGATGCGCGGGCTTTCTTTTTTACGGACGGCAAATGTCGTTTGCCGTCTCTTCAGATCATTCCAGGCCGGTAGGTCCACCCACCGCTTGCGGATAGTTGCGGTTTGCGTAGCTTACGATCAGATCGCTGATGCGATTGAGCATGTCGCGGTCGGTCGCGCCGAACGAATACGCCGCCCCCATTGCGCTGGCGCGTTGGTAAAACACCGGCTCGGCAATCACCTTGCCGGAAACCGCATCGCTGTACCGAACCTTCATCACCACCGCCGAGCTGCCGGACAAGGCGCCGGTGAAGATACGCTTGGCGGTGCCGATCAGTTTGATGTCGACGCAGATCGGTTCGATGATGAGCTTTTTCGACGGTGCAGCATTCTTTTTTTCATTCCAGTTCTTCACGAGGTTGCCCAGGCCTGTGTCGAGCCGGGTCTGGATCGCAGCAAGAGCCACATCGCCGCCGCTCTGCTTGGCGCAGATTTCATTGGTGTTGATCGGCTTCACCTCGAACGACGAAAAGGTCGACAGCGCTGCGCTTGGCGGCGGGTTGACGGTTTCGGTAGGCGTTCTGACCGTGGTGGCGCAGCCGGCGAGGAGGGCAACTGCGGTGATGGCTGCGGGGACGGTTATTTTTGTTGTAAACATGAGGGTTCCTGAGAGTTGAGGTGGCAGTGTGGCGGATTGCTTAGCGGGTGAAAATTGAAATATCTTGAAAATATTGAGGTGAATTCAGATCGCTCACTTCGACGATGTCGAATGGTGCCAACTCCTGTGCGGCGCACACGCCGATGTGCAAATGCGGATGGTCGACATGGAAGCAATTCCAGCCTGCACCATACGAAGTCGGATCAGTCTCGCGGGAAGAATTGCCTCGCAACTTGTACAGCGCTTCGTGGTTGTTCCATAGCCGATAAAACCCTTGCACCCGTCTTGGCATGTCGAGAGCAGCAAGCCATTGCCTCTGGGCGTCGTCGAATGCGGCCGAACTCAGGGCGTTGACGTCACGCGCATGTGCCTGGTTTTCAATGTCGAGTCCGACCGCGCAGGTCGTACTCGCCAGGCAAGCGATCCAGCCGCGACTGTGCGAGATGCTGAAATGAAAAACGGGTGTGGCGGAAAATTCCGGAAACGACACGAGTGGGGCCTGGTGTTCACGTTCGACGACGTCGACACGCACTGCCGCAGGTCCCAGCAGATGACGTGCGGCATGGCGCAACAGCAGGCGGCCCAGCAGGAATTCACGCGCACGCGCCGGACGAAGAAAACGCTGATGGCGCAGGCGCTCGTCCACTTCCAATTTCACTTCGAAAGAAGCCAGCCTGCTGTTGTCGATCAGTTCGCCATCCAGCAGCCAGAGCGTGGCTGCCGACGGGGAGGACCGAGAGGCTGGATTATTTGTCGGCGATCTTGACAAAATCGCCCTTCAACGCAACACCAGCAACGATGGCGCCTGCATGGCATTCGAACTTGCTTGAGCTGGCCATTTCGTCTTTTTTGTAATAGCTGACGATATTGACGACCGCATTCGCGCCCAATTGCTTAGCGCGTGTTTCGAACGCGAGCAGAGCAGAAAGGAACGCCCAATTGCAGGCAACTTCGTCGGGCTTGCCGAAGGAGTTGGTTTTGCGATTGGAAAAGTCAGTGGCCAGTGTTTCAAGAACCGCTGGATGCGGCTGGTCTGCAAAATAGAACTTCACGGTGCCACTCAATTTGCTTTCGGCGTCCTTGGTATTGAGCCCATCCTGGATTGGCAGAAGATACTGCGTGTCGCGCGCTTGAGTAGGTAAGGCGGCAAGCATCAGGATGGTGGCGGAAATCAGAAGAGACAAGATTTTTTGCATTGTTTTTCCTTTTGAGGGAGGTGAGTCAAATCAGATGTGACGTTTAAAAATCAGCGACGTATTGATCCCGCCGAACGCAAAATTGTTCGACATGATGTATTCGCATTCGAGGGCGCGGCCTTCGCCGGCGATGTAGTCGAGGGCGCCGCACTCCGGGTCGACGCGCGCCAGGTTGATGGTCGGGGCGAACCAGTTGGCGTGCATCATTTCGATGCTGAGCCAGGCTTCCAACGCACCGCAGGCGCCCAGCGTGTGGCCCATGTAGCTCTTGAGCGAACTGATCGGCGTCTTGTCGCCGAACACGCGTGCGGTGGCGTTCGACTCAGCGACGTCGCCCTGTTTGGTGCCGGTGCCGTGGGCGTTGATGTAGCCGATTGCCGCAGCGTCAAGGCCGGCGTCGGCCAGCGCCATGTCGATGGCGATCTTCATGGTGTCGGCGTTGGGATTGGTGACGTGGCTGCCGTCGCTGTTGGTGCCGAAGCCGACGATCTCCGCATAAATGCGGGCGCCGCGCGCCTGTGCATGTTCCAGGTCTTCCAGGATCAGCGTGCCGGCGCCTTCGCCCAGCACCAGGCCGTCGCGCTGTTCGTCGAACGGGCTGGGCGTGATGGCCGGCGTATCGTTGCGCACGCTGGTGGCGTACAGGGTATCGAATACGGCGGCTTCCGAGGCGCACAACTCTTCCGAACCGCCTGCGATCATGGCGACCTGGCGGCCGCTGCGGATCGTCTCGTAGGCGTAGCCGATGCCCTGGCTGCCGGAGGTGCAGGCGCTCGAGGTGGTGATGATGCGGCCGGTGACGCCGAAGAACACGCCCATGTTGACCGGCGCGGTATGCGCCATCATCTTGAGGTAGGTGTTGGCGTTGATGTTCCTGGTGCTCTTTTCCGTGAACAGCATGCTGAAGTCGGCAACCGCACTGGGCGTGCCGGCCGATGAACCGTAGGCGATGCCGATGCCGCCGTTGCGCAGCAGCGGATCGTCGAGCAGGCCGGCATCGGCCAGCGCCCATTCGCTGGCGCGGGTTGCCAGCAGCGCCACGCGGCCCATGCTGCGCGTGCTCTTGCGGTTGTAGCGATCTGACAGTTCGAAGGCGGCGGCGGGCGCGCCCAGGCGTGTGTGCAGGCCGTTGTACTCATCCCAGTCAGGCATCCGCACGACGGCGTTGCGATAGCTGCGCAAGTGCTCTTGCGCGCTGCGCCAGTCGTTGCCGATGGGGCTGATGCCGGCCATGCCGGTCACCGCGACGCGGCGTTCCGGCCGGGAGCGATGGTTGGCGCTCATGCCAGGCCTCCGTTGACCGAGATGACCTGGCGCGTGATGTAGGCGGCATCTTCCTGCATCAGGAAGCTGACTGCGGACGCGACTTCTTCCGGCTTGCCGGCGCGGCGCGCGGGGATCAGTTTGAGGATGTCTTCCATCGGCAATTCGTCGGTCATGTCGGTGTCGATCAGGCCCGGCGCGACGCAGTTGACGGTGATGTTGCGCTTGGCGAGTTCCAGTGCGAGCGCCTTGGTGGCACCGATGATGCCGGCCTTGGCGGCGCTGTAATTGACCTGGCCGCGATTGCCGACCATGCCGGAGACCGAGGCCAGCGTGACGATGCGACCGGGTTTGCGACGCTGGATCATCGGCATCACCAGCGGATACAGCACGTTGTAGAAACCGTCCAGGTTGGTCTTGATCACGCTGTCCCAGTCGACGCCGGGCATGGCCGGGAAGGCGTTGTCGCGCGCGATGCCGGCGTTGCAGACCACGCCGTAATAAGCCCCGTGTTGTTCAACGTCCTGCAGCAGGATGTCGGAAGCCTGCGCGCGCTCGCCGATGTCGAATTGCAGCACGCGTGCGCGACGTCCCAGCGCTTCGATCTCCTGGGCTACTGCATCGGCGGCGTCGCGCCGGCTGTGGCAGTGCAGGACGATGTCGTAGCCGTCGCGCGCCAGCCGCAGCGCAATCGCTTTGCCGATGCCCCGGCTGGAGCCGGTGACCAGAATGGTGTTGTTCCCCGTGGTTGTCATTGATTGCCTTCTTGTAGAAACTCACTGGCGTCATGCGGCTGGAAGACCGAAATCGTCGCTTGCGCCAGTTGTTGTTGTGAGTCTGCGTCTTTGATGCTGCAAGCAAACGATCCCAGTCCATTGTCCGCCTGCAGCAGTTTCTGGACTTCGACGTGCAAGGTGCTGCCGGTGGCGAAGCAAGGCACGGCTGCGTCGTAGCGGCGCGAACCAAGCAGGAAGCCGATCTTGACCGTTTCTCCGCGCTGTTGCGCATGATAGCCGGCCCAGGCGGCGATTGCCTGCGCCATGTATTCGATGCCGACCCAGGCGCCTACGCCGGAGCCTGTCTGGAACAGGCTGTCATCGGCGATGGCGACTTCCGCGCACAGTTTGTCGGCGTCGGCGCTGATCACGCGGTCCAGCAGCAGCATGGGTGCGGCATGCGGAACCAGGGCGGCGATCTGCGGAAATTGCATGTCAGTGTGCATTTCAGTCTGCACTTCAGTTCCTCCCTAGTATCAGGGCGGCATTGCTGCCGCCGAAGGCGAATGAATTGCTCAACACGTAGCGCAGCGGTCTTCCCAGCGATTCCCCACGCCGGACGGTACGCAATGCCGGCAGCGCCGGATCGGCCTGGCCGTCCCACAGGTGGGGCGGCAACATGCCGTCGGCATTGTCATCCTGCATCATCAGCCAGCACAGGCCGGCTTCGATGGCGCTGGCGGCGCCCAGCGCATGTCCGGTGAAAGACTTGGTTGAACTGACGGGTGTCTTTGCTCCGAACAGCTGATGGATTGTTTTCGATTCCATGGCGTCGTTTTGCGGTGTCGCGGTGCCGTGAAGATTGATGTAGTCGATTTGTTCCGGCGCAATGGCGGCGCGTTGCAGCGCCTGCCGGATCGCCAGGGCGGCGCCGGCACCCTCCGGATCGGGTGCCGAAATATGATGCGCGTCGGACGATTCGCCCCAGCCGCACAAGATGACGGCAGCGGCAGCGTCGGAAGTCATGAGAAACAGCGCGGCGCCTTCGCCGATATTGATGCCGCGGCGGTTGACGCTGAGCGGATTGCAGCGCTCCTTGCTGACCGAATCCAGTGATGAGAAGCCGGCGATCGTGAAGTCGCACAGCGTATCCACGCCACCGCTGATGACGGCGTCGCACAGTCCCATGTTGATCAGGCGCGCGGCGCTCGCCATGGCTTTGGCGCTCGACGAGCAGGCGCTGGAATGGACATAGGCCGGGCCGCTGATGCCCAACGTCGCCGCCAGTGCGGCCGCCGGCGAACCGAGTTCCTGCTGGCCGTAGTGGAACTGCGCGGGAAATTTTCCGTGGGCGACATAGTGTCTGAAGGCCGCTTCGCCTTCGGCAATCCCGGAGGTGCTGGTGCCGAGCACAACGCCGATGCGATCCGGGCCGAAGCGCGCAATCAGCGCGTCTACTTCGGGACGTATCTGGGCCAGCGCCGCCAGCGCGACGCGATTGTTGCGGCTGCGCTCGCGCAGGGGCAGGTGCTCTGCGGTGGGCAGTTCTTCGTCGGAAAGGGGAATCCCGCCGACGATGCACGGGACGCCGTCGGATGCGTAGCGCTCGCCGGTGCGCAGGCCGCTGTCGCCGGCCAACAGGCGTTGCCGGATGTCGATATGCGTGGCGCCGAGCGAGCAGATCATGCCCAATGCGTTCAGATAAATCGTCATGGTGCGGTGACAACCGATTGTATGGTCAGCTTGTAGCGATAGCGCAAATTGGTCAGGATCACCTTGCCGCCCCACGCTTTGCGGTCAGGATAATCGATTTGCGCGATGATTTCGCGGTCCAGAAACAAGGTCCGCTGCATGCCGTCCTCCTCCAGCTCCCAGCCGGGCGGCAGAGCGGCACGGAGGGCGGCGGCCGGCCACAGCGTCAGTTGCACATCCTGCAACACGTCTTCGCCCTGAACTTCCTTGGGCAGCATGAAGTGGCGCCAGGTCTTCAGTTCCTTGCCGTCGTAGTGCAGGGACATGACGCGCTGGCCGAAAGCCAGACCGACCAGGTCGAGATGATCCGGCTCGATTTCGAGCACGGTGTCGATTTCGTCAGTGCGACCGGCGCGTTCCACGGTCAGGTGTTGCTGCAGGCTGAGCGAGGCGCCCAGCGAGGCCGGCGACAATTGCAGATGCAGGCGGGCCGATGGCGCCGGTGGCGGTGTCGGAGCTGTCGGCACCGTGCTGCAGGCGGACAGCAGCATCGCCAGGACCGCCGTGGTCGCGCAGGATCTGAAGGACAATGAAAAACTCAGGCGCATATGCTTTCCAGTGCGGTCAGGCGACGCTTGCTTTCGCTCACGAATGGATTGCTGGTATCCCAGGCATAGCCGGCCAGGATCGATGAAATCATGCGGCGGATGGCTGGTTCCTGCTGTTCGTGGAAGATGATCTTCTGGAAGCCGCCGGCATACCAGGATTCGACGAAGGTGCGGAAGGTGTTGACGCCTTTCTTCAGGGGCACTGCGTAGTCGGCTTCCCAGTCCACTTGTTCTCCGGCGAGCATGCGCGTGAGGGTTTCCGCGGCCAGGCCGGCGGATTTCAGCGCAATCGTCACCCCCGAAGAAAAGATCGGATCGAGGAATTCACCGGCATTGCCGAGCAGGGCGAAGTTCTTGCCCCACAGCGAGGTGACGTTGGCGGCATAACCGGAAATGGCGCGCGCCGGCGTATCCCATTCGGCGTGCTGCAACAGCGCACGCAGGGCCGGGTCTTGCATGACCAGCGTGCGCAGTCTGTGCGTTTCGTCGCCGGCGATGGTCGCCAGGAAAGAGGCTTCGGCCACCACGCCGATGGAGCAGCGTCCATGGGCAAAGGGAATCAGCCAGTACCAGACGTCATGATGTTCGGGATGCACCGTGATGCGAATCTTGTTGCGATCGAACTGCGGATCGCGGATGCCGTCGGCGATGTGGGTGAAGCAAGCGCCGCGCAGAGGAAAACCGGATGGCCGCTCCAGATCAAGCAGGCGCGGCAACACCCGGCCGAAGCCGCTGGCGTCGAGGATGAAACGAGACTCGATCGTGTAGTCGCGGCCATCGGCGTCGCGTACCTGCGTGCGCGGACGCTCGCCGGCCAGGTCGACTGCGGTGACGCTGTGGCGATAGCGTATCTCCGCACCCTGGAGTTCGGCTTGCTGCGCCAGCAGGTGGTCGAAATCGGCGCGCTGCACTTGATACGTTGTGCCCCAGCCCGGCGCATGTTTGTCGCGGAAGTCAAAGGCGGTCTGGCGGTCGCCGCAGACGAAGGACGCGCCGTTCTTGAACTGGAAGCCGTGTTCCACGACTGCCTGCAACATGCCGGCCTGCTCCAGAAATGCCATGCTTTGCGGCAGCAGGCTTTCGCCGATGGAGAAACGCGGAAACTGCTCGCGCTCGACCACCAGCACCTGATGGCCGCGGCGGCGCAACAAGGCTGCGGCCACCGCGCCGGCCGGGCCGGCGCCGATGATGAGGATGTCATGCTGCTCGGTACTATTGTCTGGTTTCATGAGGGCTCGAAGAGGAAGAAGCGGCACCGCGAAAACACGGCGAAATGAGCCAGACCAGGGCCATGCCGATCAGCATGGTCAAGCCGAATGCATGCAATGGAGGACTATTGCTGAGCGCCAGCAGTCCGAAAGAAAGCAGGGCGCTGATCGCCGACAGGCCTACCGTCAGCCACGAAAAGCGCTGGTGACGATCGGTTGGCTCCTGCAGGAAGATGCCGTAGTCGACACCAAGTCCCAGCAACAATAGACAAGCCAGCATGTGGAATAGTTGCAGCGGCTGCCCGATCAGGCCGAACAGCGCCAGCGTCGCCAGCGTCGCCAGTAGCGGCGGGGCGATTGCCCGCCAGGCGGCGCGGCGATAGCGCAAAGCGAGCAGCAGGAAAATGGAGAAGTAAGCCGCCAGCAACGCCCATGTCATGTACTGGCGGTAATAGTGCAGCACCGCGGAAATATCGGCCACCTTGTCGACCCATTGCACGCCTTCGGCAGGGGTTGCGGCAACGGCCAGCAGCGGCAATTGCCGATAATCGCTGAGGCCGCGTACGGCCACGATGCTGGCGTACTGCGCGCCGGTCTTTCCCAGCCACAGATGACGCCACGGCTGGCCCGCCGGCGAATTAATGAAGGCCTGGGGCAGCAGCGGTTCAGCGTGAGCCGACAAGCGTTGGCGCATGTCTTGCACCCATTGGGCAGGTTCATCGATGGCCGCAGCGATGGCGGCAAGCGGGCCTTGCGGCGTCAGCAGGGTCGCGGCGATCAGGTCGCGATCGGCGAGTTGCTGCCGTTGCGACGGCACCCAGTTGGAGACGGCCTGCACGCCGCTGATCAGTTTCTTGGCGATGAGGCCTTGCAGCCGTTGCTTGAGTTGCTCCTCGCGCTGCAGGACCTGTTCGGCCGTGTCGCCGCGCACCAGGTAGAACTGGGCCGGCGTCGGCGTGTCGAGCAGTTTGCCGAGTTTGATCTGATCGTCGATCAGACGCTGCGGCGTTTTTTGCAGTGCGCGGATGTCGTCGCTGACAGTCAGGCGCATCAGCCCGGTTGCGGTAAAGACGGCAAACGCCGCCAGCAGCAGATAGCTGTTGCGGTTGGCGCGGAAACGCGGCCAGCGACCGATGCTGTGGCTGCAGCGATCGGCCAGCGCGGTGCTGCGCAAGGTATCGGCGTGGATCAGCGCCGGAAACCACAGGATCACGGTGAGCCAGGCAAACAACAAGCCCAGCACCGAAAACACCGCCATCTGACGCAATCCGGGGAAGGGCGTCAGCGCCATGCCGAGATAGCCGATGACGGCCGCCAGCAGCATCAGTGCAAGGCCGGGCAGCAAGCGGCGCAGCAGCGTGCGCGAATCGGTCCGCGCGGTCGTGCCGAGTCGCGCGCACAGGAAATAAATCGCGTAGTCCTGGGCAATGCCCACCAGGCTGGCGCCGAAGACGAGCGTGAGCAAATGCAGGCGGCCGAACAGCAGCCAACTGACTGAAAGCGCGCCGAGGCAGCCGATGGCGATGGACAGGGCAATCAGGGCAATCGGCTTGAGCGAACGGAAGGTCAGCCACATCAGCAACACGATGCCGATCAGCGAGCCGGCGCCGATGGTGGTCATTTCGCTGCTGGCCTGCCGGCTGCCGGCGGCGGCATGGAGAATGACGCCGGCGGTGATGATTTCCGCATCGGGGACTGCTTGTTTCGCGGCCCGGCCGGCCTGATCAAGGAGGGGAATGACTTGCTGCTGGGCGGAGATCGAGAACGCCGACTGCTGCAGGTTCAGCAGCAGCAACACATACGAACGACCGCCGCTCTCGACGAACAGGCGGCCGTCGCGCGGGCGTACCGGGGTTTCCTGCGCGCGCGCCTGTACCCAGCCGCCGAACAGGCCGAACGGATCGTCTTGCCACGCGCCCAGGCGGGGGCCGCCGAAAGCGCCGTACATCGTGCCGAGCGCCAGTTGGCTCCATTGTTGAGGCGAGTCGTTGCGCAACTTGCCGCGCTGCTCGGGCGTCAGCAGCATCAGGCGGCTCCGGTCGAAGCTCGCCAGCCAGTCCCCCTGCAATTGCGCGGCATCCCCGGACATCGGTTGCAGCAATGAAGCCTGTTTGCCGACCACGGCTTCATAGGCCGACGCGGCTTGCATCGCCTTGTTCCAGTCCGGCTCGCCGATGAGGACGACGACTTTCTGCTGGGCGCTGTCGACCATGTGGGAAAAGGCTTGCTGCATGACGTCGTCATGGCGCGACGATGGCAGCAGGGCGAGAATGTCGGTGTCCGGGCTGGCGCGCTGCACCAGCCACAGGTAAGCGTTGTGACCGAGCAGCAGGGCAACCACCAGCAGCCACGCCAGCGCAAGAGCGCGCCCTGCGCCGCGCAGGGATTTGCCCGGCGGGCCGGCGTGCTTGTCAGCCGGTTCAGTCAAACATCGCTCCTTCTTCCGCGGTCATGGCCTTGTCGCCGGTCTGGATGGCGGAGAACACGATCTCGGTATGGTCGCCCGAGGCTTCCTGCATGACGACCTTGTTGACGAAGGCGCCGCCTTCGAGGCGGATATCGCCGATGGCTTTGGCCAGGCCTGGTTCACGCGCCTTGAGGGCGACGTTCCAGTTGCCGTTCCTGATGGCGCCGTCCAGCTCGAAGAGTTTGTCCAGCTGGCTCAGGTCGCCGGCCAGCAGCGAGAACAGCACGTTGTTGATCATCTTGACGACCGGCTCCTGCTGGGCGTCCAGGCGCATGGCGACGCGGCCGTTCTGCATCTGCACGATGGCGTTGCGCGTGATGCGCAGGGTGCTCGGGAAAGGTCGCAACGTCTGCCACAGGATGCCCTTGCCGGCAGCGACGCAGAAACGTCCGTTCGACAGCAGCGGCTTCTTGATGCCGGTCAGTTGCTTGGTCTGGTCGAAGCGGCCGCACATGACGGCGGGCTTGGTCAGCGCCGCCTGGATTTGCGCGACCGGCGCGGCCGCGTCGGCGACGCTGCTTGTTGCCGTGAACACGGTAAATAGTGCAGCGGAGGCCGCCAATTTGCGGAGAGTCATGGTCATGTCGGTTCCGGATAAGGTAAGCCCAGTTTTTGCCACAACACCGGTGGACTGAGGAAGCACATTTCGCGTTTGTCGATCTGCACCGCCACCTGGGTGGTGACGCCGCGCGTCAGGCGCTGCCCGCTGGCGGCGTCGGTGACGAGGTATTCCATCTTCAGGCGGTTTTCCCATTCGACGATGGCGGCGCGCACCTTGATGCGCTGGCGGAAGGTGGCAGGATTGGCGTAGCGTACCTGCAGGTCGATGATCGGCCACATGTAGCCTGATTCCTTCATCTCGCCGTAGTTGTAGCCGATCTTGTCGAGCAGTGCGCAACGGGCCGCTTCAAAATATTCGATATAGCGGCCGTGCCAGACCACTTCCATCGGATCGATGTCGTAGAACTGGACTTGCAGCTCCACTTCACCGTTCCATGGTGAATTGGCCAGCGTGATCTTTCCCAGCGGAAGTTCAGTCATACAGGCTCCAGGCGCGCGCGCGGATACGGTTGAGCAACAGACGCAGGTCCGGTTCCAGCATGCGGTCCTCGGCGATCGGCGCGATGTCGGCGCACAGCGATTCCTGCATCGCCGCCAGGCGGCCGCCGGGCAACTCGGCCAAGGGAATTTCCGGGTTCTGTTCGTTGCGCAGCCAGACACCCTGGCGCACCGTGATCAGCAGCGCCGCCACGACTTGCTCGGTCAGTTCCAAGACGCGCAGGCAGTCGCGCGCGGCGATGGTGCCCATGCTGACCTTGTCCTGGTTGTGGCACTCGGTCGAGCGCGAGAACACCGAAGCCGGCATGGTCAGTTTGAGCGCTTCCGCAGTCCATGCCGAAGCGCTGATCTGCAAGGCCTTGAGGCCGTGGTTGATGGCGGCGCGCGGGCCCTTCACGCCGGACAGGTTGGCCGGCAGGCCATTGTTGTAGCGGTTGTCGACCATCAGGGCCATCTGGCGGTCGAGCAGGTCGGCGATGTTGGCGACGGCGTTCTTCATGCTGTCCATGGCGAAGGCGATATGGCCGCCGTAGAAGTGGCCGCCATGCAGCACGCGCTCGTTGTCGGGATCGATCAGCGGATTGTCGTTGGCGCTGTTGAGCTCGTTTTCGATATAGCTGCGCAGCCACGGCAGGGCATCGGTCAGTACGCCGATGACGTGCGGCGCGCAGCGGATCGAGTAGCGGTCCTGCAGGCGCTTTTCATTGCGCAGCGGCTGGTCGCAGCGCAGGTCGGTCTGCAGCCAGCCGGCGACTTGCTGCTGGCCTGGATGGGGTTTGACCGAGAACAGCGTGGCGTCGAAATGGTGGGCATTGCCGTCCAGCGTGAAGCTGGCCATGGCGGTAATGCGCGTGGCCAATTGGCAAAGGTATTCGGCGCGCTCGTAGGCCATGCAGGCCAGCGCGGTCATGACGGCGGTACCGTTCATGATGGCCAGGCCTTCTTTCGGACGCAGTCGCAACGGCGTCAGGCCGGCGGCTTGCAGTGCGACGGCAGCGTCGGCTTGTTCGCCGCGATTTTTCTCTGGTCCCCATACTTTGCGTTCCCCGCACAGCACCGCCGCCAGATAGGACAGCGGCGTGAGGTCGCCGCTGGCGCCGACCGATCCTTCGGCCGGGATCAGCGGCAGCAGGTCGTGCTGCAGCAGGGCGGCGATCTGCTTCAGCAGGCCGACGCTGACGCCGGAGTAGCCCTTGCTCAGCGAGGTCAGCCGCGCCGCCAGGATGGCGCGCGTTTGTTGCGGCGAGAACAGTTCGCCCAGGCCGCAGCCGTGGTAAGTGTAGAGGTGATGCGGCAGTTCCGGCACCAGTTCCGGCGGCACGTTGACGGTGCAGGAATCGCCGTAGCCGGTGGTGACGCCATAGACGGTGCCGTCTTCGCGCAGCAGGCGATCGAGGAAGTCGGCGCCGCGCTGGATGCGTGCGAGGAAGTCCGGCGCATCCGACAAGGCGACGCGCGCGGCACCGGCGGCGATTGCATTGACGTCTTCGATGCTCAGGGGGCCGGAACCGATGGTGACGAAAGCGGCGTGGTTCGGCGATGTCGATGTATCAGTGGGGCGCATGGCGGTTATCCGTGGAGGAATGTATCTGGGGCTGGGCCCAGAAATCATAGAAATTGAACCATTGCAAAGGTGTCTGCAGGCAATGGTGCTCGAGGCGGGCGGCGTAGTCGGCCGCCAGTTCGCTGAACAGCTGTTCGCGCTGCTTGCGCGGCAAGCTGATCTGCTCACGAAAAGGTTCAAAACACAAGGTCGCGCCATCGCGCGTACGCTGCGAAAACATCAGGTAAGTCGGGCATTCCAGCAGGCTGCCCAGCACATACGGACCGACCGGGAATGCCGCCTTGGCGCCCAGGAAGTTTGCCGTCACCACGCGCGGCCTCGGCGAGACCGGGACCCGGTCGCCCGCGATCACGACGAATTCGCCGCGTGCGACTTTTTCCGCCAGCAGCACCGCCGTCGCGGGCGTCATCTCGGTCACCTGGATCAGGTCGAGCTGGCTGCGCGGATCGAGTTGCGCCAGCATCCGGTTGAAGGCCTCTGCGTGCTTGGTGTGCACCAGCACGGTCAACTTCAGTTCGGGATGATTGCGGCCGGCTACCCGACACAGTTCGAGGTTGCCGAGATGGGTGCAGATCAGCAGGCCGCCGCGCTTGGCGGCGACCGCGGCGGTGACGATCTCGCCGCCGCTGACGGTGACTTTATCCAGAGGAAACAGACCGCCCCACAGCAGCATCTTGTCGAGCAGGCTCTCGCCGAAGGCGGCGAAGTGACGCACCGCACCGCCCAGTCCGGAGGGAATGCGCAAGTCAGGACAGCGGCGACGCACGCGTGCCAGGTAATCGAGCGAGGCTGCCCGGGCGGCCGGATTGCGGGCCATGTACCAGAGCAGCACCGGATACAGCAGCAGGCGGAATGGCCAGCGTCCCAAGATACGGTAGACCGCAAACAGCAGGTGCATGCCGCCGACGAAGCTGACTTCGTTGATGTGCGCCCAGTGGCGGCCGGACCCGACCGCTGGCTTCACCGTCTCGCTCACGCAGCTTTCCTCCACAGCTTGCGCATCAGCAGCAAAGGCAAGCGCCTCAGCATGCCGAAAAACAGCACGGTGTGCATGCGTGAGATGAGCACGTTGTCGAGCCACATCTTGAAGTGCGAAACGCCGTCGCTGGGGTAGCGCACGCGCGTGAGCAGGTTGATCACGCGTACGCCGCGCCAATGCAGGCGCACCAGGATTTCGGTGTCGAAGTCCATGCGGTTGCCGATCTTTTGCCGCGCGGTCAGTGCGGTGACCGCCGCCAGCGGATAGAGGCGGAAGCCGCACATCGAATCACGGATGTCGAATGACAGCGTATTGATCCACACCCAGACGTGCGTCAGGTAGCGTGCATACAGGCGGCCCTTGGGTACGCTGTCGTCGTAGATCGGGCAGCCATTGATGACGGCTTGCGGATGGCGTGAGGATAGCGCGGTGAAGCGGGCGATGTCGGCGGCGTCGTGCTGGCCGTCCGAATCGATTTGCAGCGCATGGCTGTAGCCATGTTGCGCCAGATGGCGCAGACCGGTCAGCACGGCGCCGCCCTTGCCGCGATTGGCGGCGTGGCGCAGCAGGGTCACGTCCCGGGGATGTTCTGCGGCCAGCCGGTCCAGCACGGCGGCGCACGCGGCGTTGCTGCCGTCGTCAACCAGCACGCAATGAAGACCGTGCGGCAGCACCGCAGCCAGCACGCCGGGGATGGCGAGCTCATGGTTGTAGACGGGGATCACGACGCCGGTCTTCATGCGGCGTCGCCGAACAGGATGCGGCCGCTGGCGTGTTGGCCGCCGGCCGAGTGCAGGCGGAAGGCCAGCGCGTTTTTCTGTGTATCGTTTTCGAGCTCCAGCGTGAGCGTCGCGCCGGGCGTGATGACGCGCTGGAATTTAAGGGCCTGCACAGCGCGGAAGCGCGCCGGCAAGTCGAAATATTTCCGGCCGAATGCCAACGCCCAGTCGAGCTGGACCACGCCTGGCAGGATGGGCGCTTTGGGGAAATGGCCGTCGAAATACAGCAGGTCCGGCGGCACGTGCAATTGCAGCACGACGCTGCGGTCGTCGCGTTGCAGCAGGGTTTGTGCGGGCCACAGCGGACGTTTTGTCGACACTGCAGCCGGCGCTTGAGTTTGTTCAAGCAATGCCGTCAGCGCCGCCACGGTGGTTTTGCCCTGAGTGTTGGCGGGCAGGGCGTCGAGGTAACGCCACAGACGCGGCAGCGCCACGCTTTCGATGGAGTCGGCCAGGACCGCACGCAATTGCGTGTTGAGCGCCAGCTTGCCTTGTTGCTCGAGCAACGCACGCCCGGCCCCGGTCGGCACCACGAACGCGGCGATGCGTTCGCGTCGCGATGGCGACGATGGCGACGATGATGATGATGATGATGGCGATTCCTGGTGCACCAGCACGCGCACTTCCGCCGCCAGCGGCGAGGCCAGCAAGAGCCGTTCGATCTGGTCCAGCGAGATGCGTTTTTCTTCGAGCTTGACGATGCGGTCGGCGCGGCCGCGCAGGTAAAAACCCCGCGCCGGGTATTGCCCGCTGTTGAACTCGACCCGGTCCGCCATGCGCAGCCACTGGTCGTCGGGCAAATGCGGCGAACGTACTTCGAGGCAATCGTGTTCCTTGTTGAGTCGCACCTCGACCTGCGGCATCGGCAGCCAGCTGTCGTCGCGCGCCGTCCCGGCAAGCTCCTGCTGGCGGGGTTGGCGCCAGGCGATGCCGCCGGTTTCCGAACTGCCATAGATTTCGATGGGGCGATGGCCGAGCAGTTGCAGCGTCGCCGTCGCCGCGTCGGGCAGCAATGGCCCGCCCGAAGAAAAGATCGCCTGCAGTTGGGTAACGTCCGGCCGTACCTGGCTGTCGGGCAGGCGCTTCAGGTGCGCCGGGCTGGACAGCAGCAGCCATGGACGCTGCGGTACGATCGCGGCGAGGTCTTCGGGGAAGAAGGCGCTGCGCGCATGGATCGCACGTCCGGCCGCGAGCGGCCACAAGACCTTGAACAGCAAGCCGTAGATGTGCTGGTGCGAGACCGTGGAGACGATGTCGGCCGAACTCGCCCGGGCACCGAACAGGGCCTCCAGCGTGGCGACTTCGGTCGACAGTTGCGACAATTTTTTCGGGATGGCCTGCGCGGCGCCGGTGCTGCCGGAGGTGTAGACCACCAAGGCCGGCGCTTCGCCGTCGAGTGGTTGCGGCGCGTGGACGTTGGCCTGGTCCATGGCCGCAGGCTCCGGCGACTGCACTGGTTGCAACGCTGCATCGAACTCGCCGATGAAGCCATCGACTTCTTGCGCCAGCGCCTTGCAGGTATCGGCCAGCGTGTCGCTGGGCAGGTAGATGGTTTTGCCGGCCTGCCATGCGCCGAACAGCGCGGCGGCGAATGCTATCGTGTCTTGCAGGAAGAGTGCGAATCGGGTGCCGGGCCGGCGCAACAGCAGTTGTCGCCAGCCATCGGTTTCACGTGTGAATTGAACATGCGTTACGGCGTTGTCGCCGCGCCAGCCGGTCACATGGCTGTCTGCGCGCGCAGCCAGCGGCAGTGCCGGCACCTCGATGAAATCAGGCATGGTGTTGGCGCCTGACATAGAGCCGGACCAGGTATTCGCCGGCAAACAGCGCGCCCATGAGTACGTACGAGATCAGGCCGGTGTAGAGCGACCAGACTGCTTCCGACGCCCACACCGCCGTGGCGAAAGCAACGCTGCCGTTGAACGCGAAGAACAGGCACCAGACCTGGGTCACGCGGCGCGTATAGGCGACGGCGAAGGGCGGCAGGTCGGGATCCTGGATGCGCGCGATGCGTTCGATGATCGATGGCGGGCGAAGCAGGCTGGCGCCGAACAGGGCCAGCATGCCGATGCTGATGGCGACCGGATAAAGCTTGAGCGGCAGCAACGCGTTCCAGAACAGCGCCGGCGCCGCCAGCACCAGTGCAGCCAGGCTCATCCAGCGATAGCGCTGGCCGATCTTGAACGTCAGCAGGCGCAGCGCGGCGACGCCCAGCAGCGCCAGCGCGAGCTGGCGCGGCTCAATCCTGCCGTGGGCGTACCAGATCAGCAGCGGGTAGGCCAGGATGACCAGGGTGGTCAGGACCTGGGCGGTATCAGGCCTTTTCATTCACGTTGTCCGCCTGCAGCAGCATCGCCAGCACGTCGACCACATCCTGCACCGTGCGCACGGTGCGGAACACGTCGGGCTGTATCCGCTTGCCGGTCATCTGATTCAGTTTGACCACGATGTCGACGGCGTCGATGCTGTCGATGTCGAGATCGGAATACAAATTGGATTGCGGCGTGATCTTGGCTTTGTCGAGCTCGAACATCTCGTGCAGCATGTCGACGATCCAGACGGTGATCTGGTCCTTGGTCATGGAGGGCGCTAAGGTAGTCATGATGATTCGTTTATTGTTGGCGATGGCTGGCAATGAGGGCGGCAAGCGATTGCACCGACGCGAAGTGCTTGCGGGTTTCTTCCGAGTTCGCGGAGAGGGCAACGCCGTAGCGCTTTTGCAGCGCCACGCCGAGTTCCAGCGCGTCGATCGAATCCAGCCCGAGGCCGTCACCGAACAAGGGAGCGGTGGCGTCGATGTCGGCGGGACCGATGTCTTCCAGTTGCAGAACGTCGATGATGAGTTCTTTGATTTCTTGGTCAAGGTCAAGACTTGGCATCGCCTAGCTTTCTTTCATGAAATAGTTTTGCAGGTAGTACGTAAGCTGGCGCGCGGCAAGGGAGGGATTGCCGGCGTCGCCGGTCACCCCGGGGATATCGCGGATATCGATATCCTGCTGAATCTCGATCTCGAAGTGTGCCATGGTTGCCGGCACTTTCCACCATTTGTTACCTTTGCCCAGCGTCGCCGGCGTACAACGGATGATGACCGGCGTAATCGCGCAAGCACCGCGCACCGCGACATTGGCGGCGCCGCGTTTGAAACTCATGTTGCCGTCGGCGGGGGTGCGTGTTCCCTCGGGGAAAATGATCAGATTGCCGCCGCTGCGCATCGAACTGATGCAATCGGCCACCAGTTCCGGTCCGTGGGCATTGCTGATATAGCCGGCCGCGCGGACCGGGCCGCGGGTAAAGGGGTTGCGCCACAGGGCGCTCTTGACGATGCAGTCGGCTTGTTGGACGAAGGCCATCAGCAAGACGGTGTCGATCAGGCTGGGATGATTGGCCAGGATCAGCAGACCCTTGCGCTGCAGACGTTCCCGCCCTGAAATACGGTAGCTGAGCACGCCCAGTCCACTCATCAGCTCGACAAAGGCGCGGAAGGCAAGGCGAATGATGTTGCGTGCCCAGGCGGTACGGGTCGGTTCGTCGCGCACGATCAGGTTGAGCAGCGGGAAGACGACGATGCGCAGGACCAGGCCGCCGACGCCGAAGGCGGTGAAGCTGATCGCCGTACCACCTACTCGCCAGTATTTGTTGAGCCAGCCGATCAGCCGCTTGAGCGATTGTTGCATCGCCCGGACGGTTCCCGGCTTGCCCGGTCGGTCAAGCATGACGGCTCCAGCGCCAGCGGCGGCCACCGGCGACGCGCGTCAATTCGGCGTCGCGCCGCAGGAAGAAGCGCAGGATATCGAGTCCGCCCGGTAAGGCGGCGTCGGCTGGCGGAGTTGCGGGGGAGTCGGCGTCGGTGGTCGTCCACGACAGCGAAAGTCGTTCGCCGGCATTGGTGTGCGCCTCGTTATCGGCCTGCAGCAACCAGGCCCAGGAAAATCCCTGTTCGACGCAATCGCTGTAGGCGGAGAAGACGTCCGGCGGCGGACTGTCGGCCATGACCAGCAAGACCTGCCGCGCGCCGTCGGCCAGCAGGCCGCAGGCTTCGATGAGCGCATGTTCGACAGTACTGGTTCCCGCTGCGATAGCGATGTTATTGCTGCGATCGCCGCGCGCGATTGACCACAGCCCGCCGTTGGCGTTGTGTACAGAAAGACTGAATGCGGTCGGCGACAGCGGCGCATGCTGCGCCAATTCCTGCAGCAACTCCACCGAGCGGGCGCATTCACCGTGACGCGAGGCGAAAATGACCGGCAGATCGGACGGGGCGGCTTGTTCGGGCAGGCAGGCATAGGCGGTTTCCAGCGCCATTTTGCCGGTGACGCTGGCGCGACGGCGCAGCATCGGCGGCATTTTCGCGACTTTGGGGTCGGCCGCCGCCGTATTTGTCTTCGCACGGCCGTGAGCCCACTCCAGCCAGGCAGCGGCGGTATCCAGACCGGGCGCCCAAGCCGTATGCGATGCGACAGAAAAACTGACATCCCCAAAACGCATATTTCTATTCGATGCTGTCGAAGACCATGCTCTCTTCGCTGACGTTATCTTTATTTCAATATCCAGGCCGGGCCAGGACAGAGTTGATAATCGCCGCGATCCCCTCGCATTTTTTTGTTAATGTGATAACGAGAGCAGGCTTGTTGAACGTTAAAAAAAGTAAAGCAGATATTACGATAAAAGCTACGCAGTAATTCGGTTTTTAGACGAATATTCAGGCCAAAAAAAAGGCAGGGACGAATGATCGTTCCTACCTGTTTTGTTCGCCGGCGCTTTGTTTTAAGTGCGCCAACGTTTGTTTCCCTGTTGCCAACTTCGCACTACTGGTGCCGGGAGCCGGAATCGAACCGGCACGGTGTCACCACCGCGGGATTTTGAGTCCCACTACCAATTTCAGTAGAAGGCGGGATAGTACAGGCTTAGACGGGGAAATGCAAATGCCGTAAGGTATTTAAAGGTCAAATTTGGTCAAAAATGGATTTTCCCCACATGGCAAAGAAGAAAATTGAGCAAAACGAGCGAATCGTAGAGAGAAACATCACTAGCCGCTGCGACGGCTTTTCCTTTCGGGTCAGGCTGACAGTTCAGGGTGTACGCATAAATCAGACATTTGACACTCTCCAGGACGCGCGGGCCTATCGGGATCGTGTGCGCTCGGACGTAGCTACAGACCCAACCCATAAATTGGTACTGAGTGCCAAGCAAAAGCGTACACATAGCGCGCATAAGACCTTTGGTGATCTCTTGGATAGATATCTACTGGAGGTCACGCCTACAAAGCGTGGTTCATACGTTGAAAGTACCAAGATCGGCAAGCTGAAGCGCTTCGACATAGCTCGACTTCCGATTCAGTTGGTAGGCCGTGATGTGCTTCAACAATTTGTCGAGCAGGCAAGGCGCCAGGAAGGGTGGAGCGACAACAATGTTCGCAAGTACCTCATGCTGGTTTCAGGGGTATTTCAAACTGCCGTCAAATCTTGGGGGATGACGATAGACAATCCTGTGCGAATGATCCAAGTACCAAGCAACGGTAAAGCCCGAGATAGGCGATTGCTCCCCGGAGAGTTTGAGTATCTGATCGGCGAGTTGAAAAAGGCTAGAAATCCTTACGCAGGACCTTTTTTCGAGTTCGCAATTCAAACAGCCGCACGGCGTGGCGAAATATTGAAATTGAAACGGCAGGATGTCGACCTGGAAATCGCTACGGCTTTATTGCGAGGGACAAAGAACGGCGAAGATAGAGTTATTCCACTATCGAAGCGAGCTATAGAGATCTGTCGATCTGTTATGAATATTCAGAATGACCTGTTGTTTCCGTTGACGGCGGTCCAACTGCGTCAAGCCTTTGACGAAGCAAAAAAGAGAGGGCGGCAACGCTACTTGAAACACTGCAGTACTGAAAACCTAGAGGCCAATAGCGATTTTCTTGAATCGTTAAGGTTTCACGATCTACGAAGAGAAGGTGCTTCGCTTCTATTTGAAAAAAATCTCAACGTAATGGAGGTCGCTACTATCACAGGGCATAAAACCCTCGCCATGCTGAAAACTTATACGGCGCTTCGGCCGGCAGAACTTGCTTTGAAACTTGGCTAAATTGTTTAATAGCGGCCTGTCTATCGACTGCAATCGATAAAACAGGCCTAACCATAAACCAACACTAGACGGAGGTTACATGGCTCTGGGAATCATACAACATCCACTGAAGGCTAAATTCGTTGATAGCAATCGTGATGACGACACGTTTAAGCACGAGGAGCTATTGTCAATACTTGAAGATGAGGATCCGTTCATTATGTCGTTATGTCGGTTGGAGCTACTCGTTAATGGTTCTTTGCACTATGGAAGTACTGCTGCTTTAAGAGGCTATTTGGCTGGTATTTTGGATTGCAGGAGAATGTATCAGGCGGTGCTGTCTTAGCCTGGTACTGCAGTAGAAAGCTACGGCCGATGTCCTAGTCGGAGGATTCTCGTCTCAGCCTTTTTTATTCATATTAGATCGCGATATGACTATTTCAAAACTCAGCAAAGAAGAAGTTCTTGAGTACGCGGCTCGGCTTCATCGGTTGAAATATGCGGAACCGAAGGCAATGGCCGAAGTAATCGTAGGAATTGCGAATGACGAGGAGCAGTGGAAAAAATGGGATTGTCTGGCATCGCCACGAATGCTTAAAAAATTCTTCGATTATTTGCTGGATCCAATACTAGATATTCTTTCCTCTCTCCCCCCTGAAGAAGTAAATTTGACTAAGACGCAAGAAATATTCGAAATGGAGAAAGAATTTCGAGCGCAACGAGATCACTTTATTTTCCTCAATACGTTTACATCCAACTGATATCTCTTAATTAATAGGGCGCAATTGTGGATACAACCGCTACTCAAAAATTTCTTGCTGAGCAAAAACGCGTTCTCTTTGAAGAATTCACTCATGGAACTCATTGTGTTATCGCAAGTAACCCTGAACAGCTAAAGACATTCGTAGAATGGCACGATTGGCAAGTGGAGAATCTGCCCGGCTCTCGCAACGATAACGTTTTGGTTATTCGAAGGAAGCATGCTCCTAACAACCCGCAGTGCTGGGTGAAATGGAGCTATAGAGGATATAGATCAGCTTTCAATCGTTTCCTAAAACTCCACTATCCCCAATATCAAAATATCCTAAGTCAACAGGTGCATGTCGACCACATGCAGCCGCGGTTCCGATTCCTAAAGGGATCGGAATACTATGTGCGACTCAGCCTTATTGAAAAGGAAGTTAATACCGCATTTGGGGCCGGTTTTGAGCGCAGTTTCTACGAATGGGAGCGACACAGAAATCTGAATCCAGCGATTCACATGTGTTGGCTAACGTACTGCAAAGTGAACAGCATAATTCCGCCACCAAAAAACTCCGGAGAACTTCAATGGAAATCCTGGGCACAGCGTCATGCCATGGAGTTTTCGAAAAAATCCGGGGAGTACGGAGGTTTAGCGTATTTGGGCTTTTTGAGTGTACTTCGGCTTGGCTACACTCAGTACTACGCCGGAGCCGCTGAAAAAATCGATATGGATGAAGTATTTGCAGAATATGAAAGTCAAAAATTACGTCCTGAATTTAACGTCGCTTAAGAGCCATGATTCTATTTCTTGATTTCGATGGCGTACTTCATCCGGTTAGTCGAGAAGCTGGAACTATGGTGTTCGTACCAAATTTCGAAAGAGTTATGCGCGACTATCCGGAAGTCGACATTGTCATTTCTAGTGCCTGGCGAGAAAGCAGCTCACTAGTAGAGTTGCAATCGCATTTCTCTCAAGGATTCAAAGAGCGCATTATTGACGCCACTCCTGTGCTTCAGCTTCTAGATCATAAATACCTACGTCAAGCCGAGATAACGGCGTGGTTGCGTGACGCGGGCCGGGAGTACGAGTCATGGGTCGCCATTGATGATAGCGATTGGTTGTTTCCTCCCGAGTGTCGAAATCTAATTTTGGTGAACGGGCAGGTAGGACTTGATATGGAAACTGCCGATCGCCTTCGAAGAGCCATAAAAAACTAGTAAAAATGCTTTGTCATTGATTCCGTCAAGGGGACCGTGGAATAAATGCGATTGCATTATTCGCGTTTATGCCGCGAAAGCCCCTTGATCGGCGCTTCGAAAAAATATCATTTACGTATTGGGGTAGCCGGTCAGCCTTGTTGACTGGCTACCCCATGGCGTCCAGCATTTTTTAAATGTGACTATAAGGAAATAAGAATGGGAAGATTGTCGGCACTACTTGTTACTGCGACTGTACTGATTTCCGTGACAGGTTGTGTTTCAGGGGCCGCTTCAATTGCTGACGAAAGTAAAGTGTCGAAGATTCAAATTGGCAAAACGACAAGCAAGGATGTCGAGGTGCTCTTAGGTAAGCCAAGCTCAGTTGAACTTGGTGAGAGTGGTGAACAGATTTGGACCTATCAGCGAATTCAGACCTCGCCTCTAGCTGCCATCCCGTTTTTCAATATGATGGGAAATTCAATGGCAGAGAATAACCTCACTATCCGCTTCAACAAGAGGGGAGTGGTAAAAGCGCTGGCTCGGGGAGAGAATCGCCTCTGAGGCGCCACCAAATAACCCCGAATGTCGAGAATCGCTTCAAATTGAGGATCGCGGCTTAAAACGGTTCGAGATTTTCATTGAAATAGACAGCTATTAACGACAGAAAATGCTCTTAGGTACGAAACGGGTTCACCATACGGAATTGCCTGCTGTGATAGTAAAATGGCAATTTCGAGTCTGAAGCAACAGGATGAGCTTTTACTAAATTGGTGTGTTTTTCATAGGCTGTGACTACGTTCAACCGAATAAGTCTTGGGTGGCGGGGCGCATCAGACGAGAAATTATGTTTTTGTGAGTAACTCCAGGAGATCTAAATTCTCTCGTTCGTGCAAAAGGTGCCGATATACTCACGGGCGGAAAAATAAGAAAAGGGGGGGGAATGCCAGCGGTCTTTGTTCACGTGTCGGATATCCATTTCGGTCAAGAAAAAGATGATCGAGTTCACATCCATGCTGACGTAAAGCAGCAGTTGATTGCAGATGCAAGAGACGTAGTCGCAAATATTGCGAGCGGTGTTGCTCATGGCATCTTGGTCACAGGCGATATTGCGCAGTCTGGGAAATGGGATGAGTATGAGGAAGCTGGCAAATGGCTGGATGAGTTAGCGGCGAATATCGGCGTGGAAATTCACTGCGTTCAGATGGTGCCGGGTAACCATGACCTTGACCGATCAAAGCTCTCGTTTTCTGGAAAACATATTCTCGACCACGTTCGCGCAGGTGGTACCAAAGAATATGAGGACATCCTTAACAATTCTACAGACAGGGCGGCGCTATTCGCACGGTTTGAAGACTATGGCCGTTTTAGCTTCGGCTACGATTGTCCTCTCAACAACGAAGGGGCCTTTGCGTCCGAGATGGAAGTAACCCTTGCTCCGGGGAGGGCGATCCGCTTTATCAGGCTCAATTCATCCCTTCTTTGCCATGGCGACGAGCGAGATGAGGATCCAGAATTGATGATAGGTGCACGTCAGTTCACCATTCCTCGTACAAATGGTGTGGAGAACGTTGTTCTTGTTCATCATCCTTTGAACTGGTACAAGGACGAGGCTCAAGTGCGGGATTACATCCGTAGCCGGGCTCGGGTTTTTATCTCTGGCCATGAACACGATCCCAAAGTATCCGTTGATAATGTCGAGCCGGGCTGTGACGTAATGATGCTTGCCGCCGGCGCTACCGTTCCCTATAGGTCTAATGAAGTCTTCACCTTTACCTATAACATAATAGAATTCGACTGGGATGAAGAAATCGACGGGTTGTCTGTGACTATGCACCCGAGGGCGTGGAATACGCAGCGCACCTGCTTTGAGGCTGATGACAAGCGTCTGGGAGGAAAAGAGCCCAACTTTCGGTTGGCGTCTCCCTTTTTTCGTAAGGCGGCTCGTCCAAATGCTCCGACTACCGTTCCTCTTATAGATGCAGTTGATGTGATCGGGAACGTTTTCTCCTTGGAGCCAACAATTGAAATGGTCCCAATGGCGCCTTTAGAAGGAGGGACGCAGTCTATGTTACCGAAGGAAGATGGCTATGAGACCGCCCGGCTCCGTTTCTTCCGCGACCTGTTCGAAGGGGAGCGCGTACGCATCCTAGTTGAGCTGAATGCGCTTCCAGAGAATTCTAACGAGCGGATGACGCAGGGGCTTGAGAGAAGATTATTTGACATGCTTGTCCGAGATGGAAAATTGGGGAAGGTTGAGAACATGATTGATCAATTGGTTGGCGAGCGGAAGGACGGGGGAAGACAATGAACAATATTGCAGTTCACATGCGGATTTCTGGTGTTGCTGTAAGCGACAGTGATGTGGAGTCGCGGCGTGCGGCAGCGGGCAGTCTCGCAACTCGTTGGGGAAAGGAGAAAACTGTTTCGAACATTATCTCTAAAGCTGCGGATGTTGCGGAAGCTCTTGCAGGTGATGGCACTCCTTCCTCCACCTTAGGTGATGAGATTCAAACAGCAATTCAGAAGAAGTCTCCTTCGTTTCTTTACGAGGAGCGCGTTCTTGATGTTGGTGTATGTGCTGGTATGGCGATGGTTTCTATTCTAAGCAATACTCCCGGAGATACTGGCTGGGCGATCACAGATCTCTATGCCGCTGCGCTTTGGTCTGCACTTTCGTATCAGCCATCGCTAGCGGCCGAGCGACGCGAAAATCTTCGCCGTGAAGTTCTAGATGCCGCTGCCAGCTGGAGCGCGACGGCGGCCGAGAACGCGAGAGGGCGGTTGGCGGTCCCCGACCCATCCGATGTGAAAATCACTATTGGCGCGGAAAACGCGGTGACCAATGACTTCAAGGCTTCTATGTCCAATACCATTGGGGCATTACGTCGCAATGCTGCGCTGGATCGAGAGGAGTTGGACTTTCTGTGGTGGGTGCAGCTTCGCCGGAGTCGCTTATTAAAAAGGCAATTATCTGCGATCATCGAACCGACGCGAATCGTTGCTACCGGCATTGAAGCTGCAAAGATACTTCGTCGACTTCCCAGCGAAGTGCATAGAGAGATGGTCTTAAGCACCTTGGATCAAGATCCTGAACTCGATCTGACGGAATTGCTTACTGCCATCGGTAACGACCGTGAAGCACTGAGTTCGGGCGTTATCAAAACTATTATCCTTGCGCACCCCACGGTTTTTCCTCTCCTTCACGCATTGGTCACTGGCGAGGTAGACAGATTGGGCGCGTCGCTGAAACGCAGTGTTTCAGAATGGGGTGGACGCGCATTGATGGAAGCTACGTTCGCAAGAATAGCATCCCAAGGTGTTGGTGATATATGAGTGGAACGTGCCGATTCGAAGGGTGCACTGTCGATGACACGGGGCTTTGTGCGCTTGAGCGCGATCGAGCTACTTGTTCTCACCGTGTTCCTTTCGGTGCAACTGAATCAACATCGGTCGATGCCTTGAGTATTAAAGAAATAGAATCACAGTCGGATGACATGCTAGGTGCACCTGTGCTTGCTCAGCCAGTGGGCATGAGCGCATTTGCATCTAGCCGTTCGCTCGGCTTGGAAGATCTAAACGCCATGATGGGATCAAAATACGTCAATGTGACAGGCATCCTCGGCGATCCTGAATCTGGCAAAACGGCGTGCTTGGCCAGCTTGTATCTGCTCGTCTCGCATGCGATGCTTGAGGGATGGTCCTTTGCCGACAGCAGGAGTTTGGCCGCGTTTGAGGATATCGTGCGCGGCGCTCGTGATTGGAACAACGGCACCGTGCCGGAACAGATGACGGTTCACACCGAGTTGGGAGATGATCAAAGGCCTGGCTTCCTTCATTTAAGACTCGTCAGGCGCTCCGACGGCAGACGTTTTGATTTGGCACTTCCGGATGTCCCGGGAGAATGGACGCAGGCGCTTGTGAGCACGGCCCGATCTGATCGGCTGGATTTTATGAAGTCTGCCGAGACAATTTGGATTGTGCTGGACGGTCGTACTCTTTCCGACCTGGAAAAGCGTCAAGGGCTCATAGCTCGGGTGGGGCAGCTAGCCGCACGTTTGAAAACCATGTTGAACAGCCGCGTGCCACGACTACTGATCGTGGTGACTCATGCTGATTTGCACGTTGTGAGTGAGGATCTAACTAATCGGTTGGAAAAGGAACTTCTCCGATATGGTGCGAGCGCAAAGATAGTGAGTGTGGCTCCTTTCTCAGATCAACCAGATTTAGTGCCCGCGGGATTCGGTATAGCCGAATTGATTGACCTGACAGTCGGGAAGCCGGCAGAACGCCCCACCTTCTGGCAATCAACCGAGCCGATTGAAGGTGATCGCTCCTATCTGAGTTATAGGAGAGAGCGATGAGTCGATCAATCATCCTGCTTGGAGGACCTGACTCCGGAAAGACCAACTACATTGGTCGATTATGGCGAGCCCTCGAGGACGGAACAGGAGCGCTGCATACTGCAGAGCAGCCTGAAGACATTAATTTTGTGCTTGAAGTTACTGACCATCTCTTTCAGGGGGGATTCGCACCTCGGTCCGAGCATAGTGATGTCCGTCGAGATTTTGAGGTTGTTGTTGCAGCGACGAAGGGAGGGGCTCGATCAAGGGTAGTCGTTCCCGACATATCTGGGGAACTTTGGCGTAATGCGGTTATTGACAATGAAATTGCTCCCGATTGGATGGCCGAGCTGCGACGGGCGGATGCAGCTCTGCTTTTCGTGCGAGTTGGTTCAGACCAAGACGTTCGGCCTCTGGATTGGGTAACGTCACGAAAGATGTTGGAGAGGCTTGGTGACGAGGACGATCAGGGTCTTCCGACGCAGGTTATGCTGTGCGAGTTGATACGTTTTTTGGAGAGTTCGCTCGCTAACCGTGAGGATGGCGGGCCTCCACGCCTCTCAGTCGTAGTTACCGCCTGGGATAGGGTCGATGCTGAGAAGTTCGAGCGAGGCCCAGTTGCCTATCTTGAGCATGAATATCCGCTAGTTGCAGGTAGATTGGCCGACTTGCAAGATATCAACGTCCAAATATTTGGCCTCAGCGTCGTGGGCGGGGATCTGAAGCACGATCTCGCGTATCGACAAACCTTCTTAGAGGCAGGGTTGGATGGACAAGGGTGGGTCGCAGTGCGCGACGGGGATGAATGGCGGAAGGATTCTGACGTCACGCTCCCGATCGCTTGGGCAGTGGGTCTCTAACGCTGTGATCACTGTTGAAGTCCAAATTCACGGCTATCGCAAGGGGCACCAGCTACTTGCCTCGTCTATTGTATTGTCTAAAGACGATCAGGCAATTGTAGACCGTCTCTCGGACGTAGCTGGACCTTTACGTCCTAGGGAGGAGTTCAGTCCTTACCTATCGGCCTATCCATTGCCGAGCGGCGCTTTTTACGTTGTTGCCAGAACGTGGCAGGATTTTACGGTTCCTCGAGCGGGCTGCGTACTCACGAAAAGCGTACTGATAAATGCACAAATCTGGTCCCGTAGACCTCCGCTTACCGCCATCCTTCGCCTGCTTAGTATGACTGAGCTGCCTACTGAGGCAGACGCTGTACGACTTGAACTTCAGGAAACGGTTGAGGAACCATTTCCACCTGCTCTCAATTTCAGCGCGAACGATTTGTTGGAAGCGCTTTTTCTTGAGAATGAGAAGCCGGTAGTGATTTTTGATGCGCCTGATCCAGAGCTAATCTCTCTACGGATACTCGCTGCGTTGTGGCCCGACATCCGGCGCCGATTTGCCCTTTCGACGTTCGCACTGTCGCCTCGAAAGATAGGTGGCCGTGACCTCGATCTTGTGTTCGCACCGTCAAATGCAAAGGCCAAGTTTTCGGACTGGCCAGGTCGTCGTGTTGATGGGCGCTCGTCTCAGATTGATCGCCATAGGTGGACTGGGGCGATCGTTCGCCGAGTCTTTACGGAACCTGTGCCGAAGCTGTTGTCCGATAGTGAAAGCAACCTGTTAGGTGAGCGCCAGACGAGTAGTGCCGCCGCTCTGCGGATAGCGCTGCTATGGGATGAGCTCCTCGACAAATTAGAACGAACGCCGACCGCGGCCCTGGGGCTTTTGGATATAGCCAATTCAGGGATGGTTAGCGATACAGTTGCAATGAAGTCGTTGGAACCTCGATTGGCTGAAGCCATCGATAGGGCTGGCGGCAGCCTACCCCCTCATGATGCTTGGGAGTTCATTGGTGCTATTGCAAGGAAGGCGCAGGGACATGACATGCCATCCGGTAGAGTGGCAATTGAACATCTTGTCACGCGTCTCGCTGAGCAGGACCCTAGTGGCGCGATTAGTCTTTTGCAGCAGGCCGATCCAGACGGTGTGTTCGACGATTTTCTCCCCAACATCGCACTAGGTCTCGGCAATGGAGTCGCACCGGACGTTGAACAGATGCTTTTCGAGGCATCGGCGAGCACAATCGCCCGCCTTGTTTCGCAAGGCGGTGCACTGGCTCGCCGGATCGCTGATGATGGGGATCTCATTGATCGGATGGGAGTAGTTCTATGCGAGGTTGAGCGAAAACTTGCGGATGAGGCTGGCATGATGCTGCTACCGTTCTTGACTGAGGATAGGCATCTTCCTGCGGCCATCCCCATCTTTGCCAAGCTCACTCCTAAGGAAATAGCTTTCGAACTACGTCGGCTAGGGGAGGCCAACGACTTCCAGGCTACGTGGCTTAGCTCAGAGCTTATTGATCGGGCGCGCCAGATTGGTGGACTGCTAGATGTTCGCGATATATTGATTTCGTCGGCTGCGTCAGCACGAAGGGACGCGCTGCTCGAGAAAACGTTCGATGCTGTCCGGGATGACGTGTTATGGCTTCTGAACAGAAATAGCTTGCCAAAGACGACGGTGGCCGCGCTCCTTGTTGGCATGCTACGTCGTGCAGACGAAGCGCAGTTTGCAGCTTTATTTTCCGACCAAGAGATGGGCGAGCGCTTGGTTGACTGCCTGCCTGAGGACTCCATCGATATCCACGAGAGGGCGTTGACCCAGGAAAACCTTCCTATGAATGCGTACATCCGGGTCATTCAGTCCGTGATTCCACAAGTTAGTGATGCTCGAAAATTTGATATTGCTGAGTACGTATTGGGACGTTGTTTGCGCAATCGTTTTTTCGGAGATGAAGCTGCCGTTTTGTCTATGCTGCTCGGAATTCTAGGTGCAAGGCTTAATGGTGGATTGGCCGCCAGAGTAGGGCTAGAGCAGGGAGTCAGTGCCGAAATCGCAATTCGAAATATTATAGTGTTCGAAAAGGCACCTGCAGCCGCCCGCAAACGTATTATTGGCGCTGTCGATGAGATTGCTCGGGCGTTACGGGGGAGATACGTCATTGATCTATCTGAAGTGGCCAACGATGCTTGCGCTAAGCTGATGTCGGACGCGGAGAAAGTATCTCCCAAGGCTTTGGTCGATGCAGCAGGCTTGCTCATGCCAGTCCTCCTTCGAGCCCGCCATCAGCCGGTCTCGCCAATAATTGCTGTTCTCTTCCCGATAATCTACAGAGAACTAGCGAAGTCAGATGATGTGCCGGAACTTCTAAAGTTCATTCCTTTCTTTGACTGGGATCGCTGCAAGACTGCGCGCAATGAGCTGGTCAACGCGTTTATGTCGTCCTCTTGGCGGGCCGGTGATCTAGCCCTAACTGCATGTCGATGCAACGATGTCGCTAAGATCCTCATGGTGGTGGCAAAGTCATATGGGGGAGAGGAATATGTTATGCGAATCGAGAGTGATCTAAGTCGTTTGGGTACGGATGGCCAACGTAGGGTCAAACATTTTATTGACGAGCTGAGAGCTGGAAGATCGCACAAGGCAGGGGGGGCGTAAATTTTTCCATGAGTAAATATAAAGCGGTTTTTACGCTCGATGCTTAATTGGAACAAAGCGTTCAATCAACTGAAGAAAAATTATGATTATTCAGCCATGGGTGGAGTTATTGGCACGCTGCAAAATGATTACTTTGCCTCAAGGAACTAGCTTATTTCATGGTGCCCGTAGGCTTGACGGCGAGGATTGGATTCAAGATGTGATGTGGGTGACTATCTCGAAAGATGACGCGTCTGAATATGTTCGGCGGGATGCATCTCAAATGTTAAAACGGAAATTATTAGAATTTCGGACGTTGAAAGATTTGATCTTATTGGATTGGTCGTCTTTGTCTGGACCAAAGCTTTCAGATCTGGCCCAACAGGAATATGGTGCGGATATTGTCGGGACATACGACTATCCGATTAGAAGGCATTTGTTAGAAACAGCTAGAAATGCTAAGCAATGTGAGTTCGATGGTTGTATTAAGTGGGAAGGCCAAGAAATTCTTATAGACCGGATTCCAAAAATACTGAGAGAGGTCTGAGTACAGACCTTGGCGTGTTCTTAAACAAAAGCAACGTACACTGGCAACTTCATATCAAAAATCGCGAATGTCTCAGCAAGCTGTACTGGCAAAGGAAAATAAGAAATGTCGAGGAACTGTTTTTCAAGCATCGTAAAGAATGAGGCGATATTAATTGCGCAATATGATTTGCACAATGGAGAGGCCGATATCGAAGAACCTTGTGATGTCGAAGGCTACGGTTTACTTGAGTGGCTGGAGAATGCCGTGGTTGGCTGGGATGGCCCGATGCAAACCTACTTTATTCAGTTCAAAGAGGTAGGAGATGAATTAGTGTGGTGGTTAGGGACGAGCTTCGGTGAGATTCCGACATTTGAAGATCTGTGTGCGACTATCCGAAGAATATTCAAACACGCCGTTGGTTTTGAATTCGTAGATGTAATTCTCCGGGAGTCGAATTAAAAAGGAAGCTGGGCAAGCTGCTAATCGATTGGTTCGTGTAAGACCGAGTTAATGGAGATCCTCTTCTCTGTATTGAATAGCGTTTATTCGTCTACTATCACCGAATAAAGGCTGCCAATTAGTAGGTTTACCGTTTAACTTAACAGCCCCTTGGAGCCACATCAATGGAATTACAGGTTTGGGAACGCTGGACGAAAAAACCACGGTAGATCCAAATTGCATAGCGCCAAGGGCCCAGCGCTTAAGTTTTTCATCAGGAATTGAAATGGTGGCGGCGTCTTTAGGCGCGGCCCCTTTTTTTTGTAATTCTTCAAATTCGCGACGTTGCAAAAAAGGCTCTGCCAGCTGCTTCCCTAATTCTGTGCAGATATCCAATGCCTCGGCCTCTCTACCATTCCATATCTCGGAAGGCTGAAATGCCATGGGTACAATCTCAGCGTCGATCGCCTTGCGTAGGTGACTGACTTCCGAAATGCCTTTTAACGCCTTTTCTGCGTCTACCTTCAAAAAAACATAGTGGAATTTGTCGTGTGCTGAATCAACTTGAACATTGAGAAATTTATTTAGTTTGTTAAATAGGCGACCGGCAAGAACGCCCGCATCGCTCGTCGCGGCAAATCGGAAAACTATTCGAGCGTTTATATCCTTGAACGCCGGATGTAAACAAATCTTCTCCAAACGCTTTACGAGTTCCACTCCACTCCAAAGTCCATCTTCATAGATGTATAGGACATTCAGATTTTTCGGCAATGTAGTGTGAAAATTCTCTAAATCTAGCTCTAATATTTCTTCCTTAAGATATATATGTTCAAGAGCAGATTTAATCTTAATTGAGCTAGCGCCAGGCTCTGAATCTGCAACGTAGGCGTGGGCAACATCTTCGCCAATGACTTGAGACTTAGAAACTTTAAATGCGTAGCTTAACTCTGCATCAGTTATCACTTTTAGCTGCTTTAAAAGAGCTTTGCCAATCCAGCCTATTCCTAACTGCTCAAATTGTTGGCACCACTTATCAGGATTTAATTTCGGAATGCTCGACTGCGACCATTCATGAGAAGAGTGCTCTAACCAGTGGATCTTTTTGTTCTTTAGTTCTGTTCGAATCTCTTCGAACATTGAAGTGTGGGTTTTACGAAAAATGACATGAACTCGCTCCTCCTTAAGAAGCTTTAGATCCAACGCAAGTTTATCGTCAGCTATGATCTTGTAATAACGCCGTTCCTGCCATCCTTCCACAACTTCGTTTGTGTTCTCTTGATAATTGACACCTTTAAATCTATTTTGGGCGTCCATTCGATCACCGATGACTTTCACATCGACGTAATTTCGCCAGCCGGCGCACGCAGCGTCAGAGATCTTAGCTATTAAGGCTGCAACATCGGCCGCCTTGCATAAAACAAGTAGTTTGGGAGCGGGCTTCACGGATAGGGATGAGAAATTATCTATTTATTTTTGTCTTTAAACGCGTCATAAACTACACCAAAAGGGAGCGGAATGTTTCTTAGATCTGCCACCGGCATTTGTGAAATTATTCTGAGTAATGATTGGCGTAATTTCTTATCAGCAGCGTTTTCCCTCGGTAGAGAAACTGTATTTGTTGCGCGAGACGATGAGAATGATTCGGTCTTGTTTTTTGCAGGGCGCTTCGCTTGAGAAAACGCATCTACAAAATATTCTGTAGTTGCTGGATCCAAACCTAAATCTCGAAGTCGAGCGGCAAAAATACCTAAGGTTTGTTCCCTACGAAAAATGAGCCAATGCCAGTAAGCATCCGCATCTCGTTTTAGAAATGCGATCCATTTAGAAAAAGGGGCGTGGCGCACTTCCTCTGTTGCGTTTCGAGAAGCATACTTAGATATATCCTCAGCTAGAAAAGTAGCTCTAATTTGAGTTAATTCAGCTTCAGAGACTGGGGCTATTGTTGGTAATTCCCTCGAATGTTGAGGGGCACCATTGAGTACGCGATGTATCTGTTTCGCGTCACTATCCAAAACTAATTTGTGTGATGAAGACGCATTTTCGAAAAAGGTCCAAGTAGAAGAGTCAATTCCTGTAGATGAAAGAACAGAACTGCTCGCGATATGGGCGTTTGGGGCGTCGCCAGTTTTTGGCGAAATAATTTCGTAAACCCAATCTGCGCCTCGCTTATCTTTTTTTATTAGCGATTGAGATAAATACGTTTCAATGAATTTACTTAGCGCACCAGGACCTTTAGGAATATCTACGAGAGCGCGAAAATTTGGCAATATATCCTTAACTAACTCGCCTAATTTAGCCCCATAAATCTCGGTTGTTTCGTTCGAATTCAACCTTTCGACAATTTCGGCGATTGCCTTCGCCGGGACTTCTACTTCACCCATTTTGATCTCCAAATGTATAAAGGCCAGCTAAATAAATAGCCAGCCTCTATTGAATCCTTGGTCAATTCGCGCATTAACGACTAAGTCGCGGCGCAAAAGACAAAATAAAAATATTTCCTTTTTTTAACGACAATAGCAAATAAATGGGCGTTAATCCAATTATTGCGGCTTGAGTCGGCGAAGGACTAACCAAGCCATCCAGCGTAATTTCATTCCCTTCGAAGTTGATTTTTTTACAATCAAGCTTCCGCTGCGATTCAATTGTAATGCCATACCTTGTTGGGCGCAACGTTATCTAGGCAGAGGGCGCGTATCCAAAAGTGGCCATCTGTGGCGATTTTTGGAACGTAATGACATATCAGTGGCCCCTCAGATGAACGCACTACGTGAACCGCCGAAGGCCTATTTGCACATGGACACAATGGCAGAAGCTGTCACGTAGTCCAGCGCTGGTTGCTTATAGCTCCCACCGCCTGGTTGTGACACGATTTTTTGTGATGTAGACATCAGGCGTTGAATTTTGGCTTGCGTCAAGTTGGATTCGATCTCTATTTTCTTCAAACTCTTCATCGACCAAACAGGCTTCCCGCCGATGCAATCACAAGCCCAGACAAACGTCGTCGCTTTTTGGATATCCAACGCCGCATTTACATCTTCGGTCTGAGCGTGTGCAGAAGAAGAGCCTATATAAGTAAGGGAAAAAGCTAAGAGACAAAAGAAGGCAAGTTTCCAGAAAACGATTTTCTGACGAAGAGAAACGTATTTTGTAGTCTGCTGTCGTTGTTTTTCCTGATTTCTTGCCGGCGCCTTATTAAGCCAAAGTTGCCATTTTTCGTGGCGAGAGCAGATTATTTTTGCGCATTCATCGGCATCAAAATCGGTAGTCGAGAGTTCTTCTGCCTGGCGCCACGCCCATGCAAATGCTACCGGAAAGGGGGCAGTGTCGTCGTGGAGGTCGTACAGTTTTAACCAATGAAAAAGTGGTTGATCGTGGATCTCTCCGGCTCGTAAATATAAGACCAGGCAGACAGCCGAAAACGCTGCATCGTGTACACGGCCAGGTGTCAGACGATGTGCACACTCGTGCAGATATAGCGCTAAAAATCTTCTTTTTTGCACAATATCTTTATCACTGTAAAGGCGTATCAGATTCCAATCGATGACTATCTCATCAGATTCGGTGTGGTCAGGATGGCGGCAAAATCCAGACCAGGAACTCTCTCTCTTTCCGTTCAAAAAAAGAATTGGATATTCCTGCATTTTTAATCGAGAAAATAAATCGGATGTGAGCACCTCTTCAATGATTGGAACAGGTGTCTCAATAGTTGTTTGGCGCAATGCGATAACGGTCAAGATACTTCCTTAAGGTTTGATGCTACGCTTTCGTGGCATTGGAATAAGCGATCGTGCAACGAGATCTGCTTCACCCAAGGGCATGTCAAACACAAGCCGGTAAAACAGGGTCATTATTTCTACTTGCAGCTGGTAGGAATTTTCTTCAGATAACATTGTTTGCACTCTTTTAATTTCTAAATCGATTTCTTCCGCCGTGCTCGGATTTATCAATCGAAATTGCTCAAGCTGAGTTCTGTTCTCTGCGGATAGGAATTGGTCTTCTTCATTGAAAATGGCAACCTCCGTGCTCCGTGAAGAGTTAGCTATGGCTAGGCCCACTTCGAATAGGGCGGTCGTCAGTGATCCGGGTATTCGTACTCGCTTGGCTCAAATCGCGTTCCCTATTAAGCTCTTCATTTAATTTCTCTATATATTGTTCAATATCGAGCAATCGCTTATTCAATGCGTCCCGGTACCGCTCAGGATCTCCCTGGTTTTTCAGTAGCTTATTTGTTTCTTCTTTTACCAAGTCACAGCGTGAACGTCGAACATCAACAAGAATTCCTTCTATTTTTCCTTGTACACCATCGAGTTTTCGTTCGGCGACGGCTTCCGATGCCCTAATGAGTTTTAGCTTCTCTTCGTTTTTGAATCTATTCAGAAAATTGGATGTTCGCAATGTAGCTTCGTGCTCAACTGATGCCTGGTGAATCTTTGATAGTTGGCTAATAAGCGCTTTTTCCTGCCCAAGCAGTTTTTTGTATTCCGGATCGGCGCCAGCTAGTTTTTCAACTATCGCTTCACGCGCCTGATGCGGAGTTATTTTTTTGTGGGCCTCCAACGATGAAAACTGCTTCTTTAATAGCGCGTGTTCCTTAAGCGCATCATCGAGTTTCTGCTTTGAATCTGACATAGGCGAGGAAATCACGGCATTTCGCACGTTGTCATTCGTTACCGGTGGAGCTCCAGCAGGAAATAATGGGGGAATTTGTTGAAGTCCGAAAATTCTTAATATGAGATTGAGGACGTTCCGAATGCCCTCGATGATTTCTCTGAGCATCTCGAACGAAATCGAAGTATCTGTTGAGTATGTCTTCTTACGTCTGAGGTTCTCGTCTTCCGCTTCCTTCGCGAATTTAATGAGGCGTGCAGCTAGCTGCTCGGCATCTTCTGATACCGGGCACCTCATGAGTTGAGCAACTTCGCTCTGAATCTCTCGGGCTTCTTTCAGACGATCTTTAATGTAAAAAACATTATTTAATGTGCCACTAGTGTCTTCATGTAGCTTTTTAGGGGGCACTTTAATGTTTTTTAGGCTATTTAATGTATTCCACATTATTTCTTTCTCCATCAAGTTCTGGATTTGATAGTGCGTAGATAGAAATTCGCGCCGAGCCATTCGTGCCGCAAATATTTCTTGCCGCTGAGTAGTGGAGAGCTTTCGGCTAGTTTTTCCTGAGAGTTTCTTTTCAGGCGTCAGATCGATGCCACGCTCGCGATATGAGCGATGATCCACACGCTCTCGCCTGCCAGCAGAAGCCAACGCTTCGTTGCAGTGGTGAGCCCAAGATGCGCGGAAATTTTCAAGCCGTTCAGGTGTTCCCATAGAGTCTTTTTTACAGCCACCGATCTCGGGATTTTTTCCGTTGTAGCGCTTAAAAAAATGCATTGGGTCGCGCTCAATTCCATCCAGGACGCGTTCTGAAATTTGTATGTGCACATGTTGAGCTATCAATCCGTCACTCTGTTTCTTCGAATGAATTGCCAGGCTGTGTACGTGACGGGAGAGATGCTCCATAACAAATTTCTCAATGATCTCAATTTGCTGCGTCGAAGTGAGACCTCTAGGAAGCGAGCCTTCAAACTCACGGAATTGCGTTCCATTTTTACGCTCGAACTCTTGCGATGCACGCCAAAAAGTATCAGGATCATCTTTGGCCCAAGATGGCAAATTTCCATTGCTGGTATATATCAGTTGCTCACCTGTTCCATGCAATGAATTCCGTTTTGCATTTAGCTCGGAATAGCGCCCAGAACGTGAGTTATATTGATATTTCAAGCTGGCATCTATCCGGCCGCCGCCGCGCCGATCGCCAACTGATACCCGAAAATGATAGTGGCCGATTTCCATAGGGAAGACGCGTTGTCTTTTACGTCCGCTACGCGGACGTGCCGCCTGCAAGGCCGCGCGTTTCTCCACGCAGTGGAGAAACTACTAAGCGCGCATTGTCATGATTCTGCGCAACCCTCATCTCTCCGAGATTCGCAATCATTGGTTTTTATGATCGTCAAGGAATACGGCGTTATAAATTTTTAATACTTCCATCACGCCATCCATATCAACGTTATCAATCCGTCGTGTCTTACTCAGTAGAGCCGACGTCATGTTTCCATTTTCCGCAGCTAGTTGGAGAGCGGCGACACCGATAATGATCTTGGCATGGTTTTGGCGTCTTCTTTCGCCTTGCTCAATTTCGTGAAAGAGCGCAGAAGTTTTGCGTTCGGCCTCACGTGCTTTGAATTTCAGTTTGTCGGCAGACCAGAGGTTTGTCAGCAGCTTGTTTTCGGAAGTGCTCAATTCAGATTTCGCAGACAATTCAACGATCAGCCGTTGGTCAGGAGTTCTTTTTGTCAGCCGTTCCATCCAAGAAAGGCGCTCTTCTTTGTTCCATTTCATTTTTGCGTACCTTCATTTTTTAATATGGCGAGGACATTTGCGACCGCTTTTTTTGAGACGTCTGGATTTCTAGGCTGTTTGATTTCCACTTCTGTTTTCTTTGTTTCTTGAGATTTCCTTGCTCTTCGGGCTTGGATGGTTTCGCAATAATTCCTGTCAAATTCACCCCTCCTATATCTGGCGATTACTCGCCGCAGCCATCCAGGAGGAGAACCGATTTTTTCCCTCTCTCCTCGTTGCGCCGCTTCGATGCTGCCGGCCAGCTCGTCTAGAAAATCTTGAGCAGTTTCAATTTCGTCGATGTGCTCTTTTTCTATTACCTTAAGCAGCTCGGGTAGTAGCTTTGTAAGCACTGGCTCGATTTTTAAGTTATCAAAATTTTCATTTTTACTACTACTTCGCGCCTGCGGCGCGATGTTTGTAGTGGTAGTAGTAGTTGAATCCTGGTTGTCTGAGTATTGGTTATTTGAGTGTTGCTTAGACTGGTAGTGTGAGCCGCCTGTGGCTGGGCCAGAGTTCGGTAAGCCAGTGTCGGCTGAGCCGGTATCGGCTGATCCACCCATGGCAAAGTCATCTTCTAGGCCCTGAACGCAAAAATCCCAAAGACTGGAGAACTTGCCGTCGCTGTCTTTCATACGATAGAGGCGCAGATATCCACTGCTTTTTAGTTCACCAGAAACGCGTGACCACCATTCCCGACCACGCGGTTTTCCAGGACGTTTGCTGAATTCCGATTGGATGAATGCCGGGCGCACTTCCCAATTTGACGGTTTGCAAGCGAGCCATAGGCCTACAGCAACAGCGTCTTCACTTAGGGCCAAATCTTCCGCGAATCGATTAGGAATTAGCTCCCATCCAGATTTGGGCTTGATGTTCCGAATGATGCTCATTTGACTCGCTCGGTCTGTCGTGTCGCTTGGCTGCTTTTGCGTGGGCGTCCACGCTTCACTATTCTTTCAGATGAAAACGCTTGGTCTTGGTTGTCGATGTAGTCGGCAATGTCCAGCGCATTGAAAAAGACGCGTGAACCGCATTTCATCCCCGTGAGGGAGGTGCTATGTCCCGCAATGTAATTTTTATTGTTGCGAATAGTTTGTGGTTCGAGACCGAGTATTTTGGCGGTAACTTTGAGTGGAACCAATAAGGCTCCGTTCGATTCACGGAGGACGTGATCGAGCATGATGGAATTGTTCACTTGATGCCCCTTGGGCTAGACCTTATTTTTGGTCAGCCTACTTGAAAGTGCGAATGTGCCTAAGGCACTCGTTTTCAGTTTTCGGGGGGAGTACGTGGAGGCGGTGAGGAGACCGGATGTTCGGCACTTTTGGGAAGTGTCGCTGCGGTTACGATAGGAGAGGGGAGCGCAGCGGAAGATAGGCGAGTCAGTCGCTCGTGTTCACAGTCCGCCGAGTTTTGGATTGCCGGATACCAGCAAGTTGTGAAAATTGCAGAAAAAGCAATAAAAAGCACTGCAACAATCGCCGGCGGCTGATGCGTCAGCATCGCTCCGACAAAAGCCAGAAACAACAAGATCACGCACAAACGGGAGGCCAATTCTTCGACCTTTCTCTGTTGGTATCGGCGCATGAAGTTGTTATCTGGAGGCATGTAACGAGTCTAAGTATTCATTAAGCTGTGTGCAAGAATTTTGTTATACCGAAATATGCCGAGCCAATAAAAGAAAAAAGCCGATCAAGGAAAATCCTCGTCGGCTTGGGTCAAATCTGGTCAATTTGTTTTCTATAACTCAGTATAATCGGATCTCCCCATCTATACCGAATCTGGCAATCTACTGGTGCCGGGAGCCGGAATCGAACCGGCACGGTGTCACCACCGCGGGATTTTGAGTCCCGTGCGTCTACCTATTCCGCCATCCCGGCAACGCAAGACCGCGATT
>Ga0105240_10001225_pt1 | contig 44616 bp, 44 predicted proteins | sample KBSC54metaG_FD_80426 | JGI IMG/M metagenome (GOLD analysis project Ga0105240, IMG submission 80426) | Corn rhizosphere microbial communities from Kellogg Biological Station, Michigan, USA - KBS C5-4 metaG | ecosystem: Host-associated > Plants > Roots > Rhizosphere > Soil | place: Michigan, USA... | reverse complement strand
TGCTTCTTCGCACGCGACCTGCAGTTCATGGTGGGAAGCTGGCCATTCGGCTACTGGATGGCCGCGCAGGGGTCGGTCCTGATCTTCATCGCCATCCTCGTTGTTTACGCGACGGCCATGAAGCGGCTCGCGCCCGCCGACAGCTTGCCCGAGCCGGGCTCGGCGGATGCCTGATTCCCCCGCCTACGCCACATACAAGATGCGCCTGCATCGCCGGGTGGCGATCTATGTCGCCTGCGTGATCGCGTTCCTGCTGTTGATGGCCTGGGCCGAGCAGGCCGGCCTGTCGCGGTTCTGGCTGGGGCCCATCTTCATGTTCTCGTCGGTGATGATGTATGCCGCGATCGGCATCTCGGGGCGAACGACCGACCCCGAGGAGTACTACGTCGCGGGGCGCCGCATTCCGGCCATGTACAACGGGATGGCCGCCGCCGCCGACTGGATGAGTGCCGCGTCTTTCATCAGCCTGGCGGGCGGCCTGTATCTGCAGGGCTTCGGCGGCACCGATGACCAGGCCGGCGGCCTGGCCTACGTGCTGGGATGGACCGGCGGATTTTGCCTGGTCGGATTGCTGATCGCGCCCCACTTGCGCAAGCTCAATCTCTATACCGTGCCGGAATATTTCGGCGTGCGTTACGGCGGACGCTGGCCGCGCGTGATCGCGGCGTTCGCGACGATGCTTTGCTCATTCACTTACGTGGTGGCGCAGATCTACGGCATCGGCCTGATCGCTTCGCGCTTGACGGGTGTGCAATTCGAGATTGGCATCCTGCTCGGGCTGGGAGGCGTGCTGCTGTGCTCGTTCCTGGGCGGCATGCGGGCGATCACGTGGACCCAGGTGGCGCAGTACATCATCCTGTTGCTGGCGTTCCTCATTCCCGTCTCGTGGCTCGCCTACAAGCAGCTGGGCAACCCGGCGGCGCCGTTGGTCTACGGAGCGCAGTTGGGAAAGATTTCCGAGCTGGAGAAAAAGCTGGCGCAAGACCCGGCCGAAAAGCAGGTGGCCGCGGTCTTCCTGCAGCGGGCGCACGAGTATGAAGCGCGCCTACAGGACATCGAAGGCGCATTGCAGCGCGAACGCGCGCAAGCGCGGGCGCGCGTCCGCGCGCTGAAGTCGCAGGGTGCCGATTCGGCCCTGATCGTGCAGGCCAACCGCGAACTGGCGGCGCTGCCCAAAGACGTACCCAGCGCGCGCGAGCGCTGGGTCAAGGCCATGCACGAAAGCTACGAACGCGCCAAGCCACTGGGCGGCGTGCCGTTGCATACGCAGCCGTTCGCCGGAGATCCCGGCGGCACCGCGGAAGAAGCCAGCGCGTTCACCAGCTCGCGCCGCAATTTCCTGGCGCTCATGTTCTGCCTGATGGTCGGCACCGCAGGGTTGCCCCATCTGCTGACGCGCTACTACACCACGCCCACCGTGGCGGAAGCGCGATCTTCCGTCGCCTGGTCCATCTTCTTCATCGCGCTGGTCTACCTCAGTGCTCCGGCGCTCGCGTCGCTCGTGAAATTCGAGGTCATGAACAACCTGGTGGGCAGCAGCTTCGACGCGTTGCCGCCGTGGATCGCGCAGTGGGCCAAGGTGGATGCGTCGCTGATTTCCGTCGCCGACGTGAACGGGGACCACATCCTGCAATGGGGCGAAATCCACCTGGGCGCCGACATCATCATGCTGGCCACGCCGGAAGTCGGGGGGCTGCCTTACGTGATCTCCGGGCTGGTCGCCGCCGGCGGCCTTGCTGCCGCGCTATCGACCGCGGACGGCCTGCTGCTCACGATCAGCAACGCGATCGTGCGCGATGTCTACAGCCATGAAGTCAAGGACCGCATGAGCGCCGAACAGCGCGTGATCCTTTCCAAGTTCGCGTTGCTGGCAGTGGCGCTGATTGCGGCGGCGGTGGCCACGCTCAAGCCGGGAGAAATCCTGCCGCTGGTCACTGCATCCTTTTCGCTCGCCGCTTCCGCTTTCGTGCCTGTCATGGTGCTGGGAATCTTCTGGGCGCGGGCGAATCGTGCCGGCGCCATCGCAGGCATGCTCAGTGGACTCGGCATCACGGTCTACTACATGTTGCTCAATTCGGCTACTTTCCGCGCCTTCTTCGCCATGGTTCCGGGCGAGGATTTGTGGTTCGGTATCCAGCCGCTCGCGGCCGGCGTGTTCGGGGTTCCGACCGGCTTCGCGGTCGCGTTGGCGGTCAGCCTGGCGGGCGGGCGTCGGGCTTCGCTGACGACTGCGCAAACCTAGGGATTTCCCTATCGGGGTTTGCCCGAGGCAAGGGCGGCAAAGCTTGAATTGATGAGCTTGCGTCAGCTTAGCGTCAGACCTTCTTTCAACACTGGCGCCGCCCGAACAACCAAAGGAGACCTTCATGGCGCAAGCGTCGGCAAATGTCGCGGTGGCACCCATCGCCTCGGCACCCATGACCCGAGAAGAGAAAAAGGTGATCTTCGCCTCTTCGCTGGGAACCGTATTCGAGTGGTATGACTTCTACCTGTACGGCGCGCTGGCCGGCAACATTGCCGCGCAATTCTTCGCCGGCCTGGATCCGACGTCCGCGTACATCTTCGCGCTGCTCGCCTTCGCGGCCGGTTTCCTGGTGCGGCCTTTCGGCGCCATCTTCTTCGGGCGCCTGGGCGACATGATTGGTCGCAAGTACACGTTCCTGGTGACTATCCTGATCATGGGCGCGTCCACCTTCATTGTCGGACTGCTGCCCGGCTACAAGTCGATCGGCATGGCCGCCCCCGTCATCCTGATTGCGCTGCGCATGCTGCAAGGCCTCGCGCTCGGCGGTGAATACGGCGGTGCGGCGACGTACGTTGCGGAACACGCGCCGCATGGCAAGCGCGGCGCGTACACGTCCTGGATCCAGACCACGGCCACGCTGGGCCTGTTCCTGTCGCTGCTGCTCGTGACCGGCGTTCGCGAATCGATCGCGCCCAAGGACTTCGCTGATTGGGGCTGGCGCATTCCGTTCCTGGTCTCGATCGTGCTGCTGGCGGTCTCGGTCTGGATCCGGCTGAGCCTGAACGAATCGCCGGCGTTCCAGAAGATGAAGGCGGAGGGCAAGACCTCCAAGGCCCCCCTGGCCGAATCGTTCGGCCAGTGGAAGAACCTCAAGGTCGTGATCCTGGCGCTGTTGGGCCTGACTGCCGGCCAGGCGGTGGTGTGGTACACGGGCCAGTTCCAGGCCCTGTTCTTCCTCAACACCATGGCGAAAGTGGACCTCACCACCGCCAACGTCCTCATCGCCGTGTCCCTGGCGATCGGCACCCCGTTCTTCGTGGTCTTCGGCGCGCTGTCGGACAAGATCGGCCGCAAGCCCATCATCATGGCCGGTTGCCTGCTCGCTGCGTTGACCTACTTCACTGTCTTCCCGATGCTGCTCAAGGCCGCGAACCCGGCCTTGGCCGCGGCGCAGCAGGCCAGCGTGGTGAGCGTCACCGCCGACCCCGCCACCTGCTCGTTCCAGGGCAGCCCGATTGCGCGCGAAATCGACTTCACGAGCTCCTGCGACCTGGCCAAGCGCGCGCTGGCGCAGCAGTACATCCCGTACGAAAACGTGGCAGGACCGGCCGGCTCGCAGGCGACCATTTCGATGGCCGCCAAGACGATCACCGCGCCCAACGCGACGCTGAACGCCGAGCGGCATGGGTTCTCCGCCGAATCCGCCAAGGCGATCGCGGATTTCAGGAAGCAGGTGGGAGACACGGCCAAGGCCGCCGGGCTGACGACTCCCGCCGACAAGGCTCAAATGAACACGCCCATGGTGCTGGCGCTCCTGACCTACCTTGTGATCCTGGTGACCATGGTCTACGGGCCCATCGCTGCGATGCTGGTGGAACTGTTCCCGACTCGCATTCGGTACACGTCCATGAGCCTGCCCTACCACATCGGCAACGGCTGGTTCGGCGGCCTTCTGCCCACCACCTGGTTCGCCATCGTTGCGGCCACCGGCGACATCTACCGCGGCCTGTGGTATCCCGTCGTGGTCGCGACGATGACCTTCATCATCGGCATGATCTTCATTCGCGAGACCAAGGACGTGGACATCTACGCGCGCGACTGAACGCCGATCGTTTTTGGTCAGCGTCAAAAGCCCGCTGCTTAGCGGGCTTTTGTTCATGGAGCCCCCCGCTGCAGGACGCGCCCCACGACGATCAGGCTGCACGGGGCCTGGGCCGTCCCGTCTTGCTATAATCGCAGGCTTTCCTTGCCACACCGCGTCCGACGCCGTGGGTGGCTATCCCAAAAGTCGCAGCTCGCGCCGCGGCTTCCATCCTCAAGGAGCCTTATGCGTCATTACGAAATCATCTTGCTGATCCACCCGGATCAGAGCGAACAGGTTCCGGCCATGCTGGAACGCTACAAGGGCATGATCACCGCCGGCGGCGGCAAAGTGCACCGCGTGGAAGACTGGGGCCGCCGCCAGCTGGCCTACCAGATCAACAAGCTCGCCAAAGCCCATTACCTGTGCGTGAACATCGAGGCCGACAACACCGTCATGGCCGAACTGGAGCACGCTTTCCGCTTCAACGACGCCGTGCTGCGCCACCTCACCGTGGTGCGCAAGAAGGCCGACACCGGCCCGTCGTCGATGATGCGCACCGTCGAGCGCGAAGAAGCGCGCAAGGCGCAGCAGGCGGAGTACCAGTCCTGAGCGGCTCGTCGCCGCAGTGAATCGGGAGTGAACCAGCTCGTTTTGAGCGCCCGTATCGCCCAGGCCAGCGCCTTGCGATACACCCCCGCCGGGTTACCGGCCCTCGATTGCAGCCTCGAACACGCGTCCGAGCTGAGCGAAGCGGGCCAGGCCCGGCAGGTGAAGGCGGCGATCAAGGCGGTGGCCTTCGGCAGCGTCGCGGAGACGCTGGTGAAGCAGGCGATCGGCAGCAGCTGGCAGTTCACCGGATTCCTGGCGACACCCCGCAACGGCAAGCACCCCGTGTTCCATATCGAATCGTTCGTTAAAGATTAATCAGAGTTCAGAAAGGTCCCACATGGCCACGTTCAAGAAATTCAACAAGGACAAGCGTCCGAAGCGCAACACCCAGTCGCTGCTGTTCAAGCGCAAGCGCTTCTGCCGCTTCACCGTCGCCGGCGTCGAAGAGATCGATTACAAGGACGTCGACACGCTGCGCGATTTCATCGCGGAAAACGGCAAGATCATCCCGGCTCGCCTGACCGGCACCCGCGCGATCTACCAGCGCCAGCTCAACACCGCCATCAAGCGCGCCCGCTTCCTGGCCCTGGTCCCGTACACCGACCAGCACCGCATCTAAGGAGCGAACATGCAAGTCATTCTGCTCGACAAGGTCGTGAACCTCGGCAACCTCGGCGAGATCGTCAAGGTCAAGGACGGTTACGCGCGCAATTTCCTGATCCCGCAAGGGCGCGCGCGCCGCGCGACCGAGGCCAACAAGGCCGAATTCGAAGCCAAGCGCGTCGAACTCGAAAAGGCAGCATCGGCCAAGCTCGCCGAATCGCAAGCGCAAGGCGAGAAGCTGGCCGGCACCACCGTGAAGCTGACGCAAAAGGCCGGCGTCGATGGCCGCCTGTTCGGTTCGGTCACCAACTTCGACATCGCCGAAGAGTTGAACAAGCAAGGCTACAAGATCGCGAAGTCGCAGGTGCGCATGCCCAACGGCCCGATCAAGACGGTGGGCGATTCCGCCGTCAGCGTGGCGCTGCACACGGATGTGGTCGTGGAGATCAACGTCACGGTGCTGGGCGAAACCACGTAAGGCTTCGCCAACTGGAAACAAGGCTGCAGTGCAGCCTTGTCCTTGAAGCCGCCTGTTTCGGGCGGCTTTTTCTTTGGGTGTGCGCTTATACCGTCTCACCCACCGGATATCCACACGTTGCGCGGACAAATCCACAGCATCCCCGCGGTGCTATCCCCAGCTTTTTTGCTGGACGGCCAACGGGCCGAGCCTTAGCATCAACCATCTCTTCCGAGGGCCCATGTCCGCCGTTCTCCACTCCATCGACGACGAGTTTTCCCATGACCAGCAGATCGCTCAGCTGCGCATCCCGCCACACTCGATCGAGGCCGAGTCCAGCGTCTTGGGCGGCCTGTTGCTGGACAACGCGGCCTGGGACCGGGTCGGTGACCTGCTGACCGACAGCGACTTCTACCGCTACGAGCACCGCCTGATCTACGCATCCATTGGCGGGCTGGTCAACGCGACCAAGCCGGCGGACGTCATCACGGTCTATGAGCAGCTGCAAGGCCTGGGCAAGGCCGAAGAGGTGGGGGGCCTAGCCTACCTGAATTCATTGGCGCAGTACGTGCCCAGCGCGAGCAACATCCGCCGCTATGCCGAGATCGTGCGCGAGCGCTCGATCCTGCGCAAGCTGGTGAGCGCGAGCGACGAGATCGCCACCTCCGCGTTCAACACGCAGGGCAAGCCGGTCGACAAGATCCTGGACGAAGCCGAGCAGAAGATCTTCAACATCGGCGAGGAAGGCTCGCGCATGAAGCAGGGGTTCCAGGCCATGGACTCGCTGGTGGTGCAACTGCTCGACCGCGTGCAGGAGATGGCCGACAACCCGAACGACGTGACGGGCGTTCGCACGGGCTTCTACGACATCGACCGCATGACTTCCGGCATGCAGGCGGGCGACATGATCGTGCTCGCGGCACGCCCTTCGATGGGCAAGACGGCGCTGGCGATCAACATCGCCGAACACGTGGCCCTGCACGAAGAGCTGCCGGTCGCGGTGTTCTCGATGGAAATGGGCGCCAGCCAGCTGGCGGTGCGCATTGTCGGGTCGATCGGCCGCATCGACCAGATGCATTTGCGTACCGGCAAGCTCACCGATGCGGAATGGCCGCGCCTGACGGAGGCCATCGAGAAGCTGCGCAACATCTCGCTGCACATCGATGAGACTCCCGGCCTCACGGTGAGCGAATTGCGCGCCAACGCGCGCCGGCTGGCGCGGCAATGCGGCGGCAAGCTGGGCCTGATCGTCGTCGACTACCTGCAGTTGATGAGTGTGTCCAGCAGCATGAGCGAAGAGAACCGCGCCACAGCCGTGGGCGAAATCTCGCGCGGCTTGAAGATGCTGGCCAAGGAGCTGGGCTGCCCGGTGCTGGCGCTGTCGCAACTGAGCCGAGGCGTCGAATCGCGCACCGACAAGCGCCCCATGATGAGCGACCTGCGCGAATCGGGCGCGATCGAGCAGGACGCCGACGTGATCATGTTCATCTACCGCGACGAGTACTACAACAAGGACTCGAAGGAGCCGGGCGTCACCGAGATCATCATCAGCAAGCAGCGCAACGGGCCCACCGGCACGGTCAAGCTGGCCTTCCTGAAGGAAATGACGCGCTTCGAAAGCCTCGCGTCCGGCAACGCGGATTTCTGACCGCAGAGCCTTGGAAAATGGCCGGCTTGTCACACACACAACACATCGCGTGTGCTAGATTTGCCGCGAGAACGCGTCCGGTTGTGTTGACGCGCTCCAACTCGATTCAGGGGGCACTGTGACCAAGGACATGCAGGCTTGGGTGCTGCTCGCGATGGCGGGTACGGTCGTCGCGGGACTGACTTTATGGCGCATGGGATTGATGCCGCACGCGCAGGCGCCCGTGGTGTTCACGCCCGAACCGGCGCTGCAGGCCGATGCGCCCACGCCACCAGCGCAAGCGCGCATCGAATATCCGCTGGAACGCTCGACGGCGCCCGCACTCACCGGCGAGGCGCTGCGGCGCGCCCTGGCCGATCTGCTGGGCGGCGACAAGGCAGCCTCGTTCCTGCAGCTGGATGAATTTCCGCGGCGCGTCGTCGCGACCGTGGACAACCTGGGCCGCGCGCACGCGCCCACGCAGATGTGGCCGGTCGACCCGTCACCCGATCGCTTCAACGTCGATGAGCGCGGCGAGGCGCCTGTCATCTCGGCCGACAATGCCTCCAGGTACACACCTTTCGTACTCGTCGCGGAGGCGGTCGACGCCAGGCGCGCCGTCGATCTCTACCTGCGCCTGTACCCCTTGCTGCAAAAGGCTTACGAGGAAATCGGTTTTCCGAACGCTTACTTCAACGATCGCGTGATGGCGGTGATCGACCTGTTGTTGTCGACGCCGGAAACCGAGATGCCGCTGAAGCTGCGGCTGACCGAGGTGAAGGGCCCGATCGCTTCGCTGCGTCCGTGGGTGCGCTATGAGTTCGCCGATCCCGCGCTCGAATCGCTGTCGTCCGGCCAGAAGATCCTGCTGCGCGTTGGCCCGGTCAACGAGCGGCGCCTGAAGGAAAAGCTGGGCCAGCTTCGCAGCGAACTGGCCAGCCGCGTGGTCAAGCGCTGAAGCGCGCTGGGCTCACTTCACCAGCAGCACCGGGATCGGGCTGTCGGTGACCACGCGCTGGGCAACGCTGCCCATCAGCGCGCGGCCGATGATGCCGTGCCCGTGCGTGCCCATCACGATCAGCTGCGATTTCTCGCGCTTCGCGGCGGCCAGCAATTGCGCCGTGGCAGGACCGACGGCCCACGCGGTGCGGAATCGCAGGTCGTGGCGTTTGAGGAAGCGCTCGATCGGCTCCAGCACCTTGCGGGCCTCTTCGCGGTGATAGTCGTTGACCGCCGCAGCGCCCAGCATCGTCTTGACGCGCGGCGGCACGGCGGCCTGCACGTTGAACACGACCAGTTCACCATCCGGGCCGCACACGCTCTGGTTGGCCACGAGGAATGCCAGGGCTTTCTTCGTGTACTTGCTGCCATCGGCCGCGAGCAGGATCTTCATGGACATTTGTTTCCTTGCCGCCTCAGCGTAACACCAGCACCGGAACCGTGCTGTGGGTCAGCACGTGCTGGGTTTCGCTGCCCAGCAGGACGCGCTTGAGGCCCTTGCGCCCGTGCGAGGCCATTACCACCAGGTCGCACTTGTATTTCTTGGCCGCCGACATGATGGACTCGGCCACCAGGTCGGACCGCGTGAGGACGGCTTTCGCCTTCACGCCATCGGCCTCAGCGGCTTCCCGCACCGCATCAACCACTGCCTGGCCGCGATCGGACCATTGTTTTTCCGTCTGCGCGATGTCGACCGGCGACACACTGACGCCGCCCTCGAAATAGCTCACCGGATAACGCGGCACGACGTAGAGCGCGACGAGTTCGGCTTTCATGGTGGCGGCAAGCCCGATGCTTGCCCGCACCGCTTTCTTCGACAGCGTCGAGCCGTCGGTGGCAACCAGGATGCGTCGGTACATGGAGTCCTCCTTCTTGTGATGCCCCAGCTTAGGAGTTTGCGAGTCCGTCCCCGTTGATCCAGGTCAATCGGGCGTCCGGCGGCCCTGGTTAGCCTCGCTTCATGCAAAGTGCCGTTCTCACGCCGCCCGCCGATCCGCAAGCCGCCGCAGTCGCGGCGCTCGACGAGCCGGCCGAATGGCAGGCGTTCAGCCGCGCGGTGGCCGGCGGCGACGGCTTGTGGGAGTCGTACCTGGCGATCGAAGGCATGTATTGCCCGGCGTGCTCGCTGGCCGTGGAACAGGCGCTGGCGCGAAACCCGGGCGTGCGCAGCGTACAGGTGAACGGGGCGACGGCAACGGCGCGCATCGTGTGGTCACCCGGTCCCGCGCGTCCTTCGCACTGGTTCACGGCGCTCAAGCGCGCGGGCTACGCGGGATTGCCGGCCGGCGACTTGCTCACAGCTGCGCCGCGCATCCATGCCCAGCGCCTGTTGCTGTGGCGCTGGCTGGTGGCGGGCTTTTGCATGATGCAGGTGATGATGTATGCACTGCCCGCATACCTGGCGCAGCCCGGCGACATCACGCCGGACGTGCAAGCCTTGCTCGGATGGGCTTCGTGGATTCTCACGCTGCCGGTCCTCGTTTTTTCCTGCCGGCCCTTTTTCCAATCCGCCTGGCGCGATCTGCGCCGGCTGCGAATCGGCATGGACGTGCCGGTGGCGCTGGGGATCCTCATCGCTTTCGGCGCGAGCACGGCCGCGAGCTTCGAGCCGCAAGGCGGTTTTGGCGGCCAGGTCTGGTACGACTCGATCACGATGTTCGTGTTCTTCCTGCTGTCGGGCCGCTTGCTGGAGCAACGGCTGCGCGATCGCACCGCCGGCGCGCTGGAAGCGCTGGTGCGGCGGCTGCCCGATACGGTCCTGCGGCGCAACGGCGAAGGTGAATTCGAGCGCGTTGCCACGCGGCGGCTCGTTGCGGGCGATCGTGTCCGCGTGCTGCCCGGAGAAATCTTCCCGGCCGATGGCACGGTCTTGGCAGGCGACAGCCGCGTCGATGAGGGTTTGCTCACGGGCGAGTCGCATCCGGTGTTGCGCCTCAAGGGAAACGCCGTGGTGGCCGGCAGCCACAACTTGAGCGGGCCCCTGGTCGTCGCGGTCGAGCGCACCGGAGCGCAGACTCGCTTTTCCGCGATCGTGGCGCTGATGGAGCGCGCGTCGCTGGACAAGCCGCAGCTCGCGCAATTGGCCGATCGCATCGCGACGCCGTTTCTCGCCGCGGTCCTGCTGGCAAGCATCGGCGCAGCCGCATGGTGGTGGTCGGCCGGCCCGGCGCACGCACTCGGCGTCGCGGTCGCCGTATTGATCGTCACTTGCCCGTGTGCGCTGTCGTTGGCGACGCCCGCTGCTTCGCTGGCGGCGGCCGGTGCATTGGCACGCCGTGGTGTGCTGGTGCGCCGCTTGCAGGCTTTGGAAAGTTGCGCGGAGCTCGACACGGTCGTCTTCGACAAGACGGGCACGCTGACCGAGCACTGTGTTCGCGTCACACGCGTGCAGGCGCGTGAAGGCACGACCGAGCAGGAAACGCTCGCGGCCGCCGCTGCGCTGGCGTGCCATTCGCTGCATCCCGCGTCGATGGCGGTCGCAGCCGCCGCGGGCCCGGCGGCCTGGGTCGCTTCGCAAGTCGAGGAGATCGCCGGTAGCGGCATGCGCGGCAATGTGACGGGCCCGGGTGGCTGGGAACGACAACCCATGCGGCTGGGCTCCGCTTCCTTTTGCGAAATTGCACAGGGCCAGAGCGGCGTGGCAAAGCAGGTCCATCTCACCGATGCACACGGCTGGCTCGCGACCTTCGAGCTCGACGAGGCGCTTCGAGCCGATGCTGCCGCCGCCGTGGGCGCTCTGCAGCAGTTGAATCTGCGCGTGCAGTTGTTGTCAGGCGACCAGATCGCCGCAGTGCGCCGCCTGGCGCAGCGCGCCGGGATCGATTCATGCTGGGGCCGTCAATCGCCGGAAGACAAGCTGGCCCATGTACGCAGGCTGCAACAGGGCTTCCATCGTGTCGCCATGGTCGGCGACGGCATGAATGACGGGCCGGTGCTTGCGAGTGCGGACGTGTCCATCGCCGTTGGGCAGGCGGTGCCGCTCGCGCAGGCTCGATCCGATTTCCTCATTCTCGGCGGGCAGCTCCGTGCTGTCCCCGCGCTGCTGCAGCATGCGCGCAAGACCCGCGCGGTCGTGCGGCAAAACCTCGCATGGGCCGCCGCGTACAACGCGTTGTGCGTGCCGCTCGCCGTGGCCGGCTGGATGCCGCCGTGGGCTGCTGGGCTCGGGATGGCCGCGAGTTCCCTCGCTGTGGTGCTCAATTCCACGCGGCTGGCCAAAGTGCAAGGAGAAGACTGAATGGACATCCTGTTCCTGCTGATTCCGCTGTCGGTGGCCTTGGGCTTGCTGATCCTCGGCGCGCTCGGCTGGGCCGTCTGGCGGGGCCAATTCGATTCGCTGGAACCCGAAGCCGAGCGCATTCTTCAGTCGGATTGATCTTGCTCAAATTGACTGCGCGAGTGGGCTGAGAGACTGGAGATATCCGATCTCCGAGGTTCCAATGAACGAGTCCCCCGCCGCCAATCCGATCTACAACGACACGGTCGTGCGCCAGTTCTCGCTTGCGGCCGTCGTGTGGGGTGTGGTGGGCATGCTGGTCGGCGTATTCATCGCAGCCCAACTGGCATGGCCCGAACTGAATTTCGGCATTCCGTGGCTGAGTTACGGCCGGCTGCGGCCGCTGCACACCAACGCGGTGATCTTCGCATTCGGCGGCTGCGCGCTGTTCGGCACGAGTTATTACGTCGTGCAGCGCACCTGCCAGGTGCCCCTGTTCCTGGGCAAGCTGGCGGCGTTTCATTTCTGGGCCTGGCAGGCCGTGATCGTCGCGGCCGCCATCAGCCTGCCGATGGGGTACACGCAAGGCAAGGAATACGCCGAACTCGAGTGGCCCATCGACATCCTCATCACCATCGCCTGGCTTTCGTACGCGATCGTGTTCTTCGGCACGATCGGCATCCGCAAGGTGCGGCATATCTATGTGGCGAACTGGTTCTACGCTTCGTTCATCATCGCGGTGGCCATCCTGCACATCGTCAACAGCGCGGCGATTCCGGCCGGCTGGATGAAGTCGTACTCCGCATATGCCGGTGTGCAGGACGCGATGATCCAGTGGTGGTACGGCCATAACGCCGTGGGCTTCTTCCTGACCGCGGGCTTCCTGGGAATGATGTATTACTTCATTCCCAAGCAGGCGGAGCGGCCGGTTTACAGCTATCGCCTGTCGATCGTGCACTTCTGGGCGCTGATCTTCACCTATATGTGGGCCGGCCCGCACCACCTGCACTATACGGCCTTGCCGGACTGGACCCAGTCCATCGGCATGGTGTTCTCGCTGATCCTCCTCGCGCCCAGCTGGGGCGGGATGATCAACGGCGTGATGACCTTGTCGGGGGCGTGGCACAAGCTGCGCGACGATCCGGTGCTGCGTTTCCTGATCGTGTCGCTGTCGTTCTACGGCATGAGCACCTTCGAGGGCCCGATGATGTCCATCAAGACGGTGAACGCGCTGTCGCACTACACCGACTGGACCATCGGCCACGTGCACTCCGGCGCACTCGGCTGGGTCGGATTCATCACCATGGGCTCGCTGTACTTCCTGATCCCGCGCCTGTTCGGCCAGAAGAAGATGTATTCGGTCAAGGCGATCGAAGTCCACTTCTGGATCGCCACCATCGGGGTTGTGCTGTACATCGCCGCGATGTGGATCGCCGGCGTGATGCAGGGCTTGATGTGGCGTGCGATCAATGCCGACGGCACGCTCACCTACACCTTCGTCGAATCCGTGAAGGCGACCTATCCCTTCTACGTGATCCGCGTGATCGGCGGCCTGCTGTACCTGGGCGGCATGTTGATCATGGCCTGGAATACCTGGAAGACCGTGGCGGGCGGCCGCTCGGTGCGCATCAACGTCCCGCTGCCGCAGGCCGCGTGAACACGGAAAGCATAGCAATGAGCGACACCACCACCGCCGGCTTCTCGCACGAGAAGGTCGAGACCAGCAATTTCCTGATGATCGTGCTGATCCTGCTCGTGGTCGCCATCGGCGGCCTGGTCGAGATCGTGCCGCTGTTCTTCCAGAAGTCCACCACCGAGGCGCTGCAAGGCGTGAAGCCCTACACCGCGCTGCAGCTGGCGGGGCGCGATATCTACACGCGCGAAGGCTGCTACAACTGCCATTCGCAGATGATCCGGCCGTTCCGCGCCGAGACGCTGCGCTACGGGCACTACTCGGTGGCCGGCGAGTTCGTGTACGACCATCCGTTCCAGTGGGGCAGCAAGCGCACCGGACCCGACCTGCAGCGCGTGGGCGGCAAGTACAGCGACGAGTGGCATCGCATCCACCTGAACAATCCGCGCGACGTGGTGCCCGAATCGAACATGCCCGCCTACAGCTGGCTGGGCAAGAACACGGTCGACGCCGCCGCCATGCCGACCCACATGAAGGCGCTGCGCATCGTCGGGGTTCCCTACACCGACGCCGAAATCGCGAAGTCGGTCGAGGACGTCCAGGGCAAGACCGAACTGGACGCGCTGATCGCCTATCTGCAGGTGATGGGACTGGCGCTCAAATAAATCCCTGCGGGACAGATCTGCAGTCCGACCCCAACCGGCCAACACCATGGACGTCACCACCCTTCGCATCGTCGCCACGCTGGCGTGCTTCGCCGTCTTCATCGGCATCCTGTACTGGACTTATTGCGGCCGCAATCGTGCCCGCTTCGACGAAGCGGCCGACATTCCGTTCCAGCAGGACTGACAGCCCCTCGGAGATTTCTTCATGAGCGATTTCAACGCCAATTTCTGGTCGGTCTACGTCACCGGCGCCACGCTGGTCGGCATCGTTGCCTGCCTGGCACTGCTGTGGATCACCGCGCGCAAGAAGGTGGCGCCCAGCGCCGACAACACCACGGGCCACGTCTGGGACGAGGACCTGCGCGAAGCCAACAACCCGATGCCGCGCTGGTGGATGTGGATGTTCGTGCTGTCCATCGTGTTCGGCCTGCTTTACCTGGCGGCCTACCCGGGCCTGGGCAGCTATCCGGGCCAGCTGGCATGGACCACGCGCGGCGAGCACGCCGCGGAGATGGCGCAAGCGGAAAAGCAGCTGGCGCCCCTGTACGCCCAGTTCACGGCGAAGAAGGTCGAGGAACTGGCAGGTGACGCGAATGCAATGGCTGTGGGCGAGCGCCTGTTCATGAACAACTGCGCGCAATGCCACGGCTCGGACGCGCGCGGCAGCAAGGGCTTTCCCAACCTGGCCGACAACGACTGGCTGCACGGCGGCACGCCCGACAAGATCGTGGAAACCATCACCAAGGGGCGCAAGGGCCAGATGCCGCCGATGGCCGCGGCGGTGGGCACGACCGATGACGTGAAGAACGTCGCGAATTACGTACTGAGCTTGTCGAACAGCCCGCACGATTCCCTGCGCGCGCAACTGGGGAAATCGAAATTTACCGTGTGCGCCGCCTGCCATGGCGTGGATGGCAAGGGCAACCAGGCGATCGGCGCTCCGAACCTGACCGATGACATCTGGCTGCACGGCTGGGGCGAGCAAGCCATCACGGCCATGGTCAACCAGGGCAAGATCAATGAAATGCCGGCCCAGGAGGGCAAGCTCAACGAAGCGCAGATCCATGTGCTGGCTGCTTATGTCTGGGGCTTGTCCAACAAGGTCCAGGCAAAACCCTAGGGCAGGTATGTCCGGCACCAGCAGTAACGTGCAACCGTCGCCAGCGATCCGCAAGATCATCCCCATCGTTCCGAAGCCCGCGGCGGGGGATGCGGAGTCGCTGTACGAAGCCCAGGCGAAGATTTATCCGCGCGCGGTGACCGGCCGCTTCGCCCTCGTGCGATGGTCATTCGTCTGGCTGACCCAGCTGGTGTTCTATGGCCTGCCCTGGCTGACGTGGTCAACCGAGGCAGGACAGCGCCAGGCAGTGCTGTTCGACCTGGCGTCGCGCCGCTTCTATCTCTTCGGGGATGTGCTGTATCCCCAGGACTTCATCTATCTCACCGGCCTGCTGGTGATCAGTGCGCTTTCGCTGTTCCTGTTCACCGCCGTGGCCGGCCGCTTGTGGTGCGGCTTTTCGTGCCCGCAGACGGTCTACACCGAGATGTTCCTGTGGATCGAGCGCAGGGTGGAAGGCGACCGCAACGCGCGCATCAAGCTCGACGCGTCGCCGATGTCGTGGCGCAAGCTGGGACGCAAGGCGGCCAAGCACTTCCTGTGGCTTGCGCTCGCGATCTGGACCGGCTTCACTTTCGTGGGCTACTTCACGCCGATCCGCGGCTTGTGGGGTGAAGCATTCACCTTGTCGTTCGGGCCATGGGAATGGTTCTGGGTGAATTTCTATGGACTCGCCACCTACGGCAACGCCGGCTTCCTGCGCGAACAGGTATGCAAGTACATGTGCCCCTATGCGCGCTTCCAGAGCGCGATGTTCGACAAGGACACGCTGATCGTCAGCTACGACGCGGCGCGGGGCGAGCCGCGGGGCCCCCGCTCGCGCAAGGCCGATCCCGGCACGCTGGCGCTCGGATCGTGCGTGAGCTGCAATCTGTGCGTCCAAGTGTGCCCGACCGGCATCGACATACGCAATGGGCTGCAATACGAGTGCATCGGATGCGCCGGCTGCGTGGACGTGTGCAACAGCGTCATGGACCGGATGAACTACCCGCGCGGCCTGATCCGCTTCACGACGCAGCACGCGATGGCCAAGCGCTGGAGCCGCTCCCAGAGCGTGCGCCATGTGTTGCGCCCGCGGGTGCTGGTGTACGGCACCATCCTGCTCTCGCTCTGTTTTGCGTTCGCCTGGAGCCTTGCCGTGCGCACGCCGCTGAAAGTCGACGTGGTGCGCGACCGCGCCGGGCTGGCGCGCATCGTCGCCGGAGGCAGGCTGGAAAACGTCTACCGGCTGCAGATCATGAATGCCACCGAGCAGCAGCAGCGCTATCGCATGGAGGTCGAAGGACTGCCTGGCCTCACGCTGGCGTCCGAAGCCGAAGTGGTGGTCGGGGCGGCCGAATCGCGTTGGGTTGCGGTGCGGCTGCAGATCCCCTATGGCAGTGCTGCACCCGGCTCGCATCAAATTCACTTCGAAGTGAAGTCGCTGGCCGACCATGCCGAGGTCAAGGAAAAGGCGGCGTTCCTGGTGCCGCGCTGAAAGGAATCGACGATGAAAGACGAGATCGAGAACCCCCCGCTCGCGTGGTGGCGCCACGCCCATGTGTGGCTGGTGATTGCCGGCCCGGCCGCCGTGGTCGTGGCAAGCATGGTCACCGCGTGGCTCGCCGTGAACGGCCAGGACCCGGTGGTTGCCGAAGACTACTATCGCCGCGGGATGGAAATGAACAAGACGCTGGCTGCCGAGAAAGCAGGGCTGCCCGCATTGCAGGGGCGCAATCACGCCGCCACGCCGCCCGCCGCGGTACCGCGTTAGCACCGCGCGCGGCCCCATCAAGGGAGAAAGCCATGTGGAACCAGAAGCAGCTGATGTTGATTGTCTGGCCGGCATTCATGTCGGCGTGCCTGCTGGAACTGGTCGTGTTCGCGCTGGTCGACCCGTTGGACCTGCACTGGTCTGGACGTGCGCTGCCGTGGTCCCGCCAAGGCGTGTACACCGCCGCGTTCTTCGTGTTCTGGGCCGCCGGCCTCTTGTCGGGCGCGTTGACCACGCTGCTGCGCGCGCCGATGCCCAAGGTCAGTGACTGCCCGTTCCCCATCGCGGAACGGCCGGAGGACTGCCCGCACGGTTGAAGCGGCGAAAACCGCGTCACCCGCGCAGGCTTGAGCCCCTGATGGGGTCGGCATGAGCTTGTGCTGTAATTTGCGCCTGCATCCCCTTACAGTCGCTGCGTGCCGCCTTTTTCCACTCATCCCGATATCGCCGTCGCCCGGCTGGCCGGCCTGCTCGAGTCGGCGATGGACGCCATCATTTCGGTGGACCAGGCGCAAAACATCGTTCTGTACAACCGCTCGGCCGAGCGCATCTTCGGCTGGCCGTTGGACAAGGTGAAAGGCCAGCCGCTCTCGATGCTGCTGCCCGAGCGCTACCAGGCCAGCCACGCCCACCATGTCGCGCACTTCGGCGAGACCGGGGTGACTTCGCGGCGCATGGGGTCCAGCGCGGTGGTCTATGGCCGCCGCGCCAACGGCGAGGAATTCCCGGTGGATGCGTCGATCTCGCAAGTGGACACTGCGGATGGCAAGCTGTTTACGGTGATCCTGCGCGACGTGACGCAGCGCCAGCGCGCCGAGCTGGAGCAGGCGCGGTTGGCGCAGCGCCTATCGGGGCTGCTCGATTCGGCCATGGACGCCATCATCACCGTGGACGAAGGGCAGCGGATCCTGATGTACAACCGCGCTGCGGAAAAAACATTCGGCTGGGCCGCGATGCAGGTCATGGGCCGCTCGTTGGACATGCTGATTCCCGAGCGGTACCGGCACCGGCACCTCGCCGATGTGCAGCGCTTCGGCACCACGGGCGTCACTTCGCGCCGCATGGGCGATGGCACCGTTATCCACGGCCTGCGGTCCAACGGCGAGGAATTCCCGATGGACGCGTCCATCTCGCAGCTCGACACGAGCGAAGGCAAGCTGTTCACGGTGATCCTGCGCGACGTGACGGAACGCGTGCGCGCGCAAGAAGACCTGGCTGCATTCGCGACGCACGCGAACGCGATCCGCGAGCAGGAGAAGAGTCGGGTCGCGCGCGAGTTGCACGACGAACTCGCACAATCGCTCACCGCCTTGAAGATGGACACGATCTTCGTGCGCGACAACCTGCGCAAAGATCCTGAAGGCTCGGCCCGCAAGCTGGGCGACATGCTGGCAATGCTCGATGCCAGCGTGGCGGCAACGCGCCGCATCGCCGCCGACCTGCGGCCGCTATTGCTCGACGACCTCGGCCTCATGCCGGCGATCGAATGGCTGGTGCAGAACTTCACACAGCGCACCGGCGTGCCGTGCGAACTCCAGGCCGATGAGAACCTGGAATTGCACGAGCCGTATGCCACCGCGGTGTTCCGTATCGTGCAGGAGTCGCTGGTGAACGTCGCCAAGCATTCGCAGGCCACGAAGGTGGAAGTGAGCATGGCGCGCAGCGGCGCCGAAATGACGCTGAAGGTCCAGGACAACGGCGTCGGTTTCACGGCGGGCGGCACCCGCAAGCCCAGTTCGCTGGGCCTGGTCGGCTTGCGCGAGCGCGCTCAGCTGCTCAAGGGGTCGGTCAGCGTGGAGAGCGCGCCCGGGCGCGGAACCACGGTCCGGGCAAGCATCCCGGTGCGAGACACAGGAAGCGCGCATTGACTCGCATCGTGATCGCCGACGACCACGCCATCGTGCGTGAAGGCCTCAAGCGCATCGTCGCCGAGGATTCGCAGCTGGAGGTGGTGGACGAAGCCGCCGACGGCACGCAGGTGATGCGCATCGTGCGCGATCGCGAGTTCGAGGTGCTGGTGCTGGACCTGTCGATGCCCGGGCGCAGCGGCATGGAACTGATCAAGCTGGTCAAGGCCGAACGGCCGAAACTGCGCATCCTGGTGCTGAGCATGCACCAGGAACTGCAGTACGCCGTGCGAGCCATCAAGTCGGGCGCCAGTGGTTACTTGACCAAGGAAAGCGCGCCCGCGCAACTGGTGCAGGCGATCCACAAGATCGCCGGGGGCGGCGCCTACATCAGCGCCGAAGTGGCGGAGCAGCTGGCGCTCGGCGCGATGCCGGGCGGCCAGACTGCAGCCCCGCACGAGTCCCTGTCGGACCGCGAATTCGAGGTGTTCCGGCTTTTGGTGGCGGGTAGCTCCGTCACCGACATCGCGAGCCGCCTGAAGGTGTCGGTCAAGACGGTCAGCACGCACAAGGCCAACTTGATGCAAAAGCTCGGCCTGGCCAATCAGAGCGAACTGGTGCGCTATGCCTTGCGGCACGGGCTGGCCGACGAACTCGAGCCCTGAGCCCTCGCCGAGAGCCGGCTCGGGCTAGGAATCGTCCTAGGGCGCCTCGGCCCCCGGGCGGCAAGGCATCAGACTTCTCCGAGTACCCGATTCAGCGGGCGCCGATGGCGGCGCGGCTGCCTGTCGTCCAAAGTACAGGTCATGCCAAGCCGCCAAGTCACTGTGTACCTCGCCGACGACTCGCAAGCCATTCGGGCTCGGGTGGCGGCGATGCTGGGCGCTTGCGCGATGAACATCGTGGGCGAGGCGGAGACCCCGCAGGCCTGCATCGACGGGATCCTCGCAACGCAGCCCGACGTGGTCGTGCTGGATGTCCAGCTCGAGGGTGGCCAGGGCCTGGAAGTGCTGCGAGCCGTGCGGCCCGTCGCTCCGGATATCGCCTTCGTCGTATTCAGCAACAACTCCGGCCCTGCCTATCGCAAGCGCTACCTCGCCGCCGGCGCGGTGGGTTTTCTGGACAAGACCGCCGAATTCGACCAGCTCGCGCAAGCCGTGAGCAACGCACCCCGACAGATTTCCCATTGATTCCAACGTGAAAGAAGAAACCGCCATGTCAACCGCCACGCTCCATGCCCCGTCCCGCACGATCGCGATCGCGCCGCTGTCCACGTTTTCGCGCAGCACGGCCGTCGCGGCGATCAAGACCCAGTGCTCGATGTGCCACTTGAAGGACCTTTGCCTGCCTTGCGGCATGAACGCACCCGACATCGAGCGGCTGGACAGCCTGATGTTCACGCGGCGCCGCGTGGCCGCCGGCCAGACCTTGTACCGCGAGGGTGACAAGTTCCAGTTCATCTATGCGGTGCGCTCGGGCACCTTCAAATCCAGCCTGACGCTGTCGGACGGCCGCGAGCAGGTCAGCGGCTTTCACATGGCCGGCGAGTTGATGGGCCTGGACGGCGTAGCGCAGGGCAAGCATGCCAGCAGCGCGACGGCACTCGAAGACACGGAGATCTGCGCGATCCCGTATGCGCACCTCAACGAGCTGGCCACGCAGAACAGCAACATGCAACACATCGTGAGCCGCATGATGAGCCGCGAAATCGTCCGCGAGCACAGCCTGATGATGTTGCTGGGCAGCATGAACGCCGAAGAGCGTCTGGCCGCTTTCCTGCTGAACCTGTCGCAGCGCCTGAAGACGCGCGGCTACTCGGCCAGCGAGTTCCACCTGCGGATGTCGCGCGCCGAAATCGGCAGCTACCTGGGCATGAAGCTGGAAACGGTGAGCCGCACCTTCTCGGCCTTCCAGCAGCAAGGTCTGCTGGACGTGGACAAGCGGCACATCCGCATCCTCGACCTCGAGGGCCTCGGCCGTTCGATCGACATGCGCGTGCATTGAGCCCAGGGAGCTGCCATGTCCCACGACGCCAGCCTGATCATCCGCGACGAACACCGTGCCTTGGCGGCTGTGCTGCGCTCGGTGGTGATGCTGGTCGAAGACGGGCCGCGCGAGCAGCCCGGCCGCTTCTTCGATGTGTTACGCGCGATGCTGTTCTACATCGACGAGTTTCCCGAGCGCCTGCACCATCCCAAGGAATCGAACCTGCTGTTCCCGAAGATCGCCCGGGCCGAGCCCGGGCTGCTCAATGTGATCCGTAAGCTCGAAGCCGATCACATGGACGGCGAAGGACGTGTGCGCGAACTGCAGCACCTGCTGCTCGCGTGGGAGCTGGTTGGCGAATCGCGGCGCGAAGCCTTCGTTGACGGCGTGCAAGCCTATGTGAAGTTCTATCTTGAACACATGCGCATCGAGGAAACCCAGTTGTTGCCGGCGGCCGAGCGTTCGCTGACCGCGCAGGATTGGGGCGAACTGGACGACGCCTTCCGCGGCGACCGCGACCCGCTGGCTTCCGGATCGCACGACGCAAGCTACGATCGTCTCTTCACCCGAATTGTCCTGTCCGCGCCCGCACCGATCGGTGTCGGGGCCGCATTGCAGAAGTAGCGCACGCGGCGCCCGAGCGCATTAAACTCTTCGGATGAAATACAAGGACTATTACGCGGCGCTGGGCGTGCCGCGTGATGCCGACATAGAGTCCATCAAGAAGGCGTACCGCAAACTCGCGCGCCAGTACCATCCCGACGTTTCCAAGGAGCCCGACGCCGAGGCGCGGTTCAAGGAAGCCGCCGAAGCGTACGCCACCTTGAAGGACCCGGAGAAGCGCGCCGCCTACGACGAGCTGGGCCAGCGCCCCAGCGGTGAGGAGTTCTCGCCGCCGCCCGATTGGCGGCACCAGTACGCCGACAACGCGCACGCATTCGAGGACATCGATCTTTCCGACCTGCTCGATGCGCTCGGCCGCGGCGCGCGCGCACAGCGCGGGCCCGTGCCCAGGCACGGCCGTGACTACGAAACCGCCGTACGCGTCAGCCTGGAAGACGCGCATCGCGGTACCACTCTCAATCTCGAAGTGCAATACGAGGACGGGCCACGCACGCTCGAAGTCACCATTCCGCCCGGTGTCACTGACGGGCAGAAGCTGCGCTTGCGCGGCAAGGGCGGGCCGGGCCGCAATGGCGGCGCCAACGGGGACATCTACCTGCACATCGCCCTGGCTGCGCACGAGCGATTCCGTGTCGACCGCCATGACCTTTACTTCGATCTCGCACTGACACCATGGGAAGCCGCCCTTGGCGCAGAGATCGAGGTCGCGACGCTTGACGGGCCGGTGCTGCTGACCGTGCCGCCGGGATCGCGCTCGGGCCGCAAGCTGCGGTTGCGCGGGCGAGGCCTGGCCAATGGCCGAGGCGGCCATGGTGACCTGTACGCCGTGGTCCACATCGACGTGCCCGCCACATTGAGCCCCGAGGAACGTAAACTGTTCGAACAGCTGGCGCAGGCGTCGCGTTTCAATCCGCGCTCCGTCGCCGGCTCCGGGAGTTGACATGACATCACAGCGCAATGACTGGGACTGGCCCGAGGCCGGCGAGATCATCACCCATACCGAGCTGACGCAGGTGTGCCGCATCAGCGTGGCGGAATTGGACGAACTGGTCGAGTACGGCGCGCTGGCACCCATGAAGGAACAGGGTGGCGAGCGCATTTTCAGCCGGGCGTGCGTTGCCAGCCTGCGCACCGCATCGCGGCTCAGGCAGGACTACGACCTGGATCTATTCACGGTCGCACTGTTGCTGGAACATCTCAGCCGCATCGAGGAACTCGAACGCGAAGTGCGTTTCCTGCGTGCTCACCTGCCATCGCATGTGATCGCGCCACACCGCGAAGGGCCGCAGCCCTGGCGCGAGCCGCACTCCGGCGCCATTACCGATCGCTGACCTGTCGAGCCGGGTGCGGGCTCAGCGAGCCTCAGGCATTTGCCGCCATCGTGCGGCACTCCTGCGCGCAACGGCGGCACGCTTCGGCGCATTGCTGGCAGTGATCCATATCGTGCTTGGCGCATTCGTGCGCGCAGGCGTCGCACACTTCAGCACAGAACCGGCACGCCGCGGCCGCGAAGTCGCTGCCACCGGCCATGAAAGCCACAGCCAATTGACAGGCCTGCGCGCAGTCGGTATCCAGCCCGATGCAGCGGACCATGGGCTTGACGTCGGGCTCCTGCAGGCAGGAGGCCGCGCAATGATTGCAGGCCACCAGGCACGCATGGCAGGCGGCGATGCAGTCCTGGTATTGCTCGTACTTTTCGTGCGACATGATGGGCTCCTGGGGCGGCGCAACCAGTTTATGGACCGGCACCGCGGCTGTGCCGGGCTGATACCGTGTCTTACACCGCTTTCCGAGCCCGCCGCCTGAGCAGCAGGTACGCCGCGGGGATCACGAACATGGACAGCAGCGGGGCGGTGATCATGCCACCCACCATCGGCGCCGCGATGCGCTGCATGACTTCAGAACCCGTGCCCGAGCCCCACATGATGGGGAACAATCCGGCCAGGATCACGGCCACCGTCATCGCTTTCGGGCGCACGCGCAATACGGCCCCTTCGCGAATCGCGTCGAGCAGTTCAGCCGTGCCTGCCTCGCCATGGTGCAGCCGCTCTTCCCAGGCATGCTTCAGGTACAGCAGCATGATCACGCCGAACTCGGCCGACACACCGGCCAGCGCGATGAATCCCACCGCTCCCGCGACGGACAGGTTGTAGTCCAGCAGGTAGAGCAGCCAGATGCCGCCGACGAGCGCGAATGGCAGCGTCAACATGATCAGCGCGGCCTCGTCGAAGCGCTCGAAGGTGAGATACAGCAGCACGAAGATGATCATCAACGTGAAGGGCACGACGATCTTCAGCTTGGCGGTGGCGCGCTCGAGGAATTCGAATTGCCCCGACCACGAGACCGAATAACCCGGCGAAATCTTCACCTGCCCGGCGACCGCACGCCGCATGTCTTGCACGGCGGAGCGCAGGTCGCGGCCGCGGATATCCACGTAGACCCAGCCGGCCAGACGTGCATTCTCGCTGCGCAGCATCGGCGGGCCGTCGGCGATGCGAACGTCGGCCACGTCGGACAACATCAGGCGAGCGCCTCGCTCGGTGACGATGGGCAGGCCGCGCAGCTTTTCCAGTGAATCGCGGATCTCGCGCGGGTAGCGCACATTGACCGGAAATCGCTGGAGTCCTTCGACCGTTTCGCCGATGTTCTCGCCGCCCACGGCCGCGCCGATGATCGATTGGACGTCGGCGATGTTCAGGCCATAGCGCGCCGCGGCGTCGCGGCGGATATCGACGTCGACATAGCGTCCACCGGTGAGCCGCTCGGCCAATGCGCTGCTGACGCCGGGTACGGTCTTGAGCACGCGTTCGATCTCGCCCGTGACTCGATCGATCTCCACCAGGTCGGCGCCGGCCACTTTCACGCCGACCGGACTTTTGATCCCCGTGGCCAACATGTCGATGCGGTTGCGGATCGGCGGCACCCAGACGTTGGCCAGCCCCGGAACATGCACCGCGCGGTCGAGTTCTTCCACCAGCTTGTCCGGTGTCATGCCGGCGCGCCACTCGTGGCGCGGTTTGAACTGGATGGTGGTCTCGAACATCTCCAGCGGCGCCGGGTCGGTCGCGGTTTCGGCGCGGCCCGCCTTGCCGTAGACAGATGCGACTTCAGGCACCGACTTGATCATTCGATCCGTTTGCTGCAACAGCTCGGCCGCTTTCCCGGCGGACAAGCCGGGCAGGGCGGAAGGCATGTAGAGCAAGTCGCCTTCGTCCAGGCGAGGCATGAATTCCGCGCCGATGTGCCGCAGCGGCCACGCGCTCACGACGAGAATCGCGGCCGCGATCGCCAACGTCAGTTTCGGCGCGCGCAGTACCGCCTCGAGCAAGGGCTGGTAAGCCGCGATCAGCGTGCGGCTAATCGGGTTGCTCTTCTCATCGGGAATGCGGCCGCGGATCAGGTAACCCATGAGCACCGGGACAAGCGTCACCGCCAGGGCGGCCGACGCGGCCATCGCATAGGTCTTGGTGAACGCGAGCGGAGAAAAAAGCCGACCCTCCTGCGCTTCGAGCGTGAACACCGGGATGAAGGACAACGTGATGATCAACAACGAGAAGAACAGTGCCGGTCCCACTTGCGCCGCCGAATCGCCGATCACGCGCCAGCGCGCTTCGCCTTCGAGTTTGTCGCCGGGATGCGCATGCGCCCAGCGCTCGAGGTGCTTGTGCGCGTTCTCGATCATCACCACCGCCGCATCCACCATCGCGCCGATCGCGATCGCGATGCCGCCCAAGGACATGATGTTCGCGTTGACGCCCTGGTAGTACATGACGATGAACGCAGCCAGGATGCCCAGCGGCAGCGACACGATCGCGACGAACGCGGATCGCAGGTGGAACAGGAACGCGAAGCAGACCAGCGCCACGACCACGAACTCCTCCAGCAGCTTTTCCTTCAGGTTGCCGATGGAGCGCTCGATCAGGCCCGAGCGGTCGTACACCGGCACGATCTCCACGCCCTGGGGCAAGCTGGTTTGCAGCGAACGCAGCTTGGCTTTCACGGCCGCAATCGTCTCCAAGGCGTTCTTGCCGGAGCGCATCACGATCACTGCGCCGGCGGCTTCGCCTTCGCCGTCGAGTTCGCCGATGCCGCGCCGCATCTCCGGTCCCATCTGGATGCGCGCGACTTCGCCCAGGCGCACGGACACGCCGCCCGATGAAGTGGCCAGCGGAATCTGCCGGAAGTCATCCAGCGTCTTGAGGTAGCCCGAGGCGCGCACCATGTATTCGGCTTCCCCGAGTTCCAGCACGGAGCCGCCGGTTTCCTGGTTTGCTTTCTGGATCGCGTCGACAGCACGGCTCAAGGGAATGGCGTAGCTCGCCAGCTTGTCAGGATCGATCACCACCTGGTACTGCCGCACCATGCCGCCGATGGATGCCACTTCAGCGACATTCGGCACGCTTTTCAATTCGTACTTGAGGAACCAGTCCTGCAGCGCGCGCAACTGGCTCGGGTCGTGGCCGCCGCTGCGGTCGACGAGGGCGTATTGGTAGATCCAGCCCACGCTGGTCGCGTCCGGGCCGAGCGACGCCTTCGCTGCGGCCGGCAGGCGTGATTGCACCTGGTTCAAGTACTCCAGCACGCGCGAGCGGGCCCAATACAGGTCGGTGCCGTCCTCGAACAGGACGTACACGAAGGAATCGCCGAAGAACGAATACCCGCGCACCGTCTTCGCGCCCGGCACGGACAACATCGTCGCCGTCAGTGGGTAGGTGACCTGGTTCTCCACGATGCGCGGCGCCTGGCCGGGATAGCTCGTGCGAATGATCACCTGGACGTCCGAGAGGTCGGGCAACGCGTCCAGCGGCGTGCGCATCAGCGAATACACGCCCCACGCGGCCACGACCACCGTTGCCAGAAGCACCATGAAGCGGTTGACGATCGACCAGCGGATCAGCGCGGCGATCATGGCTTGGCCCCGGCTGCGTTGCGGCTGGCCGCCAGCGGCGTGACTCGCGTCAGTTGGGGAATGCCGTCGGGCTCGATGTAGAACTCGATCGCAACCGGGTCTCCGGCCTTCAGCTTGGCTGGGACGCTGGAAGCGGCCGGGCGTTTGAACTCCATCGTCATCGGCGGCCATTTCAGCGATTCGACGGCGCCGTGTGAGAGCGTCAACGTTTCCGTCCCGATCGCCTCGACCTTGGCTGTCGTTTCAATCGTTGGATGGCTTGCTCGTCGCGTCGGGACCGGGGCTGTTGCGGCCGCGCTCGCAGCCTGGGACGCGGGATTCAAGCGCACCTCCAGCCCGCGCAAGCTCGCTTCGGAGTCGATCAGGAATTGGGAGGAGACGACCACCCGCTGGCCCGCCTGCAATCCGCTCCTGATCTCGGTCTGGCCACCGGCTTCCGCGCCGGTTTGTACCTGGACCGGCCGAAACCGGCCATCGTCCTCGGCCAGCATCACCACACTGCGCTTGCCCGTCTGGATTACGGCGTCGGAGGGCACCAGCAAGGACTTGCGCGCGCGCGTGTCCGTGAATTGCATCGTAATGAACATGCCGGGCGCGAGGCGCTGCCTGGGGTTGGCGAGCTCGACGCGCGCCTTCATCGTGCGCGTACCGGGATTCACGTCCGGCAGCAGCGCTTGCACCTTGCCGTCGTAGACCGCGGCCGGAAACGCCGGTGTCCGCGCGACGAGGCGCGCGCCGGGGTGCAGCAGCGCGGCCTGCGCTTCCGGCACTTCGGCATTGGCCCAGACCGTGGAGAGTCCGTTGATGCGAAACAGCGTCGCACCCGGACTCACCGTCATGCCTTCGCGCACCTGCAGTTCGGTCACGACGCCGCCGATCGGCGCGGCAATCGTGATGGTGGTTTGCGCTTGTCCCGTGAGCTCGAGCAGCTCGATCTGGTGCTCACTCATGCCGGCCAGCCGCATGCGCTGGCGCGCCGCCTGCACCAGGCCGATCAGGCGCGGCCCCTGCATGCGCCTGAGTGCCAGGAATTCTTCCTGCGCGGCAATCCAGTCGGGAACGTACAGGTCCACCAGCGCCTGCCCTTTGGCGACGCGATCCAGCGTGGCGCGCACGTGGACGCGCTGCACGAAACCGGCGGCGCGAGCTTGCACGATCGCCTGGTCACGCTCGTTGAACGCAATGTTGCCTATGGCGCTGAGCTCGCTTGCCAGCATTCCCTCGGTTACGGCGGCGGTGCGCAGGCCGAGGCTTTGCTGCATCCGCGGGCTGATCGTGAGCTTGCCTGGGTCCCCTGCGCCGCCATCCGCGCCATCTGCGTAGACGGGAACCAGCATCATGTCCATGAAGGGCGACTTGCCGGGCCGCTCGAACTTCGTGCCGGGCGCCATCGGGTCCTTGTAATACAGCACCTTGCGGCCAACCAGCGGGTCCAAGTCGCCCGCCTTGATGCCGCTTGAGATATGGCGGCGCGTTGCGGCTTCGCCCTCCGCGACGCTCTGCGGCACAGGGCCGATCGGGACGGCCTGCGCCGCGGATTGGCGTGTGCTGACGAAGAGAGCGCCCTGTTGCACTCCCAATTGATATAGGCCGTAGCCGCCGACGACCGCCACTGCAGCAGCGCAAGCGACAGCAATCCGGATTCGGTTCGTGTTCATGGCTGCTCCTGGTGGGAATGGTCGGCTGCGAGGAAATTCAGTTGCGCCCATTGCCGCGCCGTTTCCATCTCGAGCGTCAAGGCCTGCGCGCGCACGTCGATGGCATCGCGCCGGGCAGACAGCACCGACGCGAGATCGCCTTTACCGCCTTGATAGGCAGCCAGCGCCGCTTCTGCGCGCTGCTGTGCCGCGGGAATGACTTCGCTCGCGTACCGGGCCAGGCGCTCCTTGCCCGTCTGCCAGTCGCCGAGCATCACTCGCAGTTCGGCTTCGTGATTGCGCAGCAAGTCCTCGTAGCGCGCCTTCGCTTCGTCCACCAGCGCCAGCTTGGCTGCCAGCTCCTGGTCCTGCCGATTCGCGCGATCGAGCTGCAGGGGAAGCGAAACGCCGATCGAAATCATGTTGCCGAAGGCGGAGCCGCGCTGGCTGTAACTGGCTTCCACGGTCCAGTCGGATTTCCGGTTGGCATTCGCCAGGCGCGCCTCCGCTTCAGCGGCCTCGACCACGGCCGCGGCCAGGGCAAGATCAGGATGCGTTCGCAGATGATCCACGGTGAGTCCGTGTTCGAGGTACGTTGTCTGCCAGGGCGGAGGTCCATCGGGCGGCCGCTCGGCATCAGGCCCCACCCAGCGCGCGAGCATCAGCGCCGCGTTGCGTTCCTGGCGCAGGGCCTGGCTCAAGCGGTCCTGCAAGGAACTCAGCGCGCCGCGCGCGGCGAACACGTCGGCCTGGCTGCCTCGCGCGCCGCGGTACGCAGTCTCGGCGGACTGCACCTGCAGTTTCGCTTCCTCCACCTGCTCTTCGATCAAGCGCCGCAGTGCCTGCGCGTAATAGCGGTCGATCCATGCGGCTGCAGTGCTTCGTTGCACGCTGGACAATGTCATCTGTTGATCGGCCTGTACCTTGAGCGCATCCGCGGAGAGGCGCTGGGCACGCAGCTTGCGTTTTTCGGCGCTGGGCAGCTCCTGCATGATGCCGATGCGGCGCATGGTCATGAAATCGCGCGTCAGGCTGAAACGGTCGGCGCCGTTGATCGGGAGGTTGTCCACGCCCATCTTCAGGACGGGATCGGGCAACGGGTATGCGGCGTCGGCCATTTTCCGTGCCGCGGACAAGGCGGACTCGTTCGCGGCCAGCAGCTGCGAGCGGCCTGCCGCGATACGCAGCGCATCCGCCAGCGTGAGCGGCTCGGCGGCCCAGCCGCTCGTTGCCAAGGCCATCATCAGCGCGCCCAGGTACGGGCGCCAAAGCGAAATATGAAAATCCATGGAACCTCCAGTGCATGTGAACGAACTGCCGGCGCGAGATACGACTCGCCCGGCAGCGCCGGAACACACGGGAGGTCAGTTACGCAAACAGCAGTTGCGTATCGTCAAAGGCGGGGCGGTGGAGCGGGCCAGCAGTGTGGCCTGCGGCGCGCTGCGAATCGCAGGCTCGACGCAGATGCGCTCGACGTCCAAACCCGCGGACAGTGCGACGGCCGGCACCTGCAAAGGATGGTTGTCACTGGCTTGCTGCCCGGCCACGCAATGTGCATGGCACAAGCCGGGCTGCTCGTCGTCCACCGACATCGACATGGACGCCGCGCAAGGCATGCCCGCTTCGGCCATTGCCGCGGCTTCCTGCACTTTCGATTCGACGCCGGGGCATGAATAGCCTGCCAGCGCCAGCTGCATGAACAGCAGGCTCGCCAATGCCACGAGCACTGTGATGAAGCGGTGTCTGCGCAAGCCGGGCATGTGAAATTGCAGGATTACTTCGCTGGCTGAAGATCGACAACGACGTACTTGCCGGTATCGTGCACCGCCTTGAAGCGGACCTTGTCGCCGGGCTTGAACCGGTCCAGGAGTTTGGCATCCTTGACCTCGAACACCATCGCCATCGGCGGCATGCCCAGGTTCTTGATCTCGCCGTGCTTCAGCGTGATCTTTCCGGCTGCCTTGTCCACCCTGCGCACTTCGCCCTCGGTGAATTCCTTGGGCACGGGCGCGGAAGCGGCGCGGGTGGTAGCGCTGCCTGTTGCTTGCGCCATGGTGCCGGGACCGAGCCCGCATAGCATGGCGAGCAGGAGAGTGGAAGCGAAACGGCGGTTCATGGGCTCATTTTCATCGCTGCGGCTGGCACACGTCAACGCGGCCGCCGCTCGCGCCGATTTCTTGCCTCGAGATCAGTGCCGCGCGAGCGCCGCATGCTCCTGTTCGTGCACGGCCTGGCAGCCGGTGCAATAGGCCGTTGCGGGCATCGCCGAAAGCCGGCGCAAGTCGATCGGCTCGCCGCAATCCAGGCACTCGCCGTAGCGGTGGTCGTGCAAGCGCCTGCGTGCCGCGAGCACCTGCTCGAGTTCGTGCGCCGCGTTTTCGGCTTGCACCTCGTCCACGACCGCCAATGAGTCCTCGATGGCGATGTCCTTGAAATCATTCACCTCGGCGCGCGCTTCGCCGGATTCCGCCTGTGCCTCACGAGCGTGAAGCACCGCGCAAAGCTCCTGCTCGCGCTTGGCCAGCAGCTGATCGAACTCATCCGCCAATTCGCTGTGGTATATGTTCATGGGGCACCTCCGGACATGATTGGCCATTGTGGGAGGCGCAAGTCCGGGGGTCTTTGACGCATGTCAACCACGTCCTCGCGCCACGGACTGACGATTGACCTGTATCTACTTCAACTCGCCGAGGCTTCCATGTTCAAGAAAATCCTGCTCGCGACCGATGGCTCGCCTGCCTCCGCCAACGCCGCGCGACTCGCGGTGGACCTGGCGCGCACGCACGGGGCGCGCCTGACCGCGGTGTATGTGGTGGACCCTTATCCGTACCTCGGGATCGGCGAAGCCAATCCGCTCGGGTTCCAGGCCTATATGTCCGCTGCCCATGAGCACGCGTCGCAGGCGCACAGCACCATCAAGGCGTTGTGCAGCGAAGGGCCCTCCGTCGATTTGCACCTGCGCCGGGTCGAAGACATGCGCGCATCGGAAGGCATCCTGCAGGCGGCCCAGGAAGAGGGCAGCGACCTGATCGTCGTCGGCTCCCACGGCCGCACCGGGATGAGCCGCCTGATGCTGGGCAGCATTGCCGCGAAAGTGGTGGCGCAATCGCCCGTGCCGGTGCTGGTTGCACGCGCCGACGCAGCGGCCTGACTTGAGATCCGATGAGCATTCGCCATCTCGAAGCGCTGTTTCGGCCCGGCTCGATCGCGGTGATCGGCGCGTCGGATCGCCCGGGCAGTGTCGGAGCGGTCGTGCTGCGCAACGTGAAGGGCGGCGGCTTCAAAGGCCCGATCTGGCCGGTGAACCGTCGCCACGACAGTGTCGATGGCGAGCGCGCCTGGCACCATATCGAATCATTGCCGGCCACGCCCGACCTCGCCCTGATCTGTACTCCCGCGCCCACAGTACCCGGCCTGGTCGAAGAACTCGGTCGCAAAGGCGTGCGCGCGGCGATCGTGCTTAGCGCCGGCCTGAAGCAGGTGCCGGTTCCGGGCGGCAGCAGTCTCGAACAACAGATGCTGGCTGCCGCAAGGCCGTATCTGCTGCGCATCCTCGGGCCCAACTGCATCGGCCTGTTGGTGCCCGGCGCCGGCCTGAACGCCAGCTTCGCGCCCGGCAATGCGCTGCCAGGACAACTGGCATTCGTCACCCAGTCGGGGGCGCTGGCGACGGCGATGCTGGATTGGGCGAATGGGCGCGGCATCGGCTTCTCGCATTTTGTTTCGCTGGGGGACAGCGCCGACGTCGACTTCGGCGACGTGCTGGACTACCTGGCTTGCGACCCGGGCACCCGCGCCATCTTGATGTATGCCGAGTCGGTGAAGGCCGCGCGCAAGTTCATGTCGGCCGCACGCGCGGCCGCGCGCAACAAGCCAGTGATCGTCGTGAAGTCCGGCCGCGGTCCTGATGGCGCGCGCGCCGCCGCGTCGCACACCGGCGCGCTGGCCGGCTCCGACCTCGTGTTCGACGCGGCCGTACGGCGCGCCGGCATGCTGCGGGTGGACACCCTGGAGGAGCTGTTCGATGCCGCCGAGACTCTGGCGCATGCGCGAGCGCTGGTGGGCGAACGCCTGGCGATCCTCACCAACGGCGGCGGCGCCGGCGTCCTGGCCGCCGACGCATTGACCCTCGGTGGCGGCCAGCTGGCCCGCCTGGGACCGGCCACGCTCGAGGCGCTGGACCGCTGCCTGCCTGCGACCTGGTCGCACGGCAATCCGGTGGACATCATCGGCGACGCGCCGGCGCAGCGCTATCGCGACGCGCTGCAAGTGCTGCTCGCCGCGCCGGAGGTGGATGCAGTTCTGTTCGTGCATGCGCCCACCGCGTTGGTGCCGGCGGCCGACATCGCGGGCGCCTGCCTGCCTTTGCTCGAGCACAGCGGCAAGCCCGTGCTGTCCTGTTGGCTGGGCGGCCCCGCGGTTGCAGCCGCGCGCAGCTCCTATGCGCGAGCGGGCATCCCGTCATTCAGCACGCCCGAACGCGCGGCCGATGCGTGGCTGCAGCTGGTCATGCACGCGCGCAACCAGCGGGCCTTGCAGGAAACGCCCGCGGCGCTGCTGGACAACTTCATCCCCGCGTGGTCCACCGCGAAGTCGGTGATCGACGAGGCGGCGAGCGCCGGCCACGAGTGGCTCGACGAGGTCCAGGGAAAGCAACTGCTCGCCGCCTACGGAATTCCTACCGTCCCAACGCAAAGGGCGCGCGACGTCGAAGAGGCCGTTTCCATCGCCGCGCACATCGGTTATCCGGTCGCCTTGAAGATCGTGTCGCCGCAGATCGTGCACAAGTCCGACGTCGGTGGCGTCGAGCTGAATCTGGCCACTGCGGACGACGTGCGGACCGCCGCGGTTCGGATGCGCCAGCGCGTCGCAAGGCTGCAGCCCGACGCGCACGTGCAGGGGTTCGCGGTCCAGGCGATGGTGCACCGACCCGGCGCGCGCGAGCTGATCATCGGCGTCTCGGCCGATCCGGTGTTCGGCCCGGTGATGCTGTGCGGGCTGGGCGGCGTGGAAGTGGAGCTGCAGAAGAAGCACGCGATCGCGCTGCCGCCGCTCAATGCGAACCTCGCACTCGATCTGCTGGCGCGCAGCGGTGTCGCCCCGATGCTGGCGCCCTGGCGCAGCCGGCCGGCGGCGAACCAGCCCGCCGTGATCGATACGCTGCTCAAGGTCTCGCAACTGGCCTGCGATTTTGCTGCAGTCGCCGAGCTCGACATCAACCCGCTGCTGGTCGACGCGCAAGGTGCGATCGCGCTGGATGCGCGCGTGCGCCTGCACCGCCCGGGACAGGCCATCGCGCCGCTGGCGATCCGGCCCTACCCACAGCACCTGGAAGAAACGCTGACCATCGCCACCAGCCAATTGCTGGTGCGGCCGATCCGCCCGGAAGATGGCGACCGTCTCCACGCTTTCTATGAAAAGGCCAACGCCGCGGACATGCGCCTGCGCTTCTTCATGTCGCGGCGCGAAGTGCCGCATTCCGAACTGGCGCGCTTCAGCCAGATCGACTACGACCGCGAAATGGCCTTCATCGCCCTGGCGCCCGCCGACAGCGAAGGCCGCCAGGTGATGGTCGGCGAAGTGCGCGCGGTCTGCGACCCCGACAACCGCGAGGCCGAGTTCGCGATCCAGGTCGCCTCGGCGTGGCAGGGCAAAGGGGTCGGGCGCTTCCTGATTGCGAAGCTGCTGCGCTACTTGCGCGAGCGTGGCACGGCCGAGGTGGCCGGACAGTGCCTGCCGGAAAACGGCAGGATGATCGAGCTCGCGCGCCGCGCCGGCTTCGAGGTCGAGTCGGGCGCCGACACGGTGTCCATGCGCTTGGTGCTGCAAGATGGAATTTGAAATCTCCGCGCGAGCCGCGCAATGGCTGACCCGGCTGGAGGCGTTCAGCGAGCGCTACCTGCTGCCGCATAATGCCGCGTGGCAGCGCTGCGCGGTGCGCGGCGTGCAACCCGATTTCATCGACGACCTGAAGTCGCTGGCCCGCGGCGAAGGACTCTGGAATTTGTGCCTGCCGCTGCTGGCCGACGGAGATCCCGGCACTCGATTGTCCAATCTCGATTACGCGCCGCTGGCTGAAGCGATGGGCCGCCTGCCCTGGACCGCCGAGGTGTTCAACTGCAACGCGCCCGACAGCGGCAACATGGACCTGCTGCAAAGAAACGCGACGATGGCCCAGCGCGAACAGTGGCTGGTGCCGCTGCTCGAAGGCCGCATCCGCTCGGCGTTCGCGATGTCGGAACCCGACGTCGCTTCATCGGACCCGACCAACCTGCAGACGTCGGTGCGCAGGCAAGGCGATGAACTGGTGATCAATGGGCGCAAGTGGTTCATCACCGGTGCCGCGCATCCGCAGTGCCAATTGCTGGTGGTGATGTGCCGCAACGATGAATCTTCCGATTCGGCGCGGCCGCACGGCGCACACAGCATGGTGCTGGTGCCCCTGCCGTGCGAGGGCGTCCAGGTGCTTCGCAACATCCCGATCATGCAGCACACGGCATTGGATGGCCATTGCGAAATCCTGCTGCGCGACGTGCGGGTTCCCGCCTCGAACCTGCTGGGTGCCTGGGGCGAAGGTTTCGCGATGGCGCAGTCCAGGCTCGGCCCGGGGCGCGTGCATCACTGCATGCGCACCATCGGCCAGTGCGAGCTGGCGCTGGAGCTGGCGTGCGATCGTGCGCTGGAGCGCCGCGCCTTCGGCAAGCCGCTGTCCGATCAATCCAACGTGCAAGACTGGATCGCCATGTCGCGGCTGGAGATCGACCAGGCACGGCTGTTGGTGCTGCGCGTCGCGTGGATGCTGGATACCGGCGCGCCGGGCCAGGCACTGCGTCCTGCGGTTGCCGCCATCAAGGTGGTTGCAGGCAGGCTGCAGACGCAGATCATGGACCGCGCGATCCAGATCTTCGGCGCGATGGGACTTTCGCCCGACACGCCTCTGGCGTGGCTGTGGACGTGGGGGCGGGCCTTGCGCCTGATGGACGGTCCCGACGAAGTCCATCTGCGCACCGTCGCGCGCGACGAACTCGCACGCGCCAAAAAACGCGGCGGCGCTTCGGCTGCTTACTTCACCACACCGGAACAATTGGACGCGCCAGTGCGTATCCGCTAGCGCCTGCCCAGTGGCTGGCCCTTGCCGGGCTGCGTCACGGAATCGCGAGGACCACGTTGCCGATGGCTTCGCCGCGCTCGATCAATTCGTGCGCGGCCGCAATCTGCGCGAGCGGCAGCCGCTGCGCGATGTTGTGCACCAGCGCGCCCTTGACAAGGAACCGCGTCAACACCGTTTCCGCGCGGCGCCGATCCTCGGGCGTGAGGTTGTACACGATGAAGAAATGCAAGCTCTGGTTCTTCACGATCAGCGGGAAAAAAGGCAGGTTGAACTGGCCTTGGCCGCTGCCGTAGACCAGCCACTGGCCGCCGGAGCGGACGATGTCGGCGTCGAGCGCGCCATTTGCGGCCACGTCGACTTCGATCACGCGATCCACGCCCGCGCCCTGCGTCGCGTCGCGCACCTGCTCGGCGACCTTGCCTTCCCGATAGTTGATGGCGACATGCGCTCCCGCTTCGGTTGCCAGAGCGGCCTTGCCGGCATTGCTCACCGTCGCGAGCACTTGCCGCGCGCCCAGCAGTCGAGCGAATTGCACCGCGTAATGGCCGACCGCACCCGCTGCGCCGGCGACCAGCACGCTGCGGCCTTCGACACCACCCTGCGCGAGCGTCGCGTGCAGTGCGGTGAGGGCCGGAATGCCCAGACACGCGCCGGCCTCGTCCGCGACCCCGTCCGGCAGCGCCACTGCCTGCGCCTGCGGCAGCACCACATATTGCGCGGCGGTGCCGAAAGCGCGGCCCCATGCCGCGTTCCATATCCAGACCCGCTCGCCCACTCGCTGTGCCGGTACACCGGCTCCGACAGCGTCGATCACGCCCATGCCGTCGCTGTGCGGAATGATGCGTGGAAAAGGCAGTACCGAGCTTCGCAGCCCTGCGCGCGACTTCACGTCGGATGGGTTCACGCCCGACCAGCGCAGGCGCACGCGCACTTCGCCGGTCCCGGGCTGCGGATCGGGCACCGATCCCACGACCAGAACTTCGGACGCGGGCCCGGTGCGTTCGTAATAAGCGGCTTGCATGACGGCTCCTCGATGAAAAGCCGATTGTCCGCCGTGCGCGCGGCGGTGGAAAGCGTCAGCGCAGGCCGCGCCGCGCCATCATGTCGCGGCTCATCGCCGCGAGCGGCGCGCCTTGCAGCAGCACGGCCGCCGCCGGATACGCGATCTGCTCTTCGGCTTCGATGTGGCCGTCGTACAGGCTCGCGAAGGCGTCGAGCGCGGATTGCGCCGGCGGCGGCAGCGAGTGCAAATGGCCCGCGGCAATGCCTGCGAGCACCTGGCGCGCGCCGGCCCAGCGCGATTCCATTTGCAAATGCTCGTGCTGCAGCCGCTTGACGATGCCGACAGTGTCCGGATCACCGTGCGCCAGCAACGCGGGAAATACGTGCAGCTCTTCATCGCGATGGTGCTCGGGTGCCGCCTGGTCGAAGTAGCGCATCACGTCGCGCGCGGCCTGTTGCGCCTGTTCGTCGGCGCCGTGCGCGGGCAAGTGCTCGCGCAGCCGCGACAGCAGGCGCAGCATGCGGTGCACGCGCTCGTGGCAGGCTTGCAGCATCTCGAACGGCTGCTCGAACCCCGCGCCGGGCGTGGGCAGCAGCGGGTCAGCCGGGCTGGCCATCCGCGCGCGCGCGTCCATACCACGATCCATAACGCAATCCCCAAGCCAGCATCAGCGCCGTCCACAACACGGCCGCGGCCACCAGCAAAGCCTGCATGGGCGCAGCCGGGATGGTCGCGGTGATGCGCAGCACAGCCGTCGCCTGCAGCAGCCAGAACAGCAGCCAAACCACATTGTCCGCAACCAGCGGCCGTCCGCTGTGACCACACGAGACACGTGTCACCATGGCCAGCATCAGTGAGGCGAGGCAGCCGATGGTCACCGCGTGCAAGCCCGCCAGCGGAAGTACGGCCGTGCCGATTGCGGCCTCAGACAGCTGCGATAGCGCGGACAGGCCCATGCCAAGGCCCAGCCACAAGAAGCCCAGGTGCAACATCGCCAGCAATCTCACTTGCAAGCTCTGCAGCAAGCCCCAGGCGAACACGAGCCAGATGAGCAGGCCCGCAGCGGCCAATTCGACACCGCCCCTGACCAATAACCAGGGTATCGCCGGCACGGTGAAGCTTTCGACCCACACGGCCGCGACCTCGAATGCCGCAATCGACAACAAGAGCCATAGCACCCAGAACGGCCGCCAGGCATTGACCATCGGAACCGTGCTTGCAGTGAAGAACGGAATCATCCGATGCGCGACGGTTGCGAAGATCACGACCACGAAGCCCCAGAGCGCGCTCAGCACGAAAGCGCGAGCCAGCACTGGCGCATCCAGCAACAAGGAAAAGGTGAGGCCGGTCAGACAGACGCAGCCGATCGCCAGCGCTGCGCCGATCGTCTTCGCATGCACCCGATCCGCCGCGCGGCTGGCCAGCACCAGGTGCCAGAAGCGCAATGTGATGGCGAGCAGTCCCGCCAAGGCCAACAGCAAGCTTGCGGCAGCCAAGACGATATGCACGTGCACTGTCAACAGCCACAGCAGCCAACCACTGGTGTACAGCGACAGCGAGGCCAGCAACTGGCGCGCCGATGGCGCCGGCACGCCCAGCCACTTGGGCCCCGCTGTGAACAGGAAGCCGCTGAAAAACAGGGGCAGAAAGCCGAACACCATCACTGCTGAATGCGTCGCAGTGGCGGAGACCGCGAACTGAAGGCCGAGCCCCGCGCCGGCGCGGTCCAGCTGCACCGCGGCCCAGCACAGGCTGGCGACCACGAGCACGAGCAGCGCCAGGAAGAATGCCAGGCGATGCGGCGCTTCGAGCAAGGTGCGCCAGCGCCAGCGGTCCGATGGCGCCTGCGCAGCTTCTTGCGAAGCCGCCATCGATTTCATCCGCACGCTCCCAGGTGCCCGCATTGCGTGCACCAGTCGCATCCGTCCCTGCGGATCATGGCGTGGGCGCCGCATTCCGGGCACTTCGCGCCGGCGATCGCCAGCGGCGGGCCGGCCGGCGTGTCATCGGTGGCGGCTGGTGTCATCGACGTTCCGGCGCGCGAAGCGATGAGGTTCTGGATCGCGAACGCGACGGCGGCGACTTCCGAATCGTGCCATTGCGGCACTTGCGTGCCGTCGGATTTCAGGTAGGTGCCCAAGCGCACCGGCCCGCGGTCCCAAGCCACTTTTCGCATGTCGGCCAGCGCGCGATCCAGGAAACCACCGCGTGCAGCGAGCGACAGCAAACGCATGCTGGCGCTGATCCACTCCTGCGACTCGCCACTCTGGCCGACCGGCATGAAGAATTCGATCGCGCGTTCGCGCCCGCCGGGCAGCGGCAGGAACGAGACAACGAGGTACAAGGTCTGGCGCCCTTGCTGGGTCCAGTATTCGATCTTCTCGGCCACTGCCGACAGCGCGCCCTTGGGACGGCTCTCGATGACGGCGCGCATCGGATCGACGGCGGCAGCGGCGGCCACGGGCGCCGCCGCCGTGCCCGTGTCCAACACCGAACCGAGGATGCTGTTGGGCCGGTAAGTGGCCAGCCCTTTCAAGCCCGCGCCCCACGCCTCGTGATACAGGTGCTTGAAGTCGTCGTAAGCGTATTCGGCGGGGACGTTCACGGTCTTGGAAATGGCCGTGTCCACGAAGGGCTGCACCGCCTCCATCATCGCGATGTGGCTGCCGGTGCTCATCTCCAGCGCTGAAACGAAGTACGGCGGCAGCTTCGCCATGTCGCCGCCGAGCGAACGGTACAAGCGCCACGCGTGGTCTTCCACGTTGTACTCGCTGGTGCTGCCGTCGGCTTCGCGCTTCTTGCGGCGGTAGGTCCATGAGAACGGCGGCTCGATGCCGTTCGATGCGTTGTCGGCGAACGCCAGACTCACGGTGCCGGTCGGCGCGATCGAGAGCAGGTGACTGTTGCGGATCCCGTACTTGCGGATCGCGTCCTTCATCGGCTCGTCCAGCCGGCTGGCGAACGTGCCCGGCTCGAGGTAGCGTTTGGCGTCAAGCGCCGGGAACGCGCCTTTTTCGCGGGCCAGCTCGATCGATGCCGCATACGCCGCGTCGCGCATGCAGCGCGCGATGCGCACCGCCATGGCGCGGCCGTCGGCATCGTCGTAGCGCAAGCACAGCATGGCGAGCGCGTTGCCCAATCCCGTGAAGCCGACACCGATGCGCCGCTTGGCCGCGGCCTCCGCGCGCTGCTGCGGCAGTGGCCAATGCGTGAGGTCCAGCACATTGTCCAGAGCGCGTACCTGCAGCGCCACGCACTGCGCGAAAGATTCGAAGTCGAACTGGGCGCTGCCGCCGAAGTTGAAGGGATGCTGCACGAAACGCGGCAGGATCACCGGACCCAGATCGCAGCAGCCATACGGCGGCAGCGGCTGCTCGCCGCAGGGATTGGTGGCGGAGATCTCCTCGCACCAGCGCAGGTTGTTGTCGCGCTGGATGGTGTCGGTGAACAGGATGCCCGGCTCGGCGAAATCGTAGGCCGAGCGCATGACGGTGTCCCACAGCGCGGCAGCAGGCAGCGTGCGGTAAACCCACATCCCGTCTTCGCGTTGATGCGCGCCTTGCGCGAGCAGGGCGGGGCCGGGCTTGGCGCGATGCACGAGCGGCCAGTCCTGGCCGGCATCGAGCGCCTTCATGAATGCATCGGACACCGCGACCGAGACGTTGAAGTTGTTCCAGCGACCGGGCTTGCGCTTGGCCGTGATGAATTCGGTAATGTCGGGATGATCGATGCGCAGCACACCCATCTGGGCACCGCGGCGCGCACCCGCGCTTTCCACCGTGGCGCAGGAATGATCGAACACGTCGATGTAGCTGCACGGCCCCGATGCAATCGATGCGGTTGTGCTCACCGCCGCGCCGCGCGGACGGATGCGCGAGAAGTCGTAGCCGACGCCGCCGCCGCGCCGCATCGTTTCGGCGGCTTCGCGCAGTGCTTCGTAGATGCCTGGAAAGCCTTGCTCGTCGTTGCCCTGGATGCAATCGCCCACCGGCTGCACGAAGCAGTTGATCAGCGTTGCCTGCAGCGACGTGCCGGCGGCGCTCATGATGCGCCCGGCGCCGATCGCGCCGGCCTGCAGGTTTGCGAGGAAGCGGCCTTCCCACAGCGCGCGCTGATCCTCGGCCTCGACGGACGCCAGCGCGCGCGCGACGCGGCGCAGCAGGTCCAGCTCGGTTTGCTCGCCGCTCTTGAGGTACTTCTCGCGCAGCACGTCCAGGCTGATCGGTTGCACCGTGAGAGCCTGCGCCGCCGTGAGGTCACGCTTCATACTGCCATCTCCTGGATCAGGGCGGCGGGAATGATTCCGCCCAACAGCCATTGCATCAAGTCATGAACCGGCCGGATGTGCGCGCCGAACGGCAGCGCGCCCGCACCGCGAAAGAACAGGCCTTTGCCCAAATCGCCCGACAGCGCCAGGCCCAAGGTTCGATCGATGCAGAACTGGCCCCACGCCGGCTTGCCGTCGCGCAGCCCGCAATGCGACAAGCAATCAAACCACATGCTGCAATCCTTCGCTTGTGCATGGCCTTTCAGCCGGGATTCCAGGCGCAGGTACTTGTCCAGCCAGATCGTTCGCACGCCTCGTGCGGGCAGCCCGGCAACGCTGATGAACTCGACCACGTCCTCGGGCTTGGCGTCCGCCAGCACTTTCTTGAAGGCTGGCGAAGCGTCGCATTCGCAAGTGACGGCGAATGCCGTGCCCAGCTGCACCGCGGCGGCGCCCAGGCCCTGCAGGCGCAGGATATCCGCGCGCGTGCGGATGCCGCCCGCAGCAATCAGCGGAATCTCGCGTTCGATGCCGGCCGACTTGAAGAAAGCGAGTACTTCGGGAATGGCCACCTCGAAATCGAAGCGGGGATGGTTCAGGTCCGCGACGTTGGCGGCGCCCAAGTGGCCGCCGGCCAGACGTGGGTGCTCGATCACGATGGCGCTGGGCAGCCGGCCCTTCTTTTCCCACTTGCGCACGATCACCTGCACGCCGCGTGCATCGGACAGGATCGGAATCAGCAAAGTGCCGGGATGGTCGCGCGCGAGATCGGGCAGGTCCAGCGGCAGGCCCGCGCCGACCACGATGGCGTCGGCGCCGCTGGCGAGCGATTGCTGCACATAAGCTTCGTAGGCGCTCACGGCCTTCATCACGTTGACGGCGATCAGGCCGCGGCCGCCGGCGATGACGCGCGCCTGCGCGATTTCGCGATCGAGAGCCACCAGGTTGGCGGCGTTGATGGGTTCTCGCGCTTGCGTCCCCACCAGGTTTTCGGTCTGCGCCATCAGGTCCGGATGATGCCGGCGCAGGTCCACCGACGAGATCGTTCCGACCCCGCCGCAGCCGGCCACGGTTCCCGCGAGCCGGCTGGCCGATACGCCCACACCCATCCCGCCTTGCACGATGGGGACCAGCTTCTTGCCGGCCAGCCGCAAGGGCCGCAAGCCTGAATCGTTGGCCAGGACGCACAGTGCCTTCGCCATGCGGGCAGCGTCGGTGTCAGATGACTTTTCCATTGTTTTTCATTGAAGTGGGGAGGACTGCGTGCCGCCGCTGGAGGCTATCGAACGAGGCCGAAACTCGCCTTGTCCTGCATCAAACGCGGCGGCTTCTTCAGCGATGCGACCGTCATTGCACCAAGGGCGCATCGGCCCCCTGCAGCGCCACGCCTTCGAGCAAGGCCTGGCCGGCGAGCATCTGGAGGTACTGCTGCCGGGCGCGCGTGCGTGCCTGCTGCCACAGCTGAGCTTCGATGCGGTCGCGCGCGTCGGCGAACGAGGCCTGGCGTCCTTGCTTGCGGCCGAGCACCTCGACGATATGGAAGCCGTCGCGGCTGTGCACCAGGCGCGGGTGCAGCCCCATGCCGTGCATCGGGTTCTTCTGGTGGAACAGTTCGTTGGCCAGCTCCTCCGCGCATTCGTCCGGGCCGAACCAGCCGAGATCGCCGCCTTGGGCGCCGCTCGGGCAATCGGACAGCTCGCGGGCGAGTTGCGCGAAGTGCTCGGCGCTCGCGTTCTTGCGGCTAAGTTCGATCAACGCCTGCTCGGCGCGAACGGAAAGTGCGTGCACGTTCACGCCGGGCGTCACCGCGAACAGGATGTGGCGCGCGTGAACCAGGCGGCCCCGCACAAATTTTTCCTTGTGTGCTTCGTAATGCAGGCGGCATTCGTGCTCGTCGGGCGGCGGCAGCTGGATCGCACGATCCAGCATCGCTTCGATGGCCTGCCGCTGGGTCGCGGAGAGCGCAGGCGCCTGCGGATGCGGATTCCACGCGATCACGCCTTGACGCACTGCTTCCTGTCGCAAAAGCTCGGACCACGCGCGCTCTCGAAGTTCGTCGGCGGCCGGCCGTGATTCCGGGCTGTGCAGCGCGATGCCGTTGACCGAAGCGACGGGCCGCAGCTGCTTGGCGGCGGATAGTCCGCCGGTGCTGCCGCGGGTGCCGCTGCCGCATCCTGTGGATGCTTTCATTGAATGTCTCCGATCTCGGGCGTGTGCGCTGGCTGCAGGGTAGGGGTTCAGCGAGCGGCCGGCCTTGACTCAGGTCAACGGGGAGCGAGCGCAGCTGAGATTGCTGCCGCTGCATCGAGCTGCGCGACGCGGACACATTGACGTGCGTCAAGCCGGGTGGATGGCACGCTGCGTAGACTGGCCTCGGAGGCAAACACCATGGACTCAACCAGCCTGCAACCCCACACCGACGCGTCGCCGATCGGAACGTTCTCCCAATGCCATGCAGGCATTCTTTCGGGGCTGCGCGTGCTGGCGGAACTGCCCGAAATGGTCGCTGGCGCCGAACGGGCGCGCCGCGTGGCCGCGGAAACCTTGTCGGTTTTCGATCGCGCGGTGCTGGACCACCATGCCGACGAAGAGGCCGAGTTGTTCCCGGCGGTGCTGAAAAGTGCCGCGCCCGGCGACGAGTTCGAGCGGGCGCAGGTGATGGCCGAGCGCCTGATGGCCGAACACCGGGACATCGAAGCACTGTGGAAGAAGCTCAAGCCGTCCTTGCGTTCGGCCGCCGTGGGGAAGCCCGGTGAGGTCAGTGCCCGCGACGTGGCCGACCTGATGCGCCTGTATGCGGCGCATGCCGCCTATGAGGAAAGCCACTTCCTTCCGCTGGCGCAGGACATCCTGGGACGCAACGGCAACCACATGGCTGCGCTGGGGCTGTCGCTGCATCTGCGGCACGCGCCGCGGGTGGTGGGCTATATCTAGCCGCCGCCTTGCTGGTTGACGATGCGGCGCAGCGCCGGCGCGTCCGTGATGCGCAAATGACGTTGCCGCACTTCGACGATGCCGTCTTCGGCGAATTTCGAAAACGTCCGGCTCACGGTCTCCAGCTTGAGCCCCAGGTAGCTGCCGATTTCCTCCCGCGTCATCCGCAGCACCAGCTCCGACTGCGAGAAGCCGCGCGCGTGCAGGCGCTGCACCAGATTCAACAGGAATGCGGCCAGCCGCTCTTCGGCGCGCATGCTGCCCAGCAGCAGCATCACGCCGTGCTCGCGCACGATCTCGCGGCTCATGATGCGATGCACGTGGAGCTGCAACGCGCCAATCTCTCGCGACAGCTCGCCGATGCGCTCGAAAGGCATGACGCAGACCTCGGCGTCTTCCAGCGCCACCGCGTCGCAGGTGTGGCGGTCGCTCACGATGCCGTCCAGGCCGACGATCTCGCCGGCCATCTGGAAGCCCGTGACCTGGTCGCGCCCGTCCACCGCGGTGACGCAGGTCTTGAAAAAGCCGGTGCGGATGGCGAACAGCGAGCTGAACGCTTCGCCGTTGCGAAACAGGGTGGTGCCGCGCTTGACCTTGCGGCGGGTGGCGACGATTTCATCGACCCGCTCGAGTTCCTCGGGGGAAAGGCCGACAGGCATGCACAGCTCGCGCAGGTTGCAGTTGGAGCACGCCACCTTGATGGTGTGTGCGTCAACAGGCCGAGTGCTGTCGGAAGGTAGCAAGTTGATCGAGATGGTATGCACGGGTTTTCCTTGGGGTGCGCCGATTCTTGTGATCCAGATCAAATTGTCCGGATCGGTGCCCGGCCCGACTTGACCAATGTCAAGCATCACCCCCGCAGCGGGATGCAAAGTGCAAGCTCATTACCGGAAAAAGCTCAAATGACTTCCGTTTCGACCGATCTGCTGCGGCGCTTCGACGTTCCAGGTCCCCGTTACACCTCGTATCCCACCGCCGATCGCTTCGTGGAGGCATTCGGCCCGGCCGACCTGTCCCAGGCCATCACGCAACGGCGCGCCGGACCCGCCGCGCTGGCGCAGCCGCTGTCAATCTACGTGCATGTGCCTTTCTGCGAGTCGCTGTGCTACTACTGCGCCTGCAACAAGATCATCACCAAGAAGCACGAGCGCGCGACGCCGTACCTGCGCGCGATCGAACGCGAGGTCGAGCTCTACGCACGCGAGATCGGCGGTGACCGGCCCGTCACGCAACTTCACCTGGGTGGCGGATCGCCCACCTTCCTGTCCGACGAAGAACTGCTGGAGCTGATCCAGACGCTCAGGCGCGATTTCGCGCTGCGCCTCGCGACCGACACCGCGCTCTACTCCGGATTCGCGGCCTATCGTGACGGGCGCGAGCGCAACAACAGCGGCTACCGCACGCCCGTGCCGAAGGAAAGCCTCGCGGATCTCGCCATCTCGCCGTTCCGCTGGGAGTACCTCTCGCGCCCCACGACCTACATCCCGATCGCGATCGGCGCGGTGGCGGCGTTCAGCGGCAAGGGGTACGGCATCTACCGCTACGACGACGTCAGCAAAGGCGATCTGC
>Ga0105240_10001224_pt1 | contig 44653 bp, 49 predicted proteins | sample KBSC54metaG_FD_80426 | JGI IMG/M metagenome (GOLD analysis project Ga0105240, IMG submission 80426) | Corn rhizosphere microbial communities from Kellogg Biological Station, Michigan, USA - KBS C5-4 metaG | ecosystem: Host-associated > Plants > Roots > Rhizosphere > Soil | place: Michigan, USA... | reverse complement strand
TCAATCCGACCCGGTCGAGCACGGATAGAGCGCGGGCGTCTGACCCGATCTCACCCGCCTGGAGCCGCCGCTCCTGGACGAGGCGGTTGATCTCGCCCTTGTGCGCACGACCGGACGCATAGAGGCCCGTCGCTTCGCGTGCCCCGGGATCAAGTGCCATCCATCGCTCGACCGCGACGGCGTCCATCTGCTCAGGCGCGATGGTCATATGGGGCTGCAGCGCCTCGAAGGCCTCGGCGACACGGCCGGCCTGGAGGGCAGTCGCGACCGACTTCACCACCGCCGTTCGTGCGCGCAGATTCTCCGGCATCACGGCAAGCTCGATGCCAGTCCGCTGCATGATCTCGAACGGCTTTCCGGCGTCGATCGCGCCGAGCTGCCGGTGATCACCCATCATCACCATGCGGGGCACCGCCAGGAGATTTGCGAGGCGGTTGAGCTTGAGCTGGGCCTCATTGGCGTTCATCGAACTTTCGTCGACCACGATGAAGGTCTGCCCCAGGTCGAGGCGCGCCTGCTCAATGCTTTGTTGTGTCGCACCGGGCTCCAGCAGTCGCTCGTGGCGGGCCAGGAAGGACGCGATGGTCTGGGCAGGCAATCCGGCGTCGACCAGATCAGAGACCATCTTGTTCTGGAAGGCGAGGCCGAGAAGCGTTTTTCCTTCCGCCTCGAGCTCGGCCGCGAGCGGCCGCAGCATCGTCGACTTGCCGGCACCCGCGACGCCCTGGATGGCGATGATCCGATCGGCGCTGGTGAGAACCAGCCGGCCGGCCGCCTCCTGTCCCGCATTGAGCGGAAAGCCGTTGCCCTCGAGCGCGCGTGCCTGAAGCCTCCTGCCCGCCTCGTCCGGTGCCATCAGCGCTCGCCCGGCGCCTCGCCCTGTCTCGACTTCGTTTAGGATCTGCCGCTCCGTGCGCACCGCCTGCGACGTGGTCATGAAGCGGTTCGCCTGGCCGACGCCGGCCACCAGGATCTTGCGCGCCTCCAGCTTCAGGACGCGGGCCTGAACATCGACGATCCCGACCGGCAACCCGAAGTTCAAGGCCGTCTTGTAGATATCGTGGAGGTCGAAGGATGCCTCGCGTTCGGAGAGATGCCGGATAGCCGACGCGACAGCCTGCGCGGACGCCCGCTGTTCGGGATCGAGCCGGCCGATGGCTTCGGGAATGAACACGTCCTCGACCACATGATCGGCGGCGGACACTCCGATCATCTGCGCGAAATGGGCGGCGACCGCGCGCGCTTGAGCCGCCGCACCGATGATCCCGACGATCGCCTCCTCCCAGCGCGACCTGGCCGCGCTCCGGCCCGCGACCGCCGCTCTGACCTGGCTTGGAAGATCCACACCCAGCGCCCGCGCCCTGCCGGCCCACTGCGCATGGAGAGCCGCATGATCCTCGACAACATCCTTGTCGCCACGGGTGCTGCGCTGGACGGCATCGAGCGCTCTCGGCGTCTGATGTGCAAGCCCACCGGCGGCTCCGAGGATCTGCTGTCGCCGGGTCGAGAAGGCGTCGATCACGTCGCGCGGGATGTCGCCGATCTCGAACGTGCCGTATTTTCCGACGATCTGCGGGTCATAGCCGAGTTTCGAAACCTCGGCGCGCAGCTCGGCCATGTGGATCGAGCCAAGCAGTGTGTTCGCTTTCCACAGCGGGCGGTTGTCCAGCGCCCGCCACTTGCCGTCGGCGGTCATCGTCGCGTTGGCGATCACGACATGGACATGGGCTTCCGGGTCCTGCTCCCGGCTGGTGTCGTGCTCGAAGAAGGCCATTACGAGGTTGCCGGTCTTCACGGTCTCCGTCTTGCCGTAGGCTTCGATCCGGGCAGCGGCGAGATGACGCTCGGCCCAGGCCATGGTCTTTTGGACCGCCCGCATATTGGCCTCGAGCAGACGGCGGTCGCCACCCACATAGGCGAGCAGCGAAAGGGATTTCGGGGCGGAGAAAACGAAATCCGATCCGAACACCCGCTTGCCGTTCACGCCGGCCGGGATCCGCGGTCCATCGGGCAGCTGTCCAAGCAGCACCGCGACGAAGCCTTCGGGTGTCGGCGCCCCTTTCAGCCCAAGCTTGTCGGCTCCGCGCCCGAACCAGCTGCTGGCCTCGGACGCATCCGCCGCCGTGTAGTAATTGTCCTTCGCGAAATATCCCGCGGCGCCTGCCGCGGAGCGCACAGGCGCCATGGCGAGCACCGCTCAGTCGCCGATGCCGAGATCATCATCGATGAGCGGGGGCGCGCCGCGGTGGGGATGATGATGGTGTGGATCGGGGGTGAAGTTCTGGGCTGCCTCCTTGATCGTGAGATCCAGTTCGGGGGCCTGTCTCACCGTCGGTCGCAGCGGGTTTGGCGCAGCATCCGGAGCGTCATCCGCCTCCCCCGCCGAGCGCATCGTTGCGGAAACCGGGGAACTCGTTTCGTTGCGCTGCCCTGTCCTGGCAGCGGAGGCCTGGACCCGGCCGTTTCCCGTCGGCGCGGGTACGGCACGGCCAGCGAAGAACCGGTCGACCAGCGAGGTCGGATCGTCCTCGACCATGTCGTTTGCGGCAACATTCACGGTGGTACCATGGCTGCCGATACGACGCTCGGCGCTGTCTGACGCATCGACCCCATGACCGGCGCCGCCGTCACCGGTCCCGCCGGCCGATCCCTGATCGGCGCCCTCTCCCACGTCAGGCCTACGGGTACCGACGGGCGGCAGCGGGCGTGGCACGAAGCCGTCGGCTATGCGTGGATAGTTCACGATCCGAAGCTTCACGGGTGCGGAAGGGAAGCCGCCCGGAAAGCGCAGATAGCCCGTCAGCGCCGGCAGGTTCATCACGTCGTCAGGCAGCACCAGCGGCTCGAGATTCCGCCTGGACGTGAGCGTCACCGCGTCGCGGACATTGTCGTATCCGTAGGAATATCCCTCCTCCATCTCCCGGAACTGCCGGTGGCCGATGCAATCGGATTCGAAGGTCGCGGTCGGCCGGTCGTCGGTCGCCAGCAGCAGCTTGGTGCGCGCGAGCGATGCCAGCGTCTCGGCGACATTCTGCCCATAGGTGTCCTTGAGCTTGCCGAACGCATGGATGCCAAGCACGATCGCCCCGCCATAGTTGCGCGCGGTCTGCAGCCCCTTTTCGAGCGCGGAAAGACGGTGGAGCGCGCCGAGCTCGTCGACCAGGAACCACATGCGGACATCCTGCGAACGCGGCATGGTCATCAGCGTGTTGAGCGCGGTGTCCATCCAAGTCGTGAGCATGGTTCTCGTCACCGACATGTCGACGTAACGCGACGACAGGAACAGGATCGAGCCCTCTTCGCTGTCGCCCAGCATCCAGTTCTTGATCGAGAAAATGGGGCCCTCGGACGGCAGCAAGCGGATCGGTTTGGCGTTGGTGTTGAGCACGGCGCGGACCGATTCCGCCATGCGGGCGGCCTCGGGAGCGGTGATCGGATCGGCAAGCGTACGCTCAACGAGTTTGTGCACATGCTTCAAGTCTGCGGTCATCAGCTCGCGGTAGAGCGCCTCGTTGGTCATGCGGCCTTCGGACGCGAGCTTGAGGCAGGTCTCGACGCCCAGCATGCGTGCCGCCTGCACCCAGAAGGGTTCGGACGTGCCCCCGTCATGCGGCACCAGCGCTTCCCAGGCGGTCGTGAATTCCGCCTCTGATGCACATTCGTTGAAGATCGACCATTGCGGGCAGCGCGCGTCGAGCGGGTTCAGGATGATGTCCCTTGCCGCATCGTAGAAGCGCTCGATGAAAGCGCCGGTGAGGTCGAAGATCACGGCGCGGTGGCGGCGCTCGCGGATCTGCTCCACCAGCGCCGAGAGCTCGACGGTCTTGCCGGTGCCGGTCGTGCCGATGAGCATGGCGTGGCTCTGCTCCATGCGCCATGGGAACGTCACGCCGGCAATCTTGTAGGGACGGTAGACGCCCGCCGCGTCGAGCTCCGCGGTGGTGATCAGACGCGAGCGCCAGCGCCAACCGGCGCCGAACAAACGGGTCATGTCCTCGACACGTTTGGTCGCGTTATTGGCCTCGACCACGCGCACCAGCTCGTCGGCAGAGGCGAGCCTCGCGCCCCGCAAATGGGTGCGGGATTTCGCCGCACGCCCGAAGCGCTGGCAGTACCAGTAATAGAAGATGAAGAGCGGCACGATGAGCAGCGACGCATAAAAGGAGCCTGTTCGGACCGCCCTCATCATGTCCATCCAGGCATAGGTCATCGGCGGATAGCCCGGCAGTTCACCCCAGGTGAGGGTGCGGCTCGAACCGTCGGTGAGCTGGACGTTGACCGCCTTGTCCGGGGCGAACTCGAACCAGCGGTAACCGAGCGCCTCGGCTCTCAGCCAGCACAGATAGCTTGCATGGTGAGAGAGGTTGGCATCGACCTCAAGATAGACTGCGAGGCCGAAAATGCCGACCGTGACCCAGAAGGGCAGCTTGAGCCCGGCGGCGAACATGAGGCCGAAATTCTCAAGCAGCTGGGAACCCGAGGTGAAGTTTTTCAGGTTCGATTTCATCCCTCGATCTCCTGTCCGAGACGACGCTGCGAGCGCTCGCGATGCGTGTTGTGAACGACACCGCGCAGCTCGGAATTGGGGTGGTGTTTGAGCAGCGCGTCGATGCCGAGCTCAAGGAATCCGAGCCGGGTTTCGACCTGAGCGGTCAGACTTTCAGCTTCGAGATCACGCTCGATAAGGGTACGGATATACTCGCTGCGCGACGCCCCTCGTTGCGCCGCGCGCGCGTTCAGTCGCACCTGCAAGAAGGGCGACAGGGAAATCGTGATGGTACGGGATTGCTCGGTCATGACGCTCACCGGTTGAGGTGTACGGCATGGCGCGCGCTCCGAAAGGCAGCCGCACTATAACACAGGGCGCAGCCGGGAAAAGGGTCCGCGCGTCCGCGGGATTGCTTTATTTGCGGTTTCTGTAAGCGGATCGTCTTACAGGCCTGTGTTACTGTATGTAGATTGTGTTCAACTTCGTCCACCATCGCTTACGCGAAATACCGGATTACGGCCAACAGCTTAGCTCAAGCAGCCTGCTGCATAGGGTGCCCTTCCTTCTCCTCCTCCTCCGGCCAGGGCGGGGTGTCGTCGTTGTCTGTCCCGGGTGAGGGGTTTGATGTCCCGCCGTGCGGGCACGGCCGGCCTCGGCGGCCGGTCTGATCGCGCGCGAAGCGCGCAATTTCGGTTCACCCAGACGAGTAGCAAGGGTGCCTCGGCCGAGCCGGACGCAGACGGACGCCTTCGGCGTCTCACACGCGTCGCGATTCGTCTTATATTTGAGATGACATTGGTGCGAACAGTCGTTTCATAGTGCAGATCGCGGATGAATGTCACGACTTGAACGTGCCGGCGAACAGTCGAACAATGCGTGTTCAACAGATGGAGATTTGATCATGGCACGTAGTCCTGCGAGTGCGCTATCCGGTCTTGCCAGGCTCGCCGAGGAGAGGCGGCAAATGGATGCGCGGGAAGCACAGCTTCGCGCCGAGGCGGCGGTCGAGATCGGCACGGTGCTGCTCGGCGCAGGCGCCGAGAAAGTCGACCTCAAGCTCCTCGAAAAGATCATCCGCAGGACGGTCGAATTGGGCGGCGTCGAGGTGCTGAAGCGCCTTGAGCCGAAGGCAGCCTGACGATGCTCGAGGATGGTCGGCGGGAGCCGATTTTGCGCGGTCGGACGCAAGACGCGGTCGGCGCCGAGAACGCGATCGCGCGCGCGGACGAACGTATCGCGCTCGCCCTTTCCGATGGCTCCGTGCGGCGGTGGGTGAAGGATGCGTTGGTCGCGGCGCGCGGCCGCGATCCAGTGGATGCCGCGCAGGATGCGGCGTTCGTCGCCGAGCTGCTCGCAAGTCGCGCGGACGCGCTTCTCGCCGTCATCGCGGCGCGCTGACGCGTGGTTTGAGCAATCACGGCGATGCGTTTGCCCTGCTCAGGAGGTGCCGGTAACGCGAGCCGCAAAGCATCGCCGAGATCGGGCGGATAGATGGGATCGACGCTGGCGTCGATCTCGTCCGCCGTCCACCAGCGGACCTCCTTCAGCACCGAGCGCTCGACCGCGTCGACGCCCGCCAGCGTGACGGCGCCGCCTGGAAATCGCGCGAGATAGAAGACGTCGACATTGTCGACGATCTCATGCGCGAACTCGAAAGTGCCAGACGCCTGGTGCACGGGTCCCGATAGCGGCAAGATGAGCCCCAACTCCTCGCGAAGCTCGCGCTGGGCTGCGGCGACGGCATGTTCGCCGGGTTCCATTTCGCCGGCGGGAGTCGCCCAAAAGCGATAGTCGCCATCCCTGCGGGGAAGGGCGAACCGGATCAGCAGGACGCGGTCGCGATCGTCGAGCAGGATGATGCGCGCCGAGCGTCGCAGCCGGTTGGGCGGGGTCGCTCGGTTCATCCGGCGGCCGCTGAAGCTGACAGCAGCGGGAAAAGCCGATTGGCGAGACAGGCTTCGTCTGCAAGCTCGGACGTGTCGATGACAGTGACCGGCGCGACCGCGCGCAGCCGGTCGAGGCCGTGCGCGTCGAGCCGCCGGTCCTCGTCGGCCGACACGCCGCGAAGCTGGATGAAATGGAGCCGGCGCGCGGAGGCGTCCGGCAATGAAAGGTCGAGCATCGCGGTCGGCCGGATTGGGCCGAGATCGGTCTCCGCATCGAACAGTGGGCGCTTGATCCGGACCATGATGCGGTGCCCGGCCGCGTCCCATTGGAAGCGCTGGAGCTGTGCAAACAGCCCGCGCTCGCCTTCGGCGAACAGGGGCACGAACTGGCGGCCGCTGAGGATCGGTTGAGCGTAGGCGCGGACGGGCGCCAGCCCGCGTGCCTGCGCGTGCGCGCCGATGGCGATCAGCACGATATGCGGCCCCTGGTCGATCGCCTTGACCGACGGGCGGGTGATGTCGGTCGCGACGAGGATCGGCGCCTGATCCTTGAGGAGAATCTCGCGGCGGGTGACGCCGCGCGCGAACGTGAGGAGAAAGGCCTGCGGCTCGTAACCATCGGGCCATGCGGCAGCTGCGTCGCGCAGCCGAGCGTAGATGTGGTTGGAGTGGAAGGCCCGCGCATGGGTGAAGAAGAGCCGCCCGAGCGGCCTGCCGGGCGCCAGGAAAAGCGCGTCGGCGGCACGCCGGACGCGTTCGAATTCGTGGGTGATGGAGGGTCGGGTCCGCGTGCCGGGAGGCTCGACGATGTTGGTGCCGGCGGCATCGAGCAGGAGCCAGAGGAGCCGGGCGAGGCGTGGCACCGAGGCGCCCCGCACGCGATTGTCGTCGGCGTCGTTGACCGGCTGCTGGGCGAGATGCTCGCCGAGCGGTTTCAGCGCAGCGAAATAGCCGTCGGGCGGCGTGATCGGCTTGGGATCGAGCCGCTGGCGCTCGCGCAGCATCAGTGCCTGGTCACGGTGGAAGGGGCAATCGACATGATGCTCGGGCCTGCCTCCTCCAGTCAGCCGTCGCAGATAGAAGGTTTCGGCCTCCGAGAGATAGGCGGGCGACAGGAGCGGCGGTGCCACGTGCTCGCCGAGACAGCCGCAGGCGAGCCAGCGCTCGAACATCTTCGCCTTGTGGACGAGCGCGACGCCGATCTTCTCGTCGGTCTCGGACCCTTGGCCAACGTACCAGCGCACCATGGGATCGAGGATGTCGACCGGGATCTGCTCGCGACCGGCTTCAGTTCCGTCATGGAGCTTGTCGACGAGCCACATCGCGGGATTTATCGGGCGCCGAGAAGCCGGCGCTCCAACAAGGATTGCATATCGCGTCTCCCATCCGCAATCAGGACGATGAACACCCTGCTGTCGATCACGCGATAGATGATCCGGTGGGGCGGCAGGATGATTTGACGGAAGTCGCGAATGCCCAGCGCGTCAAGTTCACTCGGAATCGAACCGCGGAGCGGATAGCATTCGAGCGTCTCGATCTTGGCAAGGAAGGCGTCAAGCAGCAAGTCCGCCTCGTCGGTCCCGCGATGGACGGCCAGATAGGCGTGTATGTCTTCCAGATCTCTCTCCGCGCCATGCGTGATCGAGACCTCGAACGTGCGCGGCGGTGTCAATCGTGCAGTCTCTTCGTTTTCAGCCGCTCGACAACGGACCGCGCGTGCTTGGTCCGCCCCTCCTCGATGTCATGCGTGCCGAGCGCCAGCAGCTTGAGGAGAGCGAGCGTTTCTTGCGTCTGTTCGAAGGAGGCGACGTCTTGGATAACAGCCTTGGCCTCGCCGTTCTGCGTGATGATCATCGGCTCCTGTCTTTCCGCGAGAGAAAGAAGGACCTCGGCGGCATTTGCCTTGAGATAACTGATCGGCTTTACCTGGGCGGAGTAGCGCATCGACACCTCACTAAATTCGGTCCGAATATAGTCCTTCCCTATCAACGCTGCAAGTCGCTTGGATGGTTTTGCGGCTCTCACGTCCGGCCGCGACGGTGGCCCCTTGTCCAGCATGTTTTCGGGCTGGATCACCACTGCGGGCGGGATCGCGTCATCCACCCATGTGTGCTGTCCGCTTCCGCGTCTGGAAGTTTTGGAAGTCAAAGGGGCGCGGCTCCCCGGAGCGCTCGCCGGCGAGCAGGGCCTCGTCAAGCGCTCGCGCCTTTGCTTCATGCGCTTCCAGAAGTCGCAGGCCCGCTTCCACGACATCGCCCGCCGAGCGATAATGGCCGTCCTCGACCAGCCTGCTTATGAGGCTTTCAAACTGATCTCCAATCGTAACCGTTGTCGGTGCAGCCATCGTGGAAATGTCCCTTTCGCGATGAGTCATCCCATAGCAGAAGCCGCGACCGCGCACAGGAAAGTCGCCGAACCTCGAAGGCGCGAATGGTTGGCGGGTAGTCGGGCCTGCGTATCGACTTTGTCGTTGATCCTCGGTGGTGACCGGTTTTCCTAGATCGATGGCACGCGGTACCTCGCCGCGCGCACGCGGCAGCGCCTTACCGGAAGGGGGAAGACGATCGGGCGGGACGGCGGCGGCCCGCCGGGCCGCTCGTGCCGTCCCGCCTGATCGTCTGGCGCGGGGGAAACCGTAGGGTTTCCCCCGCCCACGCCACAGACGCTAGGAACCGTCGCGGGAGGTTGCTCCCGCGTCGGCTCTTGGCGGTGCTGCCGGTCCCGTCCGGTCGGGTCAGGCGCTCATGCTGATCTCGCCTGCTCCTCCATCGTCATAGCGCGGCTCGGGCGCGGCCTCGGCGTGGTGGCCCGTCCGGCGCACGCGCTTGGCGGCCCGGATCGCGTCCAGTCCCTCGACATCGGGGCGCTGGCTGGTCGTCTTGAAAGCGTGGGTCGGCACGCTCGCGCGTTTGAGCACGTCCAGCAGATTGGCTTGCAGGCCCGATCCCTGACAGACGATCGCCTCGACGGGTCGCAGGCTCGCCAGTTTCTCGTTGCGCAGGAATCCGGCGCGGCGGCCCAGGCGGCTGTCGGGCGTGAAGGCGACCAACGGCACGCCAGCCTCGGCCGCCCACGCTGCCGCGATGGCATCGGCGCCCTTGCGCTGCGCGGTGGTGCAGAGCGTCATATGGGGGACGCGCGCCTTGATCTCGTCGAGGCGTCCCCAGATCATCCGCCAGTCGTGCCATTCCTGACCGCCCGAAAAGACGACGATCGGACCGGCCGGCATGGTGCGCTCGCGTGCCTCCAAGGCGCGTTCGCGCAGGAAATCGGCGGCCGCGATCTGGCTGGCCGTGGTGGTCTTGGACACTTTGGAACCGCGCGCGGCGGACCATGGAAAGCCCGAATAGGCGCGATAGACCTCGGCGGCGTGGTCGCGCATCGTCTCGATCGCGCGGGCCTGCTCCTGCACGGTCCGGCATTTCAACTGCAAGTCCTCGATACGCGAGGCGGACACTTCGCCGATCGTCTCGGCGCGCAGCCAGCCGCGCAATTCCAGCGCCAAGCCGTCCTCGACGCGGGCGAGTTTCTGCGCCTCATGGTGGAAGCTGTTGACGATCCCCCATGCGATCGGCTGGGCGCACGGCTCCAGCCGCGTATCGGTGAGCAGGTCGAAGAGGGTTGCAAGAATAGCGGCGCAATCGGCCTGCGCCTGCATCGGGTCCGGCATGTCGAGTTCCTGGGGGTCCGGGTTTCCCTCGACGATGGACAGCGCCCCCACGTCACCGAACGCGGCCTGAAACTCGGGCGTGGCGGTCATTTGCGCGTAGACTTCGCCCAGATCGGCGAAGCGGCTATAGGTCCGGTTAGCTGCTGCATTGCTGCTCATGATGGCAAATCCTGACTGGCTGGCTGGCGGCTAGGGACGGGGGGAGCGTTGGCGCGCTTCCCCCCGCCCGTTCATGAGGATCAGGAGAAGGCCGGAACCTCGGGCTCCTGCACCGGGGTCTTGCGGCTGCGGCGTGCCGGCTCTGTCCCGCCTTGCGCGCCGTCCGCCAGCTTGCCGTCCTCGGTGGCGTTGCCCTCGAAGCCGTCGCCCTCGCCCATGCCCTCGCCGGCCGGCTCGCCCGCGCGCCCCATCGCGTCCGTGCCGTCGGACTGGCCGAAACCGTTCTGCCGGCGACGGTTGCGCGTCCAAGCGACCCGGTAGCCGTCATCGTCATTGCCAAAGCAGGCGATGGACAGCGGGGCGGAGAAGCTCGGATCATCGATCGAGCCTTGCAGGAAGAACTCGCCCGTCTTGTTGGACTTGGCTTCCCAGACGGCTCCGATCTGCACCCAGCGCCGACCCGCATTGAGGGTGACGACTTCGAACTTGGGGGCGTTGGGGTTGTTCGACTGAACGGGACGCAGGCCCAGACGGGTCAGGTTCAGTTCAGCGGTGGAAATGAAGCCGAGAAGCTGGCCGTCGACGCTCTTGAACTCACCGATATTCATGACTGTATCCTTCCATTTGACTATCTGCCGGACCGTCCGGCCTATCGGACTAGAGGCTTTCCCCGTCCGACAACTTCCTTTTACTATCTCTCCTCTTGGTTGGATATGTCATTGATTTCTTGACGGAATTTCATCGTACCTGGTGAGCCCGAGCGAAGCCGGGCACGCGCCTGGCGCGCGTGCCGACAAAGGCGAAGACGCATTGCCGGCCAAGCCGGCAATTCCTCATCAACAGGAAAAGGGAGCGGCCGCGGGGTTGATCCCATCGCACCCGGAGCCGCCCTCGCAGGCCCCCAGGGACGTGCCGATTTCTTGTCGCCAAGAGGCACGGGAGGGCTCTAGCGAAGCTTGGCGGAACGGGGCCGGCGCTTCGTCGCAAGACGAACAGGCGCCGCCGGCTCCGTTCCGCCTAGCGCAGCTTTGCCCGACGCAACTCCTTGGCGATGAAAATCGGTGCGTCACGCCAGGGAGCCTGAGAGGCGGCGAAGGGGGCGATGGGATCAGCCTCGCGGACTGTCCGCATCGCACGCGCCTGCGTGCGATACCTTAGCCGAAGGCTGACGGGCGCCCGCGCGCCCGCGCGGCAGGGATCGTCACGCCGCCAGGCGCCGAGACCCGTGAACGGGGCTCGGTCGGAGCAGAGGCGCAGCCGGCGCGGAGATAGAGCCCGGTGACCGCGCCAGCGGGCAGCCGCCCTCTCCTTCCGTTCCGGCCGCGGACTTGGCTCCGGCAACAGGAGCAGGCATGATCGTGGCTCTGCCAGCATCGAGGTCCGAGACGCGGTCGTTGCCCATGAAGGTCGGTCGAAACAAGCCATGCCCCTGCGGCAGCGGCACCAAGTTCAAGCATTGCCATGGCTGCGCGGGCACGCATTATCCGCCGGACGGGACAGGCATGGCGCATATCCACAATGTCCTCGACGCGCGCGATCGCGTCCGCCAGGCGCAGCAGGGTCTCGGCAAGCCGATCCTGTCGGCGAGGATTCGCGACCAGCAGGTCGTCGCGGTGGGCAACCAGCTGCACTGGTCGTCGACCTGGAAGACCTTCCCCGACTTCCTGGGCGACTATCTGAAGAAGAAGCTCGGGCGCGACTGGGGCAATGCCGAGATCGCCAAGCCCCTGGCCGAGCGCCACACCGTCATGCAGTGGTACGACGCGCTGTGCCATCTGCAGCGCGAGGCGATCACGCCCGGCCAGCCGAGCCAGATGGCGGTGACGGGCGTCATCGCCTGCTATTTCACCGTCGCTTATGGTCTCTATCTGCTGGAGCATAATGTCGAGCTGCAGCAGCGGCTGCTCGCGCGGCTCAAGGATCCGGGCAATTTCCAGGGCGCCTATTACGAGCTGATCGTGGCGAGCGCGTTCATTCTTGCGGGTTTCACCCTTACGCTGGAGGACGAGGGCGACACGGAGAACAAGCATTGCGAGTTCGCGGCGGTCTCGCCCACCACGGCCAGGCGTTACTGGGTCGAGGCCAAGATGCGCGGCGTCGCCGGTGAGCTCGGACGCACGCGAGCGGACGGGACGACGTCGTCCAATCCGCTGTCGAGCATGGTCAGGCAGCTGAACGCGGCACTGGCGAAACCCGCGGCCGACGAGCGCATGATCTTCCTCGATCTCAATGCGCAGATGACGCCGGACACGAGCGACGCCAATCTGCCGCCCTTCGTGCCGGCCGCGACCAGGCGCCTGCTCAGCTACGAGCAGAAGGAGCTGAAAGCGGGCGAGAAGGCCTATGTCTTCATCACCAATGCGAACTATCATAAGGATCTGGCGGCACCAGCGCAGCTGATGGCGCTGCCGTTCGGCCTCGGTATGCCCGAGTTCAACCGCCCGGGCGCCTATCGCCTGTCGGAGCGCTATCTCGCCGATCGCCGGCACGGCGACGCATTCAGCGTCGCGGAGAGTTTCGGGCGGCTCTTGTCGTTCCCGGCGACCTTCGACGGATCGCTGCCCTCCGTCACGCTGCACGGTGAGCCGCCGCCGGTGACGATCGGCGAGAGCTACCGCATGGAGAAAGCCGGCCCCGATGGCGAGGACCTGATCGGGACGGTCGATTATGCGACGGTCATCGAACGGGACAAGGAGGTGGTGATCGGGGTCAGCACCGGCACCGCGGCCTATCTGCTGCGCGAGCCGATGAGCGATCGTCAGATCGCCGACTACAAGGCGCATCCGGACGCCTATTTCGGCAGGATCGTCCGCCCACCCCAGCGCGCCGACACGCCGGCGCAGCTGTTCGACTTCCTGATGGACGGGTTCAGGGACATGACGCGCGAGCAACTGCTCGAAAAGCTTGGTGGGCGCGTCGAAGGCGTCGACGGCATGGACACCGATCATCTGCGCGCGCTCTTTGCCGAAGGCATGGTGAGTGCGTCCAAGGCGTTCCTGGTCGTAGACGGCGTGACCATGCCACGACCCGGCCGAGCGGAGGCAGGCGCCCGAGACGGCGAAGCCGCGCCGAGTGGCAAGGACCCGCTCCACGACGACGGGTAGGACCAAGCCGCGCCCATGCGCAACGCGATCCGAGCGCCGGGCGAAGCGACTGCGGGAATGGGCGGCCACCAGCGCGCAAGCGGCGCCGCGCCAGGCGCTGGGCGCCTCGTGAGCGGAGCGCAGATCCGCGAGGCCTCCGGCCGGCTCGATCTGCTCGTCCAGAATGCGGCGATCTTGAACACCGGCCGGCAGGTCGGACAGTCGATCAAGGGTCATGCGCGCATGACGCGACCCGGCAATGTCTCGCTCGACGAGATGCGCTGTGTCCGGAGACAAACATCTTCGGCCCGCTGGGGGTGTACCAGGCCCTGCTGCCGTGGCTGCGCGAAACGCCGGGCGCGCATATCGTCAGCGTTTCGAGCGGCGTCGGGTCCCTGACCCGCAAGGCCGATCGGGGCTTCGCCTATCGGAACATATTCGGTCCCGTCTCTCCCGCGTCCAAGACGGCGCGCAGCGCGATCACCCTCGCCATGGCGAGCGGGCTCGCGGCGGACGGATTCCGGTCGACGCCGTGTCGCCCGGTTTTGCAAAGACCGGCCTCAACGGCTGGGCAGACACCGAGACCGTCGAGCAAGCCGGACGCGAAGCCGTGCGCGTCGCCGCTCTGGTCGGACGCGCCGACGCGGTGCACGGCGCCCGCAGGCCATGCCGGGTGCCGCCATCGGCCGGATGCGCTTCGAGCCGATAGGTCGAACCCCCGGGCATAAGGCGCAGGCCGTGGCCAAATCGGGTGGTCCCGGCGCGAGTTCGGGAGAAGCGCTTCCTCACGCCGAGTGGAGGATGTTTATCCACAGGCTATTCACAGGGTTCAGGCAGCGTCATCCACCATTACTTCCCCATTATCATCAACAAATGGTAAATCTAGTGACATTTTGCCAAAGATGCGCCAGCCAAGAGCGAAAATGCAGCGCGCGTCATAGCCAGTCGATGGTCACGCTGGAAGGCCGAATATGCTTGCATATTGTTGTGCCTGGGCTATCGTTTTAGATGCTGATCGGGGAGATGGGCTTGGCCACGCAGCCCTTGTCATTGTTGGTGCCGGACGAACTGCACGAAGTCACTTCGGAAGCAGCATTGCCGTGCCGGAGCAGATTGTGGCTGCTGGCCTCGGACGAGAGCGCAACCGAGGCGGTGGCGGAATGTCTGGGAGGCCTCGGCGGCGCTCAGCGATCGGCGTTTCTCGTGTCCGGCGACACCGGCGAGCCGCTCCTGCGGTTCGGTGATGTGCTGGCGCTGGCCAGTGGCGCCGCGCTTCGCCTGTTCGTCAATGCGGCCGAGCCCCTGTCCGTTTCGGGTGGCGGCACCATCGCGGCAGCGGTCGAGCGGATGCTGCGGCGCGGCCCGTCGGATGCGCAGCAGGCGGTTGCGATCGAGGCGATCCTGATCCGCTTGTGGGGGAATGCCCGGGCCGTCACGGATGGCCATGCCGGCGAGGGTCCGCTCGGCCAGATGTTGGGCCAACTCCAGAGTGTCGACCAGGGCAGCAATCCCCACCTGTTCCGCTCGACGGTCGACGAGATCCTGTCGGAGTTGGACGAGGATGCGTCACCGGCGCTCAGTGCCCTGCTCCATCGCCTGAAGGCGCGCGCACTGCTCGACATCGCCGGGCGCCGGACGGCATTCCCGGCGACGCTCGGCGACATCTCGCTTGCGTCCTATAGCCGGGCGAGTGCGGCATTCTCGCGCGCGCATTTCGCATCTCTCGCTCATGCCTGCAGGCGGGATCGCAGCCGTGCCGGGACGATCTTCGCGCGCTATCTTGCACCTGAGCTGCCGGGCCTGCAGGCGCCGGTGGCCGACATGGCCGTGCCGACCGCGGCCATGCCGAGACGGCTCGCGTTCCGCGCCTTCCGCTGCCTCGCCGTCTCGCTCGACGGGCCGGAAATGCGGATCCCGGGCCATCGGCGGGCCGATGCGCTTCTCCGGCCCGCGGGCTCGATTGAGATCGCGCCGTTTGATCTGGCGGCGGTGCTCGCCGGCACGCGATCCGAATCCTATGCCCCGAGGGTAATCTTGCGGCGGCTCCCGGACGAGCCGGACCGGCTCCTCGCGCGGGTGCTGATCGATGACGAGCATCGCCATCTGTTCGGTCTGCCGGGCGTCGAGGAGGGGGGCCCGCGCCGGCGCTTCCTTGTCGGGCTTCGCACCACGTCCGGCGACTCCGAACCAGGCTTCGCCAAGCTGGTCGCTGGAATAGCGTCCGATTTCGCAGTCCCGATCCCCAAGAGTGTGCGAGATCGTCTGCGCATTTCGATCATCGTCAATGACCAGGAAGTCGAACAGATTCTGCCAATATTGTGAGCGGACCGAAAAAGGACCGTTTTGGAGCAATATCCTGTGCCCCTTGACGGCCGCCGGGGCACTCGGCAAAACCTCGAACAAACGGGGCTGCCGACATGATAAGACGTTCCCACACCGACTTTCCGGCCGGCTCGGCCCTCCTCGCGCCCATCGCGGGGAACAAGGGCATCGATATGTTCGAATGTACCGTCAACGACGAGTTCGATTTCGAGTTTGCCGGCGGCAGTTTTGACGACATCCGGGAGGCCAGGGCGCTGTTCGACATTGCCCTGGGCGAGCTTTGGCCGATCGTGCGGAATGCAGAGATGACCGGGCGGGCCGTGCCCGAGACCGAGCTGGATAAAATCGCTTCGGCCGGGAGACAGCTTGCGCTCGCGGTGATGGCCGGCTTCGACGACTTCGTCACGGAACTCCAGGAGCATGGCGTCGGCTCGGTCATCATGCCCTCATCCATGAGCGACCTGCGCTTTCCTTGGGCGTTGCTGCGGACCGCGGACGGCCGGTGGCTGGGAGAGCTCGTGATGATCGCGGGGACGCGCAAGGGCATCAAGCTGTTGCGCTTGCCGAAGAAGGAACAGGAGGCGCCGCGCGGGCGCGCTACCGGTGACATCCTCGCGGGCTATGCCGAGGACGACATGCTGGATTGTGCGGTCGGCCGTTGCGACAAGGGTTCTCGCCAGGCGCTGAGCGCGCTCGAGCAGTTGGTGAGCCGGTCCGATATCGACATCCTCGATCCACTCGGTGCCGGGCCGCTCAGCCCGTCCGATCGAGACCTGATGCAGGAATGGCTGGCGGAGTCGCGCAGCCTCTTCCACTTCAACGCGCATAATGAGGGCGAGGACGGGGCCGGCTCGCCACGCATGCGCCTGTCCGCCGGCGCATCTGCCTCCGCGCAGGATCTGAAGAACGATATCCCGGTTCGAGCTCCCGTCGTCCTCAACATCTGTTCGTCGAGCAAGGGCAGGCATGCCGACGACAACAGCTTCGCGGGCGTCTTGCGTCACCGGCGAGCGCCTGCCGTCTGCTCGACCAATGGGGTCATCACCGAAGAGTTCGGAACCGCGTTCGCGCATGCGCTTTACGACGAGGCCGCAAAGGCGGACCACAATCTGTTCGAGGCGGTCCGCAAAGCGCAGCATCGGCTCTACCGCGAGACGCGGCATCCGATGGGGTATCTGTATGTGTTCGAAGGTTGCACGCACCAGAGCTTGAGGCGCTAGGCATGGCGAGCCAATATGTGGTCGAGCATTTCGCTCAACGCACGGCATTCGAAGGCCCGCCTGTCCCGCGCATCTGGATCAGGCAGATCGGGAGCGCCGCCAACAAGAACCATCGCGAGCAGAAGGAAGCGACGCTGCGCGGTTTGCGGCTGGGCAAGCTCCATCAGGTTTCGGTGCTTCGGGACACGCATGAGGTCTGGGGCATGATCAGGGCGGTCCACGAGCTCGTCCAGGTCATCCAGCACGACTTCGGCCCGCCTCCCCGATATGGGAACAACAGGAGCTTCAAATCGGGTGGTGGCAACATCACGAAGGCGCGGCGCCTGCATCAGAAGGCGCAGGCGCGAACACAGCAGGCCGAGCGTGAGACCGCGCAAAGGAGAGCGCAGGCGCTTTGGGCGTCCCCGCCCAGACCGGGACAGGTTAACCGTCCGTCAAACAACTCCGTTCATCGCCCGGAGGGCGGCGAGGTGCTAGCCTTCCGCAGTGGAAGGCAGAAACTTCTCTCGTCCCAGGAGGGCGAGCTCCGGCGGGCTCGACTCGCGCTGGCCGACGCTGGCAAGCAGCCGCCAGAAGCGTTGGCGAAGGCGATTCGCGCAGCCGGTCACGCTCTTCGAACGTTTGGTGAAGCGTCGTCCGTCACAGGGAATGCTTCGATGAGCCTGGAGGAGACCCGTCGCCGCCTCGCGCGGCAAGATGTCGAGCACGACCTTCTCGACATGCTCTTCTCGGACGATCGGGAAGCGGCGTGGACGGCCGCGTGCGAGGTCGCGCGGTCATTCGAGCATACAGGAGAGCGCTTCCGCGTCATCCAGGACCAGCACAACCTGCCATCGGAGGAGGTGCTGCATGCCGTCGTCGAGATCCTGCAGGCCGAGGGGCAGCGTTATTTCAGCTGGCTGAGCTATTCGACCCATGCCGGTGCCGACGCCGGCGCCGTCGTCGTGACGGGCAAGTTCGTTGTTTCGCGATCCCTGGATTTTGGACCGGGCCGCCAGCTCGAGCTGCCCCAGGGCGCCGCAAAACCGCACCGCCGCAAGGCCATGCGGGTCTATGCCGATGGCGGGCTCAAGGCCAGTGACGTGACCCCGGATGCCGATCTCGAGAAGTCGGACGCCGCCGTGATGCTGGCGAACAATTTCACCTTGCAGATACCGGCTGATCAGGCCTCCAAGCCGACGAACGTCTCCTTCGTGGTGCCCGGCCTGCTGATCGACACGATCGAGCTCAGGCCGACCGGCTGACGGCGGCGCTTCGGGTCGCGCCGATCTTCAAGCGCGCCTCTCAGCCTTCGACGGGATAGAGGAAAATCGAGTCGCCCGGCGCGATCTGCTCGGGGTCGATCCAATCGAGCTCGGCACCCTCGCTTCCCAGGATCTTGGGCGGGGTCTTGATGCCGGTAAGCGCGGTGCGATCGTCCAGCCAGTTGATCCGCAGGCCCTGGAACCCGATGACCATCGCGCCCTGGGTCCGGTCCATCGCGATCGTGGAGCTGTCGCGCAGCGCGAACTTGACGGCGGCCGAGCCGATCTGGGCGAGCTCCGCCTGCCCACCGGCCTTGAACGCGCTCGTTGCCTTGAGCTGGACATGGGTCGCAGTCACGGTGCGGGTGACCAGATAGCAGATACAGCCGGTCTCGTAGTAATCGGTCCACTGCCGGGTCGGCTTCGCGCCCCGGAACGCCGGCTCGAACTTGCCGACGTCGAGGTCGCACCGTTTCGCGCCGGCAAGCTTCACGCTCAGTGTCCTTGCATCCGCTGCCTGAAGGGCGATCTTGACCTTCTCGGGTTCGGTGGTGGCGCTGACCATCCTTGAGAGGGCGACGACCGTGTCGGCACTGAGCTGCCGGCTGCTCTCGGAGATGATGATCGGCCGATAGTCCGCGTCTGTGATCTTGAAGTCCGGGATATTGTCGAAGAGGTCGGCGAGATCGACGATGACGGCGGGACGCTCCCTGTCGTCCGGCCAGGTCACGATGACCTTGCCGGGCGAGAGCTCGTCGGGCTCGCGCGCGACGCCGACGAGGCACAGCTTATCCTGCCTGAAGAGCCGGTCGACGAGGGGGTCTTGGCTGTTGCGGTTGCACATGGGGTCAGGTTCCTGCGCGCATGATGGCCGGAGACGTCCGGCGATGACGAATATTCGAACAATATGGTGCCGCAACGACGGCGGCTAGGTCTGTTCGATCTTCATCGCAGCCAGTTCGGCGGCGGCGAGATGGACGACGCCGGCGACGTGCATGGTACGCCCGTCGGCGCGGATGACGAAGCGGAGGAAGGGCTCGGGGCGTCCAATGCAGGCTCGATGCGGCTGCGATGCCAAGCGCACATTGGGGTGCAGTTGGCGAGACCGAAAACGCCCGAGTGACTGCGAGCGGGCGCAGGGCCATCGCGTCCCCAATGCTGATGGGATTTCCCGGGACCTCGCGCCGCCGCCCGCACCATATGCGACCATCCTGCGATATAGGCCGCGCGGTTCGCGTATTCCTCGCCCGCCTCAGTCACGTCGGTGACGCCGCCCAGAGTCTCCGCCCATTCTTGCGCGGTGCGGGATGCACTTGCGCTCAATAGTCCACCCAGCGCGGCGAGCACAGCAAACAACGCATCTTCATCCATTCGCACTCCTGCTTCCCGCCAGGCTGACGAATTCGGCGGAGGCCGCAATCCCGATTCGGGTCCGAAACGGATAGCAGCCGAGCCTCACCGGAGAACATGTCGGCTAATTGGCCTTTTCACGAAACCTGACGGCGACGACGCGCAAGACCGGCGCTCGAACGCGGTCTCCGGTCGGCGTGACGATATCGACGGTCGTGTGAGCGTGATTGTTGGTGACGCTCATGCAGGGGATGGGCTCCAGCCCTTCGACATAGACGAAGACCTGATGACCCAGAGTAAGGCGGTGGGCGGCCTCTTCGAGCATCGCGGTCACCGAGTATTCGCTTTCGATCTCGTCTTCATTGTTCATACACGGCTCCTCGGATAAAATGATGATTGGGCTCTGTCGATCGGCGGTTCCGGTGTCATTGCGGACCGAAGATCGGCGGCAGCGCTCCGGCACGCACCTTTTTGGGCTACTCTAATCTGGCTAAGGCCGAGCTGGCGACCGAGTCCGGGGACGGGCAATGCCTCCGCCGTGATTTTTCGCAACTGCGCTTCGGCGTCTTTCGTCCGTTCCATGTCGCGCCATCGGCAGCAAGCACCGCTCTCTCCGTCGCCTCGTGCAACTGTGTGTTGCGCTGCTTGTCGCTGGAAAGCGAGCGAGATCGTAAGGATGCGACAGCATTGAGACCTCGATGCGGCGGAGCTGAAATGCGCGCGGGGCGGCGATACTGAGAGCGCCGTTGCCCCAGTCGCTACCGGCGTAGGTCCGCAGCTTGCGTCCCCTGCCCTCCGACCGGCGAGCCTGGGCTTTGCGAGCGCCTGCCTCCTCATTCGTCCATCGCCGCGCAAGGACTGCCGCCGGGCTGCGACCTCACCCCGCCGACCATGCAAATGCCGCGATGCCGATCCCGACTATTGCGAGCACGCAATCGGCAGAAAGGACGAAACGCCCCGACACGAAAGCATCCGGGGGGCAAGGGGCGCGGCTATCGCGCGTCATCAGGGAGACGATCAAGCCGGGTTTAGGGGTCGCATACCGGCGTTTTTCACGATTGAAGGGGCGGCAGGCGCCCCATCGCTTCGAAGACATATCACGCAGAATAGACGCGTCGCGCCGTTGGTTGGGTGTTCGCCGGTTGAAGCCGCCATCCTCATGTTCCCGCGCGTCGTGGCGATGCCGGACGATGCGGCAAATCGGTTCCATGATCCCTCTTGTATGTCGTTCGTCGCTATGCGGGCCCCATTACGATCTTACGGGCAAGCTTATATACGACACGGCGCTGCGCCGATTGGGTTTGTTGCGCCTTCATCGACAGGACGGTCGCCGCGCGGTCCCCATAGCGTTCGATGGCGGACGCGGCTTCCTCTTGCGCCAATCGCCGCTCACGTTCGTTCGCGATGCCCAGAAAAGCCATCACCAATTCCCCGATCGAGTCGCGGTTCTCATATCGCGTTTCGGGTAAGAGCTGAATTGCGTTTGCCGCAGTGCACCAAGGACTGGAGCCATATCCCTACGGTTTAAGCGGTGCGTTGACGACGGGCAGGGACGGGTATGGGCATTGCCGTTGGCCCATGCGCCAGACCCGACGCCCCTTTTCGACCCATCGGAATGCGCTTCGATCGCCTCGACGGCAAAAGCGCCGGGCACCCGCCTCATGGCCTGTCCGACAATTGCTTCCTGTTTGGAAAGGGGCCCTTCCGTTGGCCGCTAACCTCCGGCGGCAGCGCATCGCGGGCTCGCCCGACTCGCCAGGGAGGTCTATGCTGGATGGATGGGGACTGATCTCGACAATATCCTGACCCAGGTCGACTGTCCGCGGTGCGGGGCGATCATCAACGTGCCCTATAGCCAGCTGCGCCTGCAGAAGGCCGCCGGGTGCCAGTGCGGGGCGTTGATCCGTCTGATCGACGACACGCCGATCGCTGCGATCCAGTCGCTCATCGATGAGGCCAACCCGATGGATGCCGGCAACGACTGAGCGATCAGGCGGCGAGCGGCGCGTACCGCCGGCAGAGATCGACCACCGGCATATTAAGCGGCGCCAGGCTGTTGGTGGTGTGGACGCTCTCGATCCACGTGCTCGGGCTGTGACACCAGCTGTTGAGGATGCCCAGCGCATCAAGCAACCCGAGGAACTGCGCATAACGCACCGTCGGGACCGCGGTCGCGATCGGGCAGCCGAACGTGATCACCAGCAGGCCGCGTATGCGCTCCTCGTCGAACGAGCCGAGCGCATTACCGATAGCGAGCGCGCCCTTGCTATGGCCGACCAGCGCCTTGAAGGTCCGTTTGCCGAGCAACGCGTGGAGCACGTCGGCCGATCCGCTGCCGTGCTCGAAGATCGGGGCTCCGGCGACCTTGGGCTCGTAGGGCGCCGACAGGCGCCGGCCGACCGAGGCGACCGCCGGAGTGGCTGCGGCGAGCGTCTTCTGAAGCATCGTCTTGGTCTTCAATGCGTCGTGGAGGCCGTAACCGAACCAACCACCGAGACCCTGGAGCAGCGCATCGGCAACGCCATAGCCGGGCACGATCGCGAGGACCGGCTCGCCGAAGGCGCGTGCGACGTCCCAGGCGAGGGCCGCGCTGCCGAGCGCCGAGCTGCCGACGCCGGTGATCGTGACGATGCGCGTGGCGTCCGCCGTGGCATCGGTAGACGCGAGGAAATCGTCGACGCTGCGGAAGTGCAGGATCCCGGGCGGCTCGTCTCGGCCGACCACCAGCAGTGAGCCCTCGGGATTGGTGTCGGCCGAAAGATCGATGCCGCTGACGTGCGTTGAAGCACGGTTCTCGGGAAAGGATGCGCGCCCCGGCTGCCCGGTCGCGCGCTCGAAGGCCTCGACATCATAGAAGACCTTGTCGAGGAGGGTGTTGAACGAGCGGCAGAAGCCCAGCGCCGGCGCGACCCAGGCGCGCGGGAGCTCGTAGTCGCTGAGCGGTGGCCAGGGATCGAAGGTCGCCGACATGGTTGGTCACTCCGTGGACGAGAGCAAAAACCGGAACTCGACGCGCTTATGCTACGGGCCAGCCGACCATAGCAGCTACGGCCAAGCCCTTCGAGGTGGTTATGATGCGCTTCGCGCGCGCCGCGGTTCACAATGCCGGGCGTTACCACTATCTGCGGCCGGCCCGGGCGCGTCGCGCGAGCGTCGAGCCGAACCAACGACCATCTGACAACCAGGGGACGAAAGACCGTGACCGACACCAGCCTCATCGAGATCACTGCGGACATCGTATCGGCGCACCTGTCGCACAACCCGGTTACGACGGCAGAGGTGCCGGCGCTGATCCGGAGCGTCCACGAGGCGCTCGCCAGAACGGCGGAGCCAGCAGCCAAGGACGTGCCGGCGCCGGAGCCGGCGGTCCCGGTCCGGGCATCGATCAGGCCGGACTATCTGGTGTGCCTCGAAGACGGCGCCAAGCTGAAGATGCTCAAGCGCTATCTGCGCACCAACTACGACATGTCGCCGGAGGCGTATCGCGCGAAGTGGAAACTGCCGCGCGACTATCCGATGGTCGCGCCGAACTATGCCGAGACCCGCCGGTCGCTGGCCAAGCAGATCGGCCTCGGGCGCAAGACCGGCAGGCGAAAGGGTTCGCCCGCCGCCGGCTCGGCCGAGACCGAAGGCTGACGGAGGCGGCATGCTGCGCTTCGACGGCGAGCCGCTGCAGTTCGAGGACGGCGTCATGTTCGGGCGGGTGACGGTGGACGGCGCCGAAATCCGCGCCGGCATCACGCTGGAGGCCTTCGAGATGTTGATCGAGCGCGCGGGCTTTGATGCCGATCGCGACTTCGGGCAGGTCATGGTCGCAAACATTATCGACCTGCTCCGCCCGACGATCGAGGCGCATCTCCAGGCGAAGCACTTCGCGGGCCATGCCGAGGAGGGTCCGCTGGTGATCGAGAAGAGCGACCTCGTCGTCCATTGATGACCCGCAAATTGGTTGCCAGGGTTGTTCTATTTATGTTCTAATGGCGAGGCACGCAGATGAAGGGAGGCCGCCATGTCGATGATATCTGAAATGCTGGCGGGCTATGACTTCAACCTGCCGCTGCGCGATGCGCTTGACGATCGGACGCTCTCGCCGGACCGTCGCGCGTTGGCGGCGGTGTCGGTCCGGCAGGGTCTCGACGATGCTCTGTTCAGCGCGCACGAACTGCTCGAGGCGTTTCGCCTGCTCGAGACCGACGACCGGCTCGGCGTGGCGCCGGCCGACAGCGCGGGCGCCGCGGCGATCGAGGCGATCCTGGTCGCCGACGGCGACGACTATCAGCGGCGGATCTACTGGATCCTCTCGGAACGGCCGGTGAGCGAGGCGGTCTGCGATCTCGTCTGGCTGGCCGAAATACTCCATGGCCGGGCAAGCATGTATCGTGCCGTGACCGAGACCGGTGCGCGCCGAGGCCCGGTGCCGGGCGTCGCGGGCGATTGACCCGGGTGGCGGCCCGGCCCGGGACCGCGCTCGCCTGATCGCCGAGCGAACGCCAGCGGCGCAGCAGTTCCTCCATGCGTGGAGATCTGACGCTTCTGAATTTCCAGAACCTCGTCGAGCGTCAGCCAGCGCGGCTCAGCGACCAAGATATTCTGGTGTCTGGGGGATGGGCCAGGAATTCTTCGCCACTCTTCGATGCGTCGGCATCGGGGCGCGGACGGGCCTGTAGCGGTGCACGTGTCTGCGCCTGCTTGGTCTGCGTAGCCATATGTACCTCCTTCCGCCACCGGTCTCGAGGTGAGGGACATCGGTCCCGGAACGGGTTGTGTCAACGAACCGTTCTCCTCCGCCTGCGGCCTGGAATATCGGCCATCCTATTCGCGGCGATCGATTGGATGATGGGGCCGCCGCTCGACGTCTAGGCCGCCTGTCGAATCCATTCGTACAGCAGATGATCGTCAGGGCGGCGTTCATTGCCGATCGCGATGCGGACATGCGTCCCGTCACATGCGAAGGCGCGCGCCCCCGGCAAGGTCAGATAGGATGGCCCTTCAAGCACGAGATCGGCCGATCGCACCGCTACGATTGACCGGACCGTTCCGAGAGAGCGATGGCCAGCGGGAGCCGCGACCAGCCGGAGTTGGTCGCCGGGACGGACAGCCCGTTTGAATGCCGCAAGCGGCATCGTGGACGCAACGGGATTGGCGCTGCCGTTTCGCGATGCCAGCACCGCCCAATAGGACCTGCTAATCCGTACATCGCTGTAGAAGGAGCAAGTCATATAGTCCTGCAGGATGTTCGATCGGGTGAAGCCGAAGCGCTCGACCTGATCGCGCAGCATGGTCTCGAAGCGATGACGGGCCTCCTCAAGCGAGAGGTCCGCGGGAACGTCGAGCACGTCGACGATGACCTTCCGCCCACCTGCGAAGCTCTCACCCCGAACAGAGAAGCGCCCGCCCGCCACCATGCCTTCGAGATGACGCTCAATCTCCGATGTCAGCCCCGGCAGGGTAAGTCCGGGTCGATGGAGATCGCCCTCATAGACGAAATTGCCTCGGGCGTCGGACTCGGTCTGGCTGTAAAGCCGAGCAGATGTCGGACGGTCTGTCATGTCAGGTCTTTCGTTTGAGTGTGGGACCAGATGTCCCCCCGCTCCCCGCCCCCCCCGCTCCTCCAGACTGCTGACGTCTCGATCTCAGCCGGTGGATCAGTTCTCCTGGACAGCGCCCTCATGGAGGCAGCTCCGGGTGGGGTTCGTAGAGGACGAGCGGATAGGCGAGCCGAGGCAGAGGCCTGCCGGGGCGGCGGGCTTCACGGCTGATCTCGAACCAATAGGTGTAGAGCCCTGGATGGTGTCGCCGCAGCAGGATCCGCTCTCGTACCAGGCGGGCGAGCCAGTTTTCGAGCCGTTCGGGTCCGGGCGCCGGCGCTCCGAGCCGGACGAGTTGATCGACGGCGCCGCCAACGCCACGCTCGCCGAGCCGGATTTTCGACAATGTCCGGCCGGAGATGCCGCGATCGGTGCACTTCTTTGGACGGATCGACAACGGCGACGAGATCGATATCGCTGCCGATGTCGTGCTGGTCATCAAGCGCGCGCATCGCGAAGCCGGTGGAGCGCCGACCATAGCGGGCGATCAGCGCGGCCCGATGACACAATGCTTCGAGCCTGGCCGTCTGATGGTAACGGAAGGCGACGCCGAGTTGGGCGCAGCGCTCCTCCGCCGGCACGGGGCCGAGCGACCGGCATTCTGTGGTGGGTATGAAGACATCTCCGGATCGAGACGATCGCCCTTCTCTTCCCCCCTCTCCTCCACCTCATCTGCGATCGATCGGAGAGGCTAGGTTGAGGCGCGTCCTGGATTCCCTCGTGCCGCGGCGATCAACGTCCAACACGCGGCAGCGGGATCGGCACGGACTGGCCGCTGGCGAGATTGATGAAAGCGCCGGCGTGGCCGATCGAACCTCGCCCGAGGAGATCGAAGAGTGTCGCGAGTGCGTGGCTCGCCAGGACCCGGTTGACGAACAAGGACTGGCGTTCGAGCGCCTCGGCGATCGAGCAGGACGGGGCATCGTCATCGGGGAGGCTGTCGTCGGCGAGTTCGGGAAAGGCTTCGAGAATGGTCGGCAGACGTGAATTCTTGTCACTACCCCATCTCGGGCACCCGATCAGGAATTGCCCGTCGCGCGCGCGATTACCGAGGTCCAGCCAATAGGCCGGGGGCGTCGTGGCTTCCGCGATGGCCGCGCCGACTGCGCGGCGCGCAGATGCGGTGTCGACGCAGGTGATGACGATGTCGATGCCGTCGATGCCGATCGCTCGCGGCGCACGGCCGTGGATCGCCGTCCAGGCGAGGCCATGCGCGAGATTGATCCGTTCCGTGAGTGTGCGCGCCTTCGAATTGCCGATGTCGCAGCGATAGAAGGGCTGGCGGCCGATATTCGGTTCGGTCACAATGTCGTCGTCCACGACGGTGACGTGAAGCGATCTGGACGAGATGCCTCGCAGCGCCGTGTCGAGCGAGGCCAATCCCATCAGCATCTGCCCGCCGTTTCCACCGCAGCCGACGAGCAGGACATTGACCATGCGTGTATCGAATGCGGCGGGCAGGAAGTGGCGGTCCCTGATGTCAGTCTGCATGATAGTCTTCCGAGAAGGGGCTGAGGGGTAGCGGCAGGAACATGCCGCCGGCGCACAGGCGTGACGCCATCATCGGACCATCGGGGCGGTCGAGACGGCCGATCACGATCGAGATCTTCGTCGCATGCGCGTCGTCGACATCGTCGGTGGCGCTAAAATAGGCCGGGCCCACCCCGTGGCTGTGGACGTCGCAGACGAGATGCCAGTCGGGCGGCAGGGCGGGAACCCGATAGACGAGCCTGGAGGGCGTAGCCTCATCGATGTCCGGAAAGTGAATGGCGAATGCAGTAGTCGCCTCGTTCCAGAAGATGAATGCCGCCGCCTCGTTGGGAAGCGCCGCGCGGAAGTGGTCGAGGATGATCGCGCGATGCCCGGCTGGAACCAGCCCGCAACGAAGCTCTGCCCTAGGGCCTCCCGCGCTTCCATAAGGAAGATATGCGGCGATGGGCGTCGTGACGGGGACGTCGACCGCCAGCCACGGTCGACGCAGGATCAGCAGGACGCCATCATGCCCGACGGCCAGGCCGTGACCGGCTCTGGCGGACCGAAGAGCGTCGAGGGCGGGTGAGCGGCCTTGGGGCGGAACCGGAAAGCAGGGAATTGCCTCCAGTATCGCGGACGCTGTCGGATCGTCGGCGAGCCTGGTCATCGCCCTGCTCCGAACGCGAGGAGCTCGCCGACCGTCATCATGCATGCCGCTGTCGGTCGCGCGGGTCGAACAGGGCGTCGGCGACCGGCTGCGCCAAAGGGCTTGAGCCGCTTCGCGGGAAAACGCGCTGCTTCGCGCGCGGCAAGCTCGTCCCAGAGCCGGATGAGGCCGGTCTTGCCGGTGACGGTCAGTTCCTGTCCCGGATTGGGGTGCGTCGACCAGGAATCGAAGACCGCGCGCTCGAACTCCGGGATCGATGCGATGGCAAGCGAGCGGGGCCGCGCGATATTGCCCCAGCACAGCTGCCCATCGACGAACACATTGAGGATGGGCGAGTGGAGCAGCCGCGTCCCAGCATCGGGCCGGCGGCTCACCGGAAGGGCGTAGACGCCGAGGCCCGACCGCCTCGCAACGAGCAGATGCGCGGGGTAAGGGACGCGGACGCTCGTTCGCGCGGACAGAATCCGCAGATCGGCGGGGGGTGCCGAGAGTGCGAAATAGGCCGTGCGAACCTGCTCGGGCACCCACCAGGCGAGCATCTCGGGATGCGCGACGAGGATGTTGCCGGGCAGGAGCTCGGGCCGTGTCGTGCGCCCGAGCGCCTCGGTCCATCGGCGCAGATGCGCGCGCGAAAGCGGCACGCCTGCGGCGATGGTGGGAGCACCTTCGCCGTCCTGCTCGATGGCGTGGATGCTGGCGAAGGCGGCGGCCTCTTCGTGCGCCGCACCATAGGACTGACCGTTCCGAGCTGCCTGGTTGCGATAGAGCAGGATCGCATTGGTCAGGACCAAGCCGCCGCCGCTGGCTTCGAACTGGGTTTGGTGGTCGGACATGGGGAACCTCACAATGTTGCGGGGTCGAGCCGGATCAGGTCCTGGACTGCGAGAAGGAATTGCGCGCCCAGGCGGAGTGATGAGAACCAGTCGTCGATGCGCTCCACGTCATCCAAAGCGCAGATGCCCGCGACATCCATAAAGCCGAGCTCCATGCCGTGACGGGCGACGTCGTCGAGCTCGCGTGCGAAATGCTCGAACGGCACGAGCGTCAGCGGTGGCAGGGACGAGCATTCCTCGATCCCGGGAAGATAGTCGTAGATGATCTGGGAATTGAACGCCCAGGCATCGCGCTCATGGCGGACGGCGCTCAGCGCCTTATGCGCTTTTTGTAGCCCTCTCAAAGACCGGCGCAATTGCGACGGAAGGCTGGTCGGTCGTCCCGCGTTCGATGCGATCATCCAACCCGGTCGGCGCGCGTTCATCGTGGACGGCAACGTGAGCTCGTCGAAATCGGCTTCGTCCGCGTCATGATATTGGAGCAGGCTCTCCCGTGCGGCCTCGTCGTCGGTCCCGCCCTCCCAGTAATAGTGGGAGATCTCGTCGAAGAGATCCTGATAGCCAAAGACCGGCAGGACACGGCCGAGCACCGTCTCGATCGCCCGGTATGCAGCGGCGCGCCAGGCGATCGGCGCGTCGCCGGTCTCGATCCACCCAAGATCCAGCTGGCCCATGCTGTCGCAGATGAGGGCGATCGCCGGCGGATCCCCGTCCGGCCCGTGCAGCACGACCGCCCGGAGATCGACCAGGTCGATCGGTGCGAGGACCTCGAGCACGGCGGCGTCGAAGACGCGTTCGATGTGGCGACGCGCCTGTGTCCGGGTGAGCGTATCCGCCGACGTGCCCTGCGCTGCAACCCAGCGGCCGATCAGGCGATGGTGGGCCGCAAGCGGATCGTCGAACAGGGAGGGGATGGCGCCCGATAGAGCGACCGCGCATCCTGCGAGGTCAGCCGAGCGGCGGCAGGCAGAGGCCGCAGGGCGGCGCGAGCGGCTCGGCCGCTGCGACCCTGCCGGAGTTCGTTTCGAGCGCGATCCGCGCATGCAGGTCCTGGACGCGGCTACTGCAGACGGGTCGCGTGCTATCGCTTTGGTCGCCATCGTCGAACTCGATCCATTCGAGGAGCGTCTTGCGCAGGACAGGCGGAATGGCCGTGCTTGTGATGGCCACGGTCAGCCCTTGGTGCCGACCGCGCGGCGGTATTCGGTGACGTGGGCGCCTCCCGATACGCCGGCATCGACCGTCTCGGCGTTGAGGATCGCCGGATAGAGCGTGGCGTGATAGGCGCGCAGGCTTTGCGGGTCCTCGGCGAGGTGGGGCGGAACGGGCAGGTCGATGCCGTCGTATCGAAACGTCCTGGCGAGTTGTTGGATCTGCATGGAAGACTCCTCGGCAGTTGGTCTTGGGGAGAATGGTCGGCGGCTGTCACCACAGACTGGCGGGCTCGCCGGCGCTGGCGTCCGCAGGCGGACTGCTGGGGGCCGGAACCTTGACGGAGGTCGTGGCAGGCGCCTTCGGGGGAGTGGCCGCAGCCTTCGCCTTGGCGGCTTCGGCGGCGGCGGCCTTGGCGTCCTCGGCCGCCTGCCGCTGCTCGGAGATCTGGTCGGCAAGCGTCTTGCGCGACGCGATGAGCTGGCCGAGCGCGCCGTCCGTACCACGGGCGAGCTCGGTATCGATCTCCCGTGCGGTCGCCGTGATCGAGATGGGGCGGGTCTCGCCTGCTTCCGCCTTGTGGCTCGAGCCTTCGGGCTTGCGGGGAATGACGGTGAGCGTGACGGTCTCATCCGGCCCCGCGACAAGGTCGAGCGTGAGCGAGTATCGGGACAGGAGCGGGAGGAGGCTTGCGATCAGCATGGCAATCGGTCCTTGTGCAGATGCTGGAGGATTCAGGCAGCGATGTCGTGGGGCGGCGCTGCGGCCGGCTCCGAGAGGATGACCAAGGGCGGGCCATATCGGCCGTCGAGGGTCATGGCGCTCGGTAGCCGCCCGGCCCAATCGAACCCCGTCGCCGTCAGCATGCCGGCGATGAGCTCGGTCTTCTTGGAGCCGAGGAGTTTGGCGAATGCCTTCTCGCCCAGATGCGCCACCAAGCCGCATTCCTGCGCGATGAACCTGAGCTCGTCCTTAGTGAACCGCTCGAGGAACGACTGATCGACCTGCCAGGTGTCGCGCAGGTCGATGGAGAACGCCCTTGCGAGGTCGGCGACATGCCCGAAGGTAGTGACATCGCGGGCGTACGCGGCTCCGATCGCGGAGAGGATGGTCGCCGCCTGGGGCTCGTTCAGCGCGCGGATCGCGGCGATCTTTGCGGCATAGACGAGATCGGGGAATGCCCGATCGATCAGTAGTCCAGCGCGCCCCCTCAGGGTCTCGGATTTAATTTGCGAGAGCGTGCCGGTCATCGCGGCAACGAGGATCGCCGTCTGGGCATGCGCCGCGTGACCCGCCAACGCGCGGGCAAGCGCGGTCCGCCACGTCGCCTCACGCAGGTCTGTGGTCCGCCCCGCGATCGATTCGACGGTGACGCGCGGCTTGTGGCCGTTGGAGGCAGCGCCTGCGAGCTTTGCGGCGACATGGCCTGCCTGCGCGCCGGTGGGCCGCACCGCAGGTCGTTCCCCGCCGATGGATGCGGTCCCGGGTCCAGGGGACGGCTCGCCATCCTCGCCTGCATCGGCCTGCTCGTCCGCGGCATCATCCGCAGGAGGCGTCGCGGCGCGTTCCGCCTCGGCGAGCCGTTCCCGCTCCTCGTCGCGAGCCCGATCGGCGGCCTCGACTTTCAGCTGGAAGCATCCGGGGTTGGTGCAATGCCCGTCGTCGATATGAACCTCGAAGAGGGTCCGCTGCGCAGCCGAGTTGAACGGACAGGTGAGGCACTCGCTCTTGTCGAAGGCGGCGTTGGTGAGATCCTGCGTGACGCGCATGAGGAGATCGCGCGTCTTGGCGACGTCGAGGGTGGAGTCGAGGATGGTCTCCAGGGCCTTATCCTGCTTGTCACGTGGCACCGCCGCGAGCAGCTCGGCATGCCCGACCTTGATCCGCCGCTCATCGAGCGCGGTCTTGACCGTGTCGGAAAGTTCGGCGAGCGCCAGACGGCGATCAAGCTTCGCTCGCGACCAGCCGAGCCGTCGTCCAGCCTCCGCGCGATCGCCGTGGCACGCCGCGAGGGCACGGACGGCGGCGTCCGCCTGCTCGGTCTCGGAGGCGTCGTCGCGCACGTCGTTCTCGTCGATCGCGGCCTCGAGCGCCTCATGGTCCGTCATATCCCGGACGATGACGGGAACTTCGCCGTCGGCGCCAAAGGCCTCCAGCGCGGCTCGGTAACGGCGCCCACCGGCGACGATGATATAGGCGTCGCCCCTGTCATCCGCCGGACGCAGCAGCATCGGCTGGAGCATGCCGCGCAGGCGAAATGAAGCGACGAGCTCGTCATGCTTCGTCCGGTCGAAATATCGCCGCGGATTGTAGCCCTGGCGGATCCTGGAGAGCGGTAGCGTGGCGATGCGGCTCGGCTGTGGCATGTTCAAGGGCGGTCTCCTCGTGGTTTGGCAAGCCCAGGTCTGGAAGCATCGGGCGCTCGATCCCCTGCTGGCTCCGTGTGCTCCCTTCCCCTCCCCTCTCGTCGGGCGGCTCGCCGCCGCACCGACAGTGCGCACGGATTTCGAGAAGGGAGCGGCTAATCAGCGTCGCGCGGGGGCGGATCCGACTTATGTCGCGGTCAGGCCGGGAACTCCTGTTCCGACTGCCGATCGTAGCCGGACAGCTTATCCGCCATGCCGCGCCTCACCGGCGCCAGCTGTCTGCTGCGCGGGCGCGGGCGTCCTCGCGCGATTCGAGAAGAAGTGCGCGCAGGATGAACCGCAGACGCTCGTCGAGCGCCCTCAGGGCGTGAGAGCTCGGTAGGCTGAGGAGCGGGTTGCGCGCCTCGGCACGGCTCGAGCGCGCGCTCATCGCATATCCGCGCGGCGGCAGCCGGATGCCCGGATCTCGCGCACGCGGCCGGCGGCGTAATCGCGCATCACGGATGCCGAGGCGCTGCCCGCCCAATTGGCTTCGAAGCTGTCGCCGCAGTGCGTCTCCGCGTCTCGCAGTTCGGCTTCGCGGATCGCGGCAAGCTCGGTCATGCCGGCATCGTCATAGGTGAACATCGGCTTCGTCCTTGTCTGGAGGACCGTCCATTTCGGTCGCCCCTAGACTTCCCGCTTCCCTCCCGCCGAAGGCGCAGGGCCGCGCCGCCAGAGCGGCGGGTGGCTCGAGCTCGGGAGCCTGGGCTCGCGCCGCGGCTTGGCGAGCAGTGAAGCAGATCCAGCAGCTCGAATTGCCCGCGCAACGAAAGACAATTCAAAGCCAGAAGCCGAACGGGCGGTGTCGCTGGCCTGTGCCTCATGGACGGCGGCGCGCAGCGACGACGGGAAATCGGTGCCCGGCGCGCTGTCCGCGTCGCCGAGAAGGATCAACTTGCCGACACTGCCATGCTGCTCGAAACGGAACGAACTCATTGCCTAAACGAGTTCGTTCGCGATGAACGACGAGCGGAGGTTTCCGGCCCACAGCGACGTAAGAAATCCGAGGGAAAGCGTCCCAGCATTGCCAAGCGTATCGGCGCGCGTGTTCTCGTAAAGGCCTTCCATCTCGTCGAGGACACGTTGCGCCGACTGCAGGAACACATGGTCGGCCTCAGTCGGCACGACACCGCGTGGCGATCAACGGAACAGGGCGTTGCCGAACCGGCGCTCCAGATAGGCGATGCGGCGGCCCAGCGTCGCCTGCTGGATCCCGAGACGCGAAGCAGCCTTGGCGAAGCTCTGCAATGCAGCCGACCGTGGCGCGTATCGCAAATGCCGCAGCTCGACGCTATCGGCTGGTGTCGGGCGCCCTACGCGCCGACGCACCGGTATCAACGCTCATCTCAGCCTGCTCCCCTTCCGCTGCTGATGGTCGCGACCGCCGACGGCTTGGCGTCTGGGGATGCGACGGGGTCACGCGGACGAAGCTGAAGACCAGGCCCGCCGCGGCGAGCATCAGACCACCGCCAATGACAAACACGCCGGCCACACCCGTGCTCGCGTCGATCACTCCGCCGCCGGCCGCGCCGAGCGTGATGGCGAGCTGGACCGCTGCCACCATGATGCCGCCGCCGCTCTCGGTCTCGTCAGGGACGACAGTCGCCATCCATGTAGACCAGGCGACCGGGACGGCCCCATAGGCGAGCCCCCAGATGCCGACGAGCACGACCATGGCACCGATACCAGCGTGAAACTCGGCCAATCCGAGGATCACAAGGCCGATCACAAGGGGCATCGCACCAAGGGTTAGGCGCAAGTTGCGTCCGATCATGGGTCCGGCGAGGAGCGTGCCGCCGAAATTGGCGACACCGAAGCTCAGAAGCGTAGCGGCGACGGCATTGGCGCCAGCGCCCGTCGCACCCTCGAGAAACGGCCGTACATAGGTGAACAGGCCGAAATGGGCGCTGAATACCGCCAGGATGGAAAACACCCCGAACGCGACGCCGCGACGCTGGAGCACGTGGAGCAGCACTCCGGGCCTCGTGCTTGCGACATGCGGCAGGCGCGGGAGCGTCGTCATTTGGAACAGCAAGGTCGCCACGCCCAGGCCGGCGGCCAGCACAAAGACGTAGCGCCAGCCGAACAGAGCGCCGAGGGAGCTGCCGAGCGGAATGGCAACGACAGCGGCTGCCGAGAGCCCGCTGAACATCAGCGACAGCGCGCGCGAGATCATCGCCGGCGGCACAAGGCGGATGGCGGTGGCGGTCGCCATGCTCCAGAAGCCGCCCAGCGCGACACCGAGGAGTGCGCGGGCGAGCATCAGCAGGATGAGGTTCGGCGCGATCGCGACCAGCAGGTTCGACGCGATGAGCATTCCGGAGAAGCCCATCAGCACATGCCGGCGATCCATGCCGCGCGTCGCGGTGCCGCACAGCAATGCGGCGAAGAACCCGACGATCGCGGTGGCGCTCACCGCCTGCCCGGCGAGGGCCTCGGAGATGCCGAGACCCGACGCCATCGGCGTCAGCAGACTGGCGGGCAGTAGCTCGGCAGTGACGAGCCCAAACACGCCGAGCGAAAGGGAGAGGACTGCGGACCAAGCCGCGCGCTCCTCGGTGACGCCGCACCGATCCAGTTCAAGACACTGGCTCATCGGTCTGGTCCTTGTCGATCGTCAGATGTTGCTGATGCCGCCATCGACGAGCATGTCGGAGCCCGTCATGAAGGAGCTTTCGTCGGAGGCGAGGAAGACGGCGGCCGCGGCCTGCTCTTCAGGGCGACCCAGGCGCAGCATGGGAACGTAGGAGGCATAGTGCTTGTGCAGCGCCTCCAACTCCTCGGGCGAGTTGGCCTGTGCGTCCATGATCGGCGTCGGGATCGGTCCGGGGCTCAGGAGGTTGGCGCGGATGCCATTGTCCTTGAACTCGGCGGCCCAAGTGCGGACGAACGAGCGCACCGCGGCCTTGGCGGCCGAATAGGTCGAATGGTTCGGCAGGCCCATATAGTGGGCGGCCGAGGCGACGAGGATGATCGAGCCGCCCGCGCCCATCATCGGCAGCATCTTCTGCACGAGGAACAGCGGGCCCTTGGCCATCAGGTCGAAGGTGCGGTCGTAGTGCTCCTCGGTGATATCGACGAGCGCAACCTGCTCGGTGAAACCGGCATTGGCGACGACGACGTCGACTTTGCCTGTCGTTTTCCGGACGACGTCGGCCACTCGGTCGAGGTCGGCGAGATTGGCCGCGTCGGCCCGAATGGCGGTGACGTTGTGGCCGATGCTTTTGACCGCCTCGTCAAGAGCATCCTGGCGACGGCCGAAGATGAAGATCTCGGCGCCTTCCGCCACGAACCGCTGGGCGATCGCCAACCCGATTCCGCTGGTCCCGCCGCTGATAACGGCGACCTTGCCTGCCAGTCTCGACATGATGCTTTCCTTTTCCAAAGCGCCCCATTCTCGCAGGGCGCCGAAGTTGATCGTGCTCGCGCGGAAGCCTCGAACGGCCGGCTTGGAGCGACCTGTCATGGCTCAGCGTTGAGTGCTGTGTGGCGGAGGGTGGCCGATGGTCCGCCGATCCTCCTTGGCCCGACCTGAAGTAGGTGAAGGTCGGGCGCTGGATCAGTCCGCAGAATTCGACATCGGGTGTGCGTTTTTCGACCGGATCAGATCGTCGCGGGGGTCATCTCGACTGCCTTGCGAGCATTCCCTTTGGGGCCGAGATGCGTATGGCCGAAGCCACTCGCATATTTCAGGCCGTAGCCCGCCGTCCGGTCGAGACCGACATGGGCGCTCCAGATCAGGCCGATCTCGATGGCGAGCGTCGAACCGAACAGAACACCTAACGCGAGGCAGGCGAATGGCAGGCCGTACCAATGGGCCGCATTGTAGATCATCGACCCGACATTGCGGCCAGCGAGATAGTACGGCATCGAGAGGTCGGGGACCCGGAACAGCGCGGCGCAGAGTACGCAGCTGCCACCCGTCCGGGCGAAGATTGCGGTCGCGTCGGTGAAAACCAGAAGGCTTTCGCACAGCGACGTGCGAAAGCTTCCCGATCCGCTGCGACGATCAGATGGCACATTGGAATCTGTTGCTCGCGGGTGCTGGTCTCGGCTTCGCCCAGATCCTTTTGGCGAAGCGCCACTCCGAATTGGAGCATGTGACATTCGATCTCGGCCTATCGATGCCCGTTTGGCTGGTTTTGCACGAAGAGGTGCGGGCGAACGCTCGTCTTCGACGGGTCGCCGATCTTATTTCAACTCAGCTGACCGACATTCATCGAAGCGTCTAACTCGCCCTTCGCAATCAGTGAAAACCGACCGGGCTAAATTGGAAAGCACAAATCAACTCGGAGGCTGAAGTATCATCGCCCTATCTCTTCGAGATGAGCAGTGCGTAATTGCCTATCGGCCCGGCAGCTGTCGAACTTGCGAATGGCCGGTTCCGGCGTGAGCCGTCGCTCTCGATCCAAAGCCGGAATGGCGTACGTTGGTCGATTTCGGTTCGTCTGCTTAGGCATGCGGTGGATAGGATCGTCAGGCCGAGGACCGAGTCATCGTCATAGCCGAGCCGGCCGAACGCGCCATCGACGTCGATGCCGACCGTCACCGCCAGCAATCCGCGACCGTCGGCGCCCTCATCATCGTGCGAAGCTTCTCCCGTGTGCATTCCTCGCCGAGCCGGCGCCCGGTTCGGAGGCCGAGCTGATGGAGGCCGAAGGCGAACACCGCGGTCTCGGGCGTGACCGACATGGGCATCAGCGTGATGAAGACGCCGTCGCCGTCAAGCAACGCCATCGTCGCGGACGGCATGCCCTTGCCGGCGGGCTCGACGATGGCGGAGCAACCAAGCCGGTCGATCTCGGCCTGGAAATTGTCGATGAAGCTCAGTCCTGGATCGGGCGCGGGCGCGGCCATTTCGTCGGCTCCTGCGAGAGGTGAAGCATGCGCTCATTCCCGCCTCCCCTCCCATTCGGCTCGGCTGGGAACGGCGTGGATCACCATGCGCTTCGCCGGTGATGCCCAAGAGTGTCGAGGAACTGGCTCTTTGCATGCGCCGCCGTGCTGTCGTTCGGCCAGACAAGGAGAATGAACCAGGCGCTGCGCCCGGCCGCGTCCATGACGGCCGAATCGACTGTCGGCGGAGGCAATGAACGCGCATGCGTCGATGGCGCGAAGCGATCGAGCATAATGATCTCCGGGCTCCGGCTGCGCGGATCGCGCTCACCGGACCCACTTCCCTCTTCCCTCCTCGTCGTAGCTGCGGGCCGCGTTCGTCGTGCTAGTGGTCCCGCCCGTCCGTCAGTCGCAGCGCGGGTGCGCGCTGCCCGACATTGCCCGGCGAAGTCCCAAATGCGCACTGCGGCTTTTGCGCGATTGCGGACAATCACCGTTGCCAGGTTGCCTTGTTGGGGTCGATCGCTCGGAATCAGTGTATTAGTTGGCCGGTCTCTCGGAGGCCTCGACGGCGTGGGAGACTGCCTTGATCGATGATGGTTTGCATGCGGCATTTCTCGAGAGTTTCAACGAGGACTTGGCGCGGCTCGGAAATCGGGCGCGGGTCGCCGCCGTGCCGGGATCGGTCAGGGAGATGGCGGTCGTCGACGCCAATGGCGCCGTGATCGGCCGCGTTCCGACGAAGGTTCAGCCGGATGTCTTTGTGGCCTTCATGCAGGTCCTCGAAGAAAATCTCGCCCAGCGGAGACCCGAGCCCGACCATGGCGATCGATCGGCCTAGTCGGTGTCCGATGCCGGCCTCCGCGGATCAGGCGAACAGGCGGACCGCCTGCTCCGGCGCAGGGGTGAGCGCCAACTCTCGTCTGAGCCGCTGGGCGAAGCGGTCTGGTGCCAGCAGGTCACGGACGGATGTCCAGTGATTACGCTCGCCCACATGATCACGCCGGCCGCTCACGCGGCGATAGAGGATCTCGAGATCGGCGCCACGACAGTCGAGGCTGAGCTGGACCCAGACCTCTTCGCCGTGCAGCGTGATCTCACCCGAGACGGCGACACCGCCGGCGTTCGAGCGGATGTCGTAAGCGTCTTCGCGCAGCCCGAGCGCATCCGCCAGGCGGCGCATCGCCCGCCGACCGTCGGCATGGAACAGGTGTTTCGCCGAAGCGTCGTAAGCGACGCCTTTCTGCGAGAGGACCAGCAGCGCCGGCCTGCGCTTGAGCTCAGCGATCTGATCGATGCACGCGCGGCGCAGTTGAAGATCCGTCTGCCGCTCGTCCGTTGCGAGACGGCCGGCATGCCGGATGAGCAGCAGGACGGCCGGATCGGTCTCGAAATCCTTGCCGGCGTTTCGGCTGTCGGTGATCGCGGCGTCCACGGCATGAATCGCCGCGGGGAGAGAAGTGAGTGCGCTCGGGTCGAGCGCCTGGAGAAAGCGGAAGGGTACATCATAGGACATGGGCAGATTCCTCGACAACGCGCTTCCAATGCGCGCGTGGGCGCCTTTCCCGCTCCCCTCCAGCTTTGATCGTCGCCACATGTCAGCGGTCAGTCCTGTGCCGGCCGGTTCGAGCGTACGTCCGCGGAAAACATCATTCCGGATTTCGGATTATGCTCTACATCTGCCCGGAGGTCGGTATCGGCGTGAGAGGGCGCGATTCGCGTCATGAGCTCCGAGGCGAGCGACGTATGTGCGAGTGCCGTTTGCTCAAGTTGGTATCGATCCGAGGCAGTCCAGATGGGCATCATGGGAGAGGGCGGCGAAGCTTTTTTCGACCGCTACAACGCGGAACTGGAGCAACTCGGCTGCGGCACGCGCGTATGCGGCTCTGCGTGCGGCAAGCGTGACATGATGAGTGTCGTCGATCTCGACGGCAAGCCGATCGCGGATCTGCCGAGATCGATCGATCCCCCTGCCCTTTCGGTTGTGATGCTGCTGGTCGAGAAAAGCTTTGAGGAAGGCGTGAGGATCGGACGAAGTCTCGAAGGCTCGTGAGCCGCAGGGTCCTCGGCGTTACACTTCGCTGTTCGACTTATGGCTGCCGCGAGCGTTCGGCTGGCTGCACGTTCCAGCCACGCTTTGGCCAGCGGTCGAGGATTGCTCCCTGAACGGGACCTTTTCCGGTTGCGGATGCGCGGCACGGTGCTGAGGATCATCCCCGGTCCAGGCCTCACGGCCCACTCCGGGGGGAATGTAAACTTCGCTCCTTCCAGCATGAAGACGGTCGTGCTTCGGCTCGATCCTGAGAAGGCTGGTTGATCCGACGTCGTTTCCACTCTTCCGAAGTGACAATGGAGGAGCGTTGCGCATGTCCCTCGATCATCAGATGAGCGAGAGGGTCTATCGAGATCTCAAGGAGGACGTTCTGAGCGGCGTATTGGGCGGGGGGCGCCTGAATCTCGCATCCCTGGACGAGCGCTATTCGAGCAGCGCAACGCCGGTTCGCGAAGCTCTTCTGCGGCTCGTCGGCGAAGGACTGGTCGACCTGCTGCATCGCGGCGGGTTCGGTGTCCATGAGATCGACGAAGACGGTCTGCGCGATCTCTACGAGCTCAACTTCCGTGTTCTAGCATTGGCAACGTCCTGGCGCCCACGTCCGGTGTCGCCGTGGCCGACCGAAATAGAAACCCCTAGCGCATTGAACCCGCCAATAGATGCCCTGTTTAGCACGGTCGCACAGAGAGCAGGCTCTCCTGGCTACCAGGCATTGGTAGGCATGCTCAATGATCGCCTACAACGGGCGAGGCTCGCCGAGGCAATGATAATCCCGGACACGTTGCTCGAATATGATTCGTTGCTTTCAATCGTTTTGAGCCCTCGTCGAGCCTCTCTGCGTCGCGCGTTAACTCATTATCATCGTCGGCGACTGCGCATAGTTTCGGAGATTATTCGTCATATGAAGTCTCTTTAAGGCGGAATATCGGGCGCTATTGAGCGCTGACATATATGCCGCCGATCCGGTCCCATATAACTTTGCTACGGCCGGAGTAACGCGCGAAGCTCTGACGTCGCGATTGGCGACGAGAAAGGAGCAGTGAGATGGTAAAAATGTTCGATAGCGAGGACGATCTGATCGATCTCGGAGCCGCTTCCGAGAAGACCCATGGTCACGGCGGCAGCGTCCAGCCCGACAGCCCGCTCGATCGCGCGCCGATCGGCATCATCGCGGACTGATCGAAGTTGGCCGGCGGGGGAAACCTTGCCGGCCAGCTCACTGGCCAGAGATCCCATGCTGCCATCCTGGGTCACCTTCTGCACGATCGGCGATCACGCCGTGTTCCTTGATATCCGGAACAACCGGTATTGTGCATTGCCCGCGGCAACCGCCATTCAGCTCACATCTTCAAAGCCGAGGCTTACTCCCGCAGTCGAACAGCGCCTTGCTCGCCTCGGCTGGCTGAAGCACGCTGGCGATGGTGAGACAGCATCGTCCCACGTCATACCAACGATGGAGCTGGCGCCTGCAGAAACAGTGGAACGTCCGCGGATCGGGACGGTCTTGGGCATCGCCGCCGTCATTGCCGCAACGAAGCTCGCCGTGGCGACCGCACCGTTTGAGCGGGTTCTCGGCGCAGTATCCGGGGAGAACGTCCGGGCCGTAGCTATGAACGCCGCGCACCCGCTGAACGACATCATCGCGAGATTCGAGACCATCGAACGCGTCGTCATCGGGCGCGACGCCTGTCTCCTGAGGTCCTTGTCATTGCACAGGCTCCTCGCTCGTGCGGGTCACCCGACCACGCTTGTCTTTGGAGTTAAACTACATCCCTTCGAGGCGCACTGCTGGCTTCAGCAAGGCGATCTCGTCCTGAACGACACGCTCGAGCAGACCGGTCTCTTCACTGCGATCAGGTCGGTGCAGTGACCGGGGACTACCTCGCGCTGAACGTGCGCAGCGCTGACGCCGCAGCGCAGCTTACCAGAATCGCCCACGTGGCGACGGCCTATCGGATGAGGACGGTCCACCGCTCCTCGCGGCTCCTTATCGCCGTCGGCGACAGTCTCGACGTTCATCCTCTTGGAACCGAGATCGGCGTCATCATAGGCGACATCTATCGTCGCCACGTTCCGGCTGCAGCCTATGATGGCGCGCCCGACGCCCGGCATGAGCTCCTCGGGTCCATTCGCAAAGGTCAGCTGACGAGAGACTTCTGGGGAAGCTTCGTGGCGCTCGGATATGAGGAAGATACCGAACATTTCTTTGCCTTGGCATCGCCGTTCTCGACGATCAATGCCTATACATTCATCAACGAAAGCTGCGTAGCCGTCTCTTCGAACCCACGGTTATTATCCGAAATCGCAGACAAGCGTTTCTCGATCAATTGGCGGGCGATCAACCATCAGCTTATCTGGGATGATCTTCCACTGAGCGAAACATGTCTGCAGGAGGTCACCGAAATTCGAAGCGGAGAACGGCTTAGCGTGACGAAAGATCATCGGATAAGCATTGACCGCATGTGGAATCCCTGGGAGTTCGCGTCTTCTGGCGAGGCCATTGCCGGAAGGCCGGACGCCGTCGACCGCGTCGGCCGCGAAATTCGTCGTTGCGTCAAAGCGCGCATTCCTGCGTCCGGCGTCCTGGCAATCGATCTGTCCGGGGGCCTGGATTCCTCAGTTCTCGCGGCGGTCTGCGGCGCACGAGATGGGCAAACCTTGGCGCTGAACCTTTACTCCCCCCAGACAGAAGGCGATGAGCGCGGTTATGCGAGGGTCGTTGCATCGCATGTCGGTATGGCCCTTGAGGAAATGACGCCCGACGCCGGCAGGGCTGACGTCTCGAGATGCGCGACGGCTCACCTCCCACGCCCGTATGCCAGGTCATTCGCGCAGGAGATCGATCGCCTGGGGCTGGAGTTTGCGACGAAGGCGAAAGCCTCTGCCTTTATCAACGGCGGCGGAGGCGACGCCGTCTTCTGTCACCTCCAGAGTTCGGCACCGGCGGTTGATGCTTTGCGTAGTTTCGGGGCCGGACCCGGCTTTCTGAAGACCGCATACGAGGTGGCCCGCGCGGCGCAATGTCCGGTTTGGGACGTCGTGACAAAAAGCATCCGCAAGGCCGTGCGGGACCCGAGGAAGCGGTCATGGCGAACCGATGCGTCCTTCATGACCAGGGAGGCGGCTTCGATGCGTTTCACGACCAATGCGCCTTGGCACACAGTGCCACGGGATGTGTTGCCCGGGAAAGTCGAGCACGTGCACGCACTCTACACCGCGAGCTTCAACACGAACGGTCTTTCACGCACGGGCCTGATGAAGGGCCTATTTCCATTATTGTCGCAGCCGTTGGTCGAGACATGCCTACGCGTTCCGACATGGCTTTGGGTCGGGCAGGGACGCAATAGGCTGGTCGCGCGCGAAGCAGTGTCGCAGTTGCTGCCCTCCCGGGTCGCAGGGCGGGTTTCAAAGGGAGGGCTCGGGCGCCTGCGCCGCGATATCTACCAGAAGAATCGGGATCGCATTCGCGAAATATTGCTGGATGGATCGCTTCAGGCCCGAGGTCTCATTTCTCCCCGCGATGTTGACGAATATCTCTCGGCTGGCTTCGGCGTCACCTCCGATCAGAGCGGTCGATTGCTTCGGCTGTGCGACTTCGAAGCCTGGATAGCAGCATGGACCTGATCGCTTCTGGCGGAAGCCGGGCAGCTTGGCCGCGGCCGCGAGACCCAGTCGCGGAGCGTCTCGAGATTACGCGCATAGATCATCGCCCTGTGAGAGGGTTGCCATTTAATATGATATTCGTCGGGGTAGATATACATTTCGATCGGCACATGATGTTCCCGCAAGGCGGCAAAACTCGCGAGCGACATGCGCGCTTCCCGGTCGGCAGCTTGAACGAATATGCGAGCGCATATGTGGCCGGCGTTCATCGCAAGGCTGATCTTTTCCCAGCTCGACCGGTTTTCTTCCCATGGAAGGGCATATTGATACTCCGCCTGCATTTCCGAATAGGCCGGACCGATCTCGGTGGTCGTGATCTGCGGATCTTCGCAGCAGGTGCTTAGCAACGCCAAACTGAAAATGTCGGAGTGGATGAGCGCATACGAGGCGGTGGAAGCTCCATCGCTCAGACCAGTAATCGCGATATGGTCGGGATCAATGGGGATGCGAGCGCGCACCGCAGCGATACCCTGAAGAAGAGAATCATGCACACTTGCGCGATCAGCCCAATCACGCATGAGCGCGCCTTGGTTGAACGCCTTCCCGGACCTTGCGAGGCTCGTGTTCAGGTCCATGGGCCGGCTTAGGCTGAGAACGGCAAATCCGGCAGCAGCGATCGCCTGGATCGGATATTCGTCGCCCGTCCCGCCCCGCAGGAAACCACGCGTATCATATTGAACGACGACGAGAGGATAACCGCCGGTCCGCGTGACCGGCGGCATGACCAGGTCTCCCATCGCCTCCAGTCCCAGGCGATTGCGCCAATGCAGACGGGTCACGCTCCCCAGGCGCAATCCATCCCATTCCGGATTCAGATCGACGAGCTGCCGAAACGACCCTTTCCGGAGGCCGATCGCTACGATGTCGCGCGGTGCCGCAGACCGCTCCCTTCCGCAGACAAGTTCATCGGTCGCGAGAATGCATCCGGAAAGCCCGTCCTCCGTTTTGAGTAGCCTTGTCGGACGTTCGGCGCCTTCGTCCCAGGCATAGATGGCGGTATCGCCGAGTGCCCAGCCTTCGCGCCGCAGGAAAACGATCTGGCGTCGATCCGGACTATACCACCCCGCGCTCACGTTTATGCAAAGGTCACCGGGACAGGCGAGCTCGCGCCCATCCACACGCACGTGCAGCCGCGAGAGATAGGCAAATTTGGGTTCGGGGTCCGTCGAAACCGACACCGTCACCCTTTGAAATGTGCCTGGGTCCTCGGAGTCTCGCTGTCGATCGGTGCGCTGAGGGCGACCGACAACGCCGGCAGGTGAGATGTCCACCCGATAATGCGTCGGCTCGAAGCTTCCCCGCGGATAAGGCTCCGTCGACGCGAGCATCCAGAACCGATCATCATAACGGTAGCCAAGCGTTGCCTCGTCGCGGATCTGAGCGCGCGCAGCTTGGAGGGCATCCGACTGGTCGAAGTACAGGCTTCTGCCGGATGCGTTCCATGAGAAGTCGACGACGTCTCCCGGCGCGTCACCGGATATCTCCTGTGACGATCCGTTGTCGCCCGCAACGACAAGTCGTGTCCGGCCACCCTGTCGCCGCAGGAACGCAATCCGGCGCCCGTCGGGCGACCATTTCGGAGTAAGCGGCACCGGCACGCCGGACGCGAAACCCGAAAGGCCGTCGATCGAGCTTGTTTGCCGGACGAAGTCACCGCCTGCCGACACAAGCTTCGGTGCCGCGACCGGGTCTTGAAGATCGTATGATAGGACCGCCTGGCAATATGCGTTGGTTGCGGCATCGGCCTGTCGAACCTGCACGGCCAGCCGATGTCCATCCGGGCTTATGTCGAACCCCGGCGTTCCCTCCGAACCGAGGCCCAACGGGCCAAAGTCGCGCAGCCCGACAAGATCGCGCACCGTGGCCGTCCGCCCCGAATTGACCGGTCCGGGAACGAGGTGGCCGCAAGTCCGCTCGGACGGACTATCGGGCGGAAAGATTTCCGGCGCCGCCGCGATGCCCGTCAAGACCGGCCGGTCCGGTTCGGCGACAAGATCGGCCTTGACAGTGCCAAGCAGCGTTAGCAGCGCAACCGCTCCCAAAAAGGATCGCGGGACGGCCCGGATGTTACGATGGCCCATCTGACCGCCTCAGATCTTCTTCGAAATGGAGAATGAGATGAAGCGCCCCACGGCAGAATAGTTCGTGGAATCGTAGGGCTCGGAATAGGCCGCAGGCGTCAGATATGGCGGCTTCTCATCGAGCAGGTTCTGGATACTGAGCCCGATCTTCGTCCCGTTCAGGGCCGAGCCCTGTCCGGCGAACGTGTAGTTCACGCTCAGATCGACGGTCGCCATTGAGGCACCGCCGTGCGGAGGGTCGAAACGCGTATCGGAGATGCCGGACAGATAATTCAGGAACGCGAAGGCCTCCAACCGCGGGCCATCCCAACCGACACCGGCGCGATATCGGAACCGAGGAGGGTTCCAGACCGTCCCGGAGAGGTCGAAGTCGGTGCTGGTCGAGCCGTTCTTCTGCCGGCTGTCGAGCCAGCTGCCGTCGAAGGTCAGAACCAGCGCACCCCTGCCTACCGGCTCGCGATCAGAAATCGACAGAT